>Ga0134125_10003388_pt1 | contig 18452 bp, 17 predicted proteins | sample KB31751_FD_96464 | JGI IMG/M metagenome (GOLD analysis project Ga0134125, IMG submission 96464) | Terrestrial soil microbial communities with excess Nitrogen fertilizer from Kellogg Biological Station, Michigan, USA - KB3-175-1 | ecosystem: Environmental > Terrestrial > Soil > Unclassified ... | reverse complement strand
GACCGCCAAGCGCCAGGCCGTCACGAACGTCGACCGCACCATCGCCTCCGTCAAGCGCCACATGGGCACCGACTGGACCACCTCGGTCGACGGCAAGAAGTACACGCCGCAGGAGATCTCTGCCCGCATCCTCGCGAAGCTCAAGCGCGACGCCGAGTCGTACCTCGGCGACACGGTGACGGATGCGGTCATCACCGTTCCCGCGTACTTCAACGACTCCGAGCGCCAAGCCACCAAGGAGGCCGGTGAGATCGCCGGACTCAACGTGCTGCGCATCATCAACGAGCCGACCGCGGCCGCTCTCGCCTACGGCCTCGACAAGGGCAAGGAAGACGAGCTCATCCTGGTCTTCGACCTTGGTGGCGGTACCTTCGACGTCTCGCTGCTCGAGGTGGGCAAGGACGAAGACTTCTCGACCATCCAGGTGCGCGCCACCGCCGGTGACAACCGACTCGGCGGTGACGACTGGGATGACCGCGTCGTCGACTACCTGGTCAAGCGCTTCAAGGACTCCACCGGCGTCGATGTCTCGAAGGACAAGATCGCCAAGCAGCGCCTCAAGGAGGCCGCGGAGCAGGCGAAGAAGGAGCTGTCCTCGTCGACCAGCACGAGCATCCAGCTGCCGTACCTCTCGCTCACCGAGAACGGCCCGGCCAACCTCGACGAGACGCTCAGCCGCGCCAAGTTCGAAGAGCTGACCGCCGACCTGCTGAAGCGTACCGAGAAGCCGTTCCACGACGTCATCAAGGAGGCGGGAGTCAAGGTCGCCGATGTCGCGCACGTGGTGCTCGTCGGTGGTTCCACTCGTATGCCGGCCGTCGTCGACCTGGTCAAGAAGCTGACCGGCGGCAAGGAGCCGAACAAGGGCGTGAACCCGGATGAGGTCGTGGCCGTCGGTGCCGCGCTCCAGGCCGGCGTGCTGAAGGGCGAGCGCAAGGACGTTCTGCTCATCGACGTGACCCCGCTCTCCCTCGGCATCGAGACCAAGGGCGGCATCATGACCAAGCTCATCGAGCGCAACACGGCCATCCCGACCAAGCGCAGCGAGACCTTCACCACGGCGGACGACAACCAGCCGTCCGTGGCCATCCAGGTCTTCCAGGGCGAGCGCGAGTTCACCCGCGACAACAAGCCGCTCGGAACCTTCGAGCTGACCGGCATTGCGCCAGCGCCCCGCGGCATCCCGCAGGTCGAGGTCACCTTCGACATCGACGCCAACGGCATCGTGCACGTGTCTGCCAAGGACAAGGGCACCGGCAAGGAGCAGTCGATGACGATCACCGGTGGTTCCTCGCTGCCGAAGGAAGACATCGAGCGCATGGTTCGCGAGGGTGAAGAGCACGCCGCGGAAGACAAGAAGCGCCGCGAGGAGGCCGAGACGCGCAACACCGCGGAGCAGCTCGCCTACCAGACCGAGAAGCTCATCAAGGACAACGAAGACAAGCTGCCCGCCGACGTGAAGAGCGACGTGCAGGCTGATGTCGACGCCCTGAAGAGCGCGCTCGCCGGCGAAGACGCGGATGCCGTGAAGACGGCGTTCGACAAGCTCAGCGAGAGCCAGCAGAAGCTCGGCGAGGCGATCTACGCCAACCAGGGCGCCGATGGAGCCGGTGCTGAGACGCCGGCCGACGGCCCGACCGAAGAGACAACGAACGACGACGAGGACATCGTCGACGCCGAAGTGGTGGACGACGAGCCAGAAGACGGCAAAAAGTAACCATGGCAGACAAGAAGAAGCCGGATGACTTCGACCCGAAGTCGGGGGCAGGCGCCCCCGGCTCCGGGGAGCCGTCCCCGACCGACGCCGAAAGCCTGGGCGAGGAGATCATCGAGGCCGAGGGTCCGGACGTCGAGACCTCGCTCACGGATGCCGACCTCGAGTTCCTGAAGAACGGCGTGGAGAGCGACCTGGCGGCCGAGCGCCTCGCCGATCTGCAGCGCTTGCAGGCGGAGTACGTCAACTACCGCAAGCGGGTCGAGCGAGATCGCGAGGCCAACCGTGACCTCGTGATCGCGGAGGTCGTTGCCGGACTGTTCCCGGCGCTCGACGACCTCAGGCTCGCTGAGATCCACGGCGACCTCGAAGAGGGCCCGATGACGATCATCGCTCAGAAGCTGCGGGCGGGTCTCGACAAGTTCGGGCTCACGATGGTGGGGGAGAAGGGCGAGGAGTTCGATCCCCACATCCACGAGGCGCTCATGCAGCTGCCGAGCCCGGATGTGACCACACAGGTCGTCGCAGACGTGATCCAGCCCGGATACAAGCTGGGTGATCGGCTGCTCCGCGCGGCGAAGGTCGCCGTGTCAGTGCCCGCGGAGAAGTAACCGCCCGTGGCAAGCCAGGATTGGTTCGACAAGGACTTCTACAAGGTGCTCGGGGTGTCGAAAGACATCACGCCGGCCGAACTGAAGAAGACCTATCGCAAACTCGCCCGCAAGTATCACCCGGACTCCAATCCGGGTGATGCGGCGGCCGAGGCGAAGTTCAAGGAGATCAGCGAGGCGCACGCCGTGCTGTCCGACCCTGAGCAGCGCAAGGAATACGACCAGATGCGCGCAATGGGTGCCGGCGCTCCCCGCTTCACCGCGGGCGGCGGCGGTCAGGCCGGTGGCTTCGAAGACGTCTTCGGCGGGATGTTCGGCCAGGGCAACCAGCGAACGACGCGTTCGGCGGGCGGCTTCGAAGACATCTTCGGCAGCATGTTCGGCGGTGGCAACTTCGGTCAGACGTCCGGCGGCTTCCGCGGCGCGGGGGGTCCGAGCAAGGGCCGTGATCTCACCGCGACCACCTCGCTCGACTTCATCAGCGCGATCAAGGGCGAGACGGTCAAGCTGCAGGCGGCCGGCAGCAAGCCGATCAGTGTCAAGATTCCCGCGGGCGTCAGCGACGGCCAGAAGATCCGGCTCAAGGGCAAGGGTGAGGCGAGCATCGATGGTGGCCCCGCAGGCGACCTGACGCTCACCGTGACCGTGCGCAAGCATCCGGTGTTCGAGCGTGACGGCCTGAACCTCAGGGTGGATGTGCCGGTGACGTTCGTGGAGGCGACGCTGGGTGCGACGATCGAGGTTCCGACCCTCGGCGGCGACCCGGTGAAGCTCAGGGTCGCGCCGGGCACACCGAGCGGGCGAGTGCTGCGCGTCAAGGGCCGCGGCGTCACCACGACCAAGGGCACCGGCGACCTGCTCGCCACAGTGCAGGTGGCCGTGCCGAGCCATCTCACCGCCGATGCGCAGAAGCACCTCGAGGCATTCGCCAAGGCGATGCCCGTGGAGAATCCGCGCGCCGACCTGATCGAGAAGGCCCGCGCGTAGTCTGGGCGCACGGGAGGTGCGATGAACGACGAGTTGAATCCGGATGCGCCGCTGTTCGCGATCGCGGTCGCCGCAGAGCTGGCGGCGATGCACCCGCAAACCCTGCGCCAGTACGACCGACTCGGTCTCGTGAGTCCCACCCGCACGGCCGGGCAGTCACGCCGCTACTCGATGCGCGACGTGATGCAACTGCGGGAGGTTGCGCGGCTGAGCGCCGAGGGAGTGAGCCTGGAGGGCATCCGGCGCATTCTGCACCTCGAGAACCAGGTGACCGAGTTGAGCGAGCGTGTGCGCGAACTCGAATCCGCGCTCGCCGATGAGCTGCTGAACCGCCCTGGCAGCCGCGTTTTTGCTGCGGGCGCAGCAGGCGATGTGATCTCATTGAGGGCAGGAACCAGGGCGCAGCGCTCCAATCAGCTCGTCGTCTGGCGCCCCCTCGGTCGCAACTGGCGATACCAGGACTGACCGGGCAGCGACCGGCACACACCTTCAAGGAACGAGACGATGACGACCACGCCGCCCCCGTACGAGCCGGCACCTGGCCAGCCCGTGCAGCCCACCCCGTACGCTCAGGCCGGACAGTATCCGCCCCAGGCGTGGCAGCCCCGCGCGGTGCGCCCGCCGCTCACCGCAGAGCAGAAGAGCGGTGCGCGCTGGGCGGGCATCGTGGGCTTCAACCTGCTCGCCCTCGGCTGGCTGCTGTTCATCATCCCCGTCGTTCTCGGCACCTTCGCCGCGTTCTTCACCTTCGTGCTCGATCAGATCGGGCGCTCCTCCAACTCTCGTTCGACGAGCTACTACCAGCTGCGCGACTTCGTGGACAACGCAAACGTGACCGCGTGGGTCATCCCGCTGCTGATCCTGTCGCTCTTCGGAATGGCCGTGTGGGCTCTCGGCATCATCGTCAGCGGGCGGATGCTCAAGTCGCACTCGGTGAACCACCCGTGGGGAGTCACCTGGGCCGCGACGGGAATCGCGATCGCGGCGTACCCGTTCCTCGGCTGGATCGGCGGCATGCTCGTGCAGGTCATCTCGGCGGTGGCGGATGTCGCCCACGCGCCGGTGTGGACGATGATCGGCATCAGCGGTGGCCTCGGCCTGCTCGTGGCGATCGTGCTGAACTGCGTGATCGGCTGGCTCGCCTGGTGGTGGATGGCGCACGCGATGCGTGCCCGCCCCACCGTCTAAGGCAGGCCTACGATGAGCCGGAGGGATCCCTCGAACTCCGGCTGGGTACGCAGCGCCCGGTGCTTCGCATCCCACGCTCCCGACTCCAGGTCTTCGCGCAGTCGCGCTTCGAAGCGGGTGTGCACCTCGGGTCGCACGAAGCTCCAGGCCGAATTGGCGAGGCGAGCACCCGGGTCGAGCAGCGCCTCCGGTCGTCCGTAATACGCTTCGCCGAACCCGTCAGTGCAGTCGAGCGGGATCGGAACCGGAGTGATCGTGACGGTGCCGCCCAGAAGTCGCGCGATCTCGGCGGGGTCCGGATACCGCTGCGCCTCGGTCGCGATGACCTCCGGCGCGTAGTCGACCAGCCAGAATCGGTCGAGCGCCGCCGGATCGCAGCTGAGGATCGCGACGGGACCGATCGTGACCCGACGAAGCTCCCGCAGTCCGGCGGGCAGGTCGGTCCACTGGTGTACCGAGAAGGTCGCCATCGACGCGTCGAAAATGTTGTCGGCGAACGGCAACTGCTCCGCGGTGCCGTCGACGGCCGGTGAGAGGAAGGATGGCCGCTGGGCTCGCATGGATGCGCTCGGTTCGAGCGCGGTCACGCGCCGATCGCGGGGTTCGTATGACCCCGCGCCGGCACCGACGTTGAGCACTGTTCTCGCCGACCCGATGGCCTCGATGATCGCGGCCGCTATCCGAGGGTCCGGCTGCCGGTACCGGGTGTAGTCGCGACCGATAGCGCCGTAATCGGCGTCGCCCGCGCTGCCGTCCGGCTTGCGCACCATAGTTCCCCCCGACGTGATTCGTGCACGAGCCTAGCCGTGTAGAACTTCGCTCGGCCGACGGCAGCGCGCCTCGGCGTCCATGCGTCTCAGGCGGCCGGCGTCGGCTCCGCCATCGACACAGCGGTTTCCGCAGGGTCCGAGGTTTCCGGTGAGCGGGCGATGGACGAGCGGGTGAACGCGATGCTCACGGCCGTGAGCGCGAGCAGCGCGACGAACGCTGCTGCGCCTGCGGCGGGAGTCGTGCTCCAGGCGTTGTTGAGCAGGAACAACCCGCTGATCGAGCAGCTGGGGATGCCGAGCCAGATCAGGAACCAGGCGGTGAACCGGCCGAGGTTCTCCTTGCCGAGGGCCATGAGCAGGAAGAACAGTGTCCACATGGCGGCCCAGCTCAACCAGATCACGGCAAAGATGGGATCGGTGGTGAGCGCAGCGGCGGCCTCGTAGAGCGCGGTCGCGGCGACAAAGGCGCTGAACCATCCGAGCCCCTGCGGTTCGAGATCCAGCAGGATGCCGAGGCCGTAGTAGAGGTACGTGAAACCGAACAGGTACGTCGGCCACGTTGCACTGAGGATCGCCGGATCACCGCCGGACTGGCTGATGATGATCGTGGGCAGCAGCACCTGCATCACGCCGACGAACAGGTTCAGGATTGCCGCGCTCCTCGGCGGCACGATGTTCAGGATCACCAGGCCGTTGACCAACAGCACGATTCCGACGAAGAAGAGTCCCACGTTTCCCATGGCGCGGCCCTAGCGCTTCAGGAGTTCGACGAAGGTCTCCGAGGAGATCACGGGCGCGAAGAACTGGTTGATGCGCTGGAAGGCGACGGCCTCGACATCCGGCGTGTTGCATCCGGTCGCATCGCCGATGACGATCGGCAGATAGCCGTGATCGCGGGCGGCTCGGGCATTGCCCTCGATGCACCAGTCGGTGTGGATGCCGGTGATGACGACGACCTCGATGCGCTTGCGGGAGAGTTCGAGGGGGAGGCCGGTGCCGGTGAACGCGGTCTGCAGCGCGGTCTCGTAGAACTCGTTGTCGCCGGGCTGCACGAGCTCGCGCAGTTCACCGACGAGTTCGTTGTCCCACGCGATCTGCTCCGGCGTGGCGTCGAGGCCGCCCGTCCAGGAGTCGTACTGCACGCGATCGAAGTCCGACTGCGGGTAGTTCTCGCGGAAGACCGTGTAGCCGACCCAATTGAAGGACGCAAAGTTGCCTGCGGCCCTGGCCGCCCGAGCCGCCTTTACCGTCGCGGGCAGGCTACCGCGCAGGTCGTGGCGCTCGGCGTACTGCACACCGCCCGGCTTGTAGAGGGAGTTCGATTGGCTGACCGACAGGAAGGCGGCCGGACGGCTGAGGATCTCGCGCAGGTCGAGCTTCTTCCAGTGGTCGGCGAGCGGCGGGATCGACGCGACGTTGCTCGAGGGGAAGCGTGATGCGGCATCCGTCTCGAGGGTGGCGTCTCGGTCGATCGCGGTATCTGTAATGGTCATGTGGGTGTCCCCGGTCTGCTGTCCTCGGTCGGCTGCGGTGTGCTGCCAGCGTAGGGAAAGCGGTCAGAAGCTCAACGAATGCGACGAAGTGTGACTTTCGGCAGAGGGTGGCTCGTTGCTTTGTTGCGCCGTGTTGCGGTTGCGCGTGCGAATGAAGCAGTGCGGACGCACCATAGGGGAATGCCCAGACAGATTCGCTTCAACGCCTTCGACATGAACTGCGTCGCCCACCAGTCCGCCGGCATGTGGCGGCACCCGGAAGACCAGGCCTGGCGCTACAAAGACCTCAGCTACTGGACCGAGCTGGCCAAGCTGCTCGAGCGCGGCAAGTTCGACGGCATCTTCATCGCGGATGTCCTCGGCACCTACGACGTGTACGGCGGCAACAATGAGGCCGCGATCCGTCACGGTGCGCAGGTGCCCGTCGGTGATCCGCTCCTCGTGATCCCTGCCATGGCCTACGTCACCGAGAACCTCGGTTTCGGAGTGACCGCGGGAACCGCGTACGAGCATCCGTACCCGTTTGCGCGTCGCATGTCGACTCTCGATCACCTCACCAACGGCCGGGTCGGCTGGAACGTCGTCACCGGGTACCTGCCGTCGGCCGCGCGCAACATGGGTCACGACGACCAGATGGAGCACGACGACCGTTACGACTACGCCGACGAGTACCTCGAGGTGCTCTACAAGCTGTGGGAGGGCTCCTGGGAAGACGACGCCGTCGAGCGCAACCGCGAGACCGGCGTCTTCACCGACCCGAAGAAGGTGCACGAGATCGGGCACAGGGGCAAGAACTTCACCGTGCCCGGCATCCACATCTCGGAGCCGTCGCCGCAGCGGTCTCCCGTGATCTACCAGGCCGGGGCCTCCCCGCGCGGGATCGAATTCGCCGCGGGCAACGCCGAGGCGATCTTCGTGGCGAACTCAACCAAGTCCGGCCTCAAGGCAACGGTCACGAAGATCCGGGATGCGCTCGAGGCCGCCGGTCGCGACCGCTACTCCGCGAAGATCTACACCCTGCTCACGGTCATCACCGACTCCACCGAGGAGAAGGCCCGGGCCAAATACGAGGACTACCTGAAGTATGCGAGCCCCGAGGGTGCACTCGTCTTCATGTCGGGGTGGATGGGCGTCGACCTCTCGACCTACGACCTCGATGAGCCGATCGGTAACGTCAAGAGCAACGCCATCCAGTCCGCCGTCGCCAACGTGCAGGCTGGCGACGACGACGGCAAGCAGTGGACCGTGCGCGACATCGCCATCCAGGGTGCCATCGGCGGTCTTGGGCCGTTCATCATCGGCAGCGGTGAACAGATCGCCGACCAGCTGCAGGAGTGGGTGGAAGAGACGGATGTCGACGGGTTCAACCTCGCCTACGCCATCACCCCCGGCACGTTCGAAGACATCGTCGAGCATGTGATCCCGGTGCTACAGGCGCGCGGCGCGTACCAGACCGAGTACTCCGAGGGCACGCTGCGCAACAAGCTGCACGGCAAGGGCGACCGCCTGCCGGATGACCACAAGGGTGCCCAGTACCGCGTCGGCCAGTTCACCCTCGCCGAGTAGGTCTCTGCGGGTCACTTCGACAGGCTCAGTGCGGCGCTCAATACGCTCGTGCCTCGCTACTCGACCGGCGTGGCCGTGGGAACGGGTACCGTGACGGGGTGACAGAGTTCTCGTTCGACGCGCTGCGGCGCTGGCCCGACCTCGAGGCGGACAACCTGTTTGCCGCCGATGCCGCCGACAGGCTGATTCTGGATGCGGCTGCCGCGGCTCTCGAGGCGAGCGCACCCGGCGAGGTGGTCGTGATCGGCGACCACTTCGGAGCCCTGACGCTCGGGGCTGGTGCACTGCACGGCGCGCGGCGGGTGCGCGTTCATCAGGATGCGCTCTCGGGAGAGCGGGCGCTCGCCGCCAACGCCTCGGCTCTCGGCATCGGGGGTCACGAGTCGTTGCCGCTTGATGCGGCACTTCTCGAGGGCGCGAGAGTGGTGCTGCTGCGGCTGCCGCGCAGCCTCGACGCGCTCGACGAGATCGCCGGGCTCATCGCGAAGCACGCCGCCGACGGTGTAACCATCTACGCCGGTGGCATGATCAAGCATCTGGCCCTCGCGATGAACGAGGTGCTCGGGCGCCAGTTCACCGAGGTGCGGCCCGGGCTCGCGCGGCAGAAGGCGCGGGTGCTGACGGTCACCCATCCAACTGGTCGAGTAGGCCGCGACGAAGGAGCAGCCGTATCGAGACCGGAGCCGTTGAGCGTGGGAGCCTCGATACGCTCGTCCCTCGCTACTCGACCAACGACCACGTGGCCGCGGCGGGAGTTCCACGAGGAGTTCGGGCTGTGGCTGTGCGCCCACGGCGGTGTCTTCGCGGGAACCCGAGTCGATATCGGAACCCGCTTTCTGCTCGGCGTGCTGGGCGAGGCCAAGCCGGATGCGGCATCCGCCATCGACCTGGGCTGCGGCAGCGGCTTGCTCGCGGCCGCGCTCGCGAAGGCCCGGCCTCGCATCTCGGTGCTCGCCACGGACCAGTCGGCGGCTGCAGTCGCATCCGCCAGGGCGACGATGGTCGCGAACGGCCTCGACGACAGGGTGCGCGTCGTTCGCGACGACGGGCTGGCCAGCCAGCCGGATGCCTCTGCCGACCTGGTGCTGCTGAACCCGCCCTTCCATATCGGAGCGACCGTTCACTCGGGAATTGCACCGCGGCTGTTCGAGGAGGCGGCGAGGGTGCTCGCGCCTGCTGGCGAGCTGTGGACGGTGTTCAACTCGCACCTCGGGTATCGCTCGGCGCTCGAACGCATCGTCGGGCCGACCCGGCAGATCGCACGCAATGCGAAGTTCACGGTCACCGCATCCGCTCGCGACGAGCTTCGCTCAGTTAGAGTCGTGGCGAGTCGTTCGGCGGGCGAATAGCTCGTAGTCTTAGCGCCACCGGTCGAATAGCGAGAAGGAGTCTTCGTGGTCATCGATCCTCAACACCGCGTCACGATCGACGACGTCGCCGACCGGGTGGGCGTGCACAAGGCCACGGTCTCGCGAGCGCTCAACGCGCGCACCCGCCACCAGGTGAACGAGAAGACGGCCGCCCGCATCGCGGAGGTCGCGCAGGAGCTCGGCTACGTCCCGAACGCGATGGCGCGGGGACTTCGCACGAGCAGTTCGATGACGATCGGGGTCATCATTCCCGACCTCACCAACCCGTTCTTTCCGCCGATCATCCGAGGCATCGAGAACTACCTCCAGCCGCGCGGTTACACGGCGTTGCTTGCCAACACCGACGATTCCGATGCGATCGAGCTCGCCGCGCTCGACTCACTGCTCGGCCGCCGCATCGACGGTCTCGTCGTGGCCTCCGGTTCGCTGCAGAACTCCACGCTCGCGGATGCGCACCAGGCCGGCGTGTTCGCGGTCATGCTCAACCGGGATGCGGGCGGCATCCCATACCCGCTCGTCACGGGCAACGACGCCACGGGCATCGCCGCCGCCGTGGCTCATCTCGCCGACCTCGGTCACCGCCGCATCATGCACATCGCGGGCCCCGCCAACTTCTCCACGAGTGGAACCCGCGCCGATGCGTTCCTGGGCGCCTGCCGCTCGACGAAGGGCGTGGTGGGAACCGTCGTCGAGGCGAGCGCGCTCTCGGTGGACGCCGGCTATCAGTCGATGGATCGCGTGCTCACCGAGCGCGGGGCGCGCCCGACCGCGATCATCGCGGGCAACGACCTCGTGGCGCTCGGCGTGCTCCGCAGCCTGCGCGCGCATGGCCTGAGCTGCCCCGCTGACATGTCGGTCGTCGGCTTCAACGACATCGAGTTCGCGCAGGACTCGAATCCCCCGCTCACGACCGTGCACGTGCCGATGCTCGAGATGGGAACCGAGGCCGCGCGCATGCTGCTCGAGGCGATCGACTCCAGAAGCCAGGAGCCCGTGACCGTGCAGCTGCCCGTCTCGCTCATCGTGCGCGGCTCGACCGGCCCCGCGCCATCCTGACCCCTGCTCGATCGGCCCCAGAAATTTTTGTACAGGAGAACTGAACAGTTCGACTAGCATGGGGCAATCGTTTGCAGGAAAGGGTGCCCATGTCTCGATTCGTCGTTCGTCGTGCGGCCGAGGCGCAGTACCTCGCGCCAGGGCCACTCATCCCCGGCGCAGTCGGAATCAGCCGCTGGCGATGCGTCGGCGAGGAGGATGGCGCGGCACACTCCGACTTCGGCGTTCTGCACCTCCAACCGGACGGTCGCAGTGCCACCCATGTGCATTCCTTCGAATACAGCTTTCACCTGCTGGAGGGCGAGGCAGTGCTCGCGACACCGGAGGCGACGGTTCGGCTGGTCGCGGGCGACTACGGGGTCGTGCCGATCGGCGTGCCGCACCGGTGGCGAGGATCGGGTTCTTCGGCCGCGAAGATCGCCGACCTCATCACACCGCCCGCTCGCGCTCGTCACGGTGACGACACCTTTCAGGTCGCGGAACTCCCGGATGCCGAGCCGATCACGGTCGATCCTCGCGACCCGCGAACACGCTCCTTCGGCAACGTCACGGCGGAGCAGCTGAGGCCCGGTCGCCAGTCGCAGGAGCTGCTCGCGGTCTCGGCGAGCATGCGCACGGCTCTTCTCGTCTACAGCGGCATCTCGCTGAAGATGATGGTCGACTCCGACCTCGGTGCCACGCTCTCGGCGATGTTCATGGTGCAATACGAGGCTGATGGAAAGGCCGGCCCGCACGATCATCCGCTCGAGGAGTCGTACCTGGTCACCGACGGCGAAGTGCTCGCGACCTTCGACGGCGAGGAGTTCCTACTGGGTCCTGGCGACTTCGCCTGGGCGGGCGTGGGCTGCGTCCACTCCTTCTCGGCCACCGGCGAGGAGGTGCGCTGGCTTGAGACTCAGGCTCCGCAGATGCCGCCGCGCCACGCTTACCGTTTCGCGCGGGACTGGGAGTACCTCGAAGACAAGCTCGCCGGCGAGAGCTTTCCAGCCCCGACACCGCTGCGCAACGCCGAGTGAGCCGGATGCCGCTCCCGCGGTCCGCGACGACGTGGCTGCGGCCCACGCTCGTGCTTCCCTTCGCGGTGTTCTGGTCCACGATCGACCGGGCCATCGTGCTTCCGATGGTTCCCACCATCGCGGCCGACTTCCACGCCGCCACGGCACTCGCCGGCTGGGCCATCACCGGGAACGCGCTGGCTTACGCGGTGCTGCAACTGCTGTGGGGGCCGCTCCAGATGAAGCTCGGGCGTGTGAACGTACTGTGGATCTCCGCGGCGATCGGCACCGTGGCCGCCGTCGCGAGCGCGCTCGCGCCGACGCTGCCGCTGTTCATCGCTGCACGCGTCGTCTCGGGAGGCGCGTGGGCTGCAACGTTCTCGGCGGTGCTCGTGTACCTCGGTGAAACGCTCGTCGCGGCGAGACGCCCCGGCGCGATGTCGAACCTTGCCACGGCGACGGCGCTCGCGCTCGGTGTCGGCACTCTCGGTGCCGGTGCCTTCGCCGAGTGGGCGTCGTGGCGCTCGGTCTTCGTGGTCTACGCCGTTGGCGGTGTGGCGCTCACGCTCATCCTCTCGCGACTGCCGGAACCCGCACACAGCAACGACGAGCGGATAGTCCCACAGCTCTCGAGGATCGCCAGGAGCCCGTGGATGCTCGGACTGTTCGTCTTCACCGTGCTGGAGGGAACGCTGCTCATTGGAATCTACAATTTCCTTCCGCAGGCGCTCGAGTTGACCGGGGAGGGAGTATTCGTCTCAGGCCTCGTCACGGCAGGCTTCGGGGTCGCGGTGATCGTCGTCAGTCAGGGCATGAAGCTCATCGTCGCGCGAGTGAAACCGTGGGTGCTCATGCTGGCGGGCGGTCTCTTCGCTATCGCGGCCTTCGCTATCCTCGCCGCCTGGATCACACCGGGCTCCGTGCTCGCCGGCGCATCCATGCTCGGCGTGGCCTGGGCGCTCGCACACACGACCCTGCAGACCTGGATCACGGATGCCGCCACGCCGGCCCGTCCGATGGGGCTGACCTTCTTCTCGATCTCGCTCATGCTCGGCGGTTCGCTGGGGGCGGCCCTCGGGCAGGCCGCCGTGGACCGTAACGCGTTCCCGACGCTCTTCGTGCTCGCCTCCGTGGGTTCGCTGGTGTTCGCCGCGTCGGGCGCGATCGGCCGCGCCCGGTACCGTCTCGTTGAGCACCACTGAACTCGTTGCTATATTGTGATCAATCAGACTGCACAGAGGTTGACTTTTGTACAATCGATTGCAAGGCTGTAATTCGCACAGCCCCAGCTCATCCACAACGTCGCGGAAGGCTCTGAAACCCACGTGTTAGATCCCGTGTTCATCGCCCAGCAGGCACTGAACGGTCTCAGTGAAGCCGCTGTGTTCTTCCTGCTCGCGAGTGGCTTGACTCTCGTCTTCGGCCTCATGCGCATCGTGAACATGGCCCATGGCGCCTTCTACATCATCGGCGCCTATGTCGGCATCGCCATCTCCGCGCTCACGGGCAACCTCTTCCTCGCGCTCGTTTCGGCGGTGGTCGTTGTCGCCGTCATCGCGTTGATCACGGAGTTGGGCCTGCTGCGGGCCGTGCGTGGCCAAGAGTTGCCCGAGGTGCTGCTCACCCTCGGCATCGCCTTCGTCGTCGGAGACATCTGCCTCTGGATCTTCGGCGGCAACCCGGAGAACCTGTCGAGCAGGGCGATGCCCGCCGGCGGCTTCGCCATCGGATCGGCATCGTTCCCCTGGTACAAGGTGCTCGTCATGGTGATCGCGCTCGTGATCGGCATCGCGCTCGCGATCGTGCAGAACAAGACCCGCATCGGTGCCATCGTCAGGGCCGGGGTCGACGACCGCGAGACGATCTCGGCGATGGGTATCAACATCCGCTGGGTCTTCACGGGCATGTTCATCGTCGGCGCATCGCTCGCGGCTATCGGCGGCGTCCTGGATTCGGGAATCACGAGCATCCTGCCCTCCGGCGGCAACGAGGTGCTGCTGAAGGCCCTCGTGGTCATCATCGTCGGCGGTCTCGGCAGCGTGTCGGGAGCCGCGGTAGGAGCGGTACTCATCGGCCTCATCGATGTCTTCGCGAAGGTGTGGATCCCCGAGCTGTCGTACTTCACGATCTTCCTGCCGATGGCACTCGTCCTCGTCATCAAGCCCACTGGACTCTTCGGGAAGAAATCATGAGCAACCCGCTGACCCGCGCCACTCCCGTCGTTCGTTCGGCCACTGGCCTCATCCCCACCATCTCCGGGCGCGGGGGAGGGCGCGGCACGCATCTCGTCCAGTACCTGATCGTTGCTGCCGTCGCGGTCTTTCTCGTGGCGCTGCCCTACCTCGGGGTGACCAAGTTCCAGATCGGCCAGACCACGACGATCCTCATAGCCGCCATGGCTGCCGCCAGCGTCAGCTTCCTCGTCGGAGAAGCGGGGCTCGCATCGCTCGGTCATGGTGCCATCGCCGGAACGGCGAGCTATGGCATGGCCTGGGCCTTTCATCAGGGGTGGGACACGGGGCTGTCGATCATCCTCGCCATCGCGCTCACCCTCGCTGTATCGCTGATCTACGGCCTGCTCACGATGCGCACGTCTGGCATCTACTTCCTCATGGTGACCCTCGCCATCGGCATGCTCATCTACGGGCTCGCGTTCCGCATGTCGAGCGTCACCGGCGGCGACAACGGGCTGCTGCTTCAGCGGCCCGAGTGGATCAATGCACGGGAGAACTGGTGGATCTTCTATTACCTCGTGCTCGCGCTCCTCATCGTCACGACGCTGGTGCTCTGGGTTGTCGCTCGCTCGCCCTTCGGTGCAAGCCTCCGTGGAGTGCGTGACAACGAAAGCCGGATGCGCAGTCTCGGATACTCGGTGGCGGGCTACAAGGTCGCCGCATTCATGATCTCTGGATTCGTCGCCGGCATCTCCGGGGTGCTCGGGGCGTGGAACACGCAGTCGGTGAGCCCGGAAAGCGTGAACGTCGAGACGTCGATCCTTCTGATCGTGATGGTCATCCTCGGTGGCGTCGGCACGCTGCTCGGCCCGCTCGTGGGCGCGACCATCGTCATCCTGGTCAAGTTCACCGTCTCCAGCTATGTGGACCGGTGGCAGACCCTGCTCGGCATCGTCTTCATCGTCGTCATCCTGCTGGCCAGGGAAGGCGTCGTCGGGAGCATTGGGAAGCTCACCAATCGGATCCGCAAGCGGCGCGCCCAGCGCGCCGCGGGCGAGGACGTACCAGAGGCCGGCGCATCCGCGTCGAATGTCAGTCACACCTGATGAAAGGAAACAGCATGATGTCAAGGAAGATGTCAGTTCGCACCCGCGCCTTCGCGGTTGCCGGACTAGCCGTCGCCACTGCACTCACCCTCGCCGCGTGTGCTCCTCCCGGAGCCGCGCCCAAGAGTGAGTCGACCGCGAAGTCGGGCACGCTCAAGGTCGGCTTCATCTCTCCGACGAGCGGCGTGTTCGCCATCGCCGGCCAGCAGATGGAAGACGGCTGGAAGTTCTTTTGGGACCAGGCCAAGAACAAGGCTGGCGACATCACCGTAGAGACCACGTATGAAGACGACGCGGGTGACGTCAACCAGTCGCTGGCGAAGGCGAAGCAGCTCGTCGAGCAGGACGGCGTCGACGTGGTTGTCGGCCCGCTCATCGCGAACACCGCATCCGCCGTTGCCGCGTACACCTTCAGCCAGGGCATTCCGAACCTCGAGCCGGTCGCAGCGTCGAACAACCTCACGCTGAGCGGCGCGAACGACCTCACGGTGCGTACCAGCTCGATGGGCGGCACGCAGGCCAACTACCCGGGTGGTGAGTGGGCCGCGACGAAGGGTAAGGCCAAGACGGCCGTCACCCTCTGTTCCGACTACTCCTTCGGCTGGGAATCCTGTGCGGGCTTCAAGCAGGGCTTCGAGGCGAAGGGCGGCAAGATCGTCAAGCAGCTCTGGGCACCGAACGGTACGACGGACTTCTCCTCCTATGTGTCTCAGTTGCAGGCGCTGGATGCCGACATGATCTACGTCGCCACCGCGGGCGGGGCCCCTGGCCCAGCCTTCCTCAACGCCTACTCGGGCGCGGGCGGCAACATGGACAAGCTCCTGCTCAACTGCTGCGCGCTCGACCAGGGAACCCTGGTCTCGCTCGACAAGGCGGGCAATGGCGACAAGATCCTCGGAGTCAAGTCCGTGAGCTACTGGGCCGAGGGCGCTGAGCACAAGGCCACGCAGGCCTTCGTCAAGAAGTACACCGAAGCGACAGGCACCATTCCCGGTGCTTACATCGCTGGCGGGTACATGACTGCAGACCTCGTCTCGCAGGTGCTCAAGAAGCAGGGCCTCGTTGTCGGCGCCGACCTCGTGTCGAGCATCACGAAGTTCAAGTTCGACGACAGCATCTTCGGCAAGGTCTCGTGGGAGAAGGGCAACAACATGGTCGCCCCGGTCTACGTGCGCGAGGTGAAGCGTCACGCCGATGGCAAGCTCTACAACGACGTGCTCGCCGAGTACGACAGCGTCTCGCAGTACCTCGGCAAGGACGAGAAGGCGATGATCGAGCAAGACAAGAGCAAGCCGTACACCAACGCGTTCCAAGGCTGATGACGAACATCACGGCAACGGCGACGGCTCCGGACCCCCACGGGTCCGGGGCCGGAGCCCCCGTGCTCACAATCGACGGCGTCGGCAAGCGGTACGGCGGCATCCAGGCGGTGGACACGATCTCGCTCAGTCTCAACGCTGGCGAGCGAATCGGGGTCATCGGGCCGAACGGTGCAGGCAAGACGACGCTCTTCAAGATGATCGCGGGAGACGTCCTGCCCACGTCTGGCTCGATCGAGTTGTTCGGCAGGGATGTCACCAGGGTCGGCGCGGCTCGACGAGCACGCATGGGCGTCGGGCGCACATTCCAGATCTCCAATCTCTTCCGCGACATGAGCGTTCTCGACAACGTGCGGGTCGCGGCCCGAGGTGGCGAGAGCAGCGCGCGCGTCTTCTGGTGGCCACAGCGCACGAGGGATGACGCGACCGATCGCGCGATGGATGCCCTCGCGAGTGTTGGTCTCGATGATCGTGCTTCAGACGTCGTCACCGACCTCTCGCACGGCGAGCAGCGTCAGCTCGAGATCGCCATGGCCCTCGTGGGCGAGCCCACCATTCTGCTGCTCGACGAGCCAGCCGCAGGCCTCTCACCGGGCGAACGCAGCGTGCTCAAGCAACTCATCGAGAACCTCCCGCGCACTCTTCCAATCCTGCTGATCGAACATGACATGTCGCTCGCGCTCGGGCTCACCGACCGTGTGATGTGCATGGAGAACGGCAGGCACGTCATCACGGGGACGCCGGAGGAAGTGCGAAGCGATGAGACAGTGCGCGAGATCTACCTGGGAAGGCGGGACAAAAAGTGAGCCTCGAAGTGACCGACCTGCATGTCGGCTACGCGGGCGCGGAAGTCCTGCGCGGAATCAACCTGACGGTCGCGGCCGACGAGACGGTGGCGCTGCTCGGTCGCAACGGCATGGGCAAGACCACGCTCGTGCGCGCTATCTGCGGATTGCGCCCACCGATGACGACGGCGGGGAGCATCCTCTACGACGGCGCCGACATCACGAAGCGAACGAGCTATCAGATCAATCGGGCGGGGATCGCGATCGTCCCCCAGGGTCGACACATCTTCGGCTCGCTCACTGTGCTCGAGCACCTCGCGGTCGTGCGCAAGCGGAAGCCGACGAACGGTGAACCGTGGACGGCGGAGCGGGTCTTCGACTTCTTTCCCAGGCTCTCCACGCGCCAGAAGTCCTTGGCGAAGTCTTTGTCGGGGGGCGAACAGCAGATGCTCGCAATCGGTCGCGCGTTGATGACCAACCCCTCGTTGCTGGTCATGGACGAGCCGAGCGAGGGCCTCGCGCCGACGGTGCTCGACGTCATCCAGGATCGAATCGAAGGACTGCGCGGAACCGGCCTCTCTGTGCTCATCGCGGAGCAGAACGTCGACCTCGCACTCGACATGGCGGACCGCGTCGTGATCATCGACGACGGCGAGAATCCCTGGACGGGAACTCCGGCCGAACTCCGTGGCGATGTGCAGACCCTCGAGCGCTACCTCGGCGTCTGAGCCACGACAGTCCCCCGCAAGCCTGAACGATCCCGGAACGGAGCCACACCATGACTGCCCAGCACGCAGCGGCTGCGGTCGACCTGCTGTTGACCGGTGGCCGCATCACGACCCTCGCGCAACAGGGCGAGGGAAGTGCCGAGGTGCAGAGTCTGGCGATCGCGGGAGGCCGCGTACTCGCGGTCGGGTCTGACGACGAGCTCGCGCCCTACGCTTCGCACGCTCGCCGAGTGATCGAGCTTGGCGGTCGCAGGGTGATTCCGGGTCTCATCGATTCCCACATCCATGCCGTGCGCGGCGGCGTCAGCTGGTTGGTCTCCGTGCACTGGGATGGCGTTCGCTCGATCGCGGATGCGCTCGAGCTGATCCGTGAACGGGCGTCGCAGATTCCGGTGGGGCAGTGGATCCCTGTGATCGGCGGCTGGCATCGGCGGCAGTTCGTCGAGGGGCGGATTCCGACGTCGGCGGAACTCACGCGAGCGGCGCCCCAGCATCCGGTATATATCCAGGAGACCTACGACGTCGGCGTGCTCAATGCCGCCGGGCTGGCCGCATGCGGCTGGGCGGATGCCGCGACCGAGAATCCCGCG
>Ga0134125_10003387_pt1 | contig 18470 bp, 15 predicted proteins | sample KB31751_FD_96464 | JGI IMG/M metagenome (GOLD analysis project Ga0134125, IMG submission 96464) | Terrestrial soil microbial communities with excess Nitrogen fertilizer from Kellogg Biological Station, Michigan, USA - KB3-175-1 | ecosystem: Environmental > Terrestrial > Soil > Unclassified ... | reverse complement strand
CCGGCGGCGGTGCCGCTGCCGAGGCCTTTGCTCGCAAGATTGGAGTGGAGGTAAGCAAGTTCGAGCGCATAACTAAACCTAAAGGCGAGTACGTCGCCGCGACTGTCGTTCGCAAGGGCCGATGCGCCGCCGAGCTTCTCGCCGAGACCCTACCGAAAGAACTGAACGCGATCTATTGGGCCAAGAACATGTACTGGCGCGGCGGCAAGCCGGAGCGATTCGTGCGCCCGGTGCGCTGGATCGTCGGGCTGCTCGATCATGAAGTATTGCCGCTCGAATACGCAGGCGTGCGCGCGGGGAAGCTGTCTCGCGGGCATCGCATTCTCGCTGCCTCCGACATTACGATCTCTTCTCCAGCCGCCTACGACGGCGAACTGAAAACGAGCAAAGTAGTCGCCGATCCCACTGAACGCGAAAAGCAAATCCGCAAAGCACTCGACGCCGCAACGCGCACCATCACCGGGGCGCACTGGCGGGAAGACGCGGCCCTCCTCAACACAGTCGTTAATCTCACCGAATTTCCCGGCGTGATCCTCGGCAACTTCGATCCTGCCTTTCTGTCGCTGCCCGAAGAAGTTCTGGTCACCGTAATGCGCGACCACCAGAAGTACTTCGCAGTTGAGAGCGCAAACGGGAAGCTAGCACCACACTTCCTCGCCGTCCTCAACACCGATGGCGATCGCGATGGCATCATCCGGCACGGCAACGAGCGCGTACTACGCGCCCGCTTCAACGACGCGCAATTCTTCTGGCATGCGGACCAGAAGATTCCACTCACGCAGCGCGTAGAAATGCTGCGCAGCGTGACTTTTCAGAAAGATCTCGGGAGCTATTGGTCCAAAACGGAACGCATGCGAGCAGTGGTAGCGGGGCTCGCCGAGCGAGTTGCGGCATCTGGGTCCTCGCTCGACAGAAAAGCTGCCGATCAGGCGGCCCAGCTCGCGAAAACCGACCTCACGACAGAACTCGTAAAAGAATTTACTGAACTGCAGGGTATCGTTGGCGGACTTTATGCCAAGGCACAGCGTCACAGCCAGACGGTCGCCGACGCCATGTACGACCACTATCGTCCGGAATCATCCGACGATCGTGTGCCGCGCTCGCTCGAAGGCGCATTAGTTTCGATTGCGGATAAAGCCGACAGCATTACGGGAATGTTCGCTCTCGGTCTGCAGCCGACCGGCTCTAAAGACCCCTTCGCGCTGCGCCGCCAAGCAAACGGAATCGTCCGTATTCTCGCCGAACACAAGCTGCCGCTACATATCAGCGAAATTTTCGATGTAGCTCTTCAGCAGTATCGCGCCTCAGCGGAACTGAAGGGGAAGCTTCCGCAATTAGAGAAAGCCGGCAAGAGCATTTCGGGATTTTTCCGCGAGCGCCTGGAATTTTACCTGCGCGATCTGCGCGGCTTTGCCTATGACGTGGTCAACGCCGTTCTCGCCGCCAGATCCGACGATGTGGTCGATGCGATCGCCTGCGCCGAAGCCGTCACGCAGATTCGCCCGACGGACGACTTCCTGGCGATTTCGATGGCGTTCAAGCGCATCAAGAACATCCTTCGCCAGGCGCAGGAGAGCGGGAAGAAGTGGCCAGAAGAATTCAAGCCCGCCGATCTGGTTGATTCGGCGGAAAAAGAACTCGGAACCCGCGTCGCCGAAACGCGCACCCGGGTTCAGTCGCTGCGGCAATCAAAGCAGGAGCGGGAAGCATTGGCGCACATCGCCCAACTGCGGCCGGTGGTAGACACGTTCTTCGACGAGGTAATGGTCATGGTCGATGACGAAAAGCTCCGCTCGAATCGACTGGCACTGCTGGCAACGATGCAGCGAAGCTTCTCCACGATCGCGGACTTCTCGGAGATAGTTGCGGAGAAAGCTGCTAGCTCCTAGCTGCTGGCTACTGGCCGCAGACTCCAACAAACCAAAAGCTCACACGGATACACACGGATGCTACGGATTGCATGGATACTTCAACTCCGTGTACTCCGTGCCTCTGTGGTGAATCCGCAGTTGTTTAGCCGGAAGCCGAAGGCCGGCAGCCTGCTTCACTGCACCTTCTGTAACCGTGCAATCAGCTTCTGCACCAGATTCTCTTCCGAGTCCGACCACAAAACCCGTCCACTGATTCCGCAGTGCTTCTCAACGGCGGAAGTAAACGCAACCAACTTCTGAACGTTGGCTTTTACGCGGTCCTCACTGGGCTGATCGAGGTCAAGTTCTTCATGCAGGAACGGCGTGTCGAGTCCGAAGTCGGTCTCGATGTGTCCGTCTTCCTGATAAACGCCATCCTCAAAGTCAGTTCCGTAAACAGTGAACTTCACCGGCTGCGGCTCCAGGCGCCACGTAGTGTCCAGCCCACCTCCCGTTTCGGGACTCCACAAGTCCCACATGGCTTCAAATTCGTAAGCGTGATCGGAATGAACATGCTCGGAAGCAAGCTCGATCGCCTGCTCGGGCGTGGCGCGATAGTCAAACGTCTGCTCGAAGACGGGAGGTTCGTTCCCGGAGATGCCGTGTACCGCAAGATAACCGATCCCCGGCCGCGCAGACGAAAACGGGAACTGCCGCAGCACGGAGAGAGCCCGCGGCATCATCTCCTGCTCGCCAAAACTCGGAAACCAGAGACTCAGGTAGAGACGGTCTGCCATGCAGAATTATTTTACTGGTGGGCAGTCGACGGAATGAGCTTCTAAGCTGCTCAGCTTCTGAGCTCCTAAGCTTAGTGGCTTAGAAGCTTAGAAGCTCTTGATATGCGATACTGAATAGGCACGAACGTCAGCCCGGCTGCCGTTCGTTGAAGCCCCTTCCACCAGCGTCCCCGTCGTCTAGCCCGGCCTAGGACATCGCCCTTTCACGGCGGTAACACGGGTTCAAATCCCGTCGGGGACGCCAACCTACCGTTTTGAACATGCAATCTAGCTAAGACCCCCAAACAAGCACGACTTAGGGTGTTCAAACCTGGCCTGTGTGAGAGCTAGTCGGAGGGCCGGACAAATTCTTCGATGTCCAGCATCGCGACATCCCACTCTGAGATGAGGTCTCCGTCTTCGGTCTTAACGGTTCGCTCCTGAATGTGTTGGCTTATTTCCGATGCTATGCAGCCACGCGGCAGGTTGTCGGGCCAGAACAATTGGTTTTGGAAATGCGCCACGTCTCCATCACGATAGACATTCCAAATCTCCATGCTCGAAGGCGAGTCATACGAGACGATCAGAGCGATTTTGGAACTGCCATCCAACAGGGACATCAATTCGCGCCGCCAATGATTCTGGTAATCCGACTTCCGCCACAGACGTAAATTGGAGAGAAACCCTTCGTCTGATGCTCCCAGTACCAATCTGCCCGGTGCTGCTGGAACCGTTACATCATCGTAGGGATACTCGACTGGTTCGTCAGTAAATCGGATTGAAAACATCGCTTTGATTAGCTTCCCACAGATGCCCGCAGGCGTGAACAGGTGGTTAGCACAAGTATGCGACTTCTATCGCTTGTGGCACCTTGTGGAGTGGCAGAGTTCCAAAAGCCGCTCAACACAGTCGGCAGCCTCGGTTAAAGTGTTCAAATTTTGGGTAAGGAGGGACGCCAAAATTCATCCGAGTCTTTCGCGCAGTTCTGTAATCGCAACGAGTCAACTACCCTGCATCGCTCACGCCAGAGTAGGGCGCTGGCAGTCCCAGTGCGCGACGATGTTGCCGCATCGCGAACTGCTGGTGTGTTTGGATTTCCAAATCGGAACGTGGGCAGGCTGTGCAGAGGAGAATGAATCCGGCTGCTCGGTCTTCGGGATAATAGGCTACTGCATCGCTTGCATCGAACTCGCCGGGCTTCAGCAAGCGGCCTGCGCAGGTTAGGCAGCGGCCCTGATGACAGATCGACGGCAGTTCAATTCCTGCGTTGTGGGCTGCGTCCCAGATGTGCTGATCTTCTCTGACGTCCAGTTCTCGTATCGAGCCGTCGCGCAGATGGAGCTTGATACGATGCGTGCGGACCGGGCTCATTTTCCGAAGCTAGCGGCTGTGAGACGCGCAGTCAAATTGAATCGAAAACGGAACCGCCGGCGGGGGCAGCCGCATGTTTTGCGGCTGCGCTTCTCGAAACTGGTTACGGGGCATGTTGAAGACTGGAGCTCGCCATTCGGCGATCTCCAGCCCACCGCCTACCGGCGCCGGTTCTGTCTAGCGTGGATTCGCTGACGCGTCTCCGTTCGCTGCGGGATTTTTCGCGCTTGGATTTTGCACATTATTCGACGGATTGTTCTGGTTCGTCTGCGGATTCGAGCTGTTGCTCGCTGGATTGCCGCCCAGCGTGCCTGAATTCGGGTTGGTCGATGCCGTGCCATGTCCGCTTACCGTAACGCGATCTTTCACCCGACGATTGCCGGCGAACGAACTCGCTATGCGGTGCGCGGTCTGTTTTTCTTTGCCGCTTTGTACGGTGCCGCCTAGCTCGATCGTGTTGTCGGTTACGTTCACGCTGAGCGAGTTGTTGCGTAGCGTAGGTTCGTTCTGCAACGCGTTTTGTATTTGGTTCTGCAGCGTGGCGGTGTCGTTGATTCCAACGCCCGTGGTGGTCATGGTGGGCGCTGCTGGGGCGCCGGCATTGGCACCGATTGCGCTGGATTGCGTGGACTGAGTGGACGTGGTGGACTGAGTAGTGCTCGCGGGAGGCGTGGTGGCTGCGGCGGCTATCCCGCCGGTGGTGCTTGGCGTGCTAGTGGCCGAGGGTGCGCCGGTGGAAGTTTGGCCAGCCATATTGGCTTCGCCGGAGGCGTTGCTCTGAGGCAGGCTCGAGGCGTTCTCCCCAGTCGCTGCGCTGCCCGAGGCCTGCGTGCTTGCGTTGGGAGCGGTGGTTTGTGCGCCAGGCGTTCCCGTAGCTGGTGCAGCGGGATTCGTAGTACTTGTTGAAGGCTGAGATGTAGCGGGTGTCTGGTTCGCGCTCGGCGGATTTGCTGTGGTTTGCGAAACCATTGCGCTCGAACTCGTAGTTGATCCCGTTACTGAAGAAGCCTGGCGGTTCGGATTCGTGCTCGTCGCGCTGGTCTCGCCATTTGTGGGGTTCGGCGCACTTGGCATGGACATGCTCTGCGTCCGAGGAGCCGAAACGGAGCCGCCGGTACTCACGTCTTGCTGGTTGTTGTTCTTGCTGGCCGAAGCGCCCGCGCTGGGATTCACCGTGAGCTGATCCTTCACGTGCTTCACGCCCGATATTGATTTCGCCACATCCTTCGCGCGTTTCACGTCTGCCTTCGAGGCGACGGTTCCGGTGATAAGCGCGGTGCCATTCGTGACCGATGCTTGTACGTTCACGAATGCCGGATCCTGGCTGAACTTGCTCTGAAGTTGCTGCGTGAGGCTTGCGTCCTGGCTACCCGATTCGGACGACACCGACGAAGAACCGTTCGCGTTTTGCGTGCTCGCTGCTGTCGACGAGTTCTGCGAATTTGTATCCTGCGCGATGGTGAATGGCACGAGCACTGCCGCCAGCGCGAATACAAAAATTAAGTTCATTTTTTTCATGAGATCTCTCCTGCTCCGTGTTCCTGCACACCTCTACCGTTAGGGTGATGCGCAAGGAGCAGAACTGGTTGGAAAGAAAAAGATCGAACACGAAGGCCACGAAGGTCACAAAGGTGGTTTGCCTGCTCTTGCCTCCTTCGTGACCTTCGCGTCCTTCGTGTTCACCCGCTCTTGATTTGGAATTCTGCGAGCAATGGAAGGTGGTCGGAGGCGACCAGCGACAGGCGCGTTCGCACAAGTTCAAAACGGACTAACTCCAACTGCTCGTCGTAATAGATGTGATCGAGTTCCAGAACCGGCAGAGGACCGGGGAAGCTGCCGCGCTTACGTTGATGCTGGCGTAAATGGATCTTGCGAAACTGCTCTGCCATCAGCTCGGATGTGAGCCCGCGCATCCATTCATTGAAGTCGCCAAGGATTACGCGAGGGCCGGTGTGGGCGGCATGATTGAGCATGCGATCGCTTAACAACAAAGGGCCCTGCGCGCGACGTTCCATGTAGCTGGTACCGAGATGAACATTGAAGACGTGCAGCAAGGCGCCGTTGCCGAGGCGAAGATCGCTGCGCAGACATCCGCGTGGCTCGCGATGTTTCCACGTAATGTTGTAGTTCTCGCTGCGTGCAACGGGAAGACGCGTGAGCGTCGCATTGCCATAGTCTGCGCCACGCAGATCGCGATTGCGCCCGAAGACAGCTTTGTACCCACTCCCGAGTGCTTCGCAAATCTCACGAGCTTGATTCGGCCGTTCGACGGCGGATCCATCTACGACTTCCTGCAGAGCGATGCAGTCCGCGTCAAGAGAGGCAAGCACGCGCGCGATGCGCTCGGGCGAGACGCGGCGATCCCAGCCCCGGCATTTGTGAATGTTGTAGGTGACCAGGCGGATCGTGCTCGCCATTATTGCTGCCGCTGAAAGAACCAGCCAACGCTTTCGAAGACTCGTTCCCAAAGTGGGCGCCGCTTCCAATCCTGATAGGTTACCCTGCGGCTCTGAGTGAGATCATTTTCAAAATCGGATGTGAGCCGGGCTGCCAGGCCGGGATCGCGCGCAGCAAGGTTTACTTCGTCGTTGATGCCGAACGAGCGATTGTCGAAGTTGGTTGAGCCGACTACTGCCCATAGTCCGTCGACGATCATGATCTTGGCATGAATCATCGTCGGCGTGTATTCGAAGATGTTTGCTCCCGCCTGCAGGAGGTCGCCATAGAGAGCGCGGCTGGAATTTCGCGTCATTGCGTGATCGCTTTTCCGACCCGGAGCAATGATCTTGATGTCAACTTTGCGATCTTTAATGGCACGCAGCATCTCTCCGCGAATAGAGCTGTCAGGCAAGAAATACGGCGTGGTGATGTAAATGGACTTTTTGGCCGAGCGAATCAGCGCCTGATAGAGGATGTGCGCGCGGGTTGATCCGCCGAACGACGGAGTGCTATCGATCACCAGCGCGCGAGCATTTCCGTTTTGCGGCGGAAGAGGAAAGTATTCTGCTCCCGCGAGAATCTCTCCCGACGAATTAAGCCAGTTTTCGAGGAAAACGCTCTGCAGGCCTTCGACGGCTTCGCCGCGCACTCGGCAGACAGTATCGCGCCACGGCGGCAGTTTCTTTTGAGGAAAAAGCCATTGATCGTCGATGCCGGCGCCGCCAATGAAGCCGACCTCTCCGTCAACGATCAGCATCTCGCGATGCGTGCGATTGTTCACGCGTGTCCAGTTGTTCCAACGCACTGGGTGATACCACTCCATCTTTCCGCCGGCGTCGGTGAGCGGCTTGAAATAACCCTTCGGGGTGCTGAAGCTGCCAAGCGCATCGACCACCACCCGCACCTGCACGCCTGCACGCGCACGCTCAGCGAGAGCATCAAGAAACTGCTGCGCTACTCGACCGCGATGAAAAATATAGGCTTCCAGATTGATGTTGCTCTTGGCGGAATGAATGGCTTCGAGCTCCGCCTTATAGAAATTGTCGCCATTCGCCAGCACGTCGATGGGGCCCGCGCGCTGCAGCTTGGTATCGGTGATGGCCTCGAGTTGCCGAGCGAATTCGTCGGAATCGACCGATCCATCGGGAGTTTGAGCCAGATGATATTTCGGCGCCGGCTGCAGGAGAACAATCAGCGCCCATGCAATCGCAACAATAAGAACAACGACTCCGAGCGTGCTCATGTGATGGTGTCGATGAACAACGCGGCGACCTTTGTGCACCTTAAAGCTGTGCTGATGCGGAGTAGCTGGATTGGCCGCCGGCAGTGACATGCGTGGTTTGATGCCGGGCAGAGTAGGGAAGTCTTCTTCACCACGGAGGCACGGAGACACGGGGAGAACGAAAGCCAGCTCAAATTTCCGGTTTGACCTTCGGCATTCCAGACTTAAGCATCGGGTGGAGCATTGGCTCTGCCGAAGGACGACATTGGCAGTACCTCTTTAGATTTCTCCGTGTTCTCCGTGACTCCGTGGTGAAATGCAGCGTTTTTTCGCTACACTGTCGAGCAGAACACATGGGAGATGCTGCCTGATGCGAGTAGCCGTTTTACATGAAACGCTGCCGGGAGAAGAACGTGTAGCCCTGGTTCCGGAGTCGGTGAAGAAGCTGGCTGGGGCCAAGAATGAAGTATGGATCGAAGCCGGAGCCGGAGAAGCTGCAGGAATCAACGATCGCGATTACGAATCTGCCGGCGCGAAGGTCACGACCGACCGCACGCAGTTGCTTCCCGCTGCTGACGTGCTGGTGTGCGTGCAGCGTCCGAGCCCTTCGTATATGGCGGCGATGCGGCCGGGATCGGTCGTGTTGGGATTTCTGCGTCCCTTGGACGAACCCACTGCCCTTGAGCCAGCCATCGGATTGAAGCTGACTACGTTTGCGGTTGAATTGATTCCCCGCATTACGCGCGCACAGGCGATGGACGCGCTTTCCTCGATGGCCACAGTTCTCGGATATAAAGCCGTGTTGATTGCCGCCACTCAGCTTCCGCGCATGTTCCCGATGTTGATGACGGCCGCCGGCACCATCGTACCCGCAAAGGTTCTCGTGCTCGGAGCTGGAGTCGCCGGGCTTCAAGCAATCGCGACCGCGAAGCGTCTCGGCGCAGTGGTCGAAGCCTACGACGTCCGCGCTGCCGCGGGCGAGCAGGTGAAGTCGCTGGGCGGTACTTTTCTCGAAGTCGATCTCGGTGGAATTGCAACCGAAGATGCTGGTGGATACGCGAAGGAGCTAACTCCCGAAGCGCTGCAGCGCGGACGCGATCTGATCGCGAAGCACGCGCGCAACGCCGATGTGATCATCACTACAGCGGCCGTTCCCGGAAGACGCGCTCCGCTCATGATGAACGACGAAGCCGTGCTGGCGATGAAGCGCGGCTCGGTAATCGTCGATCTTGCAGCGCCGACCGGAGGCAACGTAACGCTTAGCCGGCCCGATGAGACCGTGGTCACAGAAAACGGAGTCACCATCCTCGCCCCACTGAATCTGGCAGCGACAGTTCCCTTCCACGCCAGTCAACTATTTTCGCGCAACATGGCCTCGTTTCTGCAACTGCTCGGCAAAGACGGCCAGCTGAACATCAACATGAGCGACGACGTGGTCGGACCATCGTGCGTAACGCATCAGGGACAGGTCGTGAATTCGCGCGTGGCTTCGATGCTAGCGGAGCCGGTCGGTCGATAGGTCGCAATTTACGAGATCTACAGGTGTGTGACTTGTTCTCCCCGCTGCGAAATACCTTGGATCCGTTGCAACTTCATTCGCGACGTTCGCAACGTAACGGAAGCATTTCTTTAGGAATACCGCTGCCTTCTGTGTTAACCCACTGTGCTTCGAATGAACCCCGGTAACCAAACAGCCGACCCCATATGCTGTTGCGGACATCAACTTGGATGTGAAACTTCCTATCCTGATCGTCGAACCACTCGCAGACTTCTGCGATGCCGGAAAAAGCCATCGGAAAGCTGAAGGCGACTGGCCCTTCGTAAAAACGTTGTGCGCCGGAACGAAGACGCAAGCCGCCCCTTTCATCGACGGCAAGGTCAATGTCCACGGCCAAATGCTGATGTGTTCCCAGATAGTCGACGATTTTTCCGCGCCGCTCGCTGAAGATCATGTATGCGTCGAAACGTCGAGGGGTTCGCGTCGCGAAGCTTCGGATCCATGTAACCGTCTCACGTCCGCATTCGTCGACATAAGCGTAGTTGCTGATGGTGAAAGGTATATTCCTACCGTGCTCAGGAAACATAATCCGGCGCCAACTGCCGATCATCAGGAAGGGCATCGTGTACAACGGACCGTGCCAGACTTCTTCCATGATTCCAGTGCCGATTGATGCCACGCGATCGCGGCTTGAAAAGCCGAACCGCTCTTGGATTCGCGGATGCAATCGGGCAAATTGGTTGCCAAGCGCGCGCTCGTAGATTGAACGCATTAAGCCTCGCTCCGAGGTGCTTGTCTTCTACAGCGACGCGAGGCGGGGATATGCGGATGAAGCAGTAAGGCAACTAAGGCCAATACTGCGACGGCGAAATTCAGCGTCACTGGATTAAATGCCGCCGTCAGAAACATTGGAGAACAGATGCCCACGGTAAGTATCGCGATAATCATCGCTGCAATGGTCAAGTAAAGCGGCCAACACTGCCTCCATAAAAAAACGAGGATGATGCCGAACGCGATCTCCAGGACTCCAGCGGCGAATGTCACCGCATGAACCTGCGAAGCTGCAATGCCGGTGTCACGCAGCATCTGCAGCTCAGCAGGATCCTGAAAAGTTAATTTGGGTACAAGCCCCTGATAAATCCAAACGAAGCCCAGGATCAGGCGAACAACGGCATAGGCGGCACTCAAGGTGCGGGAGATCTCGGGCGCGATTCCTTTCTCAATCCAGAGGCGCAGGCGATCGAAGCTCCACGCCGTCGCCGAACCTAAGAGCGGGCGGAAGCAAATCCTGTCCACTAAGTAGCCGAACGCTCCAAAGCGGACGTGATAGTCATACCACGTGATAAAAACTAATCCATCGTTCGCTGGGATGTACTTCCAATAACCAGATCCAGTTTCAATGAGCGATTTGCGGTCCGCCGACCAGAACTTCAAAGCCGATGTGCGTTGCCCACTCTCGTGGTCTCGTTCACCGGTGCTTTCGCCTTCGCCCTGGATACGCAATCCGATCCCGATTCGCGTGGTGTAGAGGAATTTCTGAGCTTGACCAAGTTGTCGCGGCAGATATTCAATTTGGGAAAATCGCAGATCCCATCGCTGATGCAAAGCGGGATCTTGCGTCTTCTGCCACGCCTCTTCCATCGTCCCGCGAATGAATATCTCTACATAGATTCCCATTATGGACTCTCACGCGCCGCTACGGACCTGTGCGAGGTGAAATATGATCGTTCCCCAAAAGGCGCGCAGGCGCATTTGCACTGCCATGCGCTTCTGGTCGTCCGAGTACCAGATCCACACTTTGCCTTTTCCTTTCTGCGGACCGTTGAGGGCTTCTGCGCTTACGCGAATGGTGTTGTATGAGCCTGAGGGCGTCTTTACTTTCTCTCGACCTTCGACGGTCACTTCGATATCGGCCGCTTTGCCTCCGTCGCTGCTCGGGAACCTGAATTTTGTTCCTTGCTGCAACGGCTGCGAACCTACGTAAAGCGCCGCCGAAACCGTGTTGGTGACGCACGGCGGAATGTCATTCTCTTCGTGCTTCTGATTCTTGGCGCGAATGTTGCGCTCGTCGAGAATCGCCTTTGCGGCGTGGTAGTCATAGCGCACGCTGGTCTCGACGCGGCGGAAGCCTTCTTCGGTGTGCTTGATCAGTTGCAGCGCGCAGTTGGATTGCGGATTGAAGAACGTCTCCAGCTTGTCGTGGACGTGATACAGAAGCGCGACCGCTCCGGTGGAGTCCGCGGTCACCACGACGTGACGCTCTCCATTGACCGTGTCGAAGTGGACCACTGTGGTTCCCGCAGTCAACAGACGCCAATCGACTCCATAGGTGAATGTCTGTCCCTCGGGATAGCGATAGTCTGCAATTGGCGGGTCGACCTCGGAGTCGGCGATCGGAGCGGGATCGGGAGTCGCGCTGCTCTGCGACGGCTTCGCAGATTGCGGCACCTGGGAGGCCAGCGCAAGAATTGATATCAAGAACAGAGTTCCGGCGATGAATTGAAACGAGCCGCGCCGCAGGAGCGCCCCGATACCAAACTGGAATTTTCCTCTCAGGCGTTTCTCACCATCAGCATTTTCACAGCGATGGCCAGCATGATCATTGCGGCTCCTATCAGGGCATTGTACTCGCGATGTTTCAGATACAGCTCTCGGGAAAACTGCGATGTAACGCTTTCTCCCGACCAGCGCGGCAGAATGCGTGGGACCTGCCGGGCGTAGAGTTCAAAATCGGGAAATTTTGAACGCAGAAACGCTTCTTCGCTGCGGATTACAGGTACGTAGACAGCAACAAAGAAGACGAGCAGCACCAGCCATATCCATGGCGAGCGTGCGGCGATCGCAAATCCCACGGCAATCAGAATCGAGCCGAGGTAGAGAGGGTTGCGCGTATAACTGTACGGACCTGACGTTGCCAGAGCTTCGTTTTTCTTAAGCTGACCTGAGGCGGCGGCGCGCACTGCCAGTCCGAGGGCGACGACAACACAGCCGATGCCAATCGTGAGAATGCTCGGATGGGCCAGCCAGAGATAGATCAGTGCGAAAGCAAATCCAAGCGGCACGCGAATGCGGCGGGCAACGCGCTGCCATCCGCCTTGTGAGCTCATGCCGTGACCCCCAGCAGACTGAGCGCCGCCTCAGTCACCTGTTCGACGGAGATGTTCAGCAGTCCGGCCTCGGGCTCACGATGCCGGGTGTGATCGCGTTTGCTCTCTGGACTGCGCAGCACGACATACCTGCCGCCGTAAGGACCATTGCGCGCCGGATCAGTGGGACCAAAAATGGCTACCACCGGAATCCCCAGTGCCGATGCCAGATGCACCGGACCGGTATCCCCGCCTACGCAGAGTGCCGCTCTTCGTATGAGGGCGATCAACTGAGGAATCGAACACTCCACAATGCGCGCAATCGATTCATTATCGTGAGATACGGCTTTCGCGAGATCCAATTCGCCTGGACCCGCGTTCACAAGCGACTGCACACCATGCTTTCCCAGCACACGTGCCAGCGCCGCGTAACGTTCAGCAGGCCAGCATTTGGCGCCCCAACCCGCTCCAGGGGTGATGAGTGCGAACTGGGGCGATACGTCCGCGAGAAGCCGATCGGTCCAGCCCTCGGCTTGCGATGAAATCGGAAACGGCGGCGGCTCGGGAACGATCGGTCTGCCCAAAGCAGCCGAAGCGGTCTCAGCCGCCTGATCGACGACGTGCTTTGCCGTCGTGTGAGCCCTCACGTTGTAGAACCAGCGCGCCGGAAGTTCTCGCGGCTCGGCTGGTCCTGCAATCACCTTCGCGCCCGTAGCTCGCGCCAGCAGAGCGGAACGAATGGCTCCCTGCAAGTCGATCACGTGATCGTAATGGATTGCTCGCAGCGATGACCGCAGCGCCCGCAGTTCGGTGATTGTTGAAGAAGAGAGCGGCGATTTTCGCCAGCGCCGCATGTGGACTTTATGTACAACGTTGGCCAGCGGCTGTTCCGCAGAGAGCGCCGAAGGAGTTCCTTCCAAGGACGCCATTAGCGGCGCCCAACGCTCTTCGATCGCCCAGTCGATTTCCAGATCGGGAAAGGTGCGACGCAGTCCCGCAACCGCCGGCATGGCATGGATAATGTCGCCCATAGCGCTGAGGCGAACAATGAGGACTCTCATTCGCAAAGAGCCGCAACGAAGAAGTGCACCGGGCATTGTCTCACGACAGCGATTGAGATTCCGCCGTTATGAACCTGAGCGATTGAGCAGATGAATCCTGCGCTGAACTGAACCTGGATTATTCATCAAGTTTCGACGTAAGTCAGAATCATCAGTATTCATGCGGTGTTCCGACGAACTTGCTGACAGAAGAATTCCAACACTATGTAAAAGCTGTCATCCTGAGCGCTTCTGTTGCGCGAAGGACCTCCGGGAATGCTTCACCTGAAAATGCACTCGCGAGGCTCTTCGGCTCATGACGTCGAAGATTGGCGGAGGAGCCATGCTGACCGCAAATAAGATTGATACATCACGGGAGATCCTTCGCGCAAAAGATGCGCTTCAGGATGACAGAGCTTGGGTTTCCAGCCGATCTTCGATACGTGATGAAAAAATCTAGGTGAAACGCCTAAACCTTGCGTCCCGTCTTGCGGTCATCGGCGATCACGCCGTCGCGGATGTAGATCACGCGATGCGCGTATTCGGCGATGTCGTGCTCGTGTGTGACCAGCACGATGGTGTTGCCCTGCGAATGCAGGTGATCAAAGAGAGCCATGATCTCGTTTCCAGTTTGGGAATCGAGATTCCCGGTCGGCTCGTCTGCGAGGATGATCGACGGATCGTTCACGAGCGCGCGTGCGATCGCGACCCTCTGGCGCTGACCGCCGGAGAGTTCGTTCGGCTTATGCATCATGCGCGATTCGAGGTCGACTTTGCGCAGCGCTTCCTTGGCGCGGCGAATGCGCTCTTCCGAATGCGTTCCGTTGTAGATCAGCGGCAGCTCGACATTGTGCAGCGCGGTCGCGCGGGCAAGAAGATTAAACGTCTGGAATACGAAGCCGATTTCCTTATTCCTGATTCGTGCAAGCTCGTCGTCATCGAGTTCGCTGACGAGGTGTCCATTCAGCCAGTAATTACCTTTGCTGGGGGAATCGAGGCAGCCGATCAGGTTCATCAGTGTCGATTTCCCGGAACCGGAAGGACCCATGATGGCGACGTATTCGTTGCGCTTGATATCGATGTTGACTCCGCGCAACGCGTGGACCTGCTGTTCGGAACCCATGTCGTAGGTCTTCCACAGGTCCTCGACCTTGATGATCGTCGAGGTTGCAGGCCGAGTGCTAATCGGTTCCATCGTCGTCAGTTCTGCCATTTGCGTCGCCATTCCGGTCTCCTGCATATCAATTACGGGGAGACCAAAAACCTGGTTCCCCAATATTGGACGAAAACACCCCTATCAGGCTATAGACGTTTCAAATTGGGGACAGTTACTAGAAACATCCTCGGAGAAACGTAGTGCACCCCGATTTGCGGTTCATCCTTTAAACGTTTCCCTCACACACAACACTCATCCCTCGCTCCGCCGCTACGCATCTGACCCCCAATGAGTTGGTTTCGCGCAGCAAAGGCCAATGATCCAAGTCCTCGCGAACCTCGCGGCTGCGCGAGGGATGACAATTCTTAAATAGACACCGCGGTAATAGACACCGCGGTCTCTCACGCCGACCACAGCCGGTGCCTTATGAGTTGTCGTCCTTCTTCGCGACAGTGTTATCAACTTTGACCTTGGCGCCGACTTTCAGCGTGCGCAAGATCTTGTAGCTGCCGGTCACAATCTCCTGACCATCGCTGAGGCCCTTTGTAACTTCAACATCGGTCGCACCCTGGATGCCGGTCTCCACCGGCTTGAAATCGACCTTTTTCATGTTCTTATCGACTACGAACACGCCCTGAACTTCCTTCTTGCTCTTGGCGTCCGGAGCCGCCGATGGCGTGGCTTGAGTCGGCGCTTTCTTCCTGGCCAGAGCCGCGCGCTGCGCATCCAGCTCGCCCTGGGTGCGGACCGTCAAAGCCTGAATTGGGATTGCCGTCACATTGCTCTTGCTCGCCGTGGTGATCTTCGCGGTGGTCGAAAAGCCCGGACGAAGATTTGCCGGCGGATTATCCACCGTGACTACGACCTTGAAGTCTTTCGCTTCCTGCGTGCCTGCCGTTGTTTGTGACGTCGCGACACCCGAAGAACGCACCAGCGCTTGATCGCCAATCTCGGTTACGTGGCCTTTGAATGTCTCATCGGGCATGGCGTCGATCGTCACGTCAGCCGGCTGGCCTAACTTGACGTTCACGATGTCAGTCTCGTCCACACGCACCTCGGCGGTGACGACCGACATGTCAGCCAAGGTCATCAACGTGCTTCCCGGAGAATTCTGGATTCCGATCACAACCGTTTCGCCTTCGCGCACAGGAAGGTTCGTCACTATTCCATCGAACGGAGCAACGTACTCGGTCTTGCCAAGAATATCTGTGAGCTTGTGCAGAGTGGCATTGGCCTGGGTAACGCGTCCTGAACTCGAAGCCTTCTGCGCCTTCATCTGCGCGAGCTTGGCTTCCGATTCCTTCAGAGTTGCAGCGGAAACGTCGTAAGCAGCCTTCTTGGCATCGAAGTCAGACTTAGCGATGAGCTGGCTCTGATAGAGCTGCTTGGCGCGGTTGAAGTCCAGCGTCTTCTGCTCAAGGTCAGCTTTGTCACGCGTGATGTCGGCGATACCGGTTTCGATGGCAGCGTTGGAGGCGTCCAAATCCATCTGCGCAGTCTCGATGCTGGCGCGCTGCGCGTTCACGTCGGCCGCGCTCTGCACATTCTCAAGCTGCGCCAGCTTCTGGCCCTTTTTAACCGTGTCGCCTTCCCTCACGTACAGCTTGGTGATCTTGCCGAATCCTTGCGCCCCGATGTTGACGTAGGTCTTGGCTTTGATTTCGCCTGAGCCAGTCACCACGCTGGAGAGGTCCTCATGCGTGACTTTGGAGGTAGTCACGCTGGGCACATTGCTCTGGCTGCTGCGCACACTCAGAGCCACCAGGCCTGCAAGCACCAGCACCACGACAATGGCGATGACGATCTTCTTGGTGTTGCTGCGAGGCTTGCGCTCCGGAGCAGGGCTGTAAGTTGATCCCACCGTCGAGCGAGTATCGGTTACGGGTAGGTCAATCGTGCGCGTTTCGGCCATGCATCCTCCAGGCAGTGTTACGCCAACTCGGGACAAAAAGTTTCTTGGGCAGTCGAGGAAGGGATCCTTCGGCTGAAACAGGCGAGGGGGAACTCAACTTGCCGGGAATCCTCATTATAGCGTGAGTTATAGCAGAATTTCCCCGAAAACTTGCGTCGGGAGACCCTTGCATTTCGTACCACAAAAGTCGAGTTTGCTTGCTCCGGCCCAGAGAAGTGCCTAAAATAGTGGTGCTCATCGTGTGTTCCTCAGGAGTAGTCCGTACCATGTCTTCCTCACTTCTTCGTCGCTTCACGTCTGCTGTTCTCTTTTCAATGCTGATGGTGGTTCCGGTCCTGATGAAGGCGCAGACCTCGGCCGATGTCTCCACCGACAAATCTTCGGCCACACCAAAGGCTGACGCCAAAGCCGGCTCGCAGGATCCCAACTCGCCCGATGTGGATAAGCGCAATCGGCCTTTAACCGACAAAGAGAAGAAAGAACGCGAAAAAGCGTTCAAGAAGGAAGTTGGCGCAGTCTACAAGAAGTGGCTGGACGAAGATGTTCGTTACATCATCACTGACGAAGAGCGCGCGGCGTTCAAGCAGCTATCGAACGACGAAGAGCGCGACAACTTCATCGAGGCATTCTGGGCGCGTCGCGATCCCACGCCTGACACGGTCGAAAACGAATTTAAAGAAGAGCATTACTCCCGCATAGCGTACGCGAACGAGCACTTCGCTGCCGGTATTCCCGGATGGAAGACTGATCGCGGCCGCATTTACATCATGTATGGCAAGCCGGACGAGATCGATTCGCATCCGAGCGGCGGCACTTATGAGCGTCCTATGGAAGAAGGTGGCGGTGAAACCTCGACTTATCCGTTCGAAGATTGGCGGTATCGCTATCTCGAGGGGGTCGGACAGGAAGTGATCATCGAGTTCGTCGATACCTGCATGTGCGGCGACTATCACATGACTATCGACCGCTCGGAAAAAGACGCCCTCAAGTATGTTCCCGGAGCGGGACTCACGTTGTATGAACAGATGGGACTCGCGAACAAAGCGGATCGCTTTACTGGCGGCCTCGAGCAGCTAGGTGCCGGCCCGTTCAACCAGGATCTGCAGAGCAAGCAGTTCGATCGTCTTGAGCAGTTCGCAAAGTTAAATCGTCCACCGGCGATAAAGTTCAAGGATCTTGAAGAAGTGGTCACTTCCAAGGTCCGCTACAACCTGCTTCCGTTCGACGTACGCGCCGATTTCGTGCGCGTCACCAGCGACACCGTACTCGTTCCGATCATGTTGCAGGTCAAGAAGAAGAACGTCACCTATGTAAACAAGGACGGCATCGAGCGCGGTACGTTGAACATCTTCGGCCGCGTCACCACGCTAACCGGCCGCATCGCGCAGACGTTCGAGGAAACTATCCAGGATGATCAGCCACCGGAGCTGCTGCCGAAAGTGCTTGAAAGCTCGGATGTGTACTCGAAGGCGCTTCCGCTGCGCCCCGGCCGCTATCGCTTCGACATCGTTGTGAAGGACGTCAACGGCGACCGCATGGGAACGTGGTCGCGCGGTCTGATTGTTCCGGACATGAGCGATGACAAGGGTCTGACTTCGTCAACGCTGATCCTTGCTGACGTAATGGAGAAGGTCCCGTCGAAGCAGGTAGGCACCGGCATGTTCGTATTGGGCTCCACGAAAGTTCGTCCGCGCATGGATGGCGCCGATGGTACTCCAGCGAAGTTCAAGCGGGATCAAAAGCTCAATTTCTGGATGCAGGTCTATAATCTCGGAATCAACGACCAGAATAAGAAGTCGTCGGCACAGTTTGAGTATGACATCGTCAATACGACGACCAATAAGCCTGTGCTGCACGCCGTAGAAACAACTGATTGGATCGGCAACCCCGGAGATCAGGTGACACTCGAGAAGAGCATGTCCCTGGCGAGTCTCGAACCGGGAACGTATGAGCTGACGGTAAAGGTGAACGACAATATCTCCAAGCAGTCGATTGCCCCCACTGCAAAGTTCCTCGTCCAGTAGGAACTCGAAGTCCGGGGCTGCCGGACGGCAATCGGCAGAGAAGTTTTCAGCTTGCCCGCTTGGGCATGCGAGAACTTCGATCAGGGGTGGAAGAAT
>Ga0134125_10003386_pt1 | contig 18479 bp, 16 predicted proteins | sample KB31751_FD_96464 | JGI IMG/M metagenome (GOLD analysis project Ga0134125, IMG submission 96464) | Terrestrial soil microbial communities with excess Nitrogen fertilizer from Kellogg Biological Station, Michigan, USA - KB3-175-1 | ecosystem: Environmental > Terrestrial > Soil > Unclassified ... | reverse complement strand
TTACGGCCTCGCCGGGGTCCGTCCCCGTCTAACGCTGCGAACTGGTACCCGGTGCAGATTGAGTGCCTGCGACATTCGGTTTGTAGGACCGACGCTCTTCACGTCTGAGCTAACCGGGCATGAATGGCGACCACTAGCGGTAACGATCCGCTCTCACCAAGTAGACAGCTTGGCTGCGACACCTGTCGCATCAGTGGCCAGATTGGCTGCCGACCTGCGACTCGAACGCAGCGCGTCCGGATTAGCAATCCGGTTCCCACGCCCGGTGGGACTGTCGGCAAAAATAAGTTGGAGCGGAGTGCGGGAATCGAACCCGCCTCATCTGCTTGGAAGGCAGAGGCCCAAAGCCACTAGACCAACCCCGCTCAAATCGAGGGCTTTGTGTTTCGCTCTACGGCTCCCCGTCTCCATGCGACGGATCGAAGCGTGCGCCGGACTTTGGGCGGGGGTTTTCGGGTGGTCGGAGAGCGGATCCGAGCTCTCGTTACCTGTCTGCCCCCGGCCTTGCGCCGGAGGCAAGGCCAAATCAGAACTCGATCGCGGTGACTCGGGGCATAAATTGCCCGAGCAACGCACCACGCAGCGACGGGCTATGGGAGCCCGCGGCTGTGCAGGTATCGAGAAGTTTTCTGACGGCTATGAACATGGGTCGCGCTTTTTACGCCCCTCGGATTCCGAAGTCAAGCGTCGTGTCAACACTCAACGTGGGACATAACACTTCGCGGGGGAAAGAAGTCCTGTAGCTTCCGGCACTTCCGACCGAGGACACATCGCAAAAAAATCTACGGAATGTTCTGAAGTTTTCTCTCGATCGAGTCTTACTTCTTCCTCATGATTCCGAAGGGACCCTGCAAGCTTCCATCGCTGTTACGAGTCAGCACGAGATCGCCTGCGATTCCGCCGACATGAATGGTGACAGTGTCTCCTTTCACATCGTACGGGGTGGCGTCGCTCCCTCCCCCCACAATCGTCACGAATGCCTTGCCGTCGCGAAACTCAACCGTACTTTGACCGTTTGAGTTTGCATACACGCCGTCCAGCTTGCTTGATGCGGAACCGCACGCGGATGCAGCCAAGCTGGCAGACAGGAAAAGAACGGCGATCAATGCCCTGAACGAAGCTGATTGAAAAGGCATCTTTATTCTCCCCATTTGTTTTGAAGCCCGCCTATTATTGCAAAAACAGAGGCTCGTCACGCCAATCGCGACCAGGGGGACCTAAATTCGAGGCCGGTGCCACGAAAAAGGCAGCTGCAATGTCCTCAGCTAGTACACGTACCATCGGCGTCGTCGCCGCAATTCTGCTGGCTGGCTGCGCTTCATCACATGTACTTGTCGGTACCGCGCGGCCTCCGATTTCTCCCGACCAGGTGAAGGTCTATTTGCACCCTCCCGCAAAATACGAGGAGATCGCAATAATTGATGCCTCTAGCCGCGGTTCGCCTGCATTCACTGACCAGCAGAAGATGAACAAAGTCATCAACCGATTGAAGCAGGAGGCGGCTGCTGTTGGCGCCAATGGCGTTCTTCTATCGGACGTTGGGGATCAAGCGGTGGGGAGCGTCGGGACAGGATTCGGCTCGGCGACCGCGAACGGGAATACTGCGGTTGGTACGGGCTTCGGTGTTTCAGCGGGCGTTTTTCAAAAGAGCGGTAAGGGTCTCGCGATCTACGTCCCAGGTCCCTAGCGTTCGCTTCCGCATCGGCGTCACAACGGCCGCTGGATCAATGCCCGGCGTTCCCGCCTGCCAGCCGTTAAACGTCGTGTCGTTGAGGAACATCACCGAACAGCCATTGCGCGCAAGAAAGACAGTCTCGTAGCGCGTGCCATTCTTGCGCAGCACCGCGACGCGATGGTAGCTGTCAAAGCCGCCAGCTCATGGGGCACCAAAGGGTGGGGCAGACAGGGGCTTGCGGTACCCCTAGCGGTACCCTGTGATGGTTTTGAGTGAGTCAGCTCGAAGTTAACTTGCTGTTTTTATTGGTCGGAGCGCCGAGATTTGAACTCGGGACCCCTTGCACCCCATGCAAGTGCGCTACCAGACTGCGCCACGCTCCGACACCGAGGATTGTTCTTCTTGGGGAACTCGGCGCTGGGGAATGGCGCCGCGTGCGTATGATACTTACCTTTGCCGCTGCAGTCAGGCGGCGTAATAGCCCTCTACCTATGGCCCTCCGGCAGCGCCGTGAAAGCGTGCTCCAGCAGCTCGAGCTTGCGGGCCATTGCGCTCTGCGTCTGCACCCCCTCACCCGTGACTTCCAGCCCATAACGCACGCCGGTGCTCGCCCCTGCTCCTGGGGGCTGTGCGACAGTGCTGATGCGCGTCTCGCCGTTCTGGCTCTCGATCAGACCGTTGTACGGGAAGCTGCGGGTTTTCAGCTTGTTCCAGTTGCTCTGAAAGCCGTCAGGTAGCGATGAGGGCGGCTCGGTCCGGCGCATGACAAGAACCCAATTGTTCGTGTGGGCGCCCTCGCTGAGCACGACACGATCGACGTCCCACATCGCGGCCTCACCCTCGCCGGCAAAGCCGAAATCCAAGAACAGCATGCTGTCTTTGCTCAGCTTGATGAGCTCCGGCTTAACCGTCAGCTCGTAGCGAGCGGAGTGGAAATCCACTTCGCGCTCGGGGTCGATCTTGATCCTCAGCGCCTCAAATGACTTGGGCTGCACACCCTTTTGCGCAAGATAGTCCTGCCATTGACCGAGCGTGCCGAGCATCGTGAGGTACAGGTAGTCGCACACCAGTTGTTGGCTCTTGTGAATGACGTCGATGTAGCCGCTGGCGATCCTCATGACGACCGCGACATAGCCCCCAGGCGTCGGCAGGCTCAGGGTGGTCAGCATCTGGTCGTCGTAGGGGATGGCCCAGTCGCGGATCTGCCAGGTGCGTCCCCAGCGGTCGGTGAAATGACTCGCACTCTTGGGGTTGCCCAGTGAGGTCACGCGCACGGAATCGCTGCCCACTATACGTCGTACCACGTACGCCTTAAGCAGCAGATCCATGTAAACCTTATCGTCCCCATACAGCTTCGCGAGACCCACGCCATCGGGTGCCCGCAGACGCACGGTACCGGAGGCCTGCTCGATGAAGCCGTTGTGATCGAGTTGCACGGTCTCGATGTGCGGCGCAGCGACGACCCAGGTCTTGTTTGCGTCCTCATGCATCAGCTGTGGGAATGCGGCACGCTCGACGGTGTGCAGCAGCCGCTCGGAGCCCGGTCCGCGTGGAAACAAATGCTCGGCATTGTGCTCGAGCAGCTTCTGGTTCGCGCCCCAGATCACTCGCAGCGATATCTCCAGAGCCGTGGCATAGAGTTCTGCGAGTGATTTTGGTAGATCGAAGCGTTCGTCGATCGTGAGGGTCTCGCTCGCGTCGAAGATCGGCATACGTATCGGTAGCCGCCCGCCCAGCCTGCCCTCATCGTCCTTGGCATTGACCAGTTCGGCGATCGGCAGTGCCGTGTTGAGGTTCTCCGCCGGTGACTTGCGCAGCACCACCCCGACAACCTTGCCGTGCTCATCGACCAGCGGCCCGCCGCTGTTGCCCGGGGAGGCCGCGGCTGAGAACCGCAGCCATTGCCATTTTCCGTCGAGCTCCTCCGGGGTATCCGAGGTGTACACCCCGTCGCGGATGATGACGCCCTCGCCGAGCGCGTTGCCCACGGCGTACACGGTCGTGTTGAGCGCGGGCTTGTTCCCAATCGCAAGGAACCGTGCGCCGGCTGGCGGCTCATGCAGCGAGAACATTACGAAGTCGCGGTGGTCGGAAAACTTGAATACCTGGTCGATGTCATAGACCTTGCCCGCGGAATCGCGCAGCGCCGGCGGTCCGAACTGGCTGCCGAGGCCGAGCTCGATCACGTGAGCTGCCGTGACGTAGCGGTTCGGGCCGATCGCGAAAGCCGTCCCGATAGAGCGGTACTTGTCGACGCGCTGCTGATAGGGAATGAGGTCCATCGGCAGCTCGTGCTCGTAAGTGACCTCGCCGTCCGGCGGCTTGAGCTGCACCACCTCGAAGGTCGCGGCGCGTATCAGCTGCTGGGCGTTGGCGCTGAGCTCTGCTGCGGCAGCGGGCAGGACCCACAGCAGGCCGGCGAGGAACGCCAGGCCGGTCGGCGCGAGCAAGCCCCAGGGGCGTCGGGTGCGCAAGCGGGTGCAGCTTCAGCGGCGCAGGATCTTCATCAGGTCTTCGAGTTCGACGCGCACCTGCTTGACGATCTGCTGGCTCTGCGAGACGTCGGTACGCGCCTCCTCGCCGGTGAGCTTGTTGCGCGCGCCGCCGATGGTGAAGCCCTGGTCGTACAGGAGGCTGCGGATCTGGCGGATGACGATGACATCCTGGCGCTGGTAGTAGCGCCGGTTGCCCCGGCGCTTCACCGGCTTCAGCTGCGGGAACTCCTGCTCCCAATAGCGCAGCACATGCGGCTTGACGCCGCACAGCTCACTCACCTCACCGATGGTGAAGTAGCGCTTGCCGGGTATTGCCGGCAGCTGCGCGTTATTCTTTGGCTCCAACATAGGCTTCGACCCGTGCCTTGAGTTTTTGCCCTGGGCGGAACGTCACGACGCGCCGTGCGCTGATCGGGATCTCTTCGCCCGTCTTGGGGTTGCGCCCGGGGCGCTGGTTCTTATCGCGCAGATCGAAGTTGCCGAAGCCTGAGAGCTTCACCTGCTCCCCGCCCGAGAGCGCCGCGCGTACTTCCTCGAAGAACAGATCCACCAGCTCACGCGCCTCCCGCTTGTTGAGGCCGAGCTGATTGAACAGTGCCTCCGCCATCTCCGCTTTAGTCAGGGCCATTTCTTTTATTCTCGAATCTTGGCGTTCAAGTTCTCGCGCAAATCCGCCACCACGGAGGCCATCAGGCGCTCCACATCATCATCCGTAAGCGTGCGAGAAATGTCCTGAAAAATCAAGCCTAAAGCGACGCTTTTTCGACCTTGTTCGAGGCCGGGGCCGCGGTACACGTCGAAAATGCGGAGATCACGCAGGAGGCTTGAGGCGGCCAAGGTTACACGCTCGGCGAGCCTACTTAAAGTCACGCTCTCGTCGACCACGATGGCGAGGTCGCGCCGCACCTGCGGGAAGCGCGAGATCTCCTGGTACGCGCAATGGCGCACTGCGAGCGCGGCCTCCAGATCCAGCTCGAAGAGCACCGGCGCATATGTAAAATCGAGCTTCCTCACCAGGGCCGGATGCAGCTCCCCGCACCAGCCCACAACCTGACCGCGGCGCAGCACGCGCGCGGCACGCCCTGGGTGCAGCGCGGCAATGGAGCCCGCCTCGAAACTGAACGACTCGCCCTCGCCGGTCCCGGCGAGCAGCGCGGCGACATCCGCCTTCACGTCGAAGAAGTCCACGCTCCCGCGCATGTCCTTCGGCAGCCCCCACTGCTCCGGCAGGCGTGCGCCGAGCGCCACGCCTGCGAGCGTGTCGGTCGCGCGCGTCGCGCGGCCGTCGACTTCGAAGCGCGTGCCGTGCTCGAAGAGGCGGATGCGGTCCTGCTGGCGGCGCTGATTCTCGAGCGCAGCGCGCAACAGGCCCGGCCACAGCGACACGCGCATGACCGAGAGATCGCTCGCGATCGGGTTCGAGAGCACCAGCCCCGGCGTCCCCGGGAACAGCTGCGCCTGCAGCGCCGGGTCGACGAAGGAGAGCGTGATCGCTTCTTCGTAGCCGCGCGCCGCGAGCGTCGCAAGCCACGCATGCTCGGCCGGGCGCTCCTCGGGAAGGCTCCTGAAGCGCTGCGGCGCGACCGCATCGCTCTCGGGAATGGCCTCGAAGCCGACGATGCGCGCCACCTCCTCGATGAGGTCCGCCTCGATCCCGATGTCGAAGCGATGCGCGGGAGCGGTTACCTGCCAGCCATCGGTGACGACGCTGACCTGCATCTCGAGCCCGTCGAGGACGGTGGCAACCTTGGGCGCCGTGAGTGTGACGCCGAGCAGCCGCGCCAGCTGCCGGCTGCGCAGCAGCACCTGCGGCCGGCGCGGCAGGTGGGCGGTCGACTGGGTGATGTCCACCGCGCCCGCGCTGCCACCGGCGATGGGTGTCAGGAGCGCGACCGCCCGCGCCACGGCCCGTTCCTGGTGCGTCGGGTCGACCCCGCGTTCGAAACGCTGGCTGGCATCGGTGGTAAGGCCAAAGCGGCGCGCGCGCCCGAGAACTGCATCGGGTGCGAAGAACGCCGCCTCGAGGAACACGTCGATCGTCGCGGGGCTGACCGCGGTGCGCGCCCCGCCCATGATGCCGCCGATCCCGACTGCGCCCGCCTCGTCTGCGATCACGAGCACGTCGGGCTGGAGCGTGACCTCCTTGCCATCGAGGAGCGTGACGGCCTCCCCCTGCTTCGCCATGCGGGCCCGCACGCTGCCCTGGAGCTTGGCGAGGTCGTAAGCGTGCATCGGCTGACCGAGCTCCAGCATCACGTAGTTGGTCACGTCCACGACCGGGGAGATCGAGCGCACGCCCGCGCGCCGCAGCCTCTCGCGCATCCACAACGGTGTCGGCGCCTTGTTGTCCACGCCCCGCACCACGCAGCCGACGAAGCGCGGACAGGCCGCCGGGGCTTCGAGCTGCACGGCGACGCGGTCGGTGAGCTTCGGCGCTGCAGCGGCGATGGCGCGTCCGGTGACGCGGGCAGCCGTGAGCGCCGCCACTTCGCGCGCAATGCCGATGACCGACATGGCATCGCCACGGTTCGGCGTCACATTCAGGTCGAGAACCTGCTCATCGAGATTGAGGTATTCGCGCAGGTCCTGTCCCACGGGCGCATCCGCCGGCAGCTCGATGATGCCCTCGGAGCCTTCCGCGAGGCGCAGTTCCTTGGGCGAGCACAGCATGCCCTGGGACTCGACGCCGCGGAGCTTTGCCGCCTTGATGCTGCGGTCGCCCGGAAGCGTCGCCCCCACGACGGCGAGCGCGCTCTTCAGTCCCTTGCGGGCATTGCTCGCACCACAGACGATCTGTACCGGCTCGCCGCTCCCGGTCGCCACCCGGCACAGCGACAGCTTGTCCGCCTGCGGGTGGCGCTCGCAGCTGACGATCTCCGCGACGATGACCCCCGCGAACGGCGGCGCCGCCGGCTCGAGCGACTCCATCTCGATGCCGGCCATGGTGAGGCGCTGGCCGAGCTCTTTCGCCGGCCATGGCACCTTCACCCACTCGGCGAGCCAGGAATACGGGACCTTCATGCGCCAAACGCCCGGAACTGCCTGAGGAACCTGAGGTCGTTGTCGAAGAACAATCTGAGGTCATTCACGCCATAGCGCAGCATCGCGAGTCGGTCGATCCCGGCCCCGAAGGCGTAGCCGGTGTAGCGCTCGGGGTCTACCCCCGAGGCCTGCAGCACGTTCGGGTGCACCATCCCGCAGCCGGCGATCTCGAGCCAGCCGGTGTGCTTGCACACCCGGCAGCCCCGGCCCTCGCAGAAGACGCACGACATGTCGACTTCGGCCGAGGGCTCGGTGAACGGGAAGAACGAGGGCCGCAGCCGCATCGCGAGATCCCGCTCGAAGAAAGCCCGCAGAAAGCCGTGCAGCACCGCCTTCATGTTGGCGAAGCTGATGTTCTCGTCGACGGCCAGTCCCTCCAGCTGGTGGAACATGGGCGAGTGCGTCATGTCCGAATCGCAGCGGTAGACGCGTCCCGGGGCGATGACGAAGAGCGGTGCGCCCTGGGCCTGCAGCGCGCGGATCTGCACCGGCGAGGTGTGGGTACGCAGCAGCCGGCCGTCCGGGAAGTAGAACGTGTCGTGCATCGCCCGCGCCGGGTGGTTCTCGGTAAAGTTGAGCGCACCGAAATTGTGGAAGTCGTCCTCGATCTCGGGACCTGAAGCGACGTCGAACCCCGCGCGCGTGAAGAGCGTCTCGATGCGCAGGCGCGCCCGGGTCACCGGGTGCAGCCCGCCCTGCTCCTCGCCCCGGCCCGGCAGTGTCACGTCGATGCGGCCGGAGGCCAGCTGTCGCTCGAGGGACGCGAGCGCCAGCGCCGAGCGGTGCGCCTCGATCGCCGCCTGGACCTTTTCCTTGGCCTCGTTGATGCGCGCGCCCGCGGCGGGGCGTTCGGCAGCCGACAGGCCGCCGAGCGCCTTCAGCTGCTCGGTAAGCGTGCCCTTTTTCCCCAGCCAGCGGACGCGCACGTCCTCGAGCGCGCCCAGGTCGCCGCACGCGGCGACCTCAGCCAACGCCTCCTGCGTGAGCGAAGCCAGGTCAGCCACGAGGACTGACCTCCTCAGCTAATGCCGAGAGCGGTCTTCGCCTGCTGGGCGAGTGCGCCGAAGGCGGCCGTGTCATGCACTGCGATGTCGGCGAGTACCTTGCGGTCGATCTCGACGCCGGCCTTGCTGAGGCCGTTCATGATGCGGCTGTAGGACAGGCCATAGATGCGCGCCGCGGCATTGATGCGCGTGATCCACAGTGCGCGGAACTCGCGCTTGTTCTGCCGCCGGTCGCGGTAGGCGTACTGACCCGCCTTGATCACGGCCTGCTTGGCCGCGCGGTAGACCTTGCGCCGGGCGTTGTAATAGCCCTTCGCCTTACCGAGAACTTTCTTGTGACGGCGCCCGGCCGTCACGCCACGCTTGACTCGTGCCATGTTGGTGCTCGCTTAACGGTGGTTGGGCAGAAGCTGCTCGAGACGACCGACGTCGGTCTTGTCCACGAGGCTTGAGCCGCCCGAGCGCGCCTGGCGTTTCACCTTGCGCGTCTTGTGGCCGAGATTGTGGCGCCGGTTCGCCGCGTAGCCCTTGAAGCCCTTCGCCGTTTTGCGAAAGCGCTTGGCCGCGGCCCGGTTGGTCTTCAACTTGGGCATCGACTTCACTCCTAGTTGTGTAGCCCCGATCGCAGGGTGCAGTTACGCACCCGCTACGGGCGAACGCCCCGCGGGACCTTGCGGTCCGTAGCGGCGTTACTTCTTTTTTGGTGCAAACACCATGATCATCTGCTTGCCTTCCATGAGCGGATTCTGCTCGATCACCGCGTGCGGTGATAAGTCAGTGGAAACCCGCTCCAGGAGCTTGCGCCCGATGTCCTGGTGCACCATCTCGCGGCCGCGGAACCTCAAGGTCACCTTGGCCTTGTCGCCCTCGGTCAGGAAGCGGGTCAGATTACGCAGCTTGATCTGGTAATCCGACTCGCCCGTACCGGGACGAAATTTCACTTCCTTGACCTGAATCTGCTTCTGCTTGCGCTTGGCGGAGTGGGCCTTCTTGTTCTGCTCGAACAGGAATTTCCCGTAGTCCATGATGCGCACGACCGGCGGTTCGGCGGTCGGCGAGACCTCAACCAAGTCCAGCTCTGCGGCCAGGGCCATCTGCAGCGCGTCGTAGCGGGACATCACTCCGGCCTGCGACCCATCGGCCGCAATCACGCGGAGCTGCGGCGCGATGATGTCCTCGTTGCGCCGGACCCGCTTTGTTGCACTAGCGATTCGTCAACCCTCCAATACTTCGCGCCCGCGGCTTTCGAGCTCGATGCGGAGTCGTTCGGCGAACGTCTCCGGGGCCATCGCGCCCAGGTCCTTGCCGCTACGTGTGCGCACTGAAATCAGATTGGCGGCCACTTCCTTGTCGCCCGCAACCAAGAGATACGGAACACGCCTGAGCGTGTGCTCGCGGATCTTAAAGCCCACCTTCTCGTTGCGCAAGTCGAACTCAACCCGAAATCCCTGATTTTTCAGGGATTCCGTAACCTTCCGGACATACTCGTCCTGCCGGTCGGTGATGCTCAGGACCACAGCCTGGACCGGGGACAGCCAGGCGGGCAGCCGCCCGGCGTGGTGCTCGAGCAGGATGGCGAAAAAGCGCTCCAGGGAGCCGAACATCGCGCGATGCAGCATGACCGGCGTGCGCTTGGCGGAATGCTCGTCGATGTAGTAGGCCCCCAGGCGCTCGGGCATGTTCAGGTCCACCTGCAGCGTCCCGCACTGCCAGTCGCGCCCGATGGCATCGCGCAGCACGAATTCCAGCTTCGGACCGTAGAAGGCCCCCTCCCCCTTGTTCAGGGTGTACTGGATGCCGGCGGCATCAGAGGCGGCCTTGAGGGCAGCCTCCGCCTTGTCCCAGATCTCATCCGAGCCGACGCGCTTCGGCGGCCGGTCGGCGAACTTGATCGCCACGTCCTCGAACCCGAAATCCTTGTAGATCGAGAGGATGAGTCTCGTGATGGCCACGCTCTCGGAGGTGATCTGGTCCTCGGTGACGAAGCAGTGGCCGTCGTCCTGAGTGAAGGCACGCACCCGCATGAGGCCGTGGAGCGCTCCGGAAGGCTCGTAGCGGTGCACCTTGCCGAACTCGCACAGCCGCACCGGAAGCTCCCGGTAGCTGCGCAGTCCCTGCTTGAAGATCTGCACGTGTCCCGGGCAGTTCATGGGCTTGATGGCGTAGGTACGCTCATCCGGCGTCTTGGTGAGATACATGTTCTCACCGAACTTCTCCAGGTGACCGGAGGCCTGCCAGAGCGAGGCGTCCATGAGCTCGGGAGCATTGACCTCCTGGTGCCCGGCGGCGTTTTGACGCTCGCGCATGTACTGAATGAGGGTCTGGAAGACGGTCCAGCCCTTCGGGTGCCAGAACACCGCCCCAGGAGCCTCTTCCTGCAGGTGGAAGAGATCGAGCTCCTTGCCGATGCGGCGATGGTCGCGCTTCTCGGCCTCCTCCAGGCGCGTGAGGTAGGCATCGAGCTGCTTCTTGTCGGCCCAGGCCGTGCCGTAGATCCGCTGCAGCATCTCGTTGCGCGAGTCGCCGCGCCAGTAGGCGCCGGCCAGCTTGGTCAGCTTGAACGCCTTGAGCTTGCCGGTGGAGGGCACGTGCGGGCCGCGGCACAGGTCCACCCAGTTGCCCTGCCCGTAGAGACTGATCTCCTCTTTCTCGGGGATGGCCGCGATGATCTCCGCCTTGTAGAGCTCGCCCTGGTTGCGGAAGAACTGCACGGCGTCGTTGCGCGGCATGACGCGGCGGTTCACCTTCTGATCCGCCTTCACCAGCTCCGCCATCTTGGCCTCGATCGCCGCCAGGTCTTCGGGCGTGAAGGGCCGCTTGAACGCGAAGTCGTAGTAGAAGCCATCCTCGATCACCGGGCCGATGGTCACCTGCGCGTCCGGGTAGAGCTCCTTGACCGCCTGCGCCAGCAGGTGCGCGGTGGAATGGCGGATGACCTCGAGCCCGTCGGCGTCCTTCTCGGTGACGATGGCGAGCGTCACATCATCATTGATGACGTGCGAGGTATCGACCAGCTTGCCGTTGACGCGCCCGGCGAGCGCGGCCTTGCGCAGACCCGGGCCAATGGCGCCCGCCACCTCGTCCACCGTGACCGGGTGGTCGAAGCTGCGCGTACTGCCATCGGGCAAAGTGACGACCGGCATCGGAAAAACGATCCTTAACTGAGGGCCATCCGCCGCATCCACCTACGTTATCTGCAATTCCGGGCGCGGGCCAAGCCGGGCCGGCGGCGCTCCAGCCGCGCCGGGAGCCGCGCAGCCGGTCGCGCGGGCAGCCGGACGGATCCTGCCGATTAAAAAGGGCGCTCCGTGCGGAGCGCCCTTTTCTCATCTGGTAGGCGCGAGTGGGATCGAACCACCGACCACCACCATGTCAAGGTGATGCTCTACCACTGAGCTACGCGCCTAGAGAAACCTACTGTGCGACGCGGGCGGCGAACGATACAAGAGTGCCGGCCCCCGGGCAAGGTAAATCCTGCCTTTCCAGTAACTTACGTCTGCGTGGTGGGTGTCGGGAATCCAAGCTCCAGCTGCTTCAGGCGCCCGATCTCATCGCGTAGCTGCGCCGCAGCCTCGAACTCAAGGTTGCGCGCCTTGCGCAGCATCTCGACCTCGAGCTTCTTGATCTCCTTCACCAGCACCTCCGGCCGCATCTCCTCGGGTGCGGGCCCCTTGCCGCGGCGCTTCATGCCCGGGACCGGCGCCTCGCTGCGCGCGCCTTCCATGATGTCGGTGACGGCCTTCTGGATGCCGCGCGGGGTGATGCCGTGTTCCTCATTGAACTCGACCTGCTTCCGGCGCCGGCGGTTGGTCTCCTCGATCGCACGCTGCATGGAGCCGGTCATGCGGTCGGCGTAAAGGATCGCGCGGCCGTTGATGTTGCGCGCGGCGCGTCCGATCGTCTGGATGAGCGAGTTGTCCGAGCGCAGGAACCCCTCCTTGTCGGCATCGAGGATCGCGACCAGGGAAACCTCGGGCATGTCGAGGCCCTCGCGCAGCAGGTTGATGCCCACCAGCACGTCGAACTTGCCCAGGCGCAGGTCGCGGATGATCTCGGTGCGCTCCACCGTCTCGATATCGGCGTGCAGATAACGCACCCGCACTCCGTGCTCGTTGAGATAGTCGGTCAGGTCCTCGGCCATGCGCTTGGTGAGAGTCGTGATGAGGACGCGCTCACCGACTGCCGTGCACTTCTTGATCTCCGAGAGCACGTCGTCCACCTGCGTGCCGACCGGGCGCACCTCGACCTCGGGGTCGACCAGCCCGGTCGGGCGCACGAGCTGCTCGACCACCTGGGAGGAGTGCTTGGCCTCGTAGCCCCCCGGCGTCGCGGACACGAAGATCATCTGCGGGGCGAGCTGCTCCCACTCCTCGAACTTGAGCGGCCGGTTGTCGAGTGCCGAGGGCAGGCGGAACCCGTACTCCACCAGCACTTCCTTGCGCGAACGGTCGCCGCGGTACATGGCGCCGAGCTGCGGGATCGTCTGGTGGCTCTCATCCACGACGAGCAGCGAGTTCTGCGGCAGGTAGTCGAACAGGCACGGCGGCGGCTCCCCGGGGGCGCGTCCCGAGAGGTAGCGTGAGTAGTTCTCGATGCCCGCGCAGTAGCCGACCTCCTTGATCATCTCCATGTCGAACATGGTGCGCTGCTCGAGGCGCTGCGCCTCCAGCAGGCGCCCCGCATCGCGCAGCTCCTTGAGCCGCAAGCGCAGGTCCTCGCGGATCTGGTCCACCGCTCCCACCAGGCGCTCGCGCGGGGTCACGTAGTGCGTGCCCGGGTAGACGGTGAAGCGCGGCACCCTGCGGTTGATGGCACCGGTCAGCGGGTCGAACAGGGTGATGGCGTCGATGGTGTCGTCGAAGAGCTCCACCCGCACCGCTTCGCGCTCGCTCTCCGCCGGAAAGATATCGATGACGTCGCCGCGCACGCGGTAGGTGCCCTGGGTGAGGTCGAGCTCGTTGCGCGTGTACTGCATCTCCGCGAGCCGCCGCAGGAGCTTGCGCTGGTCGATGCGGTCGCCGCGCTTCAGGTGCAGCACCATGGACAGGTAGGCCTGCGGGTCGCCCAGGCCATAGATCGAGGACACGGTCGCGACGATGATGGAGTCGGAGCGCTCGAGCAGCGCCTTGGTGGCCGACAGGCGCATCTGCTCGATGTGCTCGTTCACCGAGGAGTCCTTCTCGATGTACGTGTCCGAGGACGGCACGTAGGCCTCGGGCTGGTAATAGTCGTAGTACGAGACGAAGTACTCGACGGCATTGTGCGGGAAGAACTCGCGGAACTCACCGTACAGCTGCGCGGCGAGGGTCTTGTTGTGGGCCAGCACCATGGTGGGGCGCTGCACCCGCTGGATTACCCCGGCGATGGAGAACGTCTTGCCCGATCCGGTGACGCCGAGCAGGGTCTGGTGCGCAAGTCCCTGGCCCAGGCCCTCCACGAGCTTCTCGATCGCCTGCGGCTGATCGCCCGCGGGCTGGTAGTCGGCTTCGAGACTGAAGGGAACCTGCGTTTCCATGCGGGATGAGGGCTCAGCGGCTGCGAGCATCGGGTCCTGGGTCGTGGCCGGGCGGTTCACAATCCCTTAATATAGCGGTGCGATCCGATCTCAAGCGAACTCGAAGGAATTTCAGTGACCTTCCCCGTCGCGCGACGCGTCCAACGCGTCAAACCCTCGCCGACCCTTGCCGTCACCGCCCGCGCGGCCCGCCTCAAGGCCCAGGGCAAGGACGTGATCGGCCTCGGCGCCGGCGAGCCGGATTTCGATACCCCCGCCCACATCCGCGAGGCCGGCATCGCGGCCATCAACGGCGGCTTCACGCGCTACACCAATGTCGAGGGGATCGATGAGCTCAAGGACGCCATCATCGCCAAGTTCCAGCGCGACAATCAGTTGAACTACGAGCGGCCGCAGATCCTGGTCTCCTCCGGCGCCAAGCAGACCCTCTACAACCTGTGCATGGCGGTCCTGGACCCGGGCGACGAGGCGGTGATCCCCGCGCCATACTGGGTGTCCTACCCCGACATGGTGCTGCTCGCCGACGGGCTGCCGGTCATGCCACTCGCCGGCATGGCGCAGGGCTACAAGATCACCGCACGCCAGCTGTCCGCCGCCATCACGCCGAAGACGAAGCTGGTGCTCCTGAACAGCCCCTGCAACCCGACCGGGGCGGCGTACACCCGCGCCGAGCTGCGCGCGCTGGGCGAGGTACTCATCGAGCACCCGCGCATCATCATCGGCACCGATGACATGTACGAGAAGATCTACTGGGAGCCGGCGCCCTTCTGCAGCCTCGCGCAGACGGTGCCCGAGCTCTACCCGCGCACCGTGACCATCAACGGGGTGTCCAAGGCGTACGCCATGACCGGCTGGCGCTTGGGGTACTGCGGCGGGCCGAAGGACCTCATCGCGGCGATGGCCACCATCCAGGGCCAGTCGACGTCCAACGCCTCGAGCATCTCGCAGAAGGCGGCGGTCGCGGCTCTCAACGGCGACCAGTCGTGCGTCACGAAGATGAACGAGGCGTTCAAGGCGCGGCGCGACTTCGTCGTGCGCGCGCTCAACTCCATTCCCGGCGTGAGCTGCCTGCCGGGGGCCGGCACCTTCTATGCGTTCGCCGACGTATCGCGCGCCATGGCCGCGCTCGGCTGCCGTGACGACGGCGAGTTCGCGGAGCTGCTGCTCAACGATGCCGGCGTCGCGGTCGTGCCCGGCTCGGGTTTCGGTGCGCCCGGCCACGTGCGGCTGTCCTTCGCCTGCAGCATGACGACCCTCGAAGAGGCGCTCGGCCGCATGGCGCGCCTGCTCGCCGAGCGCGTCGCAGCCTGAGGCGCGCGCCCGTCGCGGGCGATGCTGTACTCGTTACTCGCCGACGCCCTGGTCGTCATCCACTTCGCGTTCACCGCTTTCGTGGTGTGCGGCGGTTTTTTGTCGTGGCGCTGGCGCTGGATGCCCTTCCTGCACCTGCCGGCACTCGCCTGGGGCTGCTGGGTCGAGGTATCGCACAGCATCTGCCCCCTCACCCCGCTCGAGAATCACCTGCGCCGCCTGGGCGGTGAGGCCGGCTACGGCGAGGGGTTCCTGGCGCACTACGTGGTGCGGATGCTGTACCCGCCGGGACTCACCTGGCACATCCAGTGGCTGCTCGCCGGCCTGCTGATCCTCGTCAATGTGACGGCCTACGCTCGGTTTTGGCGGCGGCGTCAGGCGTGACACGGCTCCGGGCCGGTGCCGGCGCTGCGGCAGGAATGTCGGCGTGCCGGTGGACGAGCTTCCAGTCCCCCTCCTCGAGCCGGAAAACTTCCGTGATGCGCACTTTCACCGGCTCGGCCGTGTCGCTCCCCGGTGTCTTGACCGTGGCGATCTGGACTCCGCTCCAGAAGGCGAGGCGGCCGGCTTCCGAGTGTATGACCTGCAGACGGCTCTCGCTGCCGGGCCCGAACTGCTTCGCGCCCTTGACGTACGCGCGCGCGACCTCTTCCGCCCCCTGCTGCGGCTCGCCGCCGGGTGGCAGGAACGTCGCCGGGTCCTCGTGCGTCACCACGGCCTCAAGCGGTGCGGCGTCGCCGTTTACGTAGGCGCGCGCGATCTGCTCGCGGCGCTGCATAAAGTCACTGAAGTCGGGGCCAGCCTCTTTCTGTCCCGACTTGTCGATCCAGGCGACGAAAGCGTTGAGGAAGGAGTTGATGAGTTTCACGGTGTCGGTGGAGGTGAATTTTCCCGCGGAGTCCATGAGCTCGCCCGCGCCGCCGATATAGACCTCCGGCTGTTGCAACACCGGCATGTCCAGGAAAACGAAGGTCTGGCGCAGGGCGTGATTCGCGCCGAAGGCCCCGAGCCTGTAGGGCGTCTGACTGATGACCCCGGCCGGCTTGCCCTTGAAGACGCTCTTCCCGGAAGGGCGCGAGCCCACGTCTACCGCGTTCTTGAGCACCCCGGGGATCGAGCGGTTGTACTCAGGCGTGACGAATAGCACCGCATCGGCCGCGGCAACTTCGCTGCGAAAGCGCTGCCAGGCCTGCGGCTCCGCGGCTTCCAGGTCGTCGTTGTAGAGTGGCAGCGCGCCGATCTCGACCAGCCGGCAATCGAGCCGCCCTTTCGCCTGCTCGATGACGTTCAGCGCAATCTTGCGGCTGAGCGACTCCTTGCGCAGGCTTCCCACGATTACGGCGACACGCTTCGCGCTCATCGGACTCCTCCTGGATCTTGCAGAACAACCGGCATCCTTCCCGGAAACCCGAGTATGAGACGCGTCGCGCGCCGTATGGCCGGCGTCCAGCCGGTTCGCTCAACGTCCTACAGCAACTGCCGCTCGTGGACGACAAGGTGTGGGGGTACACTCCCCGGCAATGCTGTAACTGGACCTGAGCGCTTCCTAGAAAGCGCAGGCCAAGGGGCTCGATCGTGAAGCAAGTGTCAGCACCGTCTGCAGGCATACTGGCCGCCGAGGCCCCGAAGTCCCGCGGGATCCTGGCCCGCATACTGCTGCATAGCCTCTCGCTCGTCGTGGCGGCGGGCGCGTTCGTGGCGTACCAGCACTTCAAGCTGAACGGTCAGCCGACCGCCTCGATGGTCAGCCTGGTCGCAGCCGGCCTGTTCGCGTTCTCACCGATCCGCGCACTGGTGGGCGAGTTCTTTAGCCTCGAGGGCAAGGTGCTGCATGCCCTGCATGGCATCGGCGGGCTTGCGCTGGTGGCGCTGGGCGCGACCGGAGCATTCAAGGGCCATGAGCTCATGTCCCATGCGGCCATGGCGCCCTTCGCCATGATGGGTGCGGCGCAGGCGCTCATGCACCAGAACAACCCGCGCAACGCCGAGCAGGCGGCCGCGATGCGGCGCTTCGCCGCAAGCCTTCCCGAGGTTGCGCAGATCGCCAAGCCCGGAACCCTCACGTCCCCCGCGGCCGCCGCCCAAGCGGTGAGCGCACTGCAGGACATCATCTCCAAGGCGCAGGCCCTAGGGGAGACCGAGCTACGGGCCGACCCGGCGTTCCAAGGCGCGTGGGCGCAGGCTACGACGCGCACTGGGCTGTCCCTCGGGCTGGACAGTGTCGATCAGGCGATCAATCGCCTGGCCGCCAATCCCGCGACCGCCGGGGCGGTTCCCGACCTGCGCCGGCAGCTGGCTCGGGCGCGGGCCCTGGGGCCAGGTCTCCAGCCGGTAAAACCCGTCAAATCCGTCGTATCTCCTTGACGTCCATGACGGGGGTGCCCGAGAATTCGCGCCCTTCGAGTCTCCCGCCCGTTCCCCGGTAGCTCAGCGGTAGAGCGTCGGACTGTTAATCCGTTGGTCGTTGGTTCGATTCCAACCCGGGGAGCCATTGCGCCTATGTAAGGTCTCAGGACTTCGGTGACACACTGGCAGAGGCTTTTCTTGCCAGGAGCCGCTCATAGGGGGTCTGTCCGTCGAGGGCTCCGTGGGGCCGATGGCAATTGTAATAGTCCTCCCACTCCCGAGGCTTGTCGTTAAACAGGTGGATATCCTCTGCAATGCCGTTCTTGTCGAGGAGTTGGTAAAACTCCTGCTCATCGACGCGGTGTGAGCGTTCGACCTTACCGTTCAGACGGGGCGTTTTAGGCCGGATGTAGACGTGACGGATGTCCTGCCCCTCCAGGTGCCAGTGGAAGTTGGACTGGAACTCAGCGCCGTTGTCCGTCTGGATGACGAGCACCCTGAAGGGCAGTCGCCGGATCACCTCGTCCACGAAGCTAATGGCTGATTTTTGGTTGCAGACATCGTAGATCTTGAGCACACGGATGCGCGTGCAGTCGTCAATCGCTGTGAACTGGTAAAGCCGCTTCCTGGAACCCGCGATCCGCTCCAGGAATTTAACGTCGATTTGCAAGCGATACCCGGGCTGCGGCTTCTCGTATCGATGCCAGGGACGACCTGTCGGCTTACGCCTTAGATTGGCTGGCAACCGGTTCATTCCATAACGGATCAGTATGCGGTGGACTGTGGAGCGCGCCACATCCATGTGGTGAAAACGATGTAGATAGCTGGTGATTCGACCCGGCCCAAATCGATAGCGCTCTCGCAAATACGGGATCTTGGAAATAACCGCTCGAGTCGTGGTGTTGGGCGAGTGCAATGGAGCTCGGGGCCGATCGCACAGGCCAGCCTCACCGTGACCCTTATACCGAGCTTTCCATTTGTAGAAGGTTTTGCGAGAGAGGCCATGGTGCCGGCAGGTCTGAGCGATGCCTCTAGGCATCTCATCAGCTTGCCGCAGCAGCTTGAGGCGCCAGGCCACCAATCGGTTCTGT
>Ga0134125_10003385_pt1 | contig 18479 bp, 19 predicted proteins | sample KB31751_FD_96464 | JGI IMG/M metagenome (GOLD analysis project Ga0134125, IMG submission 96464) | Terrestrial soil microbial communities with excess Nitrogen fertilizer from Kellogg Biological Station, Michigan, USA - KB3-175-1 | ecosystem: Environmental > Terrestrial > Soil > Unclassified ... | reverse complement strand
GAGTCGTGACGGTGTTCGGGCCGCTCGTGTTCTGGCGTGCTCGATCTGGCGGACGCGATCGCACCTGGCCAGGCGGCGGGCCAGGCGGACCGCTAGGGTAGGGTGCGCTCGATCTCGTCGAGGGCGGCACCGATGGCGGCGACCTCGGCCGCGCACGCGCCCGGCGGCGACGCCCCGTTCTCGACGGCGCGCGCCACGTGCATGGCCGCCCGCGCGCGCTCCGACAGCGCGGAAAAGCCGATCATCGCCGCCTCGCCGCTGATGCTGTGCAGATGCAGCGCCAGCGCCCGCGCCGCCTCGCGCGCCTCGTTCGCGCCGGCCGCGGCCGCTGCGTCGAGCTTCTTGGCGGCGGCGAGCCGCTCGCGCGCGGACTGCAGAAAGCGCCGCCCGTAACGCGCGATCAGATCGGCGCTCATCCGTCGCCGAGCAGCGCTTTGACCCGGCGAACCATCTCGCCGAGGCCCGCCCCCTTGTAGATGTACCCGTCCACCTCGGCCGCCTTGGCGCGCTCGGCCAGCTCCGCCTCGTCGAGGATCGAGAAGAGCAGCACCGGCGTGGTCACGTTGCGCAGCCCGCGCAGCACGTTGGCGACGTCGTCGCCGTAGGCCTCGGGCATCTGCACGTCGAGCAGGATCAGATCCGGCGCCTCCGCCTCGAGCAGGCGGCTCATCTCCGCCAGGTCGCTGGTGGCGAGCGACCGATAGCCGGCCGCCTCGAGCGCGTCGTGCGCCAGCTCGAGCATCATCGGGCTGTCGTCGACGATGAGCACCTTCTTGCGCGCGTCCGCGGCCGGGCCCGGCTCGGCGACGGCGAGCCCCTGCAGCGTCGTGCACAGGTCGACCACCTCCATCGGCTTATTGAGGTAGAGGTCGGCGCCGGCGGCGACGAAGGCGTCGCGCGCTTCGTTGCCGGCGACGCTGATGCCGACGATGGGCAACCCTGCGTGGCGCGGCTGGGCGCGGATCGCGGCGACCAGCTCGGCGCCGCTCTGGCCGGGCAGCAGCTGATCGATGATGGCGAAGTCGTAGCGCTCCTTGGCGAGCCGCTCGGCGGCCTGCTCGGCGTCGGCGACGACGTCGATGGTCGAGGTCGGCCCCACGCGCGTGCGCCGGCGGAAGGTGTACGAGAGGATCTCGCGCACGATCAGGCTGTCGTCGACGATGAGCCCGCGCAGGCTGGCCCCGCGCGCCGCCGCGGCGGCATCGGTGCGCGCGATCAGGGCCTCGAGCGCGCGCCGTCCGGCATCATCGGCGAACAAGAGCTCGGCGCGAAAGCCGCCGAACGCGCCCGGCGCCGTCGCCGCCTCGTGGGCCTCGACGCGCCCGGTGACGCGCAGCGGACGCAACAGCTTGGGAAAGGAGAGCACGAGCCCGACTTCGGCGCCGATCGGCGGGGGCCGATCGAACTGGATGCGCGCGAACCGTGTCGACAGCTCCAGCGTGTGCGAGACGGTGGTGGTCGTCCCGTCCGAGACCTCGGCGCGCAAGAGCAGTCGGTGCACACGCCCTTCAGCCGTCATCTACCCCCTCCGTCCCGACGAGTCAGCGAATCACGCGGGCCAGGCGCAGCAGCTCGCTCGAGAACGACGCGCCCTCTTCTTTGCTCACCGGAAGATTGACCGCGATCGTCGTCTTGCCGTCGTACGTGAACACGCCGAGCGACAGCCCCGCGCTCAGCTGATCTTCGCGCGAGGCGATGGTCAGGATGTGGTCGCGGTGGCTCTCGTCGCGGATGCCGCCCTGATCGCCCTCGAGGCCGGGGCAGACGTAGAGCGCGTCGATGCCCTGGCTCGACACCGCGGAGTGCAGCGCGTCCTTGCTGGAGTAGGCGAGCTTGACGACCCTGAGCGGCAGGTTCTGCACCTTGACGCCTTCGAGCGCCTTGAACGCGCGCACCATGCCGTCGGCGGCGCTCTCGCTGCCGCCGGCGCCGGGCTTGAAGATCACGCCGACGACGAGCGTGTCGCCGGCGCGGCCACGCAGGTTGTCGTCGTAGGCCAGCGCGCGGGCGAGGATGACCGCCTGCTTGTCGGGCGCGACCTGTTCCGCGTGCGCCAGCCTCGGCAGCAGGCACACGACGAGCAGGACGACCCAACCGATATGGCGAAGCGCGCCCATCAGCGACTCAGCGATAGTCCACCGCCACGAAGATCGTGGTTCCCAAGATGCTTGTACCTGGCAAGGGCGACTCTACATGGTCATGCGGCAGGTTGGACAGCAACTTCAGCGACAGCCAGACCGGAGCCTTCCGGCTGACCTGATAGCCCCCGGTCGCCTCCACACGCGCCTCCGAGTCGATCTTCGTCGCCAGGAGCATCGGCGGGATGCCGGCGCGCAGGTTGTAGGAGCGCGGCGAGTTGTAGCCGGCGCCGAGCGACAGGCTCAGCCGCCCGTCGAGGAGCGTGCTGCGCGCGCCGAGCCACGCCGAGATCGTCGAGTTCTGGTCGGGGTTGCCGACCGTCGGCGAGACGGTGCCGTCGTAGGAGAGCCAGAACAGGCCGGTCACGTTGGCGTCGAGCGTCAGCTGCTTGAGCAGCTGGTAGGTGGCCTCGAGCTCGGCGCCGAGGATCCAGCGCGAGTTGGTCTCGTTCTCGAAGGTTCGGCGCACCAGCGGCTCGAAGTTCTCGATCATGAGGTTCGAGAGCTCCGAGGTGAACACCGTCGGCTTGATGGTGAGCTTGCTGATGGGCGCGATGATGGCGCCGATCTCGATCGAGGTGATGCGCGGCGGGTTCAGGCCGGGCGTGCCCTCGATGAGGATGAGGTTGGTGGCCGGATCGATGAAGCGGCTGGCGACCTCGACGTACGTCGGATCGCGATAGGCGGTGCCGGCGGTGAGGCGCAGCGCGTACTTGGCCGCGTGATAGATGATCGAGCCGCGGCCGGCGAGCTGCAGGCCGTTGGACACGGCCGAGGCGTCGCCGCGCAGCGCCGCCGACAGGGAGACGTGGTTCCACAGCTCCAGGCCGGCGTCGGCGTAGAAGCCGTAGCGCGGGCGCAGGTGGCCGGTCTCGTCGGGATGCAAGAAGGGCGCGTCGACGTACTCGATGCCGCCGTTGCCGCCGAGCGATAGCTTGAAGTGGTACGGGAAGACGAGGCGCAGGTCGGCGCCGAGCTCCTCGTCGCCGCTCTTGGCGCCGCGATAGGTGAAGCCGTTGAAGCTGCCGCGCGAGTCGATGGTCTGCGCGCGGACGCGCTCCCAGACCTCGAGCGAGTCGACCTGCGGCGCCAACGCCTTCATGACCAGGCGCGCGGTGCCGAACACCGCCGTGGTGTCTTGCGGCTGCGAGTCGAGGACGAGGTGATCGAGCGAGCTGCGCCGGCTGAACGAGCCGCCGACCTCGAGGCTGATGGTGGTGTCCTGCGTGGCCGCATACTGCATGAGGGCGGTGCCGCCGCCGAGGGCCCAGTAGGGCGTGCTGGCACTGGCGGCGAAGGTGTTGTCGTAGCGGCCGTTGAGGCTGAGACGGCCCGAGAACTTGCCCCTGGTGCCGCTCACGCTGGCGGCGGCGGTGCCGACGCCGCGGGCGGCGCTGTCCATGCCGCCGCCGACGTGCGCGCGCCCGGCGGCCGCGTGGTCGGACGGCGCGATCGAGACGATGTTGATGACGCCGGTATAGGCGTCCGGTCCATAGATGGTGCTCACCGGGCCTCGGACGATCTCGATGCGATCGATCTGCGAGAGATCGATCGGGATCGCACCCCAATCGACGTTGCCGTCGATGCGGCTATTCAACGGGATGCCGTCGAGGAGCACGACCACGTTGTTGCCGGTGAGGCCGCCGGTGCCGCGCAAGGAGACGAGGTAGTCGCCGGGCGCGAGCTCGAGGACCTGCACGCCGGCGACGTTGCGCAAGAGATCGGGCAGCGTCGTGGCCGCCGATTGGCGGATCTGCTCCTGATCGAGCACGGTGACCGTCGCCGGCGCGGTGAGGACGCTCTCCTCGGTGCGCGACGCCGCGGTGACCTTACCGAGGAGTTGCTCGAGATCGAGCTCCTCGATGTTGCGCACCGGAGGCTCATCGGCGACGGCAGCGGCGCCGAGCCCGCCGAGAAGGAGTGTAATGGCGACCAGAGAGGGTGCTGCACGACCCACGTCGAGACGAGGCACGGCCTGGCACTATACAGCGATATCGAAATAAGAACAAACAATATGACGAAAACGATTTGAGAATACCCAATCCCACATATGAGTATTTGACCGCCCGTCGCTGCCGCGGCTCGAGCCTGCGGCATTTGGTCGCAGGCTAAAAACATTCTTGACAAAAAGCCCGCGCGGAAATTATTCTGCGGCGCGGGCGAGTCCTCTTGGGGAGACAATAGATGAGAGCATGGGCAGGGGTTTTGGGAGTTGCACTGTTGGCCGCGCCGACGGTGGGCTGCGGCGGGTCGGGCGGTTCGAGCGCTCCCACCATGTGGCTGGGCGCGATGCGGCACTTCCGCGTCGTCGGCACCATCATGGGTGAGTCGATCGATATCAATATCAATGGAAGCGCGGCGACCGACACCATGCAGCTGTGGTGCGAGCGCGAATATCAGGTCCCCAACGACGCCAGCGGCAATCCTGACTACGCCGCCGGGCATAACGCCGAGATCCGCATTCGCGCGCCGGTGACGATCAATGGCCAGGCGCGCCTGCTCGACTTCGGCCTCAAGCGGCACAACTACCAGGCCGATGCGCCGGGGACCGTCGTCCCGGTCATCCCGCGCGACGACGCGAACTCGCCGTGCGGGCTCAACAGCTGCACCAACGACAACATGTGGCTCTCGTGGACGTGGCGAAATCCCGTCGACGACAGCGTCACGTACAAGTCGGCGGCGCAGAGCGGCAGCTTCACGCTCGGAGAGTACGTGGGCACGCCCGACTCCGGCGGCCTCTTGATCCCGCCCAACACGGGCGACATCGGCGGATTCGCCACTGGTCAGTGGTCGGCGACCGAGAGCATCAGCGCGTCGTTCGACGCCAACTGCACCACCAACCAGATCGACAACAGCTACTAATTGACGAGGATCCCGAGCGTGCGCCTGGCAGGTTTCTGCTTCCTCATCGCGACGACGGCAGGGTGTCTCGGCGGCTTCAAGACCCCATCCGAATATCAGTCGCAAACCTATTATTGTACCTCCGACAATGCGCCGGCGTTCGACGCGCTCGCGCAGTCCTGCCAGACCTCCGGCAACTGCTTCGGCGCCTTCAGCATGACCGGCTCGATGCAAGGGCAGCCGCTCACCGTCGGCACCACGCTGACGGAAGCGACCATGGCGCTGGTGCAGAAGGACCCTTCGTCGCCGCAGTTCTGGGACGTCATGCGCATGACCGGCAACTCGCCATACTTCGAGTTCGTCTTCCACATCAAGAGCATCGGCGGTGACGTCACCGCCATGCAGCCGCGCACGCTCGATCTTCGCGCCGGCGCCGGCGCGCTCGTCACCTCGCTCGACGACACCTTCATCGATGTGGGGCAGACGCTCCAGGTCGGCGGCGCCAACGCCGAGCAGCAGGGGCTCACCGACTCGGGCACGATCGCCTTCAGCAAGATGGACCTGACCGAGATTCGCGGCATCTTTCACGGCGCCTTCGGCAACAGCGTCGATAACGTCGACGGCTGCTTCGTGATGTACCCGGGCCAGACCACGATCAACCCGTCGCCATCGCCTTGAGCCAGGGCCGGCCGCAAAAGAAGATCGTCTTGCTCGACGACAGCGAGCTCATCCGCGAGCTGGTGCGCGAGACCTTGGAAGAGCGAGGCTACCAGGTCGTCGACGTGAGCACGCCGTTCGGCTTCAGCAACCTGCTGCGCCGCGAGAACCCCGACCTGGCCCTCCTCGACGTGACCATGCCGACCCTGCGGGGCGACAAGCTCGCCGAGATCGCCATCCAGCACGGCATCTCCTGCCCGATCGTCCTGTTCTCCGATCGGCCGGCGGAGGAGCTCGCTGCGATGGCGAAGGCGGTGAAGGCCGCGGGCTACATTCGCAAGACCGGAGACATGGATGAAGTCGTCCGCGCCGTTGAGCGGTTCCTCAAATAGACCTCGGGGGTGCTCTTGGTCCTGAATCCATCGCACCTGTCGCTGCGCAGCAAGCTGGTCGGGCTGATCACGCTGCTCATCTCGGGCGTGGCCATCTTCCTCATCCTGTTCTTTCCCGCGCGCATGGACGCGTTCTCGCGACGCTGGCTCGAGCGCCGCGGCGAGGGCATGGCGACGGTCCTGGCCAACGCCTCGGCGCCGGGCCTCGAGTTCGATGACTCGAGCAACGTGCAGGCGCTGCTCAACGGCCTCGCCGGCAACGCCGAGATCCGTTACGCCACCGTCAAGCGGCCCAACGGCACCAACCTGGCCGCGCTCCATCCCGAGCGCGCGCCCGAGGGTACCACCGCGGTGCCGACGGGCGTGGTCTCGAGCTACGAAGGCGACGAGCTGCGCGTGTACGCGCCGGTCAAACCGCGCAGCGGCGCCGCGGGCGTGCTCACGCTCGGCTTCGGGCTCGACGAGCTCAAGCGCGAGAAGCACGCGCAGGACATCGCCGTCGGCTGGGTCTCGATCATCGTGTTCATCCTCGGTCTCGGCACCAGCTTCATCGTCGGCACCGTCCTGGTGCGGCCGGTGCGCCAGATGACCGACGTGGCCTTGCGCATCGCGCGCGGCGATCTGTCGCAGTCCGAGCTGCACGTCACCAGCCGCGACGAGGTCGGCCGCATGGCCGAGGCGTTCAACCAGATGTTGCGCTCCTTGCGCGAGCTGGCGGCGGCGGCGCAGCGCATCGGACAGGGCGACCTCACGCTGCGCCTCAACATGGAGGGCCAGCTCGCCGAGGCGTTCAACGGAATGGTCGAGAGCCAGCGCAGCCTCGTCGGGCAGATCGGCGAGACGGTCATCCAGCTCGGCTCGGCGGCGGCCGAGATCTACGCCGCCGCGCAGCAGCAGGAGGGCGCGTCGAACCAGCAGGCCTCGGGCGTCGAGGAGGTCAGCCGCACGATGCAGTCGCTGCTCGATTCGGCCTCGCACGTGGCCAACTCGACCAAGGGCGTGCTCACCGCGGCCGAGCGCACCAAGCAGACGACCGACGCGACCTCCAAGCGCGTCGCCGGGCTCGGCGATCACACCAACCGCATCGCCGAGGTGCTCGAGGTCATCCGAGACATCGCCGATCGCTCCGACCTGCTCGCGCTCAACGCCTCGCTCGAGGCGACTCGCGCCGGCGAGGCGGGGCGCGCCTTCGCGCTCGTCGCCACCGAGATGCGCCGTCTGGCCGAGCGCGTGACCGCGTCGGTGCAGGACGTCAAGACGCTGCTCGCCGACATCCGCGCGTTCGGCGCCAGCACGGTCATGGCCGCCGACGAAGGGCGCAAGCTCGCCGACGGCACCACCGAGTCGGCGCGGCAGATCACGCTGGTCACGCAGCAGCAGCGCACGGCGACGGAGCAGGTGCTGCAATCGATGCAGCAGATCACCGTGATCCTCGGGCAGACGGTCCAGTCGGTGCAGCAGGCGCGCTCGGCGGTGCAGATGCTCAAGACGCTCGCCGATCAGCTGGCGGAGCTGATGGCGCGCTTCCGCGTCGACGAGAGGAGCGGCGTCAAGCCGAAGGCGGCCTGAGCAATCCGCGCGACAAGCTGTTCGGCCGCTACCGGGCCAACGCGCTCGATCGCCTACGCCGCGTGACCCTCGGCCTCATCGAGCTCGAAGCCGGGCGCGGCGACGCGGTGGCGCTCGAGCAGATCGGCCGCGAGCTGCACACGCTCAAGGGCGAGTCGCGCATGTTCGGCCAGGCCGCCATCAGCGAGGTGGTGCACTCCGCCGAGACGCTGGTCATGCGGCACGACGGCTCGTCGCCGTCGCCCGCGGTGTGCGCCAGGGTGATCGCGGGGCTCGACGCGCTCTCGCGCTATCTGCGCGACGAGCTCGGAGGAGAAACGCAGGCGGCAGCGGTGTTGGCCGAGGTGCAGCGCGCGCTCACCGCCGGCGCGGCAGCCGCGGGAGCGCCGGCCGCGGGCGCGCCGGCCGCGGACGCGCCGGCCGCGGGCGCGCCAGCCGCGGACGCGGCACCGGCGGCCGCGAGCGCGCCTGCCGTAGGCGCGCCGGTGGCGGACGAGTCTGTCGCCGCCGCGCCGACGCCGGCCGGTGCGACGCCCGCCGCCGACAAGGATCGCTGGACACAGGTCTCGGTCCGCCAGGTCGACGAGCTGCGCGAGCAGGTCGCGCAGTTCTCGGTCGATTTTCGCGCGCTGGTGGCCCGCTTCCGGGCGGCGCCGGCCGAGCTCAGTGACGCCGAACGGCGCACGCTCATCGAGGATCTCGATCGCTGCCGCGTCCAGCTCGACGGCGTCGCCGGCGCCAGCTGGTCCCTGCAGCTGCAATCGATCGAGCCTACGCTCGGCGAGCTCGTGCGCCACGCTCGCGAGCTGGCGATCGGCCAGGGCAAGCGGGTGCGCGGCGTGGTCACCGCGGCCGGCGCCCAGGTGGAGCGCAACGTGCTCGATGCGCTCTGGGAGCCGCTCTTGCACATCGTGCGCAACGCCGTCGACCACGGCATCGAGCTGCCGGCCGCGCGCGGCGCCAAGGGGCCGGAGGCGACGCTCACGCTGCGCGCGGAGCCCACCGGCGCAACCATCACCATCGTGATCGCCGACGACGGCGCCGGCGTCGACGTCGCGCGCGTTCGGCAAACCGCCGTCGCGCGCGGCATGTTGACCGAGCAGGCGGCAGCCGCGCTCACCGAGGCGCAGACGCTCGACCTCTTGTTCCAGCACGGCTTCTCGACGCGCTCGGAGGTGAGCGATCTGTCGGGCCGCGGCATCGGCCTCGACGTCGTGCGCAGCGTCGTCGAGGAGCTGGGCGGGACCGTGGCGTTGACGAGCCGGGCGGGCGAGGGCACCGAGATCGTGCTGACGATCCCGGCGCGGCTGAGCCAGGAGAAGGTCCTGGTGGTCCGCTGCGGCGAGCTCTTGTGCGGTCTTCCGGCCCGTCAGGTCGTCGAGGTGGTGCCGCTCGCCGAGGGCCGCGTCGAGCAGGTGTCGGGCGCCGAGCTCTTCCGCCTGCGCGCCGGGACCTTGCCCCTCCATTCGCTGTCGCGCCTCCTCGGCCAGGCCAGCGACGACGAGCCGTGGATCCTGGTCTTGAGCGCGGGGTTGCGCAAGCTGGCGCTGGCCGTGCCCGCGCTCGTCGGCGAGCACGAGCTGTTGCGGCGCCCGCTCGACCGCGCGCTCGCCATCCACCAGCACCTCGGCGGCAGCGCGACGCTCGACGACGGGCGGCTGGTGCTGTTGCTCGCCGTCGCGGGCCTCTTGCGCCGCAGCGGCGCCGTCATCCCCGTGCGCGCGCGCGCTCAGGCGCCGGCGCCGGCGCGGCGCTCGGTGCTCGTCGTCGAAGACTCGGACGTGATCCGCGAGCTCGTCGCCGACATCCTGCGCGGCGCGGGCCACGAAGTGCGCACGGCGACGAACGGAGAAGAGGGCGCGCGCGCGCTCGACGAGCGGCTCCCCGACGCCATCATCTGCGACATCGAGATGCCGATCATGAACGGCCTGGAGCTGTTGCGCCACGTGCGCAGCCGCTGGCCGCTCCTACCGATGATCATGCTGACGACGCGCGGGTCCGAGGAAGATCGCCGCCACGCCGCCGCGCTCGGCGCCAACGCGCACCTCATCAAGTCGGGCTTCCGCGAGGATCTGCTGCTCGAGACGCTGAACCGCTTCATCGACGTGCGCGCGTGAGCACGGCGCGCGTCACGACCCACCGGCTGGCTGCGCTGTTCGCCGGGCACACCGGGATCGATCTGGAGCGCGGCAACCAGGACGCCGCGCTGCAGCGCTTCGTCGTCCAGCGCAGCCACGAGCTCGGCCTCGCCTCGCTGGAGGCGTACCTCGAGCTCATTGTCACCGCCGATTCACCCGAGCTGCGGCGGGTCATCAACGCCATCACCATCGGCCTGTCCTGGCTCTTCCGCGACGCGGAGCAGCTCGCCGCCCTCGAGCAGCTCTTCGAGGAGCTGCCCGATCGCGAGCGCCCGCTCGAGATCTGGGTCCCCGGCTGCGCCCGCGGCGAGGACGTCTACTCGATCGCCATGCTGGCGGCGGCGCGCGGGCGGCGCGTCGCCGTGCTCGGGAGCGACATCAACAGCGACTTCCTCGCGGAAGCCGGCGAAGGGCGTTACAGCGCCTGGTCCTGCCGCCATGTACCGGAGCGGCTCTCGAGCTACCTCGTCGACCTCGCCGCGGATGGACGGCGCCGTATCGCGCCATCTTTGCGCGGCAGCGTGCGCTTCGCGCGTCACAACCTGCTCGATCCGCCGCCGTCACCGGCGCGCGCCGCCGCCTGGGACATCATCCTGTGCCGGAACGTGCTCATCTATTTTCACGCCGCCGAAGCGGCGGCGACGGTCACGCGCCTGGGACGCGCGCTCGGCAAGGATGGTTGGTTGTTCCTCGGCGCCAACGAGCCGTGGTCGCCCGTCGATCTGCGCGCGGTCTCGCTCGTCGGGCGCATCGCGTTTCGCCCCAACCTCGGCGCCGTCGAGGCGCCGCCGCGAAACGAGCCGACCTGGGTGTCCGCGCCGTTGGGGCCGGCGACAGCGCCAGCGCCGCGTGAGGCCGAGCCGGCGCCGCTCGAGGCCGAGGTGGCCGAGGCGGCCGAGCCGCGGCCCGACGTCGTGGCGCTGCTGCGCGACGCGGCCGATCGCCACGTCGAGGGGCGCTTCGCCGAAGCGCTCACCCTCTACTCGCAGGTGCTCGCCGTCGCGCCGCTGCACAACGAAGCGCACCTGCTGCTCGGCGTCACCCACTACATGATGGGCGACTTCAGCGCGGCGGTGCAGGCGCTGCGCGCGGCGCTGTTCCTCGATCCCGACTTGTGGCCGGCGGCGTTCTACCTCGCGCTCAGCCACGACAAGCTCGGCCACGACGGCGAGGCGGGGCGCGCCTACCGCGACGTCGTCGCCGCGGCGGCCAAGCCCGAGCGCTTCTCCACCAACGTCCTCGATCAGCTTCGCCTGTGGAAGGCAGACATCGTGCAGCTGGCGCGCGCGCGCGCCGCGCGGCACCGCTGATGCCGACCCGCATCTTCGTCGTCGACGACTCGCCGATGTTCCGCGAGATGCTGCGCGGGATCGTCGAGGCCGACGGCGACATCGCGGTCATCGGCGAAGCGGCCACCGGCGAGTCGGCGCTGGCGCTCGTCGATGCGCTGCAGCCGGACCTCGTCACGGTCGACATCGAGATGCCGGGGCTCGGAGGCCTGGCGACGATCGCGCAGCTGATGATGCGGCGGCCGGTGCCGATCCTGGTGCTCACCGGCCAGCCCACCGGCGAGGGCAGCACGCTGGCGTTCGAGGCCATCGGCCGCGGCGCGCTCGAGATCGCCTCCAAGTCGGAGCTCGGCCGCGACGAAGGCGCCTGGCTGCGCAGCCTCGTCAAGCAGCTCGGCAACGTGCGCGTCGTACGCCATCCCGGCGTGCACCGCCCGCCGCCGCCGGGCCCGCCGCCGCTGGTGCGCGCGCCGAGCGGCCGCGGCTGCGCGATCGTCGGCATCGCCGCGTCGAGCGGTGGGCCGTCGGCCATCGTCGACGTCCTGAGCGCGTTGCCTCCGGACTTTCCCGGCTGCATTGCGCTCGTGCAGCACCTGCCGAACGGGTTCGTCGCGCCGTTCGAGCGCTTCCTCGCCGAGCGGCTGGAGCTGACCGTCGCGGTGGTGCACGCGCGGACGCTGCCCCGTCCGGGGTCGCTGCTGTTGCCCGCCGACGACCGCCATCTGCTCTTTGCCGACGACGGCGCCTTCACCGTCTCGTCCGCGCCCGTGGTCGGCGGCCACCGCCCGTCGGCGACGCTGCTGTTCGAGTCGCTGGCGCGCGTCGAAGGGGCGCGCGCTGTCGGCGTGATCCTGAGCGGCATGGGCGATGACGGCGCCGCCGGCCTCCTGGCGCTCCGGCGCGCCGGTGCCGAGACGATCGCACAGGACGAAGCGACGTCGGCGATCTACGGCATGCCGCGCGCCGCCGTCGAGCGCGGTGCCGCCTCTCAGGTCCTGCCGCTCGGCGCGATCGCCGCCGTCCTCGGCCGGCTCGCCAGCGAACGCTCGCGCCGCTGATCGCTAGGCGACGACGCGCTCGGCGTCGAGCACGAGCAGCGGCTGCTGCCCGTCGCTGACCACGACGTGCGAGATCCAGCGGACGTGTGCGGCGAGCGGCGCCGGCAGAGGCAAGAGGTGATCGCGGGCGATGTGGCGCAGCGTCACGTCGCCTGACACCAGCGCCGCCAGCGGCTCGCGTCCGGCGCGCGCGAGCAACAGGATGCGCACGGCGCCGCCTTCCGGCTCGACGCCGACGAGCTGCGCCAGATCGATGGCCGGCTCGCCGGCCCAGCGATCGACGGGGACGACTTCTTGTACGCGTGCCGCGGCGACGGCGAAATCGACGTTGCGCGCGTGCACGACCATGAGCGCGAGCTCGTCGTTCATGCCGCGGTCGCCGGGGCCAACACCCGCACCACGTCGGCGAGATCGACGACCGGCATGGGCACACCGTCGAGCTCGAGCTCCATCGTCGCGTGCCTGAGGCGGGTGAGCTGCGCCGGCCGCTGCGCATCGTCGGGCAGCTCCTGGACCTCGCGCACGGCGTCGACCGGCAGCGCGAACGTCGCGCCGTCGACGCCGACCACGATGGTCCGTCGCCGGCGCTCGCCGACCGCGAGCGGCGCGCCGCCGCTCATCAGCGGGGCCATGTCCAGGACCGCCACGGCTCGTCCGCGCCAGACGATGACCCCCGGCATCTCCGCCGGCGCGCCGGCGATCGGCACCCACGCCTGCTCGCCGAGGATCTCCTGCACGGCGCCGGCCGGCACCACGAGCCAGACGTCGTGGAGCTTCGCAGGAACGATGCTGATGCTCATGGTCGCGTGATTATCGCGCGCGCGTGGGCGCGGCGTCAACGCAGAGATGGATGTGAGAGGGAACCGAGAGGGAGAGGGGAAGGGGAGAGGAGCTATCGGCTACGCGAGGGGCGGGCCGAGATCAGTCGTCGCACGAGTCGCCGTCGGCGACCGGCAGGCGGTGCGTGTGCTCGAGGCGCACGGCGTCGAGGTCATGATCCTTCAGGCCGAGGGCCTTCATGATCGTCGGCGCCACCTCGCGGAGGTCGACCGCGTCGGTCACCGTCTTGTCCGCGGCGACGCGCGGGCCCGCCATCACCAGCGGCACGTGCGTGGACTCCTCGCTGAACGAGCCGTGCTCGCACTTCTTCGACGAGACGCTCGACGTCGTGTAGATGACGCCGTGCTGCGGCTCGATGATGATGTCGGCGCGGCGCTCCGGCGACAGGTCGAGCGTGCCGCCAAACGCGCGGTCGAGCGTGCTGCCCGAGTAGATGGTGTCGATGCCGAGCGTCGCCGCATTGGCCTGGAGCGCCGCGACCACGTCGGGCGTGCGCGAGTGATCCTTGAGCCAGATGAGCGAGATCGTGTCCGGCGTCTCCTGCGCGAGCAGGCCCGGCTGCACGCTGTTGACGGTCGCGTCGATGAGCGCGGGGTCGATCGCGCGGCGGCTCGAGAGGTCGACCGGCGTGTCGCCGTGCTTGGCGGTCACGATGACCAGCGTCGAGCTGGTCAGGCCCTGCGCGTCGAGCTCGGCGAGCAGGCCGCCAATAGAGCCGTCGACGAACTGGATCGCCGTCTCGAGCGACGCGCTCGGCGTGCCGGCCGCGTCGACGTAGCCGCCGACCTTCTCGCCGATGTTCACCGCCTGGTAGTTCATCATCATGATGCCGGGCACGCCGACGTGGTTGGTGCGCGTCTGGTCGTAGCCGTCGATCCAGTTGAGCACGACGTTGGCCCTGGTCTGGTCGTACGCCGCCATCTTGACCGGGTCCTTCTTCAGGCCGTCGGCGTCGTTCTCCGGCGTGTAGAGCTCATCGAGGCCCGTTCCGGAGGGGCCGTTGAGGAGCTCGTAGGCCGGGTGCTTGTCGGTGACCGCGGTGCGATACCCGCCCGCCTTGGCCACCTCGAAGATGGTGTTCACCTTGAGGTAGTTGTGCGGGTAGACGAGCGAGCAGCCGTGGTCGGGATCGAGCGGCAAGAGGTTGGGGTCGATCGACGTGTTGAGCTGCGTGTCGTCGACGTTGATCTCGCCGTCGAAGGGGATGATGGTGCCGCGCGTGGCGCACCCCGAGCCGGCCGGCGAGAGCCGATCGTTCCAGGTGACGTCGTAGTAATAGCCGGTCGCCCGCGGCGAGCCGCCCGTGGTCATCGCCAGCGTGCCGGGGAACGAGTCCGACGGCCGCGACGAGGTCACGTTCGTGTAGTGCGTGCCGCGTCCGACCAGCGACGCCAGCGTCGACGTCGGATTCGCCGCGACATAGGCGTCGAAGTCGAACTGGTGCATGCCGTCGATGCTGAGCAAAAGGACGTGCTCGGCCGCGCCGTGCGCGTGATGGCCGCTGTAGCCGCTCAAGGCCGCCTGCTCGGTTCCTACGACCGGGGCGCCGTTGCACCCTGCCCACATGAGGCATCCTGCTAGAGCAAACTTCATTCGCATTCTCATTCCTCGTCTCCCCTCGACGGTTCGGCGGCTCTTTGAGCAAGCCTCATGCCGCGGCCTGCCGATTCTGCGAAGCGCCCGAGATCGAACGGAGTTCTCAAAGACGGTCACACCGTGCACGCGCCAGGACCGTCCTGAATTCGATGCGCCATCCGTGTAAGATAATGAGATCATTGGTTGAAAAGTTTTCACAACGGTTCGGGACAAGCTGCTCCTCGGCAACCCCTCGATGACAATGCTCTTTGCTCGCTCCGGCGCGAACCGGTGTCCCAAAGTTCGGACAGGTGCGGCAGATTGTCGCAGCCGAGAATCCTCCGGCCGATGGGGCCGGCATGATATGGTGAAGAGCCTTGGTTCAGTCCGTTTCGACATCCCCGGTGGTCGTCGTCTGCGGCTCGTCTGAATCTGTGGTTCAAGGGGTGGAACGGGCGGTGCGGGGGAACCTCGGTTGGGACGTCCTCGCGGTGGTCGGCTCCGATCCGGCGGCGATCGCGCTCGTGGGCAGCCCCTCGTCGCTGTGCTTCGTCACCGTCGGTGATATCGAAGGTGACATCGTGCGCGTTCTGGCCGAGCGCGCCGCCAAGACGCCGCTCGTGATCTTGGGCGGGGCGCCGCGCGTCGACCTCTCCCCGTCGTGCTGGCTCCCGGCGCCCCCGCCGCCGGCGCTGCTCGCCACGCTGTTGGCGCAGCTCGTGGGAGCGCCGCCGACGACGCGCAGCTGGCGACGCAAAGGCGACATGATCATCGGGCAGAGCCCGGCGGTGCGCGAGCTGCTCGCCACGCTCGATCGCGTCGCGCCGGCCGAGGCGTCGGTCCTCATCACCGGCGAGAGCGGCACCGGCAAGGAGCTGGTGGCGCGCGCGCTGCACTATTCGGGGCCGCGCGCCGACGCGCCGTTCATCGCCGTCAACTGCGCGGCCATTCCCGAGGCGCTGCTCGAGTCGGAGCTGTTCGGCCACATGCGCGGCGCCTTCACCGGCGCGGTGGCGTCGCGACCGGGCGTGTTCGAAGCGGCGCACGGCGGCACGCTGTTCCTCGACGAGATCGGCGAGATGCCGCTGGCGATGCAGCCCAAGCTCCTGCGCGTCATCGAGACCGCGCAGGTCACGCGCGTCGGCTCGACGGAGGCCAAGCAGATCAACTTCCGCCTGGTGTGCGCGACCAACCGGCGCCTCGACGAGGAAGTGCGCGCGGGTCGCTTTCGCGAGGATCTGTTCTATCGCGTGCGCGTCTTCAGCTTGCGCATACCGCCGTTGCGCGATCGCCCCGAGGACGTGGCGCCGCTGGTCTCGCACCATCTGGCGCAGCTGGCGGCGCGCGATCGGCGGCCGCCGTCGGTGATCACCAAGGCGGCGCTGGAGAAGCTCTTGCGCCATCGCTGGCCCGGCAACGTGCGCGAGCTGGTCAACGTCCTCGAGCGCGCGATGGTGCTGGCGCCGGCGGGCGGTCCCATCGACGAGCTGCACATCCTTTTGCCCGAGGACGCGACGCCGATGCTGCCGAGCTATCGCGACGCGCGCGATCGCTTCGAGGCGCAGTACTACGGACAGCTCTTGCGCACCGCTGCCGGCAACGTGAGCCTGGTGGCGAAGCTGGCCAAGCGCACGCGCACGCAGGTCTACGAGGCGCTGCGACGGCTGGCCATCGACCCGTCGCAGTTCCGCGTCTTCGGCGAGATCGAGCGCAGCTAGCCGGGCGAGCGGCTCAGCCCGACTGGCGCTGCGCGGGCGCGAGCTCGTCGATGCGGCGGTAGAGCTTGAAGAGCGCGGCGGTGATGCTGGCGTCGTCGAGGCCACCGACGGCGCGTACGGCGCGCTCGGTCTCGCGCGCCATCGCCGCGACCTCGTGCAGGCCCATGATCGACGCTTCGCCGGCGATGGTGTGCAGATCGGTCGCGATCGAGGGCGCGGCGTTGGCGCCGTCGCTGATGAGCTGGGACGCGCGCTCGAGCCGCTGCCGCGCGCTGACGACGAAGCGCGGCAGAAAGCGCGCGCGGATCTCGTCCATCATGACGCCTCTCCGGTGGCGCCGATGATCTGCCGGACGCGCGAGACGATGGCGTCCGCGCCGAGCCGCTTGGAGATGAAGCCGTCGATCTCGGCGTCGGCGGCGCGCCGCTTCAGCTCCGCCTCGTCGAGCGTCGACAAGAGGTAGATCGGCGCCTCGACCTCGCGGGCGGCGCGCAGCACCATGGCCACGTCGTCGCCGAAGGCCTCCGGCATCTGCACGTCCATCAGCACCAGGTCGGGTCGGTTGCGGGCGCGATGCTCTTCGAGCTGCGTCAGGTTGTTGGCGACGAGGACCTCGTAGCCGGCGGCGTCGAGCGCCGCGCGCATCATGTCGAGCACGAGCGCGCTGTCGTCGACGATCAGGATCTGCTTGCGCCGCGGCGCGGTCATCGATGGGCTCCGTGCGCATTGAGGCGCTCGAGCGTGGCGAAGAGGTCCTTGAGCACGAGCGGCTTATCGAGGAAGAGGTCGGCGCCGGCCGCCAGGGTCGCGTCACGCGCGGCCGCTCCGCCGACGCTGACCGCGACCACCGGCACCGTCGCCAGGCGCGGCTCGGCGCGCATGCGCTGCACGAGCTGCGCGCCGTCGAGCTCGGGCAGAAAGTAGTCGACGATGGCGAGGTCGTAGGCGCCGTCGGCGAGCATCTTCCAGGCGCTGGCGCCGTCGGCGGCGTGATCGACCGTGACGTAGCCGGGCTTGCCGCGGAAGTACTTGCGGATGCCGTAGGAGAACATGTCGCGGATGAGGTTGTTGTCCTCGACGAGGAGCACGTGGAAGCCTTCGAGCGCTTCGGCGCCGGGCTCCTGGGCCAGCGTCGTGAGCACCGTCTGCAGCTGCGCGCGGTCGGCGTCACCGACGGGCTCGATCGACAGCTCGAGGCCGGCGGGCTCGCCGGGCGCCGACGACGCGACGCAGCTGGTGACGCGCCCGACGACGGAGAAGGGCTCGACCAGGCGCGGAAACGACAGCCGCAGGCGCACGACGGTTCCGACCGCGAGCTGCACGTCGGTCTCGACGAAGCTCTCGCCCTCGGAGAGCTCGAGCGTGTGCGCCACGAACGGGGCCTGGCCGTCGCAATGTACTTCGGCGCGTAAGAGGATGCGCTTCATCGCCCCGCCGCCGGCGCGAGAAAGCGCGACACCGATTGCGCGAGCGCGTGCGCGTTGTCGGTCTTGGCGATGAAGCCGGCGGCGCCGCAATTGCGCGCCAGCGCCGACAGCTCGACCGCGGGACGATCCGAGAAGAGGACGATGGGGCAGCGGTGCAGCTTGTGCTGGCGCGTGACCTCCACGATCTGATGGCCGGAGAGCGCGGGCATCGAGACGTCGAGCAGCACCAGATCGGGCTTCTCGCGCCCGAGCGCTCGGCTCAGGCCGAGCCCCGATTCCAGCGTCACCACTTCATATCCGAAGTCTTCGAGCATCATCCGCGTCATGTCGCGGCACAGGTCGCTGTCGTCGACGACCATTATCTTCTGAGGCATGCCGCGTGATTGTCACGGATTTGTCGTTTTGGGTTCAGTACGTGAAAACACCAATCTCGATCGCGCCGTAAAGTAGGGAGAGGTGCCGTGCTGTCCGCGAGGTGCGGCGCATTGTCGCAGCTCAGGCGCAGAAGCGCGCGACGGTGTCGAAGAGGAGCTGCAGATCGATCGGTTTGGCGATGCGCTCGACCTGCAGTCGGGTCGCGCCCGTCGCATCGCCGGCGCCGGTGAGCAGCACGACCGGGATGGCGGCCAGCTCCGGATCGCGGAGCTGCGCCGCGCGGAACTCTTCGCCGTTCATGCGCGGCATCATGAAGTCGAGGATCACGAGCGCCGGCGGCGCGCCCTGGCGCATGCGCTCGAGGCCGGCCATCCCGTCGGCGGCGGTCTCGACGGTGAAGCCGCGCAGCTGCAGGAGCGAGCAAATGCTGTCGCGGATGTCCTCGTCATCGTCGACGATGAG
>Ga0134125_10003384_pt1 | contig 18481 bp, 23 predicted proteins | sample KB31751_FD_96464 | JGI IMG/M metagenome (GOLD analysis project Ga0134125, IMG submission 96464) | Terrestrial soil microbial communities with excess Nitrogen fertilizer from Kellogg Biological Station, Michigan, USA - KB3-175-1 | ecosystem: Environmental > Terrestrial > Soil > Unclassified ... | reverse complement strand
CGGGGCTCGCCTTGGCGGCGGCGGTGTCGACGTTGCCGATCTTGGCCCGCGCGTAGGGCGAGCGGACGAATGCGGCGTAGGCCTGGCCGGCGGCGGCGACGTCGTCGGTGTAGCGGCCGCGGCCGGTGATGAAGCGGATGTCCTCGCGGCGGCGGACCGGCTGGCCGATCATCGCGTTCATCGCGTCCTCCCTCAGGCGTTGGCGCCGGCGGCGAGCAGCACCGCGCGGACGATGTTGTGGTAGCCGGTGCAGCGGCAGATGTTGCCCGCGAGCCCCTCGCGCACCTTCGCCTCGTCGAGCCGCTCGCCGCCCTCCACGAGGTCGAGCGCGGCCATGATCATGCCTGGCGTGCAGAAGCCGCACTGCAGGCCGTGCGTCTCCTGGAAGGCCGCCTGCAGCGGGTGCAGGGCGCCGGGCGCGCCCAGCCCCTCGATGGTGGTCACGGTGGCGCCCTCGCATTGCCCCGCCAGCACCGTGCAGGCCTTCACTGCGCGCCCGTCCATACGCACCGTGCAGGCGCCGCACTGGCTGGTGTCGCAGCCGACGTGCGTGCCGGTGAGCCGAAGGTCGTTGCGCAGGATGTCGACCAGCAGCGCGCTCGGCGGCGCGTCGATCTGGCGTGGGACGCCGTTCACCATCATCGACACCCGCATGGATGCGCTCCCGACTGTTGCTTCCGCCTACTTCGACCCTATCGCGCGATGAGCCGCCAGGCCAACAGCGCGACCGCGACCAGCACCGCGGCGACGCCGCCCCAGACCAGCGCGCCGCTGCGCGATGCGCTCTGCGCGGCCGGCACGTAGCCGGTCGGCACGGGCGCCGGCGTCTCGACGGCGCCCGGCTCGCCGGCGGGCGCCTCGGCCAGCGCCGGCGCCTCAACCGCGCTCGCGAACGCCGTGAAGAAATCGTCGGCGGTCTTGCGGGCGGCGGCGTCGACGAGGCGCTGGCCGACCTGGGCGAGCTTGCCGCCGACCGAGCCTTCGGCGCTGTAGGCGAGCAGGGTGGTCTCGCCGCCATCGGCGAGCGTGACGCGCGCCGCCCCCTTGGCGAAACCGGCCGCGCCGCCCCGCGCGCTGACCTCCAGCGTGTAGCCGTTCGGCGGATCGACATCCTTCAGCACGATGTCGCCGGTGAAAACGGCGCTCACCGGGCCGACCCTAGCGCGCACCTTCGCGGTCAGCGTGTCGGGCCCGGTGCGCTCCAGCGCCTCGCAGCCCTCGATGCAGCGCTGCAGCACCGCAGCATCGTTCAGCGCCGCCCAGACCCGGTCACGGGGCGCGGCAATCCGATGGTCGCCTGACTGTTCCACGCCGCCATATGCCCGGCTAGGCTCGGGTTGAGCAAGGCATAGTGCTTTGTTCAGGGCTCTCCGCAGCGTAGACGGACGGACATGGACCGGACCGCCGTCCGCCTCCTGATCCGAGGGCGCGTGCAGGGCGTCGGCTACCGCTGGTGGGCGCGCGACGAGGCGCGCCGGCTTGGTGTCGACGGCTGGGTGCGCAATCTGGCCGACGGTGCGGTCGAGCTGCTGGCCGCCGGCCCCGCCGCCGCGCTCGCTGAACTGGAAGCGCTCTGCCGCCGCGGTCCGGCCCCGGCCCGCGTCACGGCCGTCGAACGTGCGCCCGCCGACGCAGGCCAGGTCGCGCGCGGCTTCGACGCGAGGCCGACGCCGTAGGCCGCGCCAATGTTGCGGCCACGCTGAAACATGCCGGCGAATGCTTCGGTTTTGGGGCCAGTCCACATTGCAATCGCGGAGACGGCGATGGCCTCTGCCAGTCCGACCACCGACCACAACGAGATCCGCCGCTGGGTCGAGAGGAACAACGGCCGTCCGGCCTGCGTCGAAGGCACAGGCAAGGGCGACGACCCGGGCGTGCTCAGGATCGACTTCGACGAGGCCGACGAGCGCCTGCAGGAGATCTCCTGGGACCGCTGGTTCGAGTGGTTCGACCGCAACGACCTGGCTTTGCTGCACGCCGACGACAGCCGCTTCAACAAGCTGGTCAGCCGCCATTAGCGGCAACCGGGCGTTGGGGGCGGCAGGCTTGCCAGCCGACCGCATCTGCCTTTCTCTCACGGCATGACCCTGGCCGAACCGGTCGCCGCCGTCGACCTCGCCGCCGCCAAGGCGCAGCTGTTGCGCGAGGGCTTCGCGATCGTCCCCGGCGTGCTCGACGCAGACGCCTGCGAGGACGTGCGCCGACGGCTCTGGCGGGCGGCCGAGGAGAGCGAGCGGCGCGGCGCGCCGACGCGCAACATCGGCATCGATCCCAACGAGCACAACGTGCGGGTGTTCGGCCTGATCGACCTCGATCCGGTGTTCGTCGAGCTGATCCAGCACCCGCTCGGGATCGAACTGGTGACGGCGCTGCTGGGCCCCGGCTTCCTGATCTCCAACTTCACCGCCAACATCGCGCTGCCCGGCTCGCAGTCGATGCAGCCTCACTCGGACCAATCGATCGTCGTGCCGGAGCCGTGGCTGCAGCCTTGGTCGATCAACATCATCTGGTGCCTGAACGACGTGCGCGCCGCCAATGGCGCGACCCTTTACCTTCCGATGAGCCACCAGATCGCCTGGGCGAAGGACGCGCCGTCGGACCTGCGACTCGGCATGCGGCCGTTCGAGGCGCCAGCCGGCTCGATCATCGCGATGGACGGGCGGCTCTGGCACACCTCCGGCGCCAACGTCACCGAGCGCGAGGAGCGCGCGCTGCTGTTCGGCTACTATTCGCGCGATTTCATCCGGCCGCAGACGAACTGGAACGCATCGCTGTCGCCGCAGACCATCGCCTCGCTCGGCCCACGGATGCACGCGTGGCTGGGCCTTGGCCCGACGGCCAACATCAGCCTCGCCGCACCGCTCGCGATCCCGAGCTAGTTCCGTCCGTCGGGCTTCTCTGGACCCTTTTCCGGTTCCTTCCCGGTGCGGTCGATGTAGCGCAGCGAGCGCTGCGTCTGCTCGGCCAGGCGCACCCATTTGGACGCCAGCGCCAGATAGGCTGCCGAAATCGTCGGGTCGAAGGCGCGATCAGCCGCCACCCGCATTTGCGCCGCGAGTTTCAGGTATTCCGCGACGCGCGTCGCCATCTGCTCGTCGCCCATACGGCGCTCGCTGCTGGCGCCCCCCAGCACAGCCGCCAACTCCTCCACCACATTTCCGTTCCAATCGCCGCTGCGGTTTTCCGAGCCGGCTGCGCGAGCGGCCGCATCGGCTCGCCGGGCGCGGACCTGGCCGGGACGCGCTTGGCGGGCGGTGCGCCTGGCGGTCCGAGCGGCGTTCGCCGGAAGCGAAAAGCAGAGGGCCGGGGCGCTAGGCCCCGGCCCTCGCATCGCATCAGGAAAGGCCTGCTAGCACTTGTAATACATGTCGAATTCGACCGGGTGTGGGGTGATTTCGAATCGGTGCACCTCTTCCATCTTCAGCTCGATGTAGCTGTCGATGAAGTCGTCATCCATGACGCCGCCCGCCTTCAGGAAGCCGCGGTCCCTGTCGAGGTTCTGCAGCGCCTCGCGCAAGCTGCCGCAGACCTCGGGCACGCGCTTCTGCTCGCGGGGCGGCAGGTCGTAGAGGTTCTTGTCGAGCGCCGAGCCGGGATCGATCTTGTTGGCGATGCCGTCGAGGCCGGCCATCAGGAGGGCCGTGAAGGTCAGATAGGGGTTGCCCATCGGGTCGGGGAAGCGGACCTCGATGCGCTTGCCCTTCGGCGAGGAGACGAACGGCACGCGGATTGACGCCGAGCGGTTGCGGGCCGAGTAGGCCAGCTTCACCGGAGCCTCGTAGCCCGGCACCAGGCGCTTGTACGAGTTGGTGGTCGAGTTGGTGAAGGCGTTGACCGCCTTCGCGTGCTTGATGATGCCGCCGATGTACCAGAGGCACAGGTCGGAGAGGCCGGCGTACTTGTCGCCGGCGAACAGCGGCTTGCCGTCGCGCCAGATCGACTGGTGGCAGTGCATGCCCGAGCCGTTGTCGCCGAAGTACGGCTTGGCCATGAAGGTGGCCGTCTTGCCGTAGGCCGCGGCGACGTTGTGGATCACGTACTTGTAGAGCTGCAGCCGGTCGGCCATCAGGTTCATGTACGAGAACTTCAGGCCGAGCTCGTGCTGGGCCGGCGCCACTTCGTGGTGGTGCTTCTCGGGCTCGAGGCCCAGTTCGCCCATCACCGCCAGCATTTCCGAGCGCAGGTCCTGCGCGGAGTCGATCGGGTTGACCGGGAAGTAGCCGCCCTTCGGGCCGGGCCGGTGGCCCATGTTGCCTTCCGGATAGTCGAGGTCGCCGCTGATCGGCAGCTCGGTGGAGGCGAACTGGTAGCCCATCTTCTCGGGCGTCGTTGACCACTTGACGTCGTCGAACACGAAGAACTCGGCCTCGGGGCCGAAATAGACGGTGTCGCCGACGCCCGACGACTTCACGTAGGCTTCCGCCTTCTGGGCGATCGAGCGCGGGTCGCGGTTGTACGGCTGGTTGGTGTCCGGGTTCAGCACGTCGCAGAACAGGAACATCGTCGTCTGCTGGTAGAACGGATCGATGTAGGCGGTGCGCAGATCCGGCTTCAGCTTCATGTCGCTTTCATTGATCGCCTTCCAGCCGGCGATCGAGGAGCCGTCGAACATCTGGCCGTCGGCCAGCGTCTCCTCGTCGATCAGGCTGAGGTCGAAGGTGACGTGCTGCAGCTTGCCGCGCGGGTCGGTGAAGCGGAAGTCGACGTACTTGACCTCCTTCTCCTTGATCTCGGCCATGACCTGCTTGGGTGTCGACATGTTGTTTTGGCTCCTATCCCCTCGAGCGTTGATGCGATGTGGGTGGCTGGCGTCGGCCTATACCGCCGAGGCGCCCGTTTCTCCGGTGCGGATGCGCACCACTTCGGCGATGTCCGAGACGAAGATCTTGCCGTCGCCGATCCGGCCGGTGCGCGCGGCCGACTGGATCGCCTCGATGGCCGGCTCCAGCTGGGCGTCGCTGACCACTACCTCGATCTTCAGCTTCGGGAGGAAGTCGACCACGTACTCGGCGCCCCGGTAGAGCTCGGTATGGCCCTTCTGGCGCCCGTAGCCCTTGGCCTCCAGCACCGTCATGCCCTGGACGCCCAGCTCCTGCAGGGCCTCCTTCACCTCGTCGAGCTTGAACGGCTTGATGACCGCTTCGATCTTCTTCATCCGCCCCGACCTGGGTTACCGAACCTGAGGACGCTGGCGGCCCGGCGGGCGCGGCGCGTCTTTCGCCCGCGTCCCTGCATGCCGCACGATGTCCGGGCAAGAGCGTCCAGCGCCGGTTTCGTCGCCAATCGCACGCCGCCGCACCCGGCGCCCAGAAATTAGGCGCCATGCGCACAAATCCTATGCAGCGATTGGGATCGCTCCAGGCCGGCATTTCGGCGCCGCGGGCGCGCGTTGGCGCGCGCGGTAGGCGATTGTCGGCCGAAGAACGGCGCCCGATCCGGCCAAACCGGGGAAATTCGCGCCAGCGGCCGTTCGGCCGCCATCGCACGGCTGTTCACATTTGCGGCGAAACCCGCCGTCGACCGCGGGCCCATCGCCGCGCCCGGAGGGTTGAAGGGCCGGGCCGATCGGCGCATTGCGGAGGCGCCTTCCACCCACCGCCGGAGCGTCCATGAGCCGCGTCTACCTGATCCGCCATGCGAGGCCCTCGGCGAGCTGGGGCGGCGACGACGACGATCCGGGCCTGGACGCCGTCGGCAAGGCGCAGGCGGAAGCGGCGGCGAAGGCCTTGCTGGCCCTGCCGGAGAGCGCGCGGCCGACCCGCGTGATCTCCTCGCCGCTGAGGCGCTGCCGCGAGACCGCCGCTCCCTTCGCCGCCGCGATCGGCGCGACGGTCGAGATCGACCCGGCTGTGGGCGAGATCCCGACCCCCAAGGGGTTGGACCCGGCCGAGCGGGGACCCTGGCTGCGCAAGGCGTTCGCCGGGCGCTGGGCCGACATCGAGGGCGATCTCGACTACGAGGCCTGGCGCGCCCGCGTGGTGGCGGGCGCCGCCTCGCACCCGGGCGCCGCGATCTTCAGCCACTTCGTCGCCATCAATGCGCTGGTGACCGCGCTCGCCGGCCAGCCGGAGGTGATCGCCTTCCGGCCCGACCACTGCTCGATCTCGGTGTTCGAGCTCGCCGATGGCGCCTTGCGGCTCGTCGAGCGCGGGCCCGAGGCGACGACGCAGGTGCTGTAGGGGCGGGGCAGGGAAGGGCGATGCAGGCGCCGCGCTCGATCCTGACGGTGGCCGAGATGGGCGCCGTCGACCGCGCCGCCATCGCGGACGGCACGCCGGGGCTGACGCTGATGGAGCGGGCCGGCGCCGCGGTCGCCGCGGCGATCCGCGCGCGCTTCGCACCGTGCCGGACGTTGGTGCTGGCGGGACCCGGCAACAACGGCGGCGACGCCTACGTGGTCGCCCGGCATCTGGGCGAGGCGGGGTTCGACGTGCGGCTGGAGGCGCTGGGCCCGCCGCGCACCGATGACGCCAAGGCGGCCGCGGCGGCCTGGGGCGGCGCCGCACAGGCGGTGAAGGGCGTGTTCGGCGACGCCGAGCTGGTCGTCGTCGGCCTCTTCGGCGCCGGGCTCGACCGGCCGCTGACCGGCGAGGCGGCGCGCCTGGCGAGGGCTTCGATGCGCGACCCCAGCCGGGTGGTCGCCATCGACCTGCCGAGCGGCCTCTCGGGCGACACGGCCCGGCCGGTCGGCGACGACGCGTTCTGCGCGGCGCTCACGGTCACTTTCCAGCGCCGCAAGCTCGCGCATGTCCTCCAGCCGGCGCGCGAGCGCTGCGGCGAGGTGGTGGTGGCCGACATCGGGCTGGGCGATGTCAGGACCAGCCTGTTCGAGAACGCGCCGGAGCTGTGGCTGCCCAGGTTCCCATGGCCGAAGGTCATCGCCCACAAGCACGCGCGCGGCCGACTGATCGTGGTGAGCGGCGAAGCCTGGCGCACCGGCGCGGCGCGGCTGTCGGCGCGCGCGGGGCTGAGGATCGGCGCGGGGCTCGTCACGGTGCTGTCGCCGCCCGACGCGCTCGCGGTCAACGCGGCGCATCTGGAAGCGGTGATGCTGGCGCCGTTCGAGACCGACCAGGAGCTCGGCGAGGCGGCCGAAGCCGCCGAAGCGGCGGTGATCGGACCGGCGGCCGGCGTCAACGACGAGACGCTCGCCAACGTGCTGGCGCTGGCCCGCACGGGCGCGGCGCTGGTGCTCGACGCCGACGCTCTGACCGTGTTCCGCGACGATCCGGACGAGCTCTTCAGCGTGCTCGACCGCGACGACGTGCTGACGCCGCACCCGGGCGAGTTCGAGCGGGTGTTTCCGGGGCTGCTGAGGTCGGCCCAGAACAAGGTGGAGGCGGCGCGCGAGGCGGCGCGCAGAGCCGGCGCCGTGGTGTTGATCAAGGGCGCCGACACCGTGATCGCCGCCCCGGACGGCCGCGCCGCGGTCAACCTCAACGGCGTCCCGTGGCTCGCCACCGCCGGGTCCGGCGACGTGCTGGCCGGCTTCGTCGGGGGGCTGCTGGCGCAGGGGATGGAGAGCTTCGAGGCGGCCTGCGCGGCGGTCTGGATCCACGCGGCGGCCGGTGCGGCCTTCGGTCCCGGCCTGATCGCAGAGGATCTGCCAGGGCTTGCGCCCAAGGTGCTCGCCGACCTAACGATGCTGTCCTAGGTCCCTCGGGGGGTCGGACCTGATTCCTTCATCCAGGCTGGAGAAGCCCCGGAGTACCTGATGACCAATGCTATCCGCACCTGGGCGGTCGCCCTGGCCGTCGCCGCCGCCTTTGCGCTGACCGGCGGGGCTGCCCAGGCCCGTGTCCACCATCATCATCACCATGCGACGGCTGCCGCAGCGGCCCAGACCAAGCCGGTCTGTGACCGCCACCATCGTCACTGCCACACCGTCGTCGCAACGAGCGACACCAAGGTGGTCTGCGCCCGCCACCACCGCCATTGCCGCACCGTGACCGTGAGTAAGACGGCGACCAAGGTGGTCTGCGGGCGTCATCACCGGCATTGCCATGCCGCGGCGGAGGCCACCAAGGTGGTCTGCGGCCGCCACCACCGCCATTGCCACACCGTCGCGGTCAGCCAGACGGCAACCAAGATGGTCTGCGGCCGCCATCACCGTCATTGCCGCACCGTGGCCACGACCGTGACGCGCCGCCGCCACCATGTTGCAGCTCGAGCGGCGACCGACCAGCTCGGCGACAATGGCATGTGCAAGAGCGTCCGCATCCACGGCCAGTGGGTCCAGCGCTGCCACTTCCCGGGGCAGCAATAACAACGGGCTGCGTCTACGGCGCGCCGCCGGCAGAGCTGGCGGAGGTTCCGGCGGGCGCCGTGCAGGTCTCGCCGCTGGTCCCGGGCGCGCTCGCCCTGGAGGCGCTGGCGCCTGCGAGCCTCGAGCGTGCGGTGGTCGCGGCGCCGCCGGGTGCGACCGAGCGACGCTATGTGCTGGCGCGGGTGCTGACGGCGTTGCGGCCCGGCGCGGCGCTGGTCGCGCTGGCGCCTAAGGACAAGGGCGGCGCGCGCCTGGGCAAGGAGCTCCGTGACTTCGGCTGCGGCGTGGCGGAGAGCGGGCGTCGCCACCAGCGCATCTGCGAGACCATCCGCCCCGAACCGCTGGTCGGCCTGGACGACGCGCTCGCCGCCGGCGCGCTGCAATATTCCGAGGCGCTGGGGCTCTGGACCCAGCCCGGCGTCTTCAGCTGGGACCGGCCGGACCCAGGGACTCGGCGCCTGGTCGCAGCGCTGCCCGCGTTCGCCGGGCGCGGCGCCGACCTCGGCTGCGGGCTCGGCGTGCTGGCCAGGGCCGTGCTCGCCGGTGCGGACGTGACCCGCCTCGACCTGGTCGACGTCGACGCCCGCGCCATCGCAGCGGCGCGGCGCAACGTCGCCGATCCGCGCGCCCGGTTCCACTGGGCCGACGCGCGGCTCGCGCCGGAGCTGGCCGGCCTCGACTTCGTGGTGATGAACCCGCCGTTCCACGCGGGCGGCGTCGAGGACCGCGGCCTCGGCCAGGCCTTCATCCGCCGCGCGCGCCAGATACTGAGGCCTGGTGGCGTGCTCTGGCTGGTCGCCAATCGCCGGCTGCCGTACGAGGCGGTGCTGCGCGAGCTGTTCGCCAGGGCAGACCCCGTGAGCGAGGACGGCGCCTACAAGATCTACCAGGCCCGCCGATGAGCGGCGCGCTCCGCCTCGACCGCCTGCTGTCGAACATGGGCTACGGCTCGCGCCGCGAGATCCACGCGATGGTGCGCGCCGGCGAGGTGATGCTCGACGGCGCGCCGGTCGCCAGCGCCGAACTGAAGGTGCCGGTTTCGCCGGAGCTGGCGGATCGCCTGCAGATCGCCGGCGCGCGGCTCGACCCGCCGCCGGGCGTCGCGCTGATGCTCAACAAGCCGATCGGCGTCGTCTGCTCGCACAAGGAGGCCGGCCGGCTGGTCTACGAGCTGCTGCCCGGGCGCTGGCGCGCCCGCACGCCGCCGATCTCGACGGTCGGGCGGCTCGACAAGGACACCTCTGGCCTGCTGCTGCTCACCGACGACGGCGACCTGCTGCACCGGATCATCTCGCCGCGCCGCCACGTGCCGAAGCGCTACCGCGCCCGCCTCGCGCGCCCGCTGAGCGGCGGCGAGGCCGAGCGCTTCGCGTCCGGAACGCTGCTGCTGGAGGGCGAGGACAAGCCGCTCGCGCCCGCGACGCTCGAGCCGCTGTCACCGACCGAGGCGCGCCTCACCGTCACCGAAGGCCGCTACCACCAAGTCCGCCGGATGTTCGCCGCCGTCGGCAACCACGTCGAGGCGCTGCACCGCGAGGCGGTCGGCGCCCTCGAGCTGCCGGCCGACCTTCTGCCCGGCGACTGGCGCCTGCTTGGGCCCGCGGAGGTCGCGGCATTGTTCACCTCCGACGTCGCGACTCGGCGCTGATCCAACCCGCATGAAGCTCTGGCCTGAAGGTGTTGAAACATCTCCATGAAAGTATATTTCGCCTCGGATCACGCCGGTTTCGAGATCAAGAACGAGCTCGTGCGGTTCGTGCGCGACCAGCTTGGCTGCGACGTCGAGGACTGCGGCGCGCGGGTGCATGATCCGCAGGACGACTATCCGGGCATCGTTGCCGTCGCCGCCAGCAGGCTCGCAGCCGACGTCGCCGCAGGCAAGGACAGCCGGGCCATCGTGGCCGGCGCATCCGGGCAGGGGGAGGCGATCGTCGCCAACAGGTTCAAGGGAGTCCGCTGCGCGCTCTACTATGGCGACCCCGGCATTGCGCAGGTGGACGCGGCCGGGCGGCGCCTCGATATTCTGGCCTCGACGCGAGAACACAACAATGCCAACGCGCTTTCGCTCGGCCTCCGGTTCCTCACGCTCGACCAGGCCAAAGCCGCCGTCGCCCACTGGCTGGCGGCGCCGTTTCCCGGAGACCCCCGCCACGCCCGCCGGATCGCCCAGATCGACCAGGTTTAGTGCACCAAAGGAGCGCTCCCCGTCTGACGCAGCGTGCTGCAAGAGCCGGCGCAGGGTTCATCGGCTCCGCAAGGCTTCGCAGCTGAACGGCGGCACTTCGGTTCAGGCGGGCTCTGCGATGCGCTTTGACACGAGTTCGAAGCCGAGCGCGGCAGCCACCTTGAGGATGGCGCCAAACTCGCCGTGGCTGTCACGGTCGAGCGCCTTGTGAAGCGCCTGACGGCTGATGCCGGCCCGCTCGGCAATCCGCGTCATGGCGATCGAGCGCGCCACGACCCCGAGCGCGTCCGAAATCTCCGCCGCATCGCCGCTGGCGAACGCATCCTCGAGATGCGCCTGCGCCCCTTCGTTGGTGTCGAGGTGGAATGCGTGGTGCGGATGAGAGGACTCGAACCTCCACGCCTTTCGGCGCTGGAACCTAAATCCAGTGCGTCTACCAGTTCCGCCACATCCGCTCTCCTCCGCGCGTAGGGAAATTGCCGAAGGAACGCAACCGGACGGCCGGGGGCATGCGCGTAATGGTGACCTTCGCCCGGCGCGGCCCGCGCCTGCCCGTCATGGCGCCCCGCCCAGCGGCGGGCACTCACCCGCCCCTTGAGGCGCATCCGGCCGCATGACATAACGGCCGCCGTTTCGCGCCGCCGGCCAGGACGCTACTGGCGGCGGCGTTCTTCTTTTTGGAAAAGGGCGGCGCCTCGCGAGGGACGGCGGCCGCCCCAAGTCGAGGTTGGATCGATGCAGGTGACGCAGATCTCCGGCGAGGGCCTGTCCCGCGTCTATGGCGTGACGGTGGGTGCGCAGGAGCTGGGCGAGAAGCTGGACGCGAAGATCGCCGACATCGCGCCCAAGCTCAACCTGCGCGGCTTCCGCCCCGGCAAGGTGCCGGCCGCGCACGTCAAGCGCATCTACGGCAAGGCGCTGATGGGCGAGGTGGTCGACGAGACGATCAACGAGACCAGCCAGAAGCTGCTCGAGGACGAGGGCCTGCGCGTGGCCGCTCAGCCTGACCTGAAGCCGCAATCGGACCTCGAGGAGGTGATCGCCGGCAAGCAGGATCTCGCCTACGAGCTCAACGTCGAGGTGATGCCCGAGTTCGAGCCGACCGATGTCGCCGGCCTGAAGCTGGAGCGGCTGGTCTATGCGCCCAGCGACGCCGAGGTCGACGAGGCGCTGAACGACCTGGCCAAGCAGAGCCGCGTCTACGAGGACCGCGAGGGCAAGAACGCCAAGGCCGAGGACGGCGACCAGGTGACGATCGACTTCGTCGGCCGCATCGACGGCGAGGCGTTCGAGGGCGGCTCGGCCGAGGACGCGCAGCTGGTGCTGGGCTCGGGCCAGTTCATCCCCGGCTTCGAGGAGCAGCTGGTCGGCGTCAAGGCCGGCGACGAAGTGACCGTCAAGGTGAACTTCCCCGAGGACTATCAGGTCGAGCGGCTGAAGGGTAAAGCCGCCGCGTTCGAGACCAAGGTCAAGGCGGTGAAGGCCCCCGTCGAGAGCGCGCCGGACAACGCGCTCGCCGAGCGGCTCGGCATGGGCGACCTCGACGCGCTGCGCAACGCGCTGAAGGTCAACCTGGAGAGCCAGTACGCCGGCCAGACCCGCATGAAGCTGAAGCGCGCGCTGCTCGACAAGCTCGACACCGGACACGACTTCCCGCTGCCGCCGCGCATGGTCGACGCCGAGTTCAACACCATCTGGGGCCAGGTCGAGGCCGAGAAGGAGCGCGGCGAGCTGTCTCCCGAGGACGAGGGCAAGTCCGACGACGAGCTGAAGGCCGAGTACCGCAAGATCGCCGAGCGCCGCGTGCGGCTCGGCCTGGTGCTGGCCGAGATCGGCCGGCGCAACAACATCAGCGTCTCCGACCAGGAGCTCGGCGAGGCTATGCGCCAGGAGGCGATGCGCTACGGCCAGCAGGCGCAGCAGATCTTCGAGCTGATGCGCAACAATCCCAACGTCCAGGCCCAGATGCGCGCGCCGATCTTCGAGGAGAAGGTCGTCGACCTGATCGTCTCGCGCGCCGAGGTCGCCGACAAGGCGGTGACCAAGGACGAGCTGATGGCCGAGGACGATCTGCCCGAAGGCTACGGCGAGGGCGGCAAGGCCGAGGCGAAGCCGGCGAAGGCGAAGAGCAAGGCGAAAGCGGCGAAGGCGAGGGCCGAGCCCGCCGCCGAGGCCGAAGCGGCCCCCGCGCCGAAGAAAGCGGCGGCGAAGTCGAAGGCGGTCAACGCCGAGGGCGATGCGGACGCCGCTTCCGCCAAGCCGAAGCGCGCCGCCAAGTCGAAGTCGGAATAACGCCGCTCTCGCCGGGGCCGCCGCGGCGAGGTTGCAACGGCGCTGCGGCGACGCGATATCTGGCCACGCCCGCGCTCTCTCAGCGTCGGCCGCATCATCCCCAAGGGTCACTGAAGATGTCCGAATACGCCGCCGCCTACATGAACCTCGTGCCGATGGTGGTGGAGCAATCCAGCCGCGGCGAGCGGGCGTTCGACATCTTCTCGCGCCTGCTGCGCGAGCGGGTGGTGTTCCTGAACGGCCCCGTCGACGACGGGCTGGCCGCGCTGATCTGCGCGCAGCTGCTCTACCTGGAGAGCGAGAACCCCAAGAAGCAGATCGACATGTACATCAATTCGCCAGGCGGCATCGTCACCAGCGGCCTGGCGATCTACGACACCATGCAGTACATCAAGAGCCCGGTCTCGACGGTCTGCATGGGCATGGCCGCCTCGATGGGCTCGTTCCTGCTGATGGCCGGCGAGCCCGACCTGCGGATTTCGCTGCCCAACGCGCGCATCATGGTCCACCAGCCGTCCGGCGGCTTCCAGGGCAAGGCCTCGGACATCGAGCGCCACGCCGAGGACATCATCAAGACCAAGCGACGGCTCAACGAGCTCTACGCCAAGCACTGCGGCCGCTCCTACGAAGAGGTCGAGCGCACGCTCGACCGCGACTACTTCATGAGCGCGGAAGAGGCGAAGGAGTGGGGCATCGTCGACCACATCTTCGAAAGCCGCGCCGAGCCGACCTGAGACGTGGCCAGGCGGCTTGCCGATGGTTGAAGCCGTCACCGCCGCGGAGCTGGCCGCCACGCCGGCCGAGCCGCCGGCCGCTATCCGCGAGCGGGCGGAGGCAGTCCTCGGCTGGTCGCCGAGCAGCTGGCGGGTGGTCCATGGCGGCTACACGCCCGCCGCCCGTTATGTCGGCGCGCGGGGCGCAGATCGCTGCTTCCTGAAAGTCGCCACCAACGCGGTCACCGCGCGCATGCTGCGGGCGGAGGCGCGCGCCTACCAGGCGGTGTCCGGCGCCTTCATGCCGGCGTTCCTCGGCTGGGACGACGATGCCGCCCAGCCGCTGCTGCTGATCGAGGATCTTTCCGCCGCGCGCTGGCCGCCTCCCTGGACGCCGGCCGACATCGACCAGGTGCTGCGCGAGACGGCCGCCCTGCACCGCGTGCGGGCCGAGCTGGCGCCGATCCTCGAGACCATGCCGAACCTCTTCGGCGGCTGGGGCTTCGTCGCCAAGGATCCGGCGCCGTTCCTGTCGCTCGGCCTGACGTCCGCCGACTGGCTGCGACGGGCGCTGCCGGCGCTGATCGAGGCCGACGCGGCTTGCGCGCGCGACGCGCGGACGGTCGGCCACTTCGACCTTCGCAGCGACAACGTCTGCTTCACCGACGCCGGACCGAAGTTCGTGGACTGGGCCGCCGCGGCGCTCGGCAATCCGGCGCTCGATCTCGGCGGCTGGCTGCCGAGCCTGCAACTGGAAGGCGGGCCGTCGCCGGAAGCGATCCTGCCGGATCGGCCGGACGTGGCCGCCGTGCTCAGCGGCTACTTCGCCGCGCGGGCCGGGCAGCCGGTGATCCCGTCGGCGCCGCGCGTACGGACCATCCAGGCCAAGCAGCTGGCTTGCGCCTTGCCTTGGGTGCAGCGCGCCCTCGGCCTGCCGGCGCTGCTGTGAGCTGCTGCGGCAGGCCGCCGCGCTTGCTTTTGCGCAAAAATACACAATTTGCGGTGTGGAGTTCAGCCGCGAAGGTAAGCCATGACCACCATTCTCTTCGTCGCCCTGGCGAGCGCCGACGCCACCGGCGGCTATCGCGCCAGCTTTCCCGACCTGCCGGACTGCGCTGTCCAGGCGCCTGACCTCGCCCAGCTGCTGCTCGGCGCGCGCGAGACGCTGTCGGCGCAGCTGCAGCGGATCGCCGACGCCGGCGAGACCTGGCCCAAGCCGACGCCGATCGAGCAGATCGCGCTGACGCCGGGGGTCATCCCGGTGCTGGTCGACGTCAGCGTCGAAGACACGCCGGTGCGCGTGAACATCTCGCTGGGCGAGCGGCTGCTGCAGCGCCTCGATGCGGCGGCGCAGGCCAAGGGGATGACCCGCTCGGGCTTCATCGCCCAGGCGGTGCGCGTCAGCCTCGGCGAGCGTGGCGCCGCGCCGGACTTCGACGCGGCGACCCGCCGGCTGCAGGACGAGCTGCGCTCGCTGGTGCGCAAGGTCAACGACAGCGTCGGACCCAACTCGGCGTTCGGGCGCCGCATGGCCGAGCTCGACGACCAGATCTACGAAGGCGTGCGCAACGCCGCCGACAGTGTGTCGGCCGCCATGGCGCGCCGGCGTGAAGCCAACCGGGCGGCCGCCGAGGCCGCCCGCCACGAGCCGCCGCCGCCGGCCGCCTGAACTGGCCCGTGCGATCATGTTGACGCGGCCCGGAAGAGCCGCCCCCGTGGGAGACGTCCGCCGATGATCCGCACCGACGCCGAGCTCAGGTCGATCCGCGATCGCGTCAGCCTGGTCGGGCGGCTGTCCGACGGCCTCGTCAGGCTGGGGCCGCTCAGCCTCGGCGTCGATGGCGTGCTGAGCTGGATACCCGCGGTTGGCGAGATCTACAGCTTCGGCGCAGGCGCCTTCATCCTGGTGCAGGGCGTGCGCGCTGGCGTGCCCGGCGCGGTGCTGGCCCGCGCCGCACTGGTGCTCGGCATCCGCAGCCTCGGCGACGTCGTGCCGCTCGCAGGTCCGGTGTTCGCCGACGTGTTCACCGCCCACCGCTGGGCCGCCAACATGATCGTCGAGGCGATCGACCGGCGGCTCGGCGACACCGCCAGGCCGCCGCCCCGCCGGTGGTGGCGCGCGCGCATGCCGCTCGCCGCCTAGCCGCCGGTCGGGCGAGCCCAGCGCTTGAGCACGACCCAGGACCTGGTCCGCGGCCGCCGGCTGCGGCGCATGCGGCTGGTGGCGACGGGCCTGCTGGCGTCGATGGCCGGGCTCTACCTGGCCGCGGGCTTCTGGCTGAACGCAGCGCCCTGGCTGGCCTACGTCAGGGCGTTCGCGGAGGCAGCGACCGTGGGCGCCTGCGCCGACTGGTTCGCGGTGACGGCGCTGTTTCGTCGTCCGCTGGGCCTGCCGATTCCGCACACGGCCATCGTGCCGCGCAACAAGGACCGCATCGGCGGCGCGCTGGGCGGCTTCATCGCCGAAAACTTCCTGACCGCCGAGGTGCTCGAAGCCAGGCTGCGGCAGCTGCAGATCGGCCGATGGGGGGCCGGTTGGCTGAGGCAGCGCAAGAACGCGGCGGCGCTCGCCGAGCGGTTCGTGAAGCTGGCGCCCGAGCTGCTCGCCTTCTCGACGCCGCAGGCGCGGCGGCGCTTCGTCGGGAGCATCGCCTCGGAGGCGATCGCCGCCGTTCCGGCCGCGCCGTTCGCCGCCGGCGTCCTGCGCGCTATCTGGTCCGGCGAGCGCCGCGCCGCCGCGCTCGACGCCGCGCTCGACCTCGCGCAGGGCGTGCTGGCGCGCAACGAAGACCTGCTGCGCGCCGAGGTCGCCGGCCGCACGTATCGCTGGCTGCCCCGCTGGGTGGACGACAGGATCGCCGACGCCATCCTGACCGGCCTCTCAAGGACGCTCGCGGAGATGCGGCAACCGGGAAACGCGTTGCGCGAGCGGCTGTCGAGCTGGGCGGACGACTTCATCCTGCGGCTGGAGACCGATCCGGCGCTCGCGGCCAAGGCCGAGGAGATAAAGCGCCAGATAACCTCGAGCCCGCTGCTCGCCGAGCGGCTGGGCGATGTCGGCGCCGGCTTCGAGGCGTGGCTGAACCCGGCGACGGACGCCGAGGCCGCCGCGCTGGCCGAGCGCGTCGCAGGCTGGCTCTCGGGGCTCGGCGGCTGGCTCTACGAGCAGGACGAGGCGATCGAGATCTTCAACGACTGGGCCAGGCGCGCCCTGCAGGGCAGCGTCGCGCCGCGGCGCCGGCAGATCGGCCGGATGATCGCCGGCGTGGTCGCCTCGTGGGAGGTCGGCAGCGTGGTCGAGAAGCTCGAACTGCAGGTCGGCGCGGACCTCCAGTACATCCGCATCAACGGCACGATCGTCGGCGGCCTGGTCGGCCTGGCGATCTTCACGCTGTCGGGCTTGCTACACCCGCATTGAGCCGGCCGAGCCTGTAGGATGCGGCGCGCGCCGCTCGTCCTTGCCTCGACGCCTGCGATCCTGCGACGGAACACGCCCCATGCGCCCCACCATCACCGCCTTTGCGAACTCGCCGGACCGCGGCCGCGGCCTGGCGCGCGACATGCGGGTTCGCTGGGCGCTCGAGGAGGTGGGCCAGCCCTACGACGTGCGGCTGCTGTCGTTCGCGGAGATGAAGGAGGCGGCGCACCTGGCGCTGCCCATATCGCCGTCTTCTTGCGCGATCCGCTGAATGTTGCCGACATAACCCGGCGTGAAATTCAGGAAGTGATTGTGGAACGAGAAGCACGCATCCAGTCCCCCGCGTGCGGTGTGAATGTATTTCACCTCGTCGTAGACGGGCAGCGCATCGAACGGCAAATGCGTCGAGGGCGCGAGGGGGGGCGTTGCTCAGGCAAGACGGCCGGCTGGTCGCGGTTGGGCGGCGCGGACGGGGGTGTCCGCCCGGGCCCCGGGCGCCAGGCGGGGACATCGACCTTGCGGTCGCCGACTTCAACGATCCTGCCGATGTCCATCAGCGATCTCCACTTCGGGATAGGCGCGCGCCAGCGCCTCGGCGATCTCGGGCGTCGGCGCCCGCAGCTTGCGGATGACCACCCACTCGGCCCGCCAGCCCTCGGTTCCGAGCACGTAGCGGCCGAAGCGCTCGACGAGCCCGGTGACCAGCGGGGCGGGCGGGCCGGCGCACGGGACGGCCCAGACGGTTTCGGCGTACTCGGATTGGACGCACTCCCAATCGATCGGCACCAGGTGCGCGTGGATGCCGGCGACGCCGCGGATCGCGTCCGACGTGTCCCACGCCTCGCACCGGAGCTCGGGATCGAGCCAGAGGGTCCGCTGCGCAGGCGAGAGGAGGGCGCGGCTCTCTTCGTCCCAGAGCCACGAGCGCCAACCGAGCGTGCTGGGCGCAAGCGGATCGGGGAGCGGCGGCGGCGCAGGATCGGCGCTCCCCTCGGGCAGCCGCGAGAACGGGATCATTACGGCGGCGAGCACGGCGAGGCAGACCAGGAAACCCACAACCGCGTGTGGATCGGGCCCCACCTTCACTCCTCCGCAACAGCCGTCGGCGCCGGGGAGCTGCGCCTGCCGCTTGGCGATGGGGATGTTACGTCAACGCAAGGTCAGGGGCTAGCGGAGACAGCCGCGCTCAGGGCGCGTCGTTGTCGTCCGGCAGGGCCCAGCCGTCGGTCTCGTCGGCAGCCTGCGCGCCGGCCGACGGCCGCCGCTCATGGCCTGCGGCCCACTGGTCCGGCTCGGCGCCGTCGTCGTCGGTGATCACGACCTGCGTGCCGACCGAGGTGACGCCGTAGAGATCGCGCGCGAAGGCCTGCGGGAAGCGGATGCAGCCGTGCGAGGCGGGATAGCCGGGCAGGTGGCCGCCGTGCATGGCCACCCCGGCCCAGGTGATGCGCTGCATGTAGGGCATCGGCGCGTTGTCGTACTTGTTCGAGCGGTGGAAGCGCTGCTTCTCGAGGATGGTGAAGGTGCCCGTCGGGGTCTCGCGGCCCTCCATGCCGGTGGAGACCGGGCTCACCCCGATCTCCACGCCGTCGCGATAGACGTAGGCG
>Ga0134125_10003383_pt1 | contig 18482 bp, 15 predicted proteins | sample KB31751_FD_96464 | JGI IMG/M metagenome (GOLD analysis project Ga0134125, IMG submission 96464) | Terrestrial soil microbial communities with excess Nitrogen fertilizer from Kellogg Biological Station, Michigan, USA - KB3-175-1 | ecosystem: Environmental > Terrestrial > Soil > Unclassified ... | reverse complement strand
CCGGCCAGCGTTTGTATCGGCGCAAGGATGTCGAGAATGTCGTGCGAGTGAAGAAGCTTCTCTATGAGGAGGGCTACACCATCAGCGGTGCCCGGCAGTTCCTCAAAGCTGAAGCGAAGCGCGATCGCTCACAAACCGCGTTGCCCTTTGCCCGGCCCAACAGCACGAATCCTGCCGACCTGCTTCCGATTAAGCAAGGATTGCAGGAAGTGTTGGCCATTCTTGCGGCACGTCGCTAAACAACGTGGAGCCGGCCGCCCTCGGCCGGGTTTTTCGTACGAACTCCTGAACTGTAAGCAAGAAGATTTGGGGCCCAGGTGGACCACAAAACACCCGGGCGAGGGTGCCCGGCTCCACGTTTGCAATCAGATTCTTGGCCTCAATTTTTGGATCGCTTTTGTGCCCGTACCTTCCTGCACGGTGATGATCTGATCTGCTGCGATGTTGCTCAGGGTATCGCGCTGCCCGCTGGGCCACTCGATCTCGATGCGATCGGCCTTTGCTGAACTCCCAAGACCGAACGTAAGTACGAGTTCACTCTGGGAAAGATAGCTCGAGCCGCTGCGCATCATCATCCACTGATTGTTGCCGCCGGACTGAACGCGCACGATTGCGCCGATTCCGTCGCGATTCGATTTAGTGCCTTGTAGCTTCACCCGCAAGCTGTGGCCAGCTTTTGACTCATTGCGGAAAAGCTGCGCTGGGCCACCGTTGGTTGTGAACACCAGATCGAGATCGCCATCGTTATCGATATCGGCATAGGCAGCGCCACGGCCCACGCGGGGGCGCGCAAAATCGGATCCCATTTGCTGCGTGACCTCGGTGAACTTGCCATTGCCTACGTTGCGAAACAGATGGGGAGGCTCGGCATAGCGCACGCGCTTCTGAATATTTTCAATCTGGTCTTCGATGTGGCCGTTGGCGACGAAAATGTCGAGCCAGCCATCGAGGTCGTAATCGAAGAAGAAGCAGCCGAAGCCGAGCGTAAGCAGACTGTCGCGGCCGATCTCGGAGGTAGGCGCGGCGTCAACAAACAGTCCGTGCCCCTCGTTGTGGAACAGCGAGAGCATCTGGTTGGAGAAATTCGAGATCAGGATGCTCGGATTGCCGCTGTGATCGTAGTCGGCGGCATCGATTCCCATTCCGGCACGTGCCAGCCCTTCTTCGCTGTAGGCAATGCCGGCGGTCACGGCAGCTTCTGAGAAGTGCTGACCTTTCTCGTTGACGTAGAGTTTATTGGGCTGTGTGTCGTTGGAGAGCACGAAGTCGGGCCAGCCGTCGTTGTTGTAATCGAGAATGGCGATGCCAAGCGTCTTCGAGGTGGCATCGAGCAATCCTAGCTTCGCCGTAGCATCTTCGAATTTGCCGCCGCCCAGGTTGTGCCACACGCGAATCGAGGCGCCTTTGTATGACTCCGGCGTGCAATACGATTTGCGCTTGCCGTCGATGCTGCAGTAGATGTCCTGCTTCGGCGACCATTGCACGTAATTGGCGACAATCAAATCGAGCTTGCCGTCGCGATCGTAATCAATCCACGCCGCGCTGGTGCTGAACTCCTGCACGCCGGTGAGTCCCGCCTTCTGCGTCACATCGGTAAACGTTCCATTGCCGTTGTTGTGGAACAAGCGGCTCTGGCCCACAGCGCTGATGAAAACGTCGTCGTAGCCATCGTTGTCGAAGTCGCCGACTGCGACCCCCATGCCGTACATGCTTACGGCAAGGCCGGATTTCTGCGTCACATCGGTGAAAGTGCCGTTGTGATTGTTGTGGTAGAGCTTCAGGGTCGAAGGGTGCCTTGGCGCTCCAGACCAATCTTCTCCGTTGGCAAAGAGAATGTCCTGGTAGCCGTCATTGTCGTAGTCGATGAAGGCGACGCCTGCACCCAGAGTTTCCGGCAGATAGCGCTTGCCGGTGGCGCCGCTGTTGTGGACGAAGTGGACTCCGCTGGACTGCGTAATGTTGGTAAAGCCACCTTGCTGGGCAAGAGCAGCCATGGATCCCAAAATGAAACTCACACCGATACAGCACGAAGCGAATCTATTCATCAATGCCCAGTAGGAAGAAATGACGGAAAGCGCGATTCTGCCACGTGCGGTCGTGAAGGAACCTGCGCGCTTTGCCGAGTTGGAGGAGTAAGTGGAACGCTCTCGTGCTCGTGAATCGCCTGCCGCTCGTTGTTGTCCTCAGGATGCGAAAGCCGATACGGACCTGTCAGCGCCTGCGCCGCCTCGTTAGCCTTGAATCGCAGATAGCGCTTTTCGAGCTCGGCTGCCTGCTGATTGTTGCCCAGCCCGCGATAGCAGAGCATGAGATTGTAATTCGCCTGCAGGTCCTCGGGATCGATGGCGATCGTCTTCTTCAGCTCGTCAATCGCGTCCTGATACTTGTGCTGCAGGAAAAGAATGCGGCCGATGTCGTCGATCACCACGCGGTCTTGCGGATACTGCTGCGCCGCAAACCGCAGGTGCTGCAAGGCTTCGTCGTAGCGTCCTTCATTGCGCAGAGCGCGTGCGTAGAAATAGTGAGTGCGCGCGAGGCTGCTGTCCATTGCCAGCGCTTTTTCTAGAACTTGCTCAGCATGCTGCTCATCTCCTTCCTGCACGAAGACGCGGCCCATGTTCACGAAGCTGTCCGCCTTCTTGGGATCCGCTTGCGACGCAGACTGGAAGGCATCGAGCGCCCCTTTGAGATCGCCTTGCAGCAGGAGGCCAATTCCGTAATCGTTCCAGCGCTCCCAATCCTGCGGCTCGTAGACGCGCTTTGGTTCGGATTTGGCAGCATTCCTCGCGACCACCGGCAGCGTGACTTCGTCTTCCGCAATAGTGGTAATCGGGAGATTGGGGATGTACTTCAGCTTGCCTGAGACCTGAGCTGTGCTGCCATCGAACGATACCTTGCGATCGTCGTACGACGGCGACATCTGGCTTTCTCCTCCCTGGCTCTCTCCCGCGTAGGAGAACTGCGTGTAGTACCAGGAGAACTTGCGATAATTCAGCTTGGCTTCTAGCTTGATCTTGTTGCCGGCGTTCTCGGGGATGTGCAGGCGATAGTGGACCGTGTCAGCGGCACCCGGAGGAATCAGCTTTACGTAAACCAGCGCGCGCGCCGACCAGGCATTGCGTTTGTTGATCGGATTGCCATGCTCGTCGATACTCTGCGAGCGATAGAAGTGCGCGCTCTTCTCCACCGGACCCTTGCCGTCGTCCTCGACCTTCCCGCTCCAGAAGAGGACTTGGCCTTTGTCGTCGGTGGCCTTGAGTTCAAGCCAGACGTCGAAGGCATCAACCGTGCCGCCAGGAAAAAAGTGTCCAACCTTGCGCGTACGCACCACCACATCGACGCGCTCGGTGTCGCCCCGGTGAAGCGCTGGCTGAATCGTATTCAAAGGGGCGGTAACTTCAAATGGCTCGGCGTTGTTCGTCGTTTCGGTAGCTGGAGCTGCGTTCTGCTCCGCTTCTTCGCCAACGGCAAAGGTGGTTGAGAGCTCTCCTCCGGAAACATTGGCTGCAGTTTTCACGGTTCCCGTTTCGGGAGAGACAGCAAAAATATCAACGCTGATGACTCCGTTCTTCAGGAAGTTGAGAACAGCCTGCATCTGCTTCTCGTCTTCATTGGCGGCTGGAAGCGCCGTGTTGGCCGCGGGGAAACGATGCGAGTGCAGCTTGCCATCCGTGGTTCCGTAGTCCGTGGACTCGACCAGAGGCATGTGGCAATCGAGGCAGCGCTGCGGCTTCGGCGGATAGTAGAACGAGCGGGCACCTAGCCCGGAAATGCCGCTTGCCTGCCAGTTGTCGTAATCGTTGAAGCCGCGAATCCAACGGTAGTGGTTGACGGGAATATCAAGATGCACCTTGTGGCAACTTGAGCAGAATTCCGCCGAGTGCTGATCGTGCATGAATGGTTTGAAGAACGCTCGCCGGTGCGGTTCGGGATTTAAATAGACCGAGTAGTCATGAAGCCATCGGATTACGGGGTTCTTGCTGGCGGCGAGCTCGTGCAGTTTGGGATACTTCAAAACGAAGTCAGCCTGTCCCATCGTGCTCTTCACCTTCACGATGGAGTGGCACATCAGACAGCCAAGCCCGGCGTTCGCTTCCGGCGTGTGAACGATCTCCTTGATCGGCCGATCCATCATGCCACTGTAGAGCACGGAAGGATCGTGGCACCCGCCGCACCACTTCGACGGATGCGTGCCGACTACGCCTTGCATGTACTCGATGCTCTTGCGATACCACTGATTGTTGAACGACGAGAAGTGATGCGCTGAGCTGTTCCACTGATCGTAAACATCCTTGTGGCAGCGCTCGCAGGCCTGCGATTCCATAAAGTATTTGGCCGGAATCAGCTTGCCGTCGGTAGTCTGTGCCGAACTGGGAAAGAATGAACCTTTAGGACCGTCACCTTCGCCGTCCATGGTACCGGGAGCGATTTCAGGATTCTTGATCGGCGTCGATGCGGCCCAGCGATTCACGCGCGCATAATGCGCTCCCCATCCGATCAGTGCGGCGATAGCAAAGACCCCTACGGATTGCGCCGCCAGTTTCTTGGGCACAGCAGAAATCCAATTCCTCCCGCGCAACCAGCTAACCAAGAGCAACAGCACGCCCGCAAACGAGAGGGCGGCATGCAGGAAGACGTACACAAGATGCGGGCGAGTTCCGCCCACAATCATGATCACGATGCCGGCGACGACTCCAAGCACGAGCAGCGCGATCCCACTTTTCGCCAGTCGATCAAGCCCGCGCAGCTTCCGCAATACAAACGGAGCCGCAGCGATAGCCAGCACTCCGAACCCCACGTGTGCAAGAGAGAGCCCGATGTAGAAGAGATTCGGTGCAGGAAAAGCGTAGAGGTAAATGCCGGACAGCGCACCAAACCAGAGAAAATACTTCGCTAACCTTAGAAGAGGAACGCGAGCCATTGAATGGAGAAATCCCATGGAAAACTACACGAGATTCGAACTTCTCTCGATAGTGCTTTTCTATTAGGCGAGCGAGCCTGATTTGCAAGCTTTGTTTAAGCGGGCATTTACTATGTCGGCGTGATCAAAGCTGCCCTGGGAGTGATCAACGGGATGCAATCCGCCGGAGTGATCGGCAGGTATGCTATCGGCGGAGCTGTTGCTGCCACGTTCTACCTGGAGCCGGCTGCGACACTTGACCTCGATATTTTTGTGGAGTTTCCAGAGACCATTAAGGGATCTCTCGTCAGCTTGAAACCGATTTACGATTATCTGCAAGGGCGAGGCTGTCCAACTAGCGGTGAATACATTGTCGTTGCGGAATGGCCAGTGCAGTTCCTGGTCCCAGCGGGCCCGCTTGAGGTTGAAGCGCTAAAGAGAGCAACTCGTGCCGAAGTCGAGGGAACCTCCACTTGGGTGATGACTGCGGAGCATCTGGTGGCGATCGCACTGCAAACGGGTAGAGTCAAAGACCATAATCGAGTCTTGCAGTTTATTGAGTTGAAGAAAATCGATTACCCAATGCTTAGCGATATTCTTCAGCGACACGGGCTCAGTCTAAAATGGAAACAGTTCGAGGTTCGGTATTTTCATGGGAGACACTAGGCGAGAGCAATTAGCGGCCCTTCCTTTTGCCGAGAAGCTGAAGATTCTTGAGAAGCTTCGCGCTCGCAGTCTGGCCATTGCTGCGGCTGGGTTGCGGGGTTCCGAATCCAAGACCGAGGACGAGCCGTCTGCGGCGCGAGACGACAAGACCGACGAGCCTAAATCGTAACGCCCCTGGTCCGAGCCGCTTCTAAACATTGCTGAAGATGAAGTCATGAGCCCAAGGCTGCTTATGTCCTTGCTGGCGCAGGTAAGTTGCGAGCTGCGCCCAATGGCGCATTCCGTGCAGCAGCGTGTGAATGAAGATCTTGCGTTTGCTCGAAGAGACTACACCTGCGCTCCGTGTAGGGAAAGTTAGCACCTGGTTCCATTTAGCATCACTGGCCCGTCGGGTAAACGTTTCCAGCTTCTCTTTCGCCCGATCGGCGGTTGAGAAGAACTCCTCCAGTGTGGACGTAGGCAGCTCGTTGTATTCGGACACCTTTTCGCCCAGCAGCCGCTCGGCATACCGCAGATCCACTGCAAGAATGTGCAGGATCAGCTCGCGCACAGTTTTCGCCTGCGCGATATCGATCGGCAAATCCAGCAGCTTCTGGTTTGCTGCAAGCCACTCGCGCCAGCGCTGCGTCTCGGCAAAGCAGAAGCGGAGCAGTTCAGCTGCGCTGAATACGCATCGGTCGCTCATGCCTGGCTCAGATATTGATGGCCTTGCCTTCTACGCTGCTGAAGCCATCGAGCAGCGCCTCATACAGCGTTGGATGGGCGTGGATAGTGAACATCATCTCTTCTACCGTGGCTTCGAGTTGCATCGCCGTGACAGCTTCGGAGATCAGTTCCGTTGCAGACGGCCCGATGATGTGCACGCCGAGAATCTCTCCGTACTGCTCCTCAGAAACGACTTTGATGAAGCCCTCGTGGTTGCTGATGATGCTGGCTTTCGAATTCGCCGTGAAAGGGAACTTGCCGATTTTTACTTTGTATGCCTTCTCGCGCGCCTGTGTCTCAGTGAGTCCTACGCTTCCGATTTGTGGCTCGCAGTAGGTTGCCCCGGGAATCAGATTGCGCTTCACCGGACGCGCATACTTGCCGGCGATCTTTGCCACTGCAACCATACCCTGCATGGCGGCGACGTGCGCCAATTGCGGCATCCCCGACACGATATCGCCGATGGCGTAAATGCACGGCTCGACCGTCTGCATCCACTCGTTCGTTGGAATAAAGCCACGCTCGGCTTTGATCTTGGTTTTATCCAGGCCAACGTCGTCGGTCTGCGGCGCGCGTCCGATGGCGATGAGAACTTTCTCGGCTTCGAGCTTCTGTTGCTTGCCATCCGAGCCGGTGAATGCAACCGACGCCCCCTCCTTCGTCTTCTCGACTTTCTCGACCTTTGCGTCTAGATGGCAGTTGATGCCGCGCTTCTTGTAAACGCGCAAGAGTTCCTTGCTGACGTCTTCGTCTTCGACTGGAACCAGCCGCGGCAGAGCTTCGATGACGTTCACATCGGTGCCGTACGATTTATAGATCGACGCGAACTCCACACCAACTGCGCCCGAGCCGATGACGACCAGCGATTTCGGAATGGAGTTCAGCGACAGAATTTCGATGTTGGTCAGAATGATGGAATCCGGCTTCAGGCCAGGCAGCATTCGTGCCTGCGAGCCAGTCGAGATAATGACGTTCTTCGCCTGCAGCTTGATTTTCTTCCCATCCGAGCCCGTGACTTCAACATCGAGCGCGCCATTCTTCACTGGGCCGGTGAGCCGTCCATAGCCGGGAACGACCGTCACCTTGTTCTTGCGCATGAGAAAGTCGAGACCTTTGGCATGTTTGGTGACAATCTTGTTCTTGCGGTCTTGGATTGTCCCCCAGTTCACCTTCATGCCTTCGACGTTCTCAATGCCGTGCTCCTTCGCGGCCTTGAAGTGGTCGTAGATTTCGGCGTCGAATAGCAGACTCTTGGTTGGAATGCAGCCCACATGCAGGCAGGTGCCGCCGAGCTTCGCGTCCTTTTCAATCAGCGCGGTTTTCAGCCCGTACTCGCCGGCGCGAATTGCGGCCGTATAGCCGCCCGGACCGGAGCCGATAATGGCTACGTCGTAGATAGTCTCTGGCAAGTGTGACTCCGTCTAGCTTGTTGGGAATGGTCAGAAAGACAAACATTAGATTGTAACAAGGGCAGTTTGGTCGCAGGCGCTGGAGTGCCCTTGAACCGCGACGAGGAATCGACGAGCGCCATCCTAAATGCGAATGCAAAAGGATACGGAAACGATGCAATCTAGATATATTTGCTTGTGTACGTCGGAACGAGGTCCGGCATGGCTAGTGAAGACGGCAGTTTTGAAGTCAGCAATAACGAACGCACGCACCGCTTTGAGGTGGAGTCGGGCGAGCATACGGCCTTCCTGAGCTATCGCCACGTGGGTGGGAGTCTTACGCTCGATCACACCGAAGTCCCGCCCGAACTGGAAGGCCGCGGCATCGCCTCAAAGCTCGCACGGACCGCGCTGGAATACGCCCGTGAACGAGGGCTGGAGGTCGTGCCGATCTGTCCTTACGTGAGCAAGTATCTGAAGAAGCACTCGGAGTATCTGGATTTGCTCAACGATGAAAATCGCCGGCATGTGCTGAATTCAGAGACCTAGAACGGCGAACACGAAGGTCACAAAGCGCCAGAAGCAATGGGCGATAAGCAATAGGCAATAGGCGGATCCATCAAGACATTTCGGTTTTGGGGCTATTGCTATCGCTTATTGCCTATTGCCCTCACGATCAGGCCGGTCGCGCCGTCGATCTTTCCATCGTCGAATGCAATCGCACGCCGAGCAGGTACACGTAATGCAGCGCTGAGACGATGGTCAGAGAGAAGACCGTCCAGATTCCAATCTTTTTCGCCGCCGCGATCCAGAACCACGGCACCACCTCGACGAGCAGCGTCGCTCCCAGCGTCACGATTTGGGCGACGGTGTTCGCCTTGCCAAGCAGGCTCGGGCGGAAGTCGCGCAACGAGGTGGTGACGTAAACCAGTGTGCAGATGATCAAGATGATGATGTCGCGCCCGAAGACTACGACAGTCACGCGCCAAGGAATGCGGTGCATCGCCGAGAGCACGAGAAAGAGCGTGCTGATCAGCAGCTTGTCGGCGATGGGATCGAGATATTCGCCGAGTTTGGTGCGCTGGCCCAGTGAGCGAGCCAGCAGGCCGTCGAGACCATCGCTGACGCCGGCGAGAACGAATAGCGTGAGCGCGATGCCGTAATGGCCGTCCATGATCGAGTTGACCACGAACGGAACGAATCCGAGTCGAAGCAAGGTGAGCAGGTTGGGATAGCTGCGGAGCTGAGCGAGCAAGCGTGTGGCTTCCTAAAATTTGGCCGGGAGGGCCAGATTCACCGAATCACTTTTCTCAGACGGCCTGAGGTGTGCTCCTCCTAGAATACTGCTGTGCAGCCAAACCTTGCATCCACAGATCAAAGCGAATCCGAAGGTGTCGCCGAGGCGGGCGCGAATCGTTCCAGGTTTTCCTTTAAGCAGACAGCTGCACTGTGGCTGATCTCATGGGCTGGGTATCTGGCCATCCGAATCATCGGGCCAACGTTGCGTTCCTCATTCACCTATGAGCCGGGCACGGAGAACGAACCGCAGACGCGTCCGGCGATCTACTGCTTCTGGCACCGATGCGTGTTTGCTGCCGGGTATATGTTCCGCGGACACGGCATCCGTGTCCTCACCAGCCGCAGCTACGATGGCGAGTACATCGCGCGCATCATCGAGCGCCTCGGCTTCCGCGCTGTGCGTGGATCGAGTTCGCGAGGAGCTGTGCAGTCGCTGCGAGAGCTTCAGCGCGAACTGGAGCAAGGGGAGTTCGTAGCGTTCACGATTGACGGTCCGCGTGGACCTCGCTATGTGGCCAAGCCCGGGCCGATTCATCTGGCACAAGTGACCGGTGCGCCGATCTTTTGCTTTTACGTAGCTGCGGAGCGCGCTTGGGTTCTAAAAAGTTGGGACGCGTTCATGATTCCAAAGCCATTCTCGCGAGTTCGCTGTTACGTGCGCAGTCCGATTTCGGTAGCGGCAGATGCCGACCACGACCAGTCCTTAGCCCGAATGCAGCACGAGTTGGAAGAAGCTCGGGGCAGGGCAGAAGCTTTTTTCGAGAGCTCGAAATCGGGCTAATCCTCTCCCGTCCCGTTGTCTAACTGACGTATAATTAGCAGTCACACACCTTCGCGCTTACGATCGCGCGTCTCACTTCAAATTGATCTTGCTCCCCCTGCGGAGCAGGTGTGTGTTCGCAAAACACGTCACTGGAGTATCTCGTTGAAAAAAGGCAACACAGCCGTTGTGGTCGGGGCCCAGTGGGGAGACGAGGGTAAGGGCAAGATCGTCGATGTTCTCTCCGAGAACTTCAACGTTGTCGCCCGCTATGCCGGCGGACACAACGCCGGACACACCGTCATCATCGGCGGCAAGAAATTTGTGCTGCAGCTGATTCCCTGCGGTGTGCTGCGTGAAGGCTGCCGGAGCGTTATCGGCAACGGGGTCGTGCTCGATCCGATTGCGTTTCTGAAAGAAGTTGACGGTCTGAAGCAGAATGGGCTTGAGGTCGCTGGCCGGTTGTTTGTTTCAAATCGGGCACACGTGATTCTGCCGTATCACCGCATGATCGAACTGGCGGCTGAGAACGCTCCCGGCCGGGTGAAGATTGGAACTACGTCGCGTGGAATTGGCCCCGCATACGAAGATAAGATGAAACGCGGCGGCCTGCGCGTGATCGATCTGCTCGATTCGTCGCTGCTGCGTACGCACATCGAGAACGCCTGCCGCGAGAAGAACACGATCGCACATGCGCTGTTCAATACTGATCCGCTCGATCCAGACAAGATCTACGACGAATACTCGCGCGCAGCCGAGCGCGTTGCTCCGTTTGTGACCGATACCGCCCTTTTGCTGAACGACGCGATTACCGCAGGCGAATCGGTGATGTTCGAAGGCGCGCAGGGCACGATGCTCGATATCGATCACGGCACGTATCCGTTCGTGACCTCGTCGAGCGCTACCTCCGGCGGCGCCGTTACCGGCACCGGAGTCGCGCCCAACGCAATTCGTTCTGTGATCGGCGTAACCAAAGCCTATTGCACGCGCGTGGGAGAAGGTCCCTTTCCGACAGAAATTAAAGACGAGATCGGCGACACCTTACGTGCGCGTGGAAACGAATACGGCGCGGTCACTGGACGTCCGCGACGCTGCGGCTGGGTCGATCTTCCTCTGCTTCGCTACGCGACGTCGATCAACGGCATCGATTGGATGGTAGTCACCAAGCTTGACGTGCTCGACACGCTGGATGAAATACCCGTGTGTGTGAGCTACAAATTTGGCGGCAAGAAGCACGACAAGCGCATCCCCGCGTCGGCAGGCACGTTCGAAAAAGTCGAGTGCGTGTACGAGAAGATGCCTGGCTGGAAGAAACAAACGGTCGGCGTCCGCGAATTCGCCAAGCTTCCGCAAAAGGCGCAGAGCTATATGAAGTACCTGGAGGAAAAAACCGGAGCTCGCATCGGCATGATTTCCACGGGTCCGGATCGCGATCAGACGATCATGATGGACGAATTCGCGGCCGCCCTCCAGATGCGGGAGAAATCGGCACTGCGGGCGTGAGTTGATAATCTGTAATCGTGAGCATTCCCGCGCGCGATTACGATGTTGACGAGCTTGAATCCGCGCTCAGCGGATCGCTTTTCTCCGGCAAGCTCCACTTCATTCCCGAAACGGGATCCACCAACACATTGGCCATGCATGCCGGCGCTGCCGGCGTCGAAGAGGGACATGTCTTCTTCACCGACCGGCAGACCGCCGGGCGAGGCCGCGGCGGACATTCGTGGCAGTCGGAGCCGGACTCGGCGATTCTGGTTTCTGTTCTTCTGCGTCCGCGTATTGAGACTGCGCAGGCGCTTTGGCTGTCGCTGATGGCCGGCATAGCTGTTCACGATGCCGTTCTTGCGCGTTGTGGAATTGAATGTGACCTGCGTTGGCCTAACGATCTGCTGATCGGGCGCAAAAAGGTGTGTGGGATTCTGACGGAGATTTCTTCGGAGCTCGAGCAGCTTCGGTTTGCCGTGATTGGAATCGGAGTGAACGTTAATCAGCAGTCGTTTCCCCAGGAGATTGCCGAGATAGCCACATCTATTCAAATTGAAACGGGGAAGATGTGGTCGCGTGGCGAGTTGTTTGTCGCCGTGCTTCGATCGCTTGAAGCCGAATATTTGAGAGCTTTAGCTCCTGAGGGTCGAGTTCCCTTGGTTGCGCGCGTTGAATCTATCTCAAGCTACGCGCGTGGGAAGCGAGTGCATGTTGACGAAAGTGGCGGATACGATGGGATCACCGACGGTTTCGATGCAAACGGGTTTTTGCGAGTGCGCACCCAGACTGGGATTACAACCGTTCTTTCCGGCGGCGTGCGGGAATTTCGTGGCTGACAGGAGTGCCGCCCCTACGGGGCTCGATTCATGCTCCTCTCGACCCAGCACTCACGTGCTGGGCTAACCATATGTCGCGCCTACGGCGCTTTGGGCTTCGCTCGCCTAATAGCAAATAAGCCCCAGACGCGCGTCTGCACAGAGAACGCGGACATCGGGCGTTAGATTGTGGTTACCGAATGAAGCTACTGCGAAACTCACTACTTGGGCTGGCTCTTCTTTGCTCTGCGCTCGCAATCCGTGAGGCCGTGCGCTATGGGCGCGAGTGGCTTACAGTAGATTCCTGCCTCGATTCTGGCGGAAGCTTCGATTATTCGCGGATGGCATGTGATTATGCCGCGAATCATCCGTTCGTTTCGTATGGCTATCGCCATCCTGAATCATCCTGGGTCTGCGTAGCAGCCATTCTTTTTGGAGTCTTGGCCGCTTTGATCTTGCACTGGCTTTCTCGCAATTCACAAAGACCGAATTAGGTGAGTAGCAGCGCCATCGTTGGTCAAGTAAATCGGCTAAACTGCAAAGAAGTTCTAAAGAGACTCACATGCTTCTGGTCGTTGATGTAGGAAACACGAATACGGTTCTTGGGTTGTACAGGCCTGGTCACGAGCAGGCGGGGGCGCCGCCGCGATTTGATCAGATGGTGGCGCACTGGCGGGTGGGGACGATTCGCACCAATACTGCCGACGAGTACGGAGTGCTCTTTAGAAATCTGTTTGCGATGCAGAAGATCGACGCCGCTGAAGTAAAGGCTGTCGTGGTTTCCTCGGTTGTGCCGCCGCTCGATTCCACTCTGCGCGAAGTAAGCGAGCGTTACTTTCAAGCCAAGCCGTTGTTCATCGAGCCGGGCGTGAAGACCGGTATGCCGGTGCTGGTCGATAATCCTGCCGAAGTTGGGGCAGACCGCATTGTAAACGGCGTTGCTGCTTTCGAGCGCTATGGCGGACCGTGCATTGTCGTCGATTTCGGAACGGCCACTACATTTGACGTGATCTCCGAACGCGGAGAATATCTGGGCGGAGTGATCGCTCCCGGAATAGGAATCTCTGCTGAAGCACTTTTCGTACGCACCGCGCGTTTGCCCAAAGTGGACATTCGCCGTCCCGCGCGTGTGATCGGGACAAACACGGTGGCGCACATTCAGTCTGGATTGTTTTACGGCTACATCGGGCTGACGGATGGGATCATTGAGCACATGATCGAGGAGCTCGGGGGAAACAAGCCGAAGATTGTCTCAACCGGCGGACTGGCCACACTGATTGCCTCCGGGTCGCGCTATATCGGACTTGTCGACGAGATGCTGACGCTCGACGGTATGCGCATTATCTATGAACGCAACACGGGGGCGCGGCAGGTGAAGAAGACGCACGCTGCCGGCGAGAGGCGGAGCTGAAATCTCTTTACTGGTGGGCTCCAGGATCTGTGGAAGGAGCACCCGCGGCGCTTGCTTCTACGACTGAATGCGTCGGCAGCGACTCGGTTTGGTAATCCCGATTCGTAATATCGATCACAGCTTTGCCGATGATGCGCGTTTGCGCTTCCGAATGGAGATGCAGCGGCAGCGTGAAGCCATTCACGTGCGCGTAATCTTGAATGAAATCGATCTTCTTGATAAAGAACGAAGGCGATTTCACGATCCGTCCTTGCGCGCGCACTAGTTCACCTGTGGACGCATCCAGATAAATCTTGCCTTTGAACAGTCCGACGCGCTTCTTGTGCGGCTTCACCTCATACACGTATACGGGAACCTCGTTAATTAGCGATGAGCCTTTGTAGCTGAACTTGTAATTCGCCGAGTTGATGGCTGTCTCCGATTGCTCGCGGCGATGCACATGATCAACTTCCGACTGCAGCAGCCGCACGATCACGTTGCTCTTCACGAAGGAGTCCCCCGACCAGCGCAGAGGAGAAAACTCCAGCGCCGCGGGAGCTGCATAGTGCTGCTTCAACTCGAACTCCGCCTTCTGCGCCGAGTCGGGCAGTTCGGCGTCTATGAGACTCGTAGCCGTGTAGCCGCCCAGCCCGGTGGTCTGATGCTGCATCCCGTGTTCGTAAGTGGTCAAAGCCAGATCGGGTGTCAGCCGCGGCATCAAGGTAACGATCGAATACTCAGGCGCGGCGCTTGGTCCAGCAAAAGCAGATTGCTGCGTCCCGGAAATTTGTGCATGGGAGAAGCCGCTGAGCAGGAATGCCAGCGCGAGCGAAGCAATCGACGAAATGATACGGCGTGAGCCCATCAGAAGACTATTCCAGAGTCTCCCAATGTGGCGGATAAGGAAAGTAACTGAGGTAATACCAATTATTCGCCGTGGGAAAGCCCTGCAAAGTTGCTGAGGATTGGACGCCGCGCGGACCTCAAAGTTGCAAAATTTACCAAATGCAGAATCAAAACACGACGCGGATTGCGCGGATGGGACGCGGATTCCGCGGAAGTAGCCGAGAGCTTTGATGTAGTCGCCAGTCTTTTTGCTCCGTCCGCATGATCCGTGCGCGAAGCGTTCGCGCAATCCGCGTCGTCCGTTTCTTAAAGTGCTTATAATTTCTCATGATGCCCAAAACAGTCCATGCGGCGTGCTCGCATGATTGTCCCGATTCATGTGGAGTTCTGATCACTGTCGATGACCTCGGCCGCGCAACTCGTTTGCGCGGCGATCCGGCACATCCGGTGACACGTGGTTTTTTGTGCGCCAAAGTGGCGAAGTATCTCGATCGCGTGTACTCGCCCGATCGCGTGCTCTATCCCATGCGTCGGATTGCGCCAAAAGGGCGTGGAGTACGAAACCGCGAGGATGTCGCGCAGATTTTCGAACGAATTTCCTGGGACGACGCTTACAACGAGATTGCGCGACGGTTCCACGAGATCAGTTCCCAATTTGGTCCTGAGGCGATTCTGCCTTACTCTTACGCTGGCACCACGGCGGTGCTCAGCTACGGGTCGATGGATCGGCGCTTCTTCCATCGTCTCGGTGCATCGCAGCTCGATCGCACCATCTGCTCGACCGCAGGCGGCGAGGCGTTAGTTTCGGTTCTTGGCCGAAAGATCGGGACTGATACCGAGCTGTTTCCACGGGCGAAGTACATCATTGCATGGGGCGCGAACATTCACGGCAACAACGTTCACTTGTGGCCGTTCATCGAAGAAGCGCGGCGTAATGGCGCGAAGCTCGTCGTTATCGATCCGTACAAAACGCGGACCGCACAATGCGCCGACTGGTATCTGCCAATCAATCCAGGAACGGACTCCGCACTGGCACTTGGGCTGATGCACGTGATCGTTGCCGAGAAGCTGTTCGATGCGGATTACGTGCAGAAGTACGTCAACGGATTCGATGAGCTGGTCAAGCGAGTTCAGGAGTATGCGCCGCATCGCGTTGCGGAATGGACGGGCATTTCGGCTGCCGACATTGTGAAACTCGCGCGCGAGTACGCGACCACCACCCCGGCGGCGATCCGCGTGAACTATGGCGTGCAGCGTTGCGAGAATGGCGGCACGAATATTCGCCTGATTACCATGCTGCCGTGTATCACCGGTGCGTGGCAGCACGCAGGCGGGGGCATTCAGCTTTCGTGTAGCGGCGCATTCAAGCTCAACAAAGAATTTCTTGAAAGAACCGATCTGATGTTGAGCAGCTCCCTAGGTCGTCCAGCGCGCGTAGTGAATATGGCGGAATTAGGACAGGCGCTCACAAAACTGACTGCTCCTTCTGTAAAGGCAATCTTCGTTTACAACTCAAATCCAGCAGCCATCGCCCCGAACCATAGCGATGTAGTGCGAGGATTCATGCGCGATGACCTGTTTACAGTCGTGCACGACCAGTTTTTCACCGATTCCACCGACTACGCCGATATCGTTCTGCCTGCAACCACGTTCTTCGAGCAAAAAGACATACAGCAGGCTTATGGGCATTACTACCTCCAGATTTCGAACCAGGCGATCGCGCCCGTAGGTGAATCGAAGTGCAATGTCGAAATGTTCAGCGAGCTTGCGCAGCGAATGGGCTTCACCGAGCCATGCTTCCGCGAAACCATCGATCAGATGATCGACGCGGCGCTCGAGAGTCCCGATCCTTGGCTCAAGGGCATTACGCGGGAGCGGCTGGAGAGTGAAGGTCACATCCGCCTAAATTTTGGGATGGAAGAATTTGTCCCATTTGCGGAGGGCCGCTTTCCCACTGCTGACGGTAAGGCGCGAATCTGGAACGATGACCTGACGAAGCTCGGACTTGATCCGGTCGGGAAGTTCAAGCCTCCGATCGAATCGCGGCACTCACAACAGGCAGCGAAGTATCCACTAGAGCTTCTCGCACGAAAGGCCGATAACTTCCTTAACTCGACCTTTTGCAACCTCGGTTCGCACCAGCCATTCGAGCCCAAAATGAACAAGTTGGAAATGAGCGGCGTAGATGCGGAGCTGCGCGGTATCTCGGAAGGCGACGCTGTTCGCCTCTTTAACGATCGCGGTGAGATTCGGCTGACCGCGCTGGTCGATGGAGCAGTGCAGCCGGGGGTGGTCGCCACACGCCTCAATTGGACAAAGCTCATGCCGGACGGAATCGGCATCAACGCCCTTACTTCTGAACGGCTTACCGATATGGGAGGCGGGCCTACGTTCTATTCGTGCCTGGTCGAAGTCGAACGCGCGGGAGACTGAAAAGAGGCATTCGGTGCTGGGCATGTGGCATTCCGCCAAAGTACATGCACTTCCGATTGCGCTAAACAGTTATTCCGGAACGGGATAGACTCTGTCGTAGCGGCTCCGCAACGGTTTTTGGCCGGAAACCAATGGCCAGAGCCGACGGCTTAAGTTTCCGGCAACCCACCTTTCGGCAACTCTCATCGTAATCACCTGTCTCCAATAGACGCTTGACATGGCAACTAGTCAGGCTACAATCTCCCAAAACCGGACAGAAATTCCCGGAGTATGAGCGCTACCCAATCCACACCTGCAAAATTTCCTCCTCAGAGAATCAGCATGGAACAAGTCTGCAAGCATCCTCGCGTGCGTGTTGTCGCGCGTGAGGAAGACGCGGAATTTGTAGAGTGCCAGGAATGCGGAGAAGTCTTCGATTCCAGCGAGTTCAAAGACATGGCAATCGAAGAAAAATCCCGCGTCGCCGAACTCTAGCCCCGACTTCCATCTTCGCCTCTGATTCCTAAATTGAAACGCACTGAGGAGACGTGCGCCTGAAGGAGATCGATAGAACGGCCGCTGGTACAAGGAGATGCTGGAAGGCCAGCTCCGGTCTTAGGCGATGCCGCATGCAACGTGAAAATCGCGCAGCCGCAACAGACGCGGCTGCCCCAGCGGCTACCGTCGCCGGTTGTGTTGCTATCGCGTGCTTGCCAGTTCCGGTGTTTCGATTACTGCTTCCCGAAGATATCGTGCGGCTTCTTCGGGCGATGTGGGATTGATGTAGAAGCCGGTGCCCCACTCGAACCCGGCGATTTTAGTCAATTTGGGAATGAGTTCGATGTGCCAGTGGTAGTAGTCAGCCGATTCGCCGGCCACGAGCGGCGCAGTATGCAGCACCATGTTGTAGGCAGGACGTTCGAGCACGGCGTCCATTTTGCCAATCACCAGCTTGATCATCTTTGCCAAGCCTTCGAAATCGGCTGAGCTGGCGTTTTCGAACGATGCCTCATGATTCTTAGGCAGGATGCAGGTTTCAAACGGGAACCGCGGAGCGTATGGGGAGATAGTCACAAAGCGACGATTCTCCGCAACCAGGCGCGGTTCTTCGCCGCAACTTTCTTGCTGCACCATATCGCAGAAAATACAACGCTCTTTCAATTCGTAATACTTGCTCGCACCTTCGAGTTCCTCAATCACCTGACGCGGAACAATCGGCAGGGCGATTAACTGGCAGTGCGGATGTTCGAGCGTTGCGCCTGCAGCTTCGCCGTGGTTCTTGAATATCAGGATGTACTTGAAGCGACGATCGCGCTTTAGATCGACGATGCGATCGCGGAATGCCCAGAGCACGTCTTCGATGCTCTTGTCGGGCATGTCGGCAAATGTCTGTCGATGATTCGGGGTTTCGATGATGACTTCGTGCGCGCCGATGCCATTCATGCGGTCGTACATGCCATCGGCACGGCGATCAAGAGTGCCCTCGATCCCCAAAGCAGGATATTTGTTTGGAACCACGCGGACGGACCAGCCCGGCTTATCGCGCTCGCTTCCATTACGGTAGGCGAGGATCTCGGGCGGAGTCTTGCTCTCGTTGCCCGGACAGAATGGGCAGAACCCGCCTTTAAGAACCACGGTATGTCTGGTGAAATCGCTTGGCCGGCGTGCTCGATCGGTGGCGATGATGACCCAGCGTCCACTGACGGGGTCCTTCCTAAGCTCGGGCAACTCTGGTCCTTTCCCTGCGGGCTACTCTGATTTTATGACATGGTAAAAGCATTCCTGAACAGGGTTATATCGGCGGAATCGCCGAGAT
>Ga0134125_10003382_pt1 | contig 18483 bp, 15 predicted proteins | sample KB31751_FD_96464 | JGI IMG/M metagenome (GOLD analysis project Ga0134125, IMG submission 96464) | Terrestrial soil microbial communities with excess Nitrogen fertilizer from Kellogg Biological Station, Michigan, USA - KB3-175-1 | ecosystem: Environmental > Terrestrial > Soil > Unclassified ... | reverse complement strand
CGACTCACGCGGCAAGGGCTTCCTCATGGGCGGAACAGCAGGCCGCACAACGATGCTTGGCGAAGGTTTGCAGCATCAGGACGGCCACTCACCTGTCCTCTCCGGCACCATTCCGACCTGCGTGACGTACGACCCGGCCTTTATCTATGAAATGGCAGTCATCATCCAGGACGGCATGCGCCGCATGTACGAACTCGGCGAAGATTGCTTCTACTACATCACCATGTACAACGAGGACTACGCGATGCCCGCCATGCCGGAAGGCGAAGGCATCCGCGAAGGTATCCTGCGCGGCATCTACAAGTACAAAGCCGCGGACAAGCCCGCGCAGCTCCAGCTCTTTGGCTCCGGCCCGATCCTCAACGAAGCCGTAAAGGCCCAGCAGATACTGGCCGAGAAGTACAACCTCGCCGCCGACGTGTGGAGCGTTACCAGCTACAACGAGCTGCGCCGCGACGCGCTGGACACGGAACGCTACAACCGGCTGCACCCCGCTGAGAAGGAACGTGCGCCCTATGTCGTTACCGCTCTCGGCTCCGCTGCCGGGCCTATCATCGCTGCCAGCGACTACATGAAGTCAATGCCCGACAACCTCTCACCCTGGCTCGGCTCGCGTCTCGTCTCGCTCGGTACGGACGGCTTTGGCCGCTCCGACAACCGAGAACATCTTCGCCACCACTTTGAAGTCGACGCCGCTTCCATCGTCGCCGCCGCACTCTCCAAGCTCGCCCGCGATGGCGTCGTTAAACCGAAAGTTGCCGAAAAAGCTCTGGTCGATCTCGGCATCACCATCGAAGGTTCCGGCCCAGCCCACGCGTAACCAATTGACCGTCGTTGCGGTCAGGAATCATCATCCTGACCGCTGCGAAGGACCCGCCCCACAGTTGTCCCTTACCCGTTCTCCTTCGCGAAATATTGCTCCCTTCGCGAACTTTGCGTGAGAGCTTTTGTCTCTGTCCCGACAGCAATCCCAAAGGTGTACCTTGCACGAAAACCCACTTCTCCCCAACGCGAAGCTCAAAGAACTCTACGCCCTGATGCAGCGCGCCCGCTCTCTGAGCAAAGCGCCGGCATCCGCCCCGCGTTTTGAAGCCATTCTTTGCGCGACGCTCATGCATGTCGAGCCAGGCGACTTCGTCAGTCCGCCGCCTGACGCACCAGTCGCTGCCCTGCTCGCCGCGGAACGAACCACGGCTCACACCAAAGCACGCACCACGGCGTCGCGCAAGCAGCCTGAGCCTGCGCATGCCCTTCCGGCCTCGCAACGCCTCGCTGCCGCCTCCGGCATCGCCCAGGGGCTCAAGGTGGCGAGCCCAGGCCGATTCGCCGTCCTCTACACCGACGCCGGCCTTCCCGAAAACGGATGGCAGGAAGCGCTCCTCTACGCCTACAGCGCGCGTCTCCCTCTGATCCTGGTTATCGCCAGCGTAGAAACAGCACGCGCGGCGAAACCCAAATCGCTTAGCTGGCCCTCGCTCTCAAAGCTCGCGAAGAAACTCCGTCTCCCTGTACTCACCGTCGATGGCGCCGATGCGGTCGCTGTCTACCGCGTTATGCAGGAGTCGGCCCATCGCGCCCGTCTCGGAGATGGCGTGGCTGTCATCTGGTGCTCGCTCCCGGCTAAAAACTCCGCCGCCACCGATCCTCTTCGCCTTATGAAGGCCTATCTGGCCGCACGCAACCTTTTACCTGCATCTAACAAGAATCGACGTTAAGTTGACACTCCAACAAGGCGGTTACACTGGCAATATGGCCCGTATCCCGTTTTTTTCGCGAATCCGGTTTGCCAGTACTCTTGCAGCTTTCTGCGTTTGCGCAGCCTCTGCCCAAACACCAGCCATGCCGACGCCCACTCCGGTGCCTGCGGACAGCATCCCTTCGCTCCCAGCGGCCACACCACAGACAACACCCCGAACCGCGCCGCAGCAGCCCCAGACCGCACCCCCAAATACATCACCGACCCAACCGGCGACGCCCGATCCTTTGACCCAGCCGATCGCGCCTCCCACGCCTCCGGCAACCACCGCGCCGGTCTATCACGACCCGCTGGAGGCCCCCATCGCCGTTCCGCGCGAGGCCACCCCAGTCGTTATTCCGCGACAGACAGTCGCCTCCATACCATCGGAGCCAGCCTACGATCTCCATGCTCTCGTCGTCGAAACCCGTCCCGACGTCTTCGGCAGCACCTACATCCCGGTGGATAGTCCGATTTATCCACTCGCGCTGCGTCTCTACTCGCTCGGCTATCTCGACACTGCCTTCCTCAGCATGAGACCGTGGACTCGCCGCAGTCTGCTTCATGCCCTCACGCAATCCGCAACGGACGCCACCAACGACGGCAACGAACAGGCCCAGCAGATCGTCGCCCGGCTGCTCGAAGATCTCTCTGCGGAAGCGCCCGGCAAAAACCTCATCCGCGGCAACGTCTTCGGAGCCGAATCTGTTTACACCCGCGTCATGGGTATCACCAATATCCCGTTGCGCGACAGCTTCCACCTCGGCCAAACCCTCTCTAACGACTACGGCCGGCCATACGCCAAAGGGTTCAACAACATCACCGGATTCACCTCGGTCAACGAAAAGGGCCGCTTCTCGCTTTACATCCGTGGCGAGTACCAGCATGCCCCTGCCGGCGACAGCTACCCCCTCGCTCTCGCCAGCCAGCTCTCCTGCCTTGACACCATCTGCGACTTCGTCGGTCCCAACAACCCGCAGGACACTATCCCCTACGGCGCTACCGTCGCCGCCCAAAATCCCTTCCGCATTCAGGAAGCCACGCTCTCCTATCACGTCGAAGGACACGAAATTTCCTTCGGCAAATCGGATTCATGGATGGGACCAGGGTTAGGCGGCGGCATGGGGTGGAGCGACAACGCCGAAGACATCTACTCCTTCCGCATCAACCGAGTGGAGCCCTGGCACATCCCGTATCTCTCTGCGCTCCTCGGTCCCATTCGCTACGACTTCTTCGTTGGCTCGCTGAAAGGCCATACCCGTCCGGAAGACCCGTGGGTGCACTCTGAGATGTTCGCATTCGCGCCCACGTCGAACTTTCAGTTTGGCTTTCAGCGCACCGTCATCTGGGGCGGCAAAGGTCACGGTTGTATACAGCCGGACTTCTCTGTAACCCCCTGCAACGAACCGATAACGCTGCACACCTTCCTGAAGAGCTTTTTCGACATCAACGACACCACTCTCACTGAAAAATTGGGCCGGGACGACCCAGGCGCTCGCTGGAGCACCTTCAACTTCTCCTGGCGCCTGCCCTTCCTGCGCCACTACGTCACGCTCTACACCGACTCGATCGTCCACGACGACGTAACGCCTCCCAGCGCGCCGCGCCGTGCCGCGTATCGCCCTGGCCTCTACCTCTCGCAGTTCCCCCACATGCCCAAGCTCGACCTTCGCGTCGAAGGGGTAAGCACCGATACCTCCACCCTCCGCAGCCTTGCCGGCCAGTTCAATTACTACGAGGGCGTCCAGGTGCAGGGTTATACCAACAAGGGCTTCATCATGGGTGACTGGATTGGCCGCGAAGCCAAGGGCGGACAGGCATGGCTTACCTACCATCTCTCCGGCGATGAGTGGATACAGCTTTCCTATCTCAACAAGAAAACGCCCAAGGACTTTATCCCCATGGGCACCACGCAGAACCAGTTCAAGATCGATGTCCTCAAGAATCTTGGACATAACCTGCAACTCGACGCGTGGCTGCAATACGAGCGCTGGAAGGCCCCCATCTACAAGCCCGGCCCGCAAAGCGACACCGCCATCGCCGCCCAATTCACCTGGTACCCCAAACTCAAAACCACGCCCGCGCCGGTACGCTAATAAAAGAACCATCATCAACGGTCAGCGGTTGACTCCAGGCGCCTGGTCGGGGTGTAATTGGGTGTAATTGGGTGTATCTGCGGGTGACATGGGTTGGATAGAAACAATAACGATCACCCCAGAGATCCTCAATCTGATCTCTGAGATAGACGAATTCAAGGGCGCGTGGCAGGCTCTTGGGAGTTTGTCCCCAGACCGCCTGTCCGCACTCAGAAGAGTAGCGACCATCGAGAGCGTTGGCTCGTCCACTCGAATTGAGGGAAGTAAGCTTTCCGACCGCGAAGTGGAGGCTTTACTCTCCAATCTCGAGATTAAAAATTTCGATACAAGAGATGCGCAGGAAGTCGCCGGATATGCCGAGGCGATGGAGTTAGTCTTCCGCGCTTCCAACGAAATCACCCTCACCGAAAACCATCTGAAACAACTTCACCGCGATTTGCTTCAGTTCAGCGAAAAGGACGCGCATCATCGCGGTCAATACAAAAAGCTTTCCAACAACGTCGCGGCTTTCGACGACAATGGCAAGCAGATCGCCATTGTGCTTGAGACGGCAACGCCATTCGACCCGCCACGACTAACCAGGGAGGCGATAGAGTGGACTCGCGAGGCGATGGACAGCGGCCACCTCCATCCATTGCTCGTCACGGCCATCTTCCTCGTCGTCTTCCTGGAGATTCATCCTTTTCAGGATGGTAACGGGCGGCTCAGCCGCATATTGACGACGCTCCTGCTCCTGAGAGCGGGATACGCTTATGTACCGTACAGTTCATTGGAGAGTGTTATCGAGCAAAGCAAGGAGGGCTATTACCTTGCCCTCCGACAAACACAGGGCACAATCAGAACCGAAACGCCAGACTGGCAACCGTGGCTCATCTTCTTCCTGCGCGCTCTCCAACAGCAGATGCTGCGTCTTGCCAAAAAGGTCGAACGAGAGAAGATTATCCTCTCGAAGATGCCGGAACTTTCGCTGCGAATTGTTGAGTTCGCGCGTGAGCACGGAAGAGTGACGATCAGTGACATCGTGACGTTGACCGGTGCGAGTCGCAATACACTCAAGAACCATTTCAGAAAGTTGAACGAAAAGGGTCATCTTGTTCTACACGGCAGCGGCCGAGGCACCTGGTATTCGTTGACCTGACCAACTCCTCTTCCCTACCCCGGTAGAACCTACAAACACCCGCGAAAATACTCCAGCGACAACCCCAAACCTTCCCGCAACCCCACTTGCGGCTCCCACCGCAGCAATGTTCGAGCCTTCGTAATATCCGGTCGCCTCCGCGCGGGGTCATCCTGCGGCAAAGGCTTAAACACAATCGTCGCCTCGCCACCCACCAACACCTTTATCTCTTTCGCGCATTCCAGAATCGTCCACTCGTCCGGATTCCCGATGTTCACGGGCATGTGTTCTTCGGTCTTCGAAAGCCTCACAATGCCGTCGATCAAGTCCGACACATAGCAAAAGCTGCGCGTCTGCAAGCCGTCCCCGTAGACCGTCAAAGACTCGCCGCGCAGGGCCTGCATGATCAGGTTCGAAATCACGCGTCCGTCGTTGGCCTGGAGCCTGGGTCCGTACGTATTGAAAATCCGCGCCAGGTGCGTATTCACGCCGTGATAGCGGTTGTAAGACATCACCGCGGCTTCTGAAAACCGCTTCGCCTCGTCATACACCGACCGCGGCCCGACGGGGTTCACATTTCCCCAATAGCTCTCAACCTGTGGATGCACTTCAGGGTCGCCGTAGCACTCTGAAGTGGAGGCCTGGGTATACGCTGCGCCATACTTCTTCGCTATTTCCAGCGTGTTCAGCGTCCCGGCCGAACCCACCCGCAACGTCTCGATGCCCAGCCGCAGATAGTCCACCGGGCTCGCCGGCGACGCAAAATTGAATACGCCATCGATCCGCCCGCAGTCGAACGCCTCACAAATGTCCCGCTCTTCAAACCGAAAACGCGACTCGTTTTTCAGATGAGCCAGATTCGACGCCGACCCCGTCGAAAAGTTATCCACCCCGATAACGTCATTGCCTTCGGCGAGCAAAGCATCGCACAAATGAGAGCCGAGAAATCCCGCTGCTCCCGTTACCAAAATAGTCTGAGAAGCCATTACACTCCGCCCCATCCCCGAACGGGGCACCTCAAATTAAACCGCTACAGCCTCGCGCACCGGATGTGCCGCAGGCCGGCCGACGCTCATATACGTAAATCCGTGCTCCACCATCGCATGTGGATCATAGAGATTGCGTCCATCGATCACAATCGGATATCGCATCGTCGCATTCAGCTTATGCAGGTCGAGCCCGGCAAACTCACGCCAGTCCGTCAGGATCAGCAACGCGTCCGCGTCCCTGGCCGCGGCATACGAGTCCGTCGCATAGATCATCTGCTTCGACTCCGGCAACTCGGCCTTCGCCCGCTCCATCGCCGCGGGATCGTATGCCGTCACTGAGCAGCCTTCACCCAACAGCATCTCCACCAGGTCGATCGCGGGCGACTCGCGAATATCGTCGGTTTCGCCTTTGAACGCCAGGCCCAGCACAGCCAGCTTCTTGCCACGCAGAGTCCACAACGCCGACCGCACTTTGCTCAGGAAGCGCTTCTTCTGCTCCGTGTTGATCTTCTCCACTTCGCTCAGCAGGCTGAAGTCCACGCCCATCTGTTCGGCAACGGAGCGAAACGCCGCCACGTCCTTCGGGAAACAGGAACCGCCATACCCGATACCAGGACGCAAAAACTTCGGCCCAATGCGGCTGTCGAGCCCCATGCCGCGCGCCACCTGCTCTACGTTGGCATCGGCTGCTTCGCACAGGTTTGAAACCGCGTTGATAAACGATATCTTCATCGCCAGAAACGCATTCGACGCATGCTTGATAATCTCTGCGCTCTTGGTTGAAGTCAGCAGAATCGGCGGCGGATTCTCACTCGACAGCATGCCGGGAATGATGTTCTCTGTGTCGTAGTACTCCCCTGACGTCAGCGGCGCATAGATCGCGTTCAGCACTGCCGCGGCGCGCTCACTGTCCGCTCCCACGACGATGCGGTCGGGATGCAGGAAGTCTGAAACCGCCGTTCCTTCGCGCAGAAACTCAGGGTTCGAGACGACGTCGAACATCTCGCGCTCCACGCCATTGCGTTCGATCACGCGGCGGATCCATTCGTTCGTATACACCGGCACCGTGCTCTTTTCGACGATCACCTTGTAGCCGTTGATGGACCGCGCAATCTCGCTCGCTACGGCCTCGACATACGACAGGTCGGCGTCTCCGGTCTCACTCTGCGGAGTTCCCACGGCGATAAAAATCGCTTCGCACTCCCGGGTCGCCTCGGCGAGGTCCGTCATGAAGCGTACCCGCTGGTTGCGGTAGCGGTTCAGCAACTCCGGCAGATGGTCTTCATGAATGAGAGTGTCGCCGCCCTGCAGGGCCAACACCTTCCTCTCATCGTTGTCAACGCAGATCACGTCGTGGCCCATTTCCGCGAAACAAACGGCGGCCACCAGGCCGACATAACCGGAACCCACCACCGCAATCTGGATCTTTTTGCTCATACTTCGCACACATCCACGCTCAGATTTTTGATACTTACCTTTTTATTGTAAGGTCTCCCGTTGCACGGATGCGCACACGAACGTTGTAGATAACAAGGACATTGTTCCGCCAACTCCTAAAGCCACATCTTCGCGTAAACTAACGCTTGATGGATCCCCAGAGAATCACGACCCCTATCAGTGGCGGGGTAACCGACCCCATGCGCACCGGGGACGGTCAGGCCACCCCCGACGCTACGCTTTCCGAGATATGGCTGACAGTCCGGAAGCGTAAAGCCGTCATCTTTATCGCGCTAGCCCTGGGGGCCGTCTACGGTTATTACAAGGGAGCGACTCAGCCCCGCATTTACGTCGCCGATGGGACCATTGAAATTCGTTCCGGCGCTGCCAACCAGTATCGCGTCGCCTCCGCCAACGCCCTTGGCGGCGACTCCTCCACCCAGATGCCCACCGAAGTCGCGATCCTGGAAAGCGACACCCTCCTGTTTACGGTCGCCCAGGAACTCGACCTCGCCAACAACCGCGACTTCAACCGCATCAAGGGCAATGCCCCCTTTGCGCACCAGAGTCTGGACGACGCCATCGTCCGCGAGCACGTGCTTGGATCGCTGCGCGCGAGCATGAGCATCATTCCACTGACCAAAACCGACATTATCCGCATCAGCTGCGGCAGCTTGAATCCCAAGCTCTCCGCCGACATCGTCAACACCGTCATCGACGCCTACATCCATCACACGTATAACGCACGCTTTGAATCCAGCCAGCGCCTGTCGGAGTTCCTGTCGAAACAACTCTCCGGCCTGAAGCAGGAAGTCGAAACCTCCCAGCAGCGCATGCTGGAACTCGGCCGTCCGCTCGGCGTCCTCGGCTTCGACGCCAATCACAACCAGATCACCCTCAATCTCGACGACCTCACCAAGGCGGCAGCCTCCGCCGAAATCGCTCGCATCCTCGCCGAATCCCGTTACAAAGTGCTCTCCAGCGCCACGCCTGACTCCCTCAGCAGCATGATCGACGCTGTGCCCGGAAACGCACCCAACGGCCTCATCAGTCTCCGTTCGCAGCTCGCCACCGCGCAGGCCAATTACGCCCAATCCATGGGCTACCTCGGCCCCAACAACCCCCAGGCCAAAGCCGCCCGGGCGCAGATCGACGATCTCCAGAAATCCGTCAACAAGGAACAAGCCCGCCTCATCGAGCAAGCCCGCCAGGAGTACGTTGCCGCCCGCGCCAACGAACAACAAACCTCCGCTGCTCTCGAAAAAGAAAAGGCCGACGCCTACAAGCTGCGCGACGATCTGGTCGAGTACACCCTGAAGCAGCGCGACTTCGAAGCCAACCGCACTCTCTACGAAGGCCTCCTCGAGCGCATTCGCACCGCCGGCGTACAGGCCGGCCTCGAGTCTCAGGAAATCGACATCATCGACCAGGCCCACCCACCGGTCAGCCCCACACTCGAGTCGCGATCCTCTCTGCTTACGCTGTACACCGCCATCGGTCTGGTCTTCGGCGTCATCTTCGCCTTCGTTCTCGAAAGCCTCGACACCGGTCTGCGCAGCATCGCGGAGATTGAAGCCGTCACCGGCCTCGCCTCGCTCGCGCTCATTCCCCGCGATCGCAAGTCCAGTGTCGATACCGCCTCGCTCACCTCGCTGCAGCGCAGCATCAGTGTCCTCGCCAACCCCAAGTCCCAATTCGCCGAATCCTTCCGCGCGCTTCGCACCTCGCTCCTGCTTTCCTCAGCCGGCCATCCGCCCGTCACGATCCTGCTCACCAGCGCGACGCCCTCCGAAGGCAAAACGACCATCTCCACCAACCTTGCCTGCGTGCTCGCCCAGCGTGATGTGCGCGTCCTGCTGATCGATGCCGACCTCCGCCGTCCTACCGTCCACCACCGCTTCGGGCTCAACGGACGCATCGGATTGACCACGGTCCTTACCGGAGCGTCATCGGTCGAAGATGCCATTCAGCACGTTCCCGAAGTCCCCAATCTGGACATCCTCGCCAGCGGCCCCGTCCCGCCTTTCCCGACCGAAATGCTGGGCTCGCCCACGATGAACGAGCTGCTCGAAAAACTCAAGAGCAACTACACCCATATCGTCATCGACTCTCCTCCGCTGCTCTCGGTCACCGACGGTGTCGTGCTCGCTCGCGAGTCGGACGCAGTCGTTCTGATCGTTCGCCACGGCAAGTCGTCGCGGCACGTCGTTCGTCGCGCCCGCGATCTCCTGCTTCGCGCCGGCGCTCCGCTCACAGGCATCGCCCTCAACGCCGTCGACCTCAACTCACCCGAGTACTACGGCTACTACGGATACTCCGGCTACTCCTACGCCGGCATGGACACCTCCAGCTGGAAGCCGAAGTCCCGCAAATCCACGGAAGGAGACCGCGAATGAGCTTCCGAAATAAACCGGTCCGCTCGCTGCGACTTTTCACCGCACTCGCGGTTCTCTTTGCGTGCCTCTCGGCGGCAGCCCAATTCTCCGGCCCTGCCCTTCCGCCCACCACCGGAGTCAATCGTCCCACTACCCTCACCACCGACCCCGCCATCCTTTTTCCTGCCAGCCGCGATGTGGTTCTCGGCGGAGGCGATGTCATCACTGTCCGCGTCTTTGGGCCCGGCGACTACGCCGCTACGGTGCCCATCGGCGTCGACGGCAAAGTCCAGCTCCCACTGATCGGCGTCGTCTCGCTCCAGGGCATCACGGTTAACGCCGCCGAATCCCTTATCGCCCAAAAGCTTGTCGATGCCGGTATGTTCCGCGACCCCCAGGTCACCATTACGCTGGTCCAGGGTCCTCGCGCCACGGTCTCCATCATCGGAGAAGTCCACGGTATCGTGCCCATCGTAGGCGAGCGCCGTCTGCTCGACGTGCTCGCAGCCGGCGGCGGACTGCCTGCGACTGCCAGCCACGTCATCACCATCAACCGTCCCGGGCTCGACCAGCCTATCGTCGTCGATCTCGGTACCGATCCTGCTCACAGCAGCCTCGCCAACATCCCTATCTTCGGCGGCGACACCATCGTCATTGCCCGCGTCGGTGTCGTTTACGTCCTCGGAGCCTTCAAAAGCCAGGGCGCCATCCCCCTGGTCCAGGACTCGCCACTCACCCTCCTCCAGGTCGCCGCTCTCTCCGGTGGCCCTTCCTTCGAGGGCGACTACGGCGACCTTCGCATCATCCGCACCATCGGCAACCAGCGGACGCTGGTCAAGGTCGACATCAAAAAAGTCATGTACGGCAAGGCTCCCGACCCGGTCCTTCAAGCCGACGATGTCGTCTTCCTTCCCACCAACACCATCAAATCTGTGCTCAAATCCGGTGGCGTCGGTACACTGCTGGGCATAGTCTCTATCCTCGTTGCCCTGCATCAATAGCAAAGCGGGGTGTAGTCAAAAACATGTCGCCACCGCTCCGCCTCGCCTATCTCGTCAGCCATCCCATCCAATACCAGGCGCCTCTGCTCCGCCGCATCGCCCGCGAGTCGGATATCGACCTCACCGTCTTCTTCGGCTCCGACTTCTCCCTCCGCGCCTATCGGGACGAAGGCTTTGGAGTCGACGTCGCCTGGGACACGCCGCTCACCGAAGGCTACAAACACGTCTTCCTCAAGCCGCTGCGTGACAACGGGACCGTCTCCGCGACCAGCCCCATCAGCCGAGGCATCCTCAAAGCCCTTACCGGCTTCGACGCCCTCTGGGTGCACGGCTACGCCAGCATCAACTCACTGCAGGCGATTCTCGCTGCGAACGCGCTGGGAATCCCCGTCCTGCTTCGCGCCGAGTCCTGGCTCAAAGACCGCGAGCGCGGCCCCTTGAAGCTGTCCCTCAAGCGCCTGGCCCTCCGCGCGCTTCGCCCGGCGATCGCTGCCACCCTCCCCATCGGAACTCTCAACGCACAGTACTGGCAACACTACTTCGGCGAGCACGTACCTCAGTTCTCCATGCCTTACGCCGTGGACAACGATTACTTCGCCAGCCGAACGGCGGCAGCCGCGGCCCACCAGGCCGAACTCCGCACTTCCCTCAATCTCGACCCCGGCCGCCCGGTCATCCTCTTCGCCTCCAAGCTCCAACCCCGCAAACGCTGCATGGACCTGCTCGAAGCCTATCGCCTCGATCCCACGGCCCACCTGATCATCGCCGGCGACGGCGAAGAGCGCGCCCGCCTCGAAGCCTTCGCCCGCGATCACGCCCTTACCGGCGTTCGCTTCGTCGGCTTTCAAAACCAGTCGGCTCTCCCGCAGTACTTCGGACTCGCCGACGTCTTCGTTCTCCCTTCACGCCACGAACCCTGGGGTCTCATCGTCAACGAGGCCATGGCTGCCGGTTGCGCCTGCATCGTGTCGGACGAAGTCGGCAGCCACGCTAACCTCATCACCCCGGGTGTCGAGGGATTCGTTTTCCCAGCCGGGAATATTCCCGCTCTTTTCGCCGCACTCTCCGGCATCTTTGCCGAACCGGGCACCGCCGGCGAAATGGGCAGGGCAGCCGCCATTCGCATCCGCTCCTGGTCCTTCGAGCAGGACGTCGCCGGCCTTCGTGCCGCTCTTGCTCACACCACACGCAGGCTTCGCAACTAAACTGACTGCTATCCTCACCTAAGAGCATGCGAATCCTGCACATCGTCGGAACCACGAGTGCCGAGTCTGGCGGTCCCGCCGAAGCGGTATGGGTGCTGGTCGAATGCAATTCGCCGGGGAGGCCAGCCGATGCCGCAGCCTGACTATCGCGCCTCCGACCACATCTCCGCTGTGGCGCACTCGGACCCTTTCGACCGCCCCGCCTTCAGTTTCGCAAACCGCGCACGCCGCGCCCTTTGGAACACTGTCTGGCTTCTGCTCTTCCGCCCTACGCCGCGCCCGCTGCACGCCTGGCGCAGCCTGCTGCTTCGCCTTTTCGGAGCGACCATGGGGCCGCATTGCCACTTCTATCCATCCGCGCGTGTGTGGGCTCCGTGGAACCTCATCTGCGCAGACCATGTCGCCGCCGGGCCAGGTGTCGAAATCTACAACCCGTCGCCTATCCGCCTCGACTCGCATGTCATCCTTTCGCAGAGCTCCTTCCTCTGCGGCGCGACGCACGACTATAACGACCCCGCCTTTCCTCTGCTCGCATATCGCATGCACTTTGGGGCGTATGCCTGGGTGTGCGCGCGGGCGTCAGTAGCGCCGGGCGTCAACCTCGGCGAAGGCGCGGTGCTCGGCCTGCAGTCGGTAGCAACGAGCGACCTGGAGCCGTGGACGGTCTATGCGGGTGTACCGGCCGTCAAAATCAAGGATCGCAAACGGTCGTCGCAATCGGAAAGCGCGGCATCCACAGCATGATCTCCGTCCTCATCCTGACGCGTAACGAAGAGCGCAGCCTGCCCGGGTGCCTGGCCTCGGTTGCATGGTCCGACGACGTTCACGTCCTCGACTCGATGAGCACCGACAATACCGTCGCCGTCGCCACCGCGGCTGGAGCAAAAGTCACGCAACGCGAATTCGACAACTGGTCGAGCCACCAGAACTGGGCGCTCCGGAATCTTCCCTTCCGGCATCCATGGGTCTTCTATCTCGATGCCGACGAACTGGTCGCGCCAGAGCTGCGCGATGCCATGCAGCAAGCCGTCGCCGCGCCGGGCGATGCCGTCGCCTTCCGCGTGCAGCGCCGCGATTTTCTCCATGGCACATGGCTCAAACATGTGCAGACGACACCCTTCTATCTGCGCCTTTTTCGCCCTGAAAAGATGCGTTACGAGCGACTCGTCAACCCTGTCTCCATCCCCGACGGCGCCACCGGACAGGTCGAAGGCTTCCTCGACCACTTCCCCTTCAGCAAAGGTATCGGCGCCTGGATCGCGCGTCACAACCAATACAGCCAACTTGAAGCCGAACAAATTGTTGTCAACCGCACCGGACAGGTCCCCTTCAGCCTGCGCAGCGCGCTCTTCGAGCCGGACTTCCACCGCCGCCGCTACCACCAAAAAGAGCTGTTCTACCACCTGCCCATGCGACCGTTGGCCAAGTTCCTTGCGCTCTACATTGCGAAACGAGGATTCCTCGATGGCCGCGCAGGGTTCACCTACGCCACCCTCCAGGCCATGTACGAGTACATGATCGTCCTCAAGACCCGCGAACTGCAACGGACTTCGAGCCGCTGCATGTGTGAGTAGAGTAGTTCTTCTCTTGACGTGGTTCCGTAAGCCCTACTGCAAGGCTTTTTTGTTGTCATTCCCGAACGGAATCTGTGTCAGAACCGGATACCTGAATTAGCCTTTAGCCCCAACGGGCCCGCAACTAACCGCGCAGCTTGGCCAGCAGGTCGGTCGGATGCACAGGCTTCGCCAGGATCTCGAACTCATGTCCCTGCGCGCGTGCACGCTCCAACAGATCGGCCGTAGCGGCCTGCCCGGAGAACAGCAGAATTTTGCACTTCGGCAACTTCTCGCGCGTCTGGATCGCCGCTTCAATCCCGGTCATGCCGGTCATGATGACGTCTGAGATCAGCATGTCCGGATGAAAAATATCCAGCGCCTCAATGGCCTTCTCGCCGCTGTACACGGCGCGCGCTTCAAAGCCCGCCTGGTTCAGGATGATGGCAAGAGTATTCGCAATGACTTGTTCATCATCGGCTACGAGAACGCGCGGCTTGGCAGTGGTGGTGTTTTCTGACATGAGGTCTTCCTGAATCTCCCTGGGGTCTAGTGAGGTCCCGCGCTTGGACGCCGATTCACTATCTGAATCATACGACGCAAACGCCCGGATGCGAAACCCTACCGACTCTTCGGCAAATAAGTGTTCCTTTTGCCGTTAGATGCAAAACATTCCCTTTCGACTACCTGCCTGCCTGCTCAATAATTCGCAAGCGCGACTTATGTAACTCCCGCGCTACCCCGACAGGCGCAAGGCCGCTATCGCAGTGATAACCTGAGCCAATCCGATGCACGATATCCACCACCATCTGCTCTTCGGGCTGGACGACGGCCCTCCGGACCTCGAAACCTCGATCGCCATGGCCAGGGTCGCCGTGGCGGACGGCATTACCCACGTCGTCTGCACCCCGCACGCCAGCAGCATGTTCGGCTTCGACCCGTCCCGCAACGCCGAGCGCCTGGCAACGCTTCGCGAAACGCTCGCAACTGAGTCCATCCCACTGACCCTCGGGCTGGGCTGCGACTTTCATCTCAGCTACGACAACATCCGCGACGCGCTCGCCAACCCGACAAAGTATTCCATCAACGCGACAACCTACCTCCTCGTCGAGCTGCCCGACTTCGGCCTTCCCCCCACTCTCACCGACACCTTCTACCAACTCCAGATCGCCGGCATTACGCCGATCCTCACCCATCCCGAGCGCAACGCCACGCTGCAAAAGGACACCGCCCGCCTCGTCGAATGGCTGCGCAACGGCCTGCTGGTGCAGGTCACCGCCGGGTCGGTCCTCGGCCACATGGGCCGCGACGCCGAGCAGATGAGCCATCGCCTGCTCGCCGACCGCTGGGTCCACTTCCTCGCCACCGACGCCCACAACACCACCGGCCGCCCACCTGAAATGCGAGCGGCTCGCGACCTCGTCTCCCACCGCTACGGAGCGTCCTATGCCAACCTGCTCTGCGTCGAAAACCCTCGCAACGTTTTCGAAGGCACGTCGCTTGGCGAGCAGGAAGCACCGCGCAAACTCTTCGATGACGGCGACGAAAAGAAAAGCTGGTGGAAACGTTTGCTAAACAGGTGAATAGTCGGGAGTGAATCGTGAATAAAACAAAAGCAGGTAGTTCGCTCTTGCTGCCTTATTCACTATTCACTTTTTCATTACTAACTCACTCAGAGCCCCAGCCCACCATCGACGGCCATCAACTGCCCCGTGATGAAGTGCGGCCCGGTCGCGAAGAACAACACCGCCGCCGCGACATCGTCTGCGCTTCCGTTTCTCTGCATCGGAGTCTTCTGCGCGAAGTGCTCATACGCTGCATTCACTTCGCCCTGCACAATCATCCCGGGCGCTACGCAGTTCACGCTGATCTCCGGCGCCCAAGCCTTGGCCATGGTCTGCGACAGCATGTGCAGCGCGGCCTTCGATGTGCAGTAATGCCCGTGCGTCGCCCACGGATGGATCCCGCCCAGCGACCCAATGTTCACGATGCGTCCGCGCGCCTTCTTCAGCGCCGGGTGCAGCGCCTTCGCCACCAGGAACGGCCCGCGCGTGTTGGTTTCGAACATCGCGTCCCACTGCTCGACCGAGATCTTCTCCAGTACTTCCGTCTCGAATGCGCCGGCATTGTTCACCAGCAGGTCCAGCTCGCCGAACTCACCCAGCACATATTCGGCGGCATCGAGAACGCTTTCTTCCTCGCGTACGTTGCAGAAAGCAGAGATCGCCTTCACGCCAAAGCGTTGCAAATCGTCCACCGTCTGCCGCGCGTCTGCATCCGAGCCGCGATAGGTAATCGCCACATCCGCACCAGCATGCGCCAGCGCCAGTGCCAGCGCTCGCCCTATGCGTTTCGCCCCACCGGTTACCAGCGCCTTCTGCCCGCGGAGCGGGTTGGGGTTCAAACTCACTGCGGCGAGCTCGTAGCTTGAGGAGTCTGCGGCGTCGTGGTCTGCGGAAAAGCCGGGGTCGTTGGCTTCGGCTTCGCGATCGGGCGAGGCTCCTGCACACCCGGCGCCCGCGTCGAAGACTTGCCGTCGTTGTCTTCGTAGGTGGAAACCTGCGCGCGCGGCTTCTCCATCTTCAGCACTACTTCCTTCTCGTCGCCCGGCACCTCGAACTCCATCGCATTGGTCGCAAACCCGTTAGCGATCACCTGCACCTGGACATGGCTGCCAACCTCGATGATGTCGATCTTGGCCTTGCCCTCTTCGTTCGTCTTCACTTCGAGGCTGCCCTGGTCCTTGCCTTCCTTGCTGGCGCGGAACACCACCGACGCATTGCTGATCGGCTTGCCGTTATTGGCCCGCTCGACCACGACGGTGATCGTCGCCGCCGGCGCCAGAGGCTTGTACTTGCGGCCGTGATGCTCGGTTTGCCCGGAAGCCGGAACTGCCAGAGACAGCGCCAAAGCGGAGCCCATTACGAAGGTGGAACGCAGACGGAAAGAAGCAGGAATCATGGCCTGATTCTAGAGCAAATCGCCCGCCGTTGGGAATCGAATGACGCCGTGCAGGTACCGTTTTTATTGGAAAAATCGACATCCGTTCCTCGTCTCGCGATACATCCAGCGGAGATTTGCCCGGCCACTTCGTCGCAGATTCGGACTTCTTTCCAACTTGAGCGTCTTTCACTCACATTTCACATGGCACTCTTGACTTCGAGTACTGGAAGGCCTACATTAGCAGTCGGAAGTGGAGAGTGCTAAGTTCCCCGAAACCCTTCGTGCGGGACGCCACAGCACCTCAAAACCCCTAAGGAGAAGCACGAAACATGGCAAATACATTCACACCGCTGCATGACCGCATCCTGGTCCGCCGCCTTGAAGAAGGCGAAACCGTACGTGGCGGCATCATTATCCCCGACTCTGCCAAGGAAAAGCCTCAGCAGGGCGAAGTCATCTCCGTCGGCAAGGGCAAGTCCAACGACGAAGGCAAAGTGTTCCCGCTCGACGTGAAGGCCGGCGACACGATCCTTTTCGGCAAGTACTCCGGCACGGAAATCAAGCTCGACGGCGAAGACCTCCTCATCATGCGCGAAGAAGAAGTCCTCGGCATCCTCTCGAAGTAAGGGTTCAGCGTCCGGAGCCCAGACTCCAGGACGAGTAGCCTTCTGGGCCCTGGGCCCTAAACCCTGGCCCCTGTTCAACCTCAAAATTTATTCGCGGCCTCATGCCGCAACGGAGCAACAACAATGGCAAAGCAAATTCTGCATGGAGAAGATTCGCGTCAGGCGATCCTGCGTGGCGTCAACACGCTCGCCAACGCGGTAAAGGTGACGCTCGGTCCCAAGGGCCGCAACGTCGTCATCGAAAAGAAGTTTGGTAGCCCCACCATCACCAAGGACGGCGTCACTGTCGCCAAGGAAATCGAGTTGCCGGAAGGCCTCGAGAACATGGGCGCGCAGATGGTGAAGGAAGTCGCTTCGAAGACCTCCGACGTAGCCGGTGACGGCACGACCACCGCAACTGTGCTGGCTCAAGCCATCTACCGCGAAGGCGTCAAGACTGTTGCCGCCGGTGCAAACCCGATGGCGCTCAAGCGCGGCATCGACAAGGCTGTGGAAGCCATCATCGGCAAGCGCAACTCCGACGGCGTCGTCGAAGGCGGCGCACTCACCAAGCTTTCCAAGCCTGTCTCCGGTGACATGATTGCCCAGGTTGGCACCATCTCCGCCAACTCCGACGAGCAGATCGGCACCATCATCGCGGAAGCGATGAAGAAGGTCGGCAAGGACGGCGTCATCACCGTTGAAGAGTCGCGCACCATGGAAACGCAGCTCGACGTCGTGGAAGGCATGCAGTTCGACCGCGGCTATCTCTCGCCCTACTTCGTCACCGACGCAGAGCGCATGGAAGCAGCCCTCGAGAACCCCTACATCCTCATCTACGAGAAGAAGATCTCCTCGATGAAGGACCTCCTTCCCCTGCTCGAGCAGATCGCCCGCACCGCCAAGCCCCTCGTCATCATTGCTGAAGACGTTGACGGCGAAGCGCTCGCGACTCTGGTCGTCAACAAGCTGCGTGGCACGCTGAACGTCGCTGCTGTGAAGGCACCTGGCTTCGGCGATCGTCGCAAGGCAATGCTCGAAGACATCGCAACCCTCACCGGCGGCAAGGCGATCACCGAAGACCTCGGCATCAAGCTCGAGGGCGTCAAGATCGAAGACCTTGGCACCGCCAAGCGCGTCACCATCGACAAGGACAACACCACCATCATCGACGGTGGCGGCGAAGACGCGAAGATCGCTGCTCGCGTCAAGGAAATCCGCGCCCAGGTCGAGAAGACCACCTCCGACTACGACCGTGAGAAGCTGCAGGAGCGTCTCGCCAAGCTGGTTGGCGGCGTTGCTGTTATCAAGGTCGGTGCTGCTACCGAAACCGAGATGAAGGAAAAGAAGGCCCGCGTGGAAGACGCGATGCACGCCACCCGCGCTGCCGTTGAAGAAGGCATCGTCCCGGGCGGCGGTGTTGCCCT
>Ga0134125_10003381_pt1 | contig 18487 bp, 15 predicted proteins | sample KB31751_FD_96464 | JGI IMG/M metagenome (GOLD analysis project Ga0134125, IMG submission 96464) | Terrestrial soil microbial communities with excess Nitrogen fertilizer from Kellogg Biological Station, Michigan, USA - KB3-175-1 | ecosystem: Environmental > Terrestrial > Soil > Unclassified ... | reverse complement strand
GCAGGTCGCGTTTTCTTCGGTCACCGATGCCGCGCATCTCGACCGCACGCCCTGGTTCCGGCTGGTTGACGCTGTCGATCCCGACGCCAGCCATCGCGCCAGCCTGTTGTTCGAACTGCGGGGTCATAGCTCGCGGCAGTTCGCGTTGTATCGAGTGGTCTCCGCGAAGGCGGACCAGATCTTCGTGACAAGCCCGACGGAATAGAGCAACAAAAGCTACGCGAGGACGTAACACGCCGCCTGGGTAAGCACCCCGCAGGGAGCCGATGGGTACACGGCAAGTACCGGCAGCCCCTCGAAGCCGAACAATTCGTTCAGTAGCAGCGGCGGTGATGCCTCGCTAGGCCTTCCGTTTCTTTTTGAGCAGCGCCACAGGAGCGAATTTGCTTCGGCTCAGGCAGGAGATTCCACTCAGTGAGGAAGAAATGCGGGCCGTGGAGGATGGAATTGTAGGGCACGAGAAGCTCGTTGCCAAGCTAGCGACTTTCCCAACCCCGGACGCAGGCTGATCTCTCTGGTTGCAAGCCCCTTTCGCGGGCCTGCAGTCGTTTGTTGTCAACATTCACATCAAATCCGCTTTTCCTTCGAACTCAGACGCGGCTGAATCGTCTGGTATATGAGAGGCGTAAATGACGTTCCCAGAGAGCTGCCACATGACGTTCATTTCCGCGACTAACCCTTCCCTGGAAGTCGATGTCGAGGCCCTTGCTGTTGCACACTCTGGAACCCTATACAGGGTCGCCCATGCTGTTTTGCGCGATGCTGACGAATCGAAAGACGTGGTACAGGAAGTGTTCATAAGAGTTCTCAAACACCGCCCGAAAATAGGCGAAATAGTGGATATTCGTGTGTGGCTCGTACGCATTGCTTGGAATCTTGCACTCGACCGCAAAAAGCGGAAAAAGAGTGACCAGATGGACACCCACTTCGCCGAGCAACTCGTATCCACGCAACCGTCAGCATTGCAGATCTTGGAGCATAGCCAACGTTTTCATACTGTTCTCAAGGCGATTGACCGCTTACCTAAACCGGAAAAACAGGCGCTCCTCTTGGCAACCGTGAACGAGATTGGAACGGCTGAAATTAGTCAAGTCATGAACCGCACTGAAGCAGCCGTTCGAGGCCTGATCCACAGGGCGCGAACACGCCTACAGAGTGATTTGGAGACAGCATTGTGAAAAATGCAAGCGAACGATCGGAAATCGAGACAGTTCTACGTGGGCTCAGCGAAGTTAATGTCCCCCCGCATTTGGGACAAGAGATTGCAAGAGAGCTGATGAGAAATGGCCCAACGGGCAGCGTGACACAGCGGTATCGGCCATGGTCTTTTCTTTGGCGCCCTGCGATGTTAGGAGTAGCGTGTGCTGCTCTGATCGCGCTCGTGTTGACCACTTCTCTTTTCAGGGCGCCTTCCGGAAATATCGAATCGCTACCTGAGCGAGCCTACCTCCAGCCGCAAGTTCCGCCTACTCCTCCTATGCCACTTCAGCAGCTGCTTTCTTCAACGAAAGTATCTACGAAAGGTCACATTCAGAAGACCCGCCAGGTCAGACAGAAGCGCTCAGCTTCTGCCACACCAGCTTCAACGAGCATCCCTGCACCAGTTGCCCCGCTCAGCGATCAGGAAAAGATATTAGTCCGAATTGCTCAAAGGGGAGACCCTGTCCAGCTCGCATCTTTAAACGCCGAACTGCAGGAAGCAATGAATACAACGAGAAGAAACGACTTTATTAAACTTTCCAACGGAGGCAATCAATGAAAATGTATTCTGCAGCGCGTACAACCAAAGCAGTGTGGTCACTCACCGGGATAGTTCTTGCTGGTCTTATCAGCTCGCCATTAGCGGCCCAGGCTGTTGCTGCCAGCGCAGCAAACCCAGGCTCTCAACAGCAGAGTACTCTTAGCCAGGGAGAGGCGCCCGCTTTCTATCACCTCATGTACACGCTTACCGAGAGCGAAGGGGGTAAGCGACTCGGTGTTCAAACATTCACGTTGACGGTCAGTTCTGACAGGGAAGCAGCTCCTTCTGAACTCAAGGTTGGCAGCAAGGTTCCCGTTCCTACAGGTCCTAAAGACTCACCGAATCCCCGAACCACCTATGTCGATGTCGGATTGACCATCCAAGCGCGCACCTTGAGGCCTCTTCCAGGTGGACTCGAAATCTTTTCTTCCGTGGAGCAGTCTTCCGTAGCCGCCTCAACCGATGACAAGATTTTTGAACCCGTCATTCGCGATTCCAATCTCCGCGATGTCGCAGTTCTTCACCCAAACGCGCCCGTTTCTCTTGGCGCTTTTGATGTACCTGGCAGCAATCGGCACTATGAGGTGCAAGTCACAATGCAAGCGATCCGTTGAGCAACATAGAACATGGTTTGCGCTGGAACGTGAAATCTGCCCCAGCGCAAACAAGTTGCTTCGGGCTTCTGCTCTTCCTATGACAGCGGATGGGAACAGCCGACCAGAACTTGACCGCGAAACAGATTCCACATAATCCTGGCTGCGCGCAATACAGCAGCCGTCATTATTCGAAAGCACGACGAACAGAACTCCGCGCAGTTTCGAAATGAAGACGCACTCACGCGAACAATATAAGTTGTTCGCGTGAGCACAGGCCATAGGTCGGCACCAGACGGATCTCTGACGAGCCCGTTGACGATGGTCAGCTTTCGGCATTGTCACTGACTGGCACGGCTTCTTTGGTGCCGGATGGCAAAAAGAATCAATCGCCGGCGGGTGCATCACACCTCCGACGGCAAACCCGATCAATGGGGTAAGCCGCAACTGCGGGCCATTAAGACACGCGCCGACAGAGCTGATAATCGCCGAGCTCGGTTTAGTACACAATTTTCGACTTGTTAACGTAAGCATTGGCGAAGTCCGCCGACCGCTTGGTCCGATCCTTAACACTCACTTTCAACAGAGTTGCCACCTTCAGCGAGCTCATGGAGTCTAATTAAGCTCCGTAGGTGAATCGGACACTGAATCTATAACGAATACCCGAATCGGTACTGTACGCTTTTCTAGGAACAGACCTGTTTGCTTTTGTAAAGCATCCAGAAACAATGGATCCCCGAGCACATGAGAGTTATATACTTCCGGGTCTGACTCCCATGTAAGATCCAACTTGTACGTACCGGTAAGGCCAGTGGCATTTATGACAGGAGAGGAGAGCAGCGAATTAGAGCTTATGGATGATGTGAGGACATTAAGGTCTACCGCACTCCCTCTAAGGAAGGCTGCATTGCCCGTTATGCCAAAGTTGAATGGTAGTGGGTCTTTCCGCTCGGAGGGTGACAATGCACTCGTAGGTGTCAGGTGCGCCTTCCCAGGCTTCATCACAAGAGCATACGCCTGTAAATTACGCTCCTCTCCATGCATTTTCAAGTGAAACCGCTCTTGCAATAAATCCTGCAACATCAGCAATATCATGTCATGACTTGTTCCAGGGGTGAAAGTGGCTCTGAGCGCAAAACCCTTTCTGCCAAATCCGTCGCGTGGCACCAAACGTGTGTCAAGCTTATAGTCTTCATTGCTCGAGATGCCCCAAGCCTCTCGAATGTAGCCGCGAAGTGTAAGCGCACAGTTAATACGATCCGGTAGAAAGACGCACTCGCGAGGGCTGAAATAAGTTGCAACGCCTCCGCCGCCACCACTCCGCGTCGAGGTGAGACTCACCTCACGTAATGAAGAGACCTCAAACTGCGGGGAAGTGTTCGTTGTATTTTCTTGTGCAACGCCTTTGGTATGAAGGAAACACAACAAAGAGAAAAGCGCACAATAGAACTGGACGCTCCGGGAATAGGAAAGTAATTGCAATGGATGATCCCACTGGCAGAATGCTTGGTTTGGTTGAAATTGTGTTGCGTCCGCGAAGGTAGGTAAGATCGAATTATTGGCCTGCAAGCGTCGTTCCAGTGCTCAAAGAGCCATTGCGAAGCTCGACCCTACCTCTTCTTTGCCGACAGTCTCACTACGTGCAGTAGCAAGAACCACAGCTGCAGCTAGCCCCTGAGTGCGGAGGCGTAGTAGAACAATCGTGTATTTCGCAACTTCCTGTACCTGGAGGACACTGAACTGAGCAACCGTTTGGATTTACACCTGCTTGGACCTTAGAAGTTATAAAGAACCCGCACAGAAGAACACTGAGTACTGTAAGCTTTAATCGGAGCGACATAGAATTCCTTTCAAAGTTAGGTTAGGGTTGTTTGATATAGAACCTCAAAGGTCATCCGAAGTCCTCCGACGTTGACGTGCTAATGCAGGCTCTTATTGGCCTGCAATCTCGGCGGCTTGGATTATCTGCTCTTCGCCCTTTGGGGTTTGCTTTCCAATCCACGCTTGCTGAATGCGGCCATGGGTATCGACCAGCATAATAGTGGGAGTGCCTGTAACGTGTAATTGGTCCAACTGTTCTCCAGTTGCTGAATCCGCGTTGATGCGAGCGGTGCGTAACATTTCCTGAGCCACCGCTGCCTCATCGGGTGTTATCACCAAAATATGGGCGCGAAGTTTATGCTCTGCTTGTAATTCACTCAAGTGCTCGTAAAACGGCAAACTCTCTTCACAAAAATGACATCCTTTGCGGATCGCAAGTGCGAGAGTTCGTGGGTTCGCATTCCAGTCGTATTCTGTGAGGACGGGAAGTTGCATTCCCTTGAGAGAGGCGCTCGTGGCCGGGCTCGGCTGACGATTATGAAGCAACGTGTAGGCGAGTAGCGCGCACACCGTAATGATCGCAAGCGTTGTTACAACATCAAGCACTACTTTGAGGTTTTTCATACTATTGGGCTGGATCTCCGCTGCCGAGCACCAATAGTACCACGTGATGATGACTGTCTAGCAAGAAGAAAAATCCCGTTGTCGTCCCTTTATTCAATCTCTCACGGAATGGCATAGCCAGCAGGGCGAACTGGCCAGCCTAGCCGACGTGTTACGGCTGCATCGCGAGTGGTACGACTTTACGATGAAGTCTGGCGCCAAGCCTGCATTCCTTGAAAAGCCCGTCGCGTATTACGTTGCGGGAACGGGCGCCGAGTGTTGGAAGCATGCCGATTCACTTGCTACCGTAAGCACAAAGTCGCAGACGTTTTATCTCGACGCAACGGGAGGAGCGGCAAGCGTCTACCACTCCGGCTCGCTACTCACAGTGCAGGGAAATGCGACAGGCGGCACTTTCGTCTCCGATCCCAACGACCTCACCAACGCCGAACAAACCGGCGGCCAGCCCGGTTCGGACATACACGGCGATGGCCTTATCTTCCATACGGATCCCTTCAAAGCCGATACGGAGATCGATGGCCGCGTCGACCTGCGCCTGTGGCTCGCCATCGATGTGCCCGACACAGATCTCAGCTACCAGCTTTTCCTCGTCACACCCGATGGCAAAACTCGTTTTCTCGATTATGGAATCACGCGGGCGCGCTACCGTCATTCGCTGGAACATCCGGAGCCTATCCATGTGAACCAGCCTGAGGAGTATCACTTCGCTAACTCAAACTGGTTTGCCATGCGCGCGCAGAAGGGGTCGCAGCTTCGTCTGCTGGTCAGCTCCATCAACTCGCCGGACTTTGAGAAGAACTGGAACTCCATGAAGCCCGTTGCCGAGCAAACCGGCGCCGACTCCCAGGTGGGCCACATCAAGCTGCTGCAGACCCCGGACCACCCCAGCACCCTGACGGTTCCACTCGGCGATCCGGCGGCCGCCTGCAAAGCTTCCGCCGACTGGTAGAACTCGCATCTACACTATTGGGATGAGTGACACTCAAAAAATCGCGCTTCTCTTTCCCGGCCAGGGTTCGCAAACCGTGGGCATGGGCCGTAATTTGTACGATACCTATCCAGCCGCTCGCGCTGTGATCAAAGAAGCAGATGATGCACTGGGCTTTGCGCTTTCAAAACTTATTTTTGAAGGCCCGGAAGACCAGCTCAAGCTCACCGAACATACGCAGCCTGCAATTCTTACTGTGTCTATTGCCGCGTGGCGTGCGCTTGAGCCTGAGCTGCAATCGCGCAATCTCGCACCCGCATTCGCTGCCGGGCACTCACTGGGCGAGTACTCCGCTCACGTCGCTGCCGGCACGCTGAGTTTTGCCGATGCTGTGCGTACGGTTCGCTTGCGCGGCCAGTATATGCAGCAGGCGGTTCCAGCCGGAGAGGGAGCGATGGCAGCGATACTCGGGCTGGATCCCGAGCGTATCAACGACATCTGCGCCAGGGTTTCGGACGAGCTGACGCAGGCTCCGCCGAAGAACCCCAGCGATCCGGTCGAACAGACCGCTGCGGCTACTGAAGCCGTGAGCGATCCCGCCAACTCGGCCACAACGCCCACAGAAGCAGCCTCGCGGGTGAGCGCCGTTGTTGCGCCGGCGAACCTCAACTCGCCCGACCAGACTGTGATTTCGGGCTCCGCTGCCGCGGTCGCGCTCGCTGCGGAGCGTTGCAAAGAGGCTGGCGCGAAGCGGGCTGTCATGCTCGCCGTCAGCGCACCGTTCCATTGTTCGCTGATGCAGCCTGCGCAGGACCAGCTTGCGAGCCAATTGGAGTCGATCGCCTTCAATGACCCCACACTCCCGGTCGCTGCCAACGTCGATGCCCGGCTGCTAACGCGCGGCACGGAAGCTCGCGACGCGCTGATCCGGCAGGTTACGGGAGCAGTGCGTTGGGTGGAGTGCATTCGGCTGTTGCAGGAAAGCGGAGCCACGCACTACATCGAAGTAGGCCCGGGAAAGGTGCTGAACGGGCTCAATCGCCAGATCGACCGCGCGCTTGTTACGACGAATGTGGAAGACCAGGCGAGCCTCGAAAAAGCGCTGACGATCTTCGGGTAGGGAAGCGCCATAAACAAAAAGAGGCGCAGCCCGCAGGCTGCGCCTCTTTCCATTGCGAGGGCTTACTTGCCCTTTTCGAGTGTGCCCTGACCATCGCGGATCTCGATCTGTCCGAGCTTTTCTTCCTTCAACTGCGGTTCGATCTTGGAGCGGTCGCCCACTACCAGAATCACCATGTTGTCTGGATGCACATGCTCTCTCGCAACACGCGCTACGTCGGCGGATGTAATCGCCTCGTACTTCGCGGGCAGCGTCGAGTAGTAATCCAGCGGCCGGTTGTCGATGAAGATGGTGTGCAGAGCCCCAGCCGTCGCGGCGTCGCTTTCAAACTGGCCGGGAATGGACTGAATGCTCGCATCTTTGGCCATCTTGAGTTCGGCGTCGGTCGGAGGCGATGACGGGAAGTTCTTGATCTCGTGCATCATCTCCTTCGCCGCCGGTCCGGTAACGTCCGTACGAACAAGGCTGCTGGCGACGAACATGCCACCTTCGCGATAGCTCCGGAAACCGGAGTTTGCGCCGTAGGTATAGCCGTGTTCCTCACGCAGGTTCATGTTGATGCGGCTGCCGAAGCTGCCACCCAGCGTGTAGTTCATCACACGGAGTGTCGGAGCATCGGGCGAGCTTTCCGGCACACCAAGCGCCAGCATCGTCAACGCCGACTGTGGAGCGCCGGGCTTGTCGACGATCACGACGCGGGTCGACTGCATCTCCGGTGCCGGCGGAATCGTCGCCGCGGAAGATGCCGTGCCTGTCCAGCTTCCGAAGCTGTGTTCCGCGATCTTGTGCGCTTCAGCTTCGGTCACATCGCCAACCAGCACCAACGCGGAGTCGGCCGGGCCGTAGTGGTCCTTGTAGAAGTTCACAATGTCGTCGCGTGTCAGCTTCTGAATGCTGGCTGCGGTTCCTGTCGGTGACCGGCCATAAGGATGATCGCCGTAGACCAGAAGCGGGCCGACGCGGCCGGCGAGGGCCTGCACCGAATCGCCTTCCTGTGCGAAACCGACGAGACGCTGCTTGCGCAGACGATCGATGTCAGCCTCGTTGAACGCCGGGTGCTGAACGACATCGGCCAGCAGCTCCATGCCGTCGTCGATATGGTTGGTCAACACGGTAATGGCCGCTGCCGCGCTGTCCATCTGCGCCTGTACGCCCACACGCACGCCGATCTTTTCCTGATCTTCCGACAACTTGGTGAGGTCGCGCGTGGTGGTGGCTTCGCCCATGGCCTGTGCGGTCAGGGTCGCGATGCCGCCTTCGCTCGAAGGATTGTTCTCGCTGCCCGCGCGGACTGCGATCGAGGCCGACAGAATCGGCAACGACGCCTGACGGACGTAGTAGACCTTCATGCCGTTGGCCAGCGTAAACGTCTTGGGGACAGGCAGATGGAATGCCGGCGTAGGACCGGCCTTGGGCACGGTCTTGCGCCAGTTCTGCGCTTCTTCAAATGCGGGCGTGTAAGGGTTGACGATCTTGACGTCGGCATCCGTATCAGCCGGGCTACGGGGCACATCGTTCAGCACTTTCTTGCCCGGAACGGTGGTAACGACAACGGCGGAGTCCTGATTGAAGTACTTGACCGCTGCGGCCTTGGCGCTGGCAACAGTAACAGCCTGAGTAGCCGCGATGTCCTTGGGCAGATAGCCGGGGTCGCCAGTGTATTGGTTGTACTCGTTGAGCGCATCGGCGATGCCTCCGAAACCACCCAGTCCCTGCAGACCGCTGATCTGGCGTGTCAACGAAAGGGCCTTGGACGCTTCGACTTCCTGCGCTGTCGGTCCTTCTGCCTGCAGCTTCGCGATCTCGGCCCAGACAATCTTTTCGATATCTTCAAGCTTCGTGCCTGGCTTGGGAGTTACGGTGCATTGAGCGATGCCGGTGAGCTTCATATCGCGCACGCCGCAACGCACACTCTGCGCCAGTTGGTTCTTGTAGATCAGCGCCTGGTCGAGACGGCTGGCCCGGCCACCGCCGAGTGCGAACATCGCGACCTGCGCATCGTGGGCGCCTGAGGTGTAAGCAGCCGGCGTCAACCACGCGATAATCATCTGCGGCAGGCGCACGGTGTCGGTGACCGTAACGCGCTTTTGCGACGTGATCGGCGGAGTGACGACGTTCACCGGATCCACCTTCGGGCCGCGTGGGATAGGGCCGAAATACTTCATCAACATGGCCTTCAGCTTCACCGGATCGAAGTCGCCGGCGATCGCAATGGACGCATTGTTCGGTGTGTAGAAGTGCTGGTGAAAGTCGCGTACATCCGCGATCCGCGCGGCCTCGACGTCGGCGTGGCTGCCGATCACGTCGCCGTAGTACGGGTGTCCCTTGGGGAAAATCTGGTGGTACACTTCCTCGTCCGCGAGGTCGTAGGGACGGCCTTCACCCTGGCGGCGCTCGTTGCGCACAACGTCGCGCTGGTTGGCGAGCTTCGTGCGATCCAGGCCTTCCATCAGGAAGCCCATGCGGTCGCTTTCCAGCCACAACGCCAGCTCCAACTGATTGCTGGGCATGGTTTCGAAATAGTTGGTGCGGTCGAAGTCCGTGGTGCCGTTGACGCCGGTCGCGCCCGCCCCTTCGACGTACTTGATGTGCGCCTTCTCGCCGACGTGCTCGGAGCCTTCAAACATCATGTGCTCGAACAGGTGAGCAAAGCCGGTGCGTCCAGCCTTTTCGTTCAGCGGACCAACGTGGTACCAGAGGTCGACGCCGACCAGCGGCAGACGATGGTCTTCGTGCGTGATGACTTTGAGGCCGTTTGGCAGTGTGTACGTCTGATAGCTGATAACAGGAATCTTCAACCCGCCGGACGAAGCGGTTGCCGCTTTGTGCGCGACCGCCGTCGTGTGGGTGGCCGCGGCTTTTGGAGCGGCGGTGGAGGTCTTCGGCGCCTGAGCAGACAGACTCATGGCACAACAACCGGTCAGCGCGAACGCTGCCAGACTCTTCGGACAAAACTTCATGGGGAACAATCTCCTTGATGGCTGCTCGCGCAAGTGCGCGACTGCGCATACCAGCATAGTCCGATTCGCAAAATGTGGGGCCGAGAGGCAGGAAATTGTGACAAGGTTGAGACAATCCGGGATGACTGACGGTTTCCCGAGACCGGGCCCGTTTCCGCCGGATCCTCCGGTTTCGATAGCGAATGCTATGCGGAACCAAATAGAATGAGGAGGATGGCTTTTTCCGCACAATCCGGCTCGTCAGGATACTCCGAGAGCTTCGACGTCCTCGTCGTTGGCGCCGGTCACGCCGGGTGCGAGGCTGCGGTCGCCGCAGCGCGCATGGGCCTGCGGACGGCGCTGTTTACGCTGAACCTCGACCTGATCGCGCAGATGTCCTGCAATCCGGCCATCGGGGGTGTGGCCAAGGGCCACCTGGTGCGCGAAGTCGACGCGCTGGGCGGCATTATGGGCGAAGTCGCCGACGCTTGCGGCATCCAGTTCCGGCTATTGAATACGTCGCGCGGCCCGGCTGTGTGGTCTCCCCGAGCGCAGTGCGACAAGGCGCTGTATCGCGTGAAAATGCGCGAGAAGTTGGAGTCGGTGCCGAACCTGTTTATCAAGCAGGCGGAGGTGGTGGATTTGGTTTTTGGCGAGGGTCGAGGGTCCACCGAGGGTCCAGGGTTTAGGGCCCAGGGCTCAGAAGGCGCCTCCGACGATGCTCGCGACGACGAGTCGAATCTCCGCACATTTTCGCCGGCAGCAGGTACTCTGGACCCTGGGCCCTGGACCCTGGACCCTGAATCTGCCCTGGACCTTCGTCCCACCTGCACGGGTGTCCGCCTTCGCGATGGCCGCACTATCGCGGCGCGCGCCGTCATCGTAACGACGGGCACATTTCTCAACGGCCTTATCCATTGCGGGGAGCAGCAATATACTGCGGGCCGCTCCGGCGAACCTGCCAGCGTGCTGCTTGGCGAATCGCTGAAGAAGCTTGGTCTGCGCGAAACTCGTCTCAAGACCGGAACCCCGCCGCGCCTCGATGGCCGCACCATCGACTGGGCGAAGTTTGAAGAGCAGCCGGGCGATACGGACCCTACACCGTTCAGCTTCCGGTCGGCAACAGGGACAAGCGGGAGCTGGGTCCCGCCACTGCGCCAGATCTCCTGCCACATCGCAACGACGACGCCGGAGACGCTGGAACTGATCCGCGCCAACGTGCACCGTTCGCCGATGTACACCGGCCAGATCGAAGGCATCGGCCCGCGCTACTGCCCCTCGATCGAAGATAAGATCGTCCGCTTTCCCGACAAGACGTCGCATCAATTTTTCCTTGAGCCCGAAGGATTGAGCACGCACGAGGTCTACATCAACGGCATGAGCACGTCGCTGCCGATGGAAGTGCAGGCGGCGATGGTGCATTCCATCCCGGGCCTCGAAAACGCGGAGATGCTGCGGCCCGGCTATGCCATCGAGTACGACGCCATCGACCCGACCGAGCTCGATCGCTCGCTGCGTGTGAAGAAGTTCGACGGGCTATATCTTGCCGGGCAGATCAACGGCACATCCGGCTACGAAGAAGCCGCCTGCCAGGGTCTGATGGCCGGCATCAATGCGGCGCTCTTCGCCCGGTGGGCGAAGAGCGAGGGATTAGGGATTAGGGAACAGGGATTAGATCGCGACGACCTAATCCCTATTCCCTATTCCCTACTCCCTGCCACCTTCACTCTCGACCGCACCGAGGCCTACACCGGCATCCTGATCGACGACCTCATCTCCAAGGGCACCGACGAACCGTACCGCATGTTCACTTCGCGGGCGGAGTTTCGGCTGCACCTGCGCATCGACAACGCCGACACGCGCCTGACGCCGCATGGCCGTAAGCTCGGCCTTATCGACGATGCGGCGTGGGCTGCCTACGAAGCGAAGCAGGCGCGCGCCGTCGCGTTTACGCACCTGCTCGAAACAGCACGGGTCGCCGATGCGGACTTTTCCGCTCTCAGCTCAATAACTCAAAGCTCTGAGCTCGTTACCGCCCACTCTATTCCGCAGCCGAGCGATGCCCGCTCCTCCACCGGTCCAGTTCCACCCGCACCCATCAAGGGCGATCTCTTCGCGCAACTCCTGAAGCGGCCGACGATAACCATCGAGCAGCTCATGCCCGCACTGCTTACGCGCATACAGGCAGTTCCCGAACTTGCTCCGTGGGCCAGCGCGATAGAGGCTCATCCTGGCAAGCTTCCGGTGTGGGTGCGCAACGAGGTGAAGACGGTAGAAACCGGCATCAAGTTTGCGGGCTATCTGACCCAGCAGCAAAAGTCCATGGAGCGTCTGCGCAAAGACGAGCAGCGCGTCATCCCCGACTGGTTCGACTACACCGCCTGCAGCGGCCTCTCGCGCGAGATGGTGCAAAGGTTGTCCAAGGTCCGCCCATCAACGCTCGGCCAGGCCAGCCGCATGGCCGGCGTAACACCCGCAGCGGTGTCGCTGATCCAGTGCTTCCTCGAAATCCAGGTCCGCGGGCGCACGGCGTAAGCCGAACCTGCAAAGACTTCGATACCAGCTTTCGATACCAGCTATTGCCGCCAGTCGTGCGCCGGACGGCGTGTCCATGCTATGGTGGCTCGCAGCATCGAATCGCGCTAAATCCCCAACAGAGGAAGTTTGCCGGCTGTGAGAACCACAGGCGTCGTTTGTACTCCGTCAATTTTTGCGCCACCGTACCGATGGCCCATCGCAATGCTCGTCTTGTGCGCTCTGTCCTCCCGCAGCGTTGCGCAGGACCCTTCATCGAGCCAGCCGGCCACATCCACTATCTCCGTCAATGTTCGAGTGGTCGCCGTCGATGCTGTCGCACGCGATAGCCACAGCCAGGTCGTCCACCACCTCACCAAGGACAACTTCACCCTCGTTGAAGATGGCAAACGTCAAACCATTCGCTACTTCACGGAAGATGGAAATCTTCCGCTTACGATCGGCCTGATGATCGATACGAGTGGGAGCCAGGAGGTTTATTTCATCCGCCAGCGTATCGCCAGCCAGAAGTTCCTCAACAACATGCTCACGAACCCGCAGGACAACGCTTTCGTGGTTCGCTTCGACGACGATGTTCTGCTGCTGCAGAAGATGACCGCCGACCTCTCTCTGCTGGGAAACGCGCTTGGCCGGCTGCCGATGAAGCACCCGCCTCGCCCCAATTCGAATGCCAGTACGCTGCTTTTCGACAGCGTGTGCGAGACGTCGCACGACGCTTTTGGCGAGCTTCCCCACAAAGGCTTCAAATCACGGCCCGGACACCGCGCCATGGTCATCCTTACGGACGGAGACGACTATGGCAGCGTGCATGGGCTTGACGAGGCGATTGCCTGCGCCCAGGCTGCCAACGTCGCCGTCTACACAGCGCTCTACACGGACCACGATCCCGGACTTCAGTATGAAGACGATCCCCACATCCGCGTCTCACGACGCACAAGACTCATGGGGCGCACGAATATGGAACGCCTCTCTCGGGCTACCGGCGGACGCGTTTTCGTTGTCAGCAAAAAGTTGTCCATCGAGCAGATTTACATCCAGATTCAGGAAGATCTTCGCAGCCAATACAGCATCGGCTACACCCCTCCTTCTTCCGCTCCGGGCAGTTATCACACCCTGCAACTCAAGCCGCGCGACAAGCACTTCACAATCCAGGCCCGCATCGGCTACTACACTCCCAGATAGTCCTACTATTGATATGCATGCAGGAAGAAACCACCGTCACTCTTTACCGTCCCGTGGGCCAACGCGAGTTCGATCTCATCGCCGACAGTGACTTTCGTGCCTTCCCGCCGCGCCTCGATTGGCAGCCTATTTTTTATCCGGTTCTGAACGAGGAGTATGCGAGCTTTATCGCGTGCGAGTGGAATACACAGGATGAATTCTCCGGGTACGTCGGTTACGTCCTTCGCTTCGACGTTCGCTCCTCGTTCCTTGCTTCTTATCAGGTGCAGAAAGTCGGCGGCGCTACAGCCCTCGAATACTGGATTCCAGCCGAAGATCTTGCGTCGTTCAACGCCAACATCGTTAGACCCATCCAGGTCGTTGCAACCTTCCGCAAAAGCGACGAAGTATAGTCTTCCCATCCTCTAAGCAACATCGTAGGATTCACGCATGCGGTCGAGCCTTCTCATCCTCGCGCTTGCTTGTTGCCCGCTCCCCGCTTTCGCGCAGGATGATCCGCAACCGGCCACGTCCACCATCTCCGTCAACGTCAAGGTCGTCGCTGTCGACGCTGTCGTCCGCAATCCCGATGGCCAACTGGTCCTCGATCTTGGCAAAGATGCTTTCACGCTCAAGGTCGATGGCAAGCCAACCGACATCCGCTACTTCAACCACGACAACGATCTACCGCTCACCATCGGCCTGATGATCGACACCAGCGGATCGCAGCGCGTGTACTTCGACGAGGAAGCGCTCAACAGCGAGACCTTTCTCACCAATATCCTGACCAACCCCAAAGACCGCGCGCTGATTGCCTGCTTCGACAGTCGGGTCGACCTGTTGCAGAAGATGACCACGCACCTTAACGAACTGCATAACGCCCTCCGCCGACTGGACTATCTCGCGCCTGAGGTGGGTCCCGGCGCTACCCGCCTGTACGATGCCATCGCCGAACTCAGTAAGTCTGTCACCGGACCCGAGGCGGGCCGCCGTGCGCTGATCATCCTCACCGACGGAGACGACAACGGCAGTCAAACCGCGCTGACTGACGCCATCCGCCAGGCACAGCTTGCGGGCGTCGCGGTGTACAGCGTGCTGTACACCCCCGACATTATTGGTGGCGTGCAATATCCGTCTGCAGGTTCACTGCGGCCTTCGGGCATCAACGTGATGCGGGGAATTTCGAAAGCGACGGGAGGGCGTGCCTTCGTCGTCGGCACCGGCACCCCGATTGCCGAGATCTTCGCCGAGATCGGACAAGACCTGCGCTCACAATACCGGTTCGGGTTTACGCCGCTGCCTTCGAAGCCGGGTAAGTTCCACCCTATCGAGCTGCGCACAGGGGATAAGCACCAGACGATCCAGGCACGGAGTGGGTACATCACGCCGGAGTAGCTGATAGCTAGCTGCACCCTTTTGAAACTGTCATCTCGACCGGAGTCTTCGCGCTTTTGCGAAGACGAAGTGGAGAGATCCCCGCATTCTGTGGCTGCGGCTACACATTCTTGCCATGGCAGAAAAATGCTGCGATCTCTCCACTTCGCTGCGCTCCGGTCGAGATGACACCCGTGGAGGTAAAGAGCACTTATTTAGAAATTCCTAGCTCCAGCGCGCCTTCGCAACCTCTCGCATCGTACCCCGTTCGCATAGCGTCTAATAGCAGATGAACCCGCACGGCTGGCTGCAAACGATCTTGCTGATTTTCGTCGCGATTGCGTTGGCCCTGATTCTTATTCCGCGGTTCTGGAGGCGTATGGCATTCACGAATTCTCGCAAGGAACCAATCCCCGCACCTATCCACGACATCGTTGCTCCGGCGTCCGGCTGGGAAGCCGGCGAGCAGGCGACCGCGGTGTTCGCGGGCGGCTGTTTCTGGGGCTCGCAGTCGGTATTTCAGCGCGTGAAAGGGGTTCTCAAAACCACCGTCGGCTACTCCGGCGGCGATAGTGCGACCGCCATCTACCGCGCGGTTTGTTCCATGGACACCGGGCACGCCGAGGCCATAGAAATTGTCTATGATCCCTCGCTCATCAGCTTCGGAACGCTGCTGCGCATCTTCTTTTCCGTCATGCACGACCCCACGCAGCTTAACCGGCAGGGCGCCGATACCGGGACGCAATACCGCTCGCATATCTTCTATACCAACGAAGAGCAGCGCGAGGTCTCCGAAGCGTATGTGAAGCAACTCGACGACGCGCATGTTTTCCCGAGCCCCATCGTCACGCAGATCACGCCGCTGATCGAGTTCTTTCCCGGTGAGGATTACCACCAGGACTACGCGCTCAAGAACCCGGACAACCCGTATATCCAGGTGTGCGACCTGCCAAAAATCGCCTCACTCAAGCAGCAGTTCCCCGATCTGTTTGAGGAGTACACACTGTAGAGCAGTTTCCCTGTTGCTGAGACTCCTGAACAGTTGTGCAACGGCGTTTTCTTTACGGAAAACGCCCATGAAGGTTGCGGCGTTGAACGACACCCACAGGGAAACCGCTGTAATTGACGAGTTGCATACAGTAGCACCGCCATGTCGCGCATCCAACGGGGAATAGATGAGTTCGACCCCAGGTACGCGCTTCATGCACAGTTCATCCATTCGCAATCTTGCGGCGGCGTTTTGCGCCGTCCTGTTTCTTTCGATCTTTCACGCGCAGGCGCAGACTGCCGCGACACCTGCGCAGACCCCCGGCCAGGCTGCCGCCCAGCAGGCGACACCGCAGAGCAGCGGTAAAACTCCGGACACCGGCGGGTTGGGCGCGAAGGACGCTCCCACCAGCGGCCAGAAGACGGGCACAGACGCGAAGTCGTCCACCAAGCCCGCAACGGCTGGCGAGCAGGCGGCCAGTACGACGCGGCTCAAACTGGGGCCACTCGATCCCGCGGTCCCTCCGCCGGACCTCCCGAAAAACCGCCCAGTCATCGGCGTCGCGATGGGCGGTGGTGGCGCACTCGCGATGTCCGAAATCGGCGTACTTGCATGGTTCGAGCAGCACCATATTCCGGTCGATGTGGTTGCAGGAACCAGCATGGGGTCGATCCTCGCGGCGCTTTACTCCACCGGCAAGACCCCGGAGGAGATGACGCACATCATGACCGAAGACTCGGTCGCGCGTATCTTCCGCATCGAGTCGCAGTACTCCTCGCGCGATTTTCGCCGCCGCGAAGACAGCCGCGATATTCCCAACTCCATCACCGTTGGTCTCAAGCATGGGGCCTCCCTGCGAAACTCACTGCTCACCGATACCGGCCTCAACGAGATGCTCGACCGGCAGTTCCTCGCCTACAACGACCAGACCGATTTCAATACGCTTCCTATCCCATTTCGCTGCCAGGCAACCGATCTTAATGACGCCAAGACTGTCACCTTCAGCCGCGGGTCGCTACAGGACGCAGTTCGGGCCTCCGCTTCCATTCCCGGTGTCTTTCGTCCGTTTGAGCTCGACGGCCACGAGTTCGTCGACGGCGCCATCCTTCAGAACCTGCCTACGTCCGATGTAAAAGCCATGAACGCCGATGTCGTCATCGCCATCAGCCTTCCTCTTCAGCCGGTCGGCAAAGGCGATCTCGACTCGATCGTCGGCGTGTTGCAGCGCGCCTTCGCTGTCGGCATCGAGAACAATGAGGCCCGCGACCGCAAGCTCTCCGACATTCTCATCATGCCCGACATCAACGGCTTCGGGGCCAACGACTACCTGAAGACGCGCCAGCTTGCCGACCGTGGCTACGATGCCGCCGAGCAGCACAAAGACGAACTGATGAAGTACTCCCTGAACGATGCCGACTGGCAGCAGTACATCGATCAACGCCGCTCCCGCGAGCGCGGCGCCGCCGGCACCATCATGATGGTGAAGATCAAGGCGCCAACCAACTCTGCCACGGAAGCCGTCAGACGGGCGTTCGCCCCGATCCTGAACCAGCCGCTGGACACCAAAAAGATCGAGTCGCTGCTCACGGACATTCGCAGCAACGGCGGGTACGACGCTGACTACACGGTCGGCTACGATTCCTCAGACTCCTCGCGACCCATCGTTCTGGTGACGGTCAGCGACAAAAAGACGGGACCTCCGTTCCTCGATCTCGGCGTCAATATCGCCGCACAGACCGGCGGGGTCACGCGCGCCACGGTCAATTCGATCCTGCTGTATCAAAACCTCGGCAGCTACGGTTCGGAGTTCCGCGGCAAGGTCGACTTTGGCTGGCTCACCAATCTTGAAGGCGAGTACTATCGCCGCATCGGCTGGAACGGCTTCTTTGCCGCGCCGCGCGCCAACGTGACGCGTCAGCCGTTTTACATCTACAACGGCCAGACGCGGCTCTCCGAGCGGCAGTCGCAGATGGCTGGCGCAGCCGGCGACGTTGGTTATACCGACGGGCGCAAGCTCGAAGTGCGAGCGGGATACTCCTTCCAGAACGTCCAGTGGACCACGACCACCGGCCAGGACGGCTTGCCCGATTACCACGGCAACTCACAGATGGGCCGTGTCCGCGTTGTTTTCGACTCGCAGGACCGCGCGCTGGTCCCGCAGTACGGCATCCGCACCGTCAACAGCTTCGGCTATCTTTTTGGCACACCCGGAAGCCCGAGTGCACCCAAACTTTCCAGCGAGATCGAGTTCGCTCATACCTTCTCGAAGAAGCACATCGTGCTGGTCAAAGCAGAAGGGGCGACGATGTTCAACCACGATGTCGCCCAGCCGTTCCGCTTCACGCTGGGTGGCCCGCTACGCCTGAGCGCGTCGGCCATCGACGAACTGCGCGGTACGGATTACTTCCTGGTGACGCCGGGTTATCTGCACCGCATCGCCAAGCTTCCTCAGCCATTCGGGCAGAGCATCTACGTCGGCGCTTCGTATGAGGCTGGCGAAATGCGCCGTCCCGACGGGCCCAACATCTTCCGCCAGGACGTCTACTTCGGCATCGTCGCCGAAACCCCGTTCGGAGTGATTACCGCAGCCCCTGCCATCGGCAACGATGGGCAGCGGAAGTTCATCTTTACGCTGGGGAAATTGTTCTAGATAGCCAGCAAAG
>Ga0134125_10003380_pt1 | contig 18492 bp, 15 predicted proteins | sample KB31751_FD_96464 | JGI IMG/M metagenome (GOLD analysis project Ga0134125, IMG submission 96464) | Terrestrial soil microbial communities with excess Nitrogen fertilizer from Kellogg Biological Station, Michigan, USA - KB3-175-1 | ecosystem: Environmental > Terrestrial > Soil > Unclassified ... | reverse complement strand
TACGACGTGTTCCTGCGTGTCGACAAAGCCCGCGTCAAAGTGGCACTTGAACATGACTAGCACACGACGGACCTGGTGCGCGGCCACTGGTGGGGTGTTCTGCATTCCCCAGGATCGTTCGAGCGAACCGGACGCGAACGCACCGCCCGTGGCCAACATTGCCAGAAGAAAATCACGACGATCAAGACGGCTGCTCAATTGCCTCACCTTTCTTATGTGGCAGATATCGCCGCCACTCATTCACCTACTTGCTTGCGAGCTTCACAACTAGTGCCGACGCGGGAGGCACGAGCACCGTGGTTCTGTCATCCTTGGACTGAGCGAGCTTGTTCCAGTGTCCATTCCATCCGCCTTGGGTGATTGCGGCTCCACCGAAAGTGATTCCCTCGCGAGCAGTCAAATTAGCCCCAGGTGCCTCGAGTGACATACTTTCAACTTCGCCTTTGACGCCCGCCGCATGGAGAGTCACAGAGGCAGTTCTGGCCCGTGGACCGTGCTCCTTGTTAATGAGCGTTACATAGATCTCGTGATTCGCGCGAACTGCATACGCTGTGAGGTTGATGTCATCGTCGTTGTTGATTGAGACTGGATTTATACGACCTTGACCACCCACTTCGAACGCTTTGAAGGCGTACGCCTTCGGGTTGAAGTGAAAGGTCCCGTCGCCTGCGCGGTAGATTGTGTCGGTAAAAATCCAGCTCTTGTTATGGAAGTTCACGCCGGCGGCTCCATGGGCTGCGTGCCAGTGAAGATAGTCCAGTGCCCACAACGCGGAGACAAATGCATTGCTTGCACCGTCTACGCCTCCCGTATAGTCGTTGGCTTCCGTCATTCTATAGGTGAGTCCTTCGCGCTCCACTGGCTCTAAGACATGGTGGAAGAGAACCTGGTATCGCTCTTTAGGCCAGGTTGCTGAGAGCATCGAGTCGACTGCCGTATCGACGGCGACGCCGGCAGCACTCTGACCGGGATAGTCGTGCTGAGTGACGAATAGCAGATTGCCCGAGCCCTTTTCATCGTGGGCGAATCGTTCGGTCCACGATTGTCCCTCGAAGTCAGTATTCTTTGTGCCGGGCACGGGATAGTCTGAGCCGGTATCGGGGCCGGTGAATTTCGCCCCTCGCGCAGTCGCGTCAATAGCGGCTGCGAAATCTCGCCACTCCTTTAGAAATGATGGATAGGCGGTGCCCGGGATCTCAGGCGTTGTCTCTAGGATTCGGGGGTCGCGCTCGTGGCCAGGTGACGTGTGGAAGGAATGCCAGTCTGGCTCGTTACCAATCTGAAAACACACCAATTGTGAGGCATAGTGCTGTTGGATGTACTGCGCAATCGCGGCGTCCTGTTGCGCGTTTCCATTCAGCAGGCGGACCGTATAAATCACCTTTACGTCGGCAGCCTTTGCAAACCCGAACAGTTGATCAATGTCCGCCTGGCCCGGAATTTTGAACTCTGGACCGTCCGCTGTGCCACCACCGACCCGAAGATTGTGAATTCCGATCACGCGAAAGAGATCAATCAAGGGTTTGTTGTCCGGGCTGAAGAGGTGTTGGCCCTGCTTGTCCGGGTTCAAATTAGATGATTCGAAACTCAGTCCGGCAAAATCGTTTGGTATTGCAACTCCCGGCTGATCAGCGATATCTACCGTTACGTGTGATTGTGCCGATGCACAAAGCACGGCAATGCAGAGCCAAAAGGCAATCAGGCAGATCAGTTTCGGCTTCACAAACACCTCTAAGTGGTATGCGCTCCTAAGGCCACCAATCTATCACAATTGATTTTCTTGTCAGGCGCCCGATTCCCACCTATAGTCGGTCATAGCGCCAAGGAGAAGCTTCGTCTCACATGAAAGCACTAGCCGTTGACTTCGGAGGCACGCACATTGCGTACGGAGTTGTAGAGGATCGAACGCTTACCTTTCATGAGGCGTTCGAAGTCGCTCGGGCTACAACACTTCGCTCGGTACTCGCCACTCTCGAAGAGGAACTCCGACAATGTCAACGGATCTTTGGAGAGTGCTCTGGATTGGCCATGGGTTTCCCGTGCATCGTCGATACGTCCACGAACCGAGTGCTCTCCGTCCTCAAAAAGTATGAGGACGCGACCGATATCGATTTGACCGATTGGTGCCGGAGCCGACTTGGCCTCGATCTAAGAATCGAGAATGATGCGCGCATGGCTCTTCTTGGAGAGCAGTTCGCAGGCGCCGGCCAGGATGAGGACGACCTGGTGATGATGACGCTCGGAACCGGCATTGGAACGGCGGCACTTATCCACGGCCGACTGTTGCGTGGTACGCACTTTCACGCCGCGTGTCTCGGAGGCCACTTTACAGTGAACTATAACGGACGTCTCTGCTCGTGTGGGAACGTGGGCTGTTCAGAGTCGGAGGCCTCGGGTTGGGCGCTGCCACTGGTCGCATCCAAGTGGCAGGGATACGAAAACAGTTCGCTCGCAGACATCCACTCGATCGGTTTCTTCGATCTGTTCGCGCACGCGAAAGCGGGAGATTCGGTGGCTGTGCAGATACGCGATCATTGCCTGAAGATCTGGGGCGCCACTGCCGTCTCTCTTATCCACGCTTATGACCCGAATGCTCTGATCCTCGGCGGAGGGGTGATGGGAAGTGCGGAGCAGATCGTACCCGCCATCCAGTCGTATGTGAACCGGCACGTCTGGTCGAGCTGGGGAAAACCGGAGATACGTGCCGCTAAGCTTGGCAACAAGGCCGCGCTGCTTGGGGCCGTCCCACTATTGAATGAGGAGAGTCGTGCGCCGATCGAATTACAATAAGTTTCCTGTAATTTCTGCGGGTGGTGCTGAACATTGCCACGTTGGATGGAGCGCGATTGCCGCACAAATGAATTCGGCTCGCGTGATTTGTATCGAGTGTTATCCCGGTGTCGACGTGGGACGCCTTGAGAGGGAGCTACTTCCGAAGCTGGGGCCGCGCACAGTATTCCTCGCCTCAAACGTCTACAAATCATCAGACTGCATTCGCAAGATGCTTCAACCGTTCCTCGGAGATGATCCTGTCTTCGGGCGAATGAATGGCCTGACACTGGAAGATTGGTTCGACGAAGACAAAGCTGCGCGGGTCCGAGGTAGGATTGTTTCCCACGCGCACTCTGAGTCAGTCGTCGTAGTAGGTTCAGGCGCTTCCCTGCTCGTGCCTGAGGCCGATGTTCTCGTTTACGCGGATATGGCTCGCTGGGAGATCCAGATGCGGTTTCGCCGTGGTGAATTGGGAAACCTGGGTTACGACAACCGGGAGTCAACCTTTGCAGAGAAATATAAGTGCGGCTATTTCGCTGAATGGCGAGCAGCTGATCGGCTGAAGAAGCGGCTTCTGCCTCGGGCAGACTTCATCCTCGATACGAATGACAACGACGTCCCGCAGCTGATCTCTGGTGAGACATTTAGGACTACTTTACAAAAGGCCGCGCAGCGGCCTTTTAGAGTAGTTCCCTATTTTGATCCAGGTCCATGGGGCGGGCACTGGATGGAGCAGGTCTGCGATCTTCCGAAGGATGCTCCGAATCACGCGTGGTGTTTCGATTGTGTACCCGAGGAGAACAGCCTTCTCTTGGGCTTTGGTAACCATCAGGTTGAGGTTCCAGCGATTGACCTGGTCTTCCTTCAACCGAAGGAGCTCCTTGGAGACGCAGTCCATGCGCGATTTGGCACGGAGTTTCCTATACGCTTTGATTTCCTCGACACCATGGGCGGAGGTAATCTTTCGCTCCAGGTGCATCCGCTCACGGAATACATCCAGGACAAGTTTGGAATGCATTACACGCAGGACGAAAGCTATTACCTGCTGGATGCCAAGCCAGGTGCCTGCGTTTATCTCGGCCTGAAGGAGGGTGTTGACCAGCAAGCGATGGCGGATGACCTCAATCGCGCGCAAGCAGGAAACTACGCCTTTCCAGCGGAACAGTATGTCAATCAGTTTCCTGCTAAGAAACATGATCACTTTCTGATTCCAGCAGGAACTATCCATTGCTCCGGCAGAGACAGCATGGTGCTGGAGATCAGCGCGACTCCCTACATCTTCACATTCAAGCTTTGGGACTGGAATCGCCTGGGGCTTGATGGACGTCCGCGGCCAATCCATCTCGATCATGGTTTGGCGAACATTCAGTGGGACCGAACAACGGCATGGGCTCGCGAGAATCTTGTGAATGCGGTGAGGTCGATCGGCACTGGAGAAGGGTGGTCCGAAGAAGCCACTGGGCTTCACGCGCGTGAGTTCATTGAGACCCGCCGGCATTGGTTCACGGGAACAGTGCCGCACAATACGCACGGAATCGTGAACGTGCTGAACCTCGTGCAAGGCGAGGAAGTGATCGTTGAGAGTCCGCTGAATCGCTTTTCCCCATTCATCGTTCACTATGCAGAGACATTCATCGTTCCTGCAGCCGTTGGCGCTTATACGATTCGTCCTCATGGAGTTGCGGTCGGTACGGAGTGCGCCACGATCAAAGCGTTTGTCCGGACCGGACTTGGAGCCGAAGGATAGACATGGCCTTTACCAGAATTGTTTTGCGCAGCGCTGCCACCGGAGCACTTGGTGGATTGCTGTTCGGGTTTGATACGGCAGTCATTGCCGGCGCCACGCACGCGCTGAGTGATCACTTCTCTCTCTCAACATGGCAGCTGGGCTTTACCGTCTCCATTGCATTGTGGGGGACAGTCTTCGGTGCACTCTCTGCGGGCAAGATCGGACAGCGCCTGGGAAGCCGCGCGACTCTGCAGATTATGGCTGTGCTCTATGTACTGTCGGCAGTGGGGTGTGCGCTCGCGTGGAGTTGGCCCGTATTCCTGGCGGCTCGTCTACTCGGCGGCATTGGGATCGGAGGCTCCTCCGTCCTCGGCCCGGTTTATATCGCAGAGCTCGCACCTGCTGAATATCGTGGACGCCTGGTCGGCCTCTTCCAGATCAACATTGTCGTTGGGATCCTGTTGGCATACTTCTCAAACTTTGTGATCTCCGCCCTGCACACAGGCGCATTGGAATGGAGGCTGGACTTCGGTATGTCGGGCATTCCCGCAGTGTTCTTCCTGTTGATGCTCTTAACGATTCCGGAGAGTCCAAGGTGGCTGGCAATGCGGGGCAGGAGTACGGAGGCGCTCGCGACACTTCAGCAGCTTGGGGGAAGCGATCCTGCGGCGGAGCTCAATGCCATTGCTCGGTCTATTCATGTCGAGAGCACCTTGAAGCAAGAATCGCTGTTTCAAAGGCGCTACCGCAAGCCTATCGTTCTGGCTGCTCTCATCGCAGCTTTTAATCAGCTTTCAGGAATCAATGCGGTCCTCTATTACCTGAACGACATTTTCGTCTCGGCCGGATTCAGTCGCGTCTCTGGTGCACTGCAGGCGGTAGTGATTGGCCTTGTGAACCTGGTGGCCACTCTTTTTGCGATGACCCTGATCGATCGGTTGGGGCGCCGCACGCTTTTGCTGATCGGCTGCGCCGGAATGGTTTTCAACCTTCTCGGAATCTGCATGATCTTTGTCACGGGGCATGGAAGGGACAGATTGTTGTTTCTCGTGGCCGCTTATATTGCGTGCTTCGCTCTTTCCTCAGGTGCCGTCATTTGGGTGTATATGAGTGAGATCTTCCCCAACGAGGTCCGGGTCCAGGGACAGGCTATGGGAAGTACTGTGCTGTGGGTTATGAACGGGATCATTTCACAGCTGTTCCCGCTCTTCGCTGCGAAGTCTTCGTCTCTTCCGTTTGCTGTGTTCGCCGGGGTCATGGCTCTGCAATTCGTCCTGACTTTGATCTATTTTCCCGAGACCAAGGGGTTGTCGCTGGAACAGTTGCAGTCAAAGTTGTCGCTAGAGGCTTAAAGCTGAATTGTCGCTTGGGATGCGCTTCGATTATGCCCAACGTTCCGTCGCCCCTATAATCGTTTGTAATCGATTGACACTCGCAGCGCGAGTCAATATAGTGGCCTCGTTCCCTCCCGACGGCCGCAAGAACATCTGAGACAACCCCAGGAGATTTCTCGAAATGCGAAAGAAGCTTACCCCCGGAAAAGCTGCCGGGCTTAAGGCAGTGGCCGATCGCCGTGGTGTTATTGCAGCGGCGGCGATGGATCAAAGAGGCCTGCTGAAGCAAATGCTGATCCGCGAACTTGGCGGCAAGGAACCCAGCAATGAGATGATGTCCGAGTTCAAGGAGATCGTCGCACGCTCACTAACGCAGCACGCGTCTTCTATTTTGCTCGACGTGCAGTATGGCCTGAAGGCAACCCACAATATCAACGGCAAGGGTCTGCTGCTGGCCTATGAGCACGCCGGCTATAGTCCGGATAAGCCCGAGCGCCTCCCTTCCCTTTCCGAGGGATGGTCGGCGTTGCGCCTCAAAGAGGCTGGTGCAAATGCAGTGAAGATCCTCGTCTACTACACCCCTTTTGAGAAGACGTGGGTCAATGAGCAGAAGCACGCATGGATCGAGCGAGTTGGCGCAGAGTGTCGTGGAGCGGACATGCCCCTCTTCCTCGAATTTCTGCCTTACAGCGTCCACGGCGAGGATGAAAAAGGACCTGAGTTCGCGCGCAGAAAGCCGGAGGTAATCCTGGCCGGTATGGAAGAGTTTGCGAAAGAGCGATATGGAGCCGACGTGCTCAAGGTCGATGTGCCTATCCAGATGGCCTACGTGGAAGGGACTGCGGCGTTCAAAGGAGATGCCGCCTACTCTCGGGATGACGCCAAGAAGCTGGTACGCGAGGCGGCAGACAAGACTGACCTTCCCATCGTCTACTTGTCCGCGGGCGTCGGCAGTCCGGTGTTCATCGAAACATTGGGACTGGCGGCAGAGGCCGGCGTCGAATTTCATGGAGTGCTGGCAGGACGCGCCACCTGGCAGGATGGAGTTCCCGTGTATGTCAAAGAGGGGGCAGCGGCGCTGGAGCGTTGGATGAATACGCAGGGGGCACAGAATATAGACAACGTGAATCGTGCGCTCCACCTCGCACATCCCTGGACGGAAGCGCGCGCGTTCCGCGATTAAGCGCAAATGACCACTCGCATCTCCTGATCGCACGGCGACGGCCACTGAGGAACCTTTTGCTAGACACGATGGATCAGCAGAAAGAGACGGCCGGCTTCATGGTGGAGCGGGCGATCTATCGTCGACGCTGGTGGATCCTCAGCCTGCTGTTCTCGATTACGGTCATCAACTTCATCGACCGACAGACGCTGTCCGTTTTAGCGCCCGTCATTTGCTCCGCCTTCCATCTGACGAACGCGGCCTATGGACGCATCGTGGCCGCTCTACAGTTCGGGATGATGTCCGGTGAGTTCCCCATGGGTTATCTCATGGATCGTTGGGGCACGCGGCTTGGGATCTCCTTCGCTGTCATGTGGTGGTCCTCGGCCACGGCAGCCCAGGTATTTGCGCGCACCGGAACCCAGTTCGGATTGATCCGCTACTGGATGGGAACGGGTGAGTGCGGAAATTTCTCAGGAGGCGTAAAGACGGCGACACGGCTCTTCGCGCCTGCAGAACGAACTCTCGCGATTGGCATCTTCAACGCCGGCAGCATGGTGGGAGCAACCATAGCGCCTCCACTGATTGTGTACTTGCTGCACCACTATGGATTTCGGGCGGCATTCCTTGTTCCGGCAGCAATGGGCTTTGTTTGGCTCATTGCCTGGTGGTTTGTCTACCAGCGCGAGGCGGCGCCACGAAAGGAAAACCGGCAGCCGCCGAGTTCCCTTCGTGATTTGCTTAGCGACTCGTCCTCCTGGGCGGTGATGTCCTGCAGGTTCTTCGTTGGCCCGGTGATTCAGTTCTATTGGTACTGGATTCCGATGTATCTCTTCACTGTGCGCCACATGTCACTGACACAGGTAGGATTTCTCAGCTGGATCCCGTTCCTGTTGGGTGACGCTGGAAATGTGGTCGGTGGTTGGGCCGCCGGCATTTTGCTACGGCGTGGCATCTCTGTGCGGAGCACGAGGCGCTGGTTGATGTACGGAAGCAGCGCCTTCTGCTTCGCTAGTTTTCTTGTTCCTTACACCCGAGGGAGCGGCATGGCGCTCGCGATGATCGGCGTGGCCGTCGCAGCACACAATTTCCTTTCCGCGAACATGTACGGCGCGATCACCGATCTTTTTTCGGATTCGAAGGTGGGACGCGCCACCGGACTCACCGGAGTAGCAGGTGGGCTCAGCGGTCTACTCTTCCCCTTACTTACCGGGATATTGATTGACCGTTTTTCCTACAGCCCGGTCTTTGTACTGATTGCCCTAATGCCTCTCGTAGGCACATTTGCGCTTTTTATCCTTGGCCGAAAGTACCGCACGATGGGAAGCAGCGTCCAGCGAGTGGGAGTTCAGCAATCAAATTGAAAGGGATTCAATGAGCAGCCTCTTGTTGCCCTGGCAGGACGAACCATCGGAGATTCAGGCCGAGCTTCAGTACAAACATGAACGCATCCTCGCCTGGATCGCTGAACGTCAAGTAGACGGCTTGATTATTGGACGGCACGAGAACATTGCATGGGCGACTGCCGGGCAAGTTGACTGTCGCATCGGAGTGCTGCGCGAGACTGGACCTGCCACTCTCCTTTTTACCCGAGACGGCGAAAGGTACTACATCACATCGAACAATGAAGCTGATCGGCTTGCGTGCGAAGAGTTCGATGGACTCGGCTTCCGTCCTATCGTTCAACCCTGGCACAAGAACGCTCTTGCAGAATCACTTCCCTCGCTTGCATGTAATCGCGTAGCTGCAGATATCCCACTTGGCACGAATCCTGCAATTCCCATGCTGGATTTGCGTGGACCGCTGACGTGCTCCGAGATTCGACGCTATCGTTGGTTAGCCCGCGCCGCGTCGGCAGTTATTGAACAGATTGCGTTGGCTATCCAACCGGGTGACTCCGAGAGGCACATGCAATGCATGGTCGCAGCAGCATTGCTTCGTCAACGTATCCAACCGAGCGTTTATCTAACCGCGGTGGACGACCGGGTCCGGCGTTATCCTCACCCCGTCCCGAGAGATGCCGTGCTTGTACGACTAGCCATGCTCGGACTCTGCGCCCGTAGATGGGGATTGACCGTCGCGCTGACACGTTTCATCCACTTTGGGACTCCTCCTGATCAGTTGCGGGATGATTTGACCGTTGTCCAACAGGTAGCGGCGCATCTCCTTCGAGCTACGAGCGAAGGTGTAAAGAGTGATGAACTCTTCCAGATCGCAAAGGAAGCATATGCTGAGCTTGGGGTCCCCGGAGCCGAACAAAGACACCATCAGGGAGGCGCTATCGGCTATATGGAACGCGAGTGGTTCGCCAGACCCTCGGGAACAGAGTCAATTCTGTCTCATCAAGCGGTAGCCTGGAACCCAAGCTTTGGGAGTGCCAAGTGCGAGGAGACGTTTCTTTACGATAAGGGCCACTTGGAACTATTAACGACTACTCCTCGTCTGCCCCACGTTACCGCTCAATTGGGAGAGAATGACCTCAAGTTCAGCGATCTGCTCGTCCGATGATGGCCATCCACAGCGGTTCGTTGACAATCAATCATAATCGATTATATCGTTAGCCCAGTTCAAGAGAAGCCTAGATGAGCAGCTCTAATCTGATGATCGTGCAGGGTGGCGGCCCAACCGCCGTGTTTAATGCCAGCCTTGCCGAAATCATCGCCGAAGGACAGCGCCAGCCCTCTATTATGTCTGTTTTTGGTTCGCGATATGGCATCAAAGGCTTGATCGATGACCAGATCGTTGATCTCACCGCCACTTCCGAAACGGACCTTGATCTATTGAGCAAGACTCCAGGCGCCGCCCTCGGTTCCTCCCGCCACAATCCCAGCGAGGAGGAGATGCAGAGGTTGGCTCGTTCGCTGGTGAGCCTCGAAATTGATCTGCTCCTATTTCTGGGTGGTAACGGTACGATGCGAGGTGCTGAGATCGTTAGCGGATTTTGCGCCTCACAAGGGCTGAACATTCGAGTTGTCGGAGTGCCCAAAACCATCGACAATGACATCGCAGCAACCGATCGTTGCCCAGGTTACGCGAGTGCCGCCCGGTTTATAGCAACCTCCACACGCGAACTGGCTGCTGACGTTCGTTCCCTTCCCCAACCGGTCACGATCCTCGAGACTATGGGTCGTTCCGTAGGATGGATCGCCGCGGCTGCAGGGCTGGCGCGCACAGACACAGATAACGCTCCGCACTTGATCTACATTCCTGAGGTGCCATTTGAAACGGAGGAATTTCTTTCGGATCTCAGTGCCGTTGTCGATCGTTTGGGTTGGGCGGTCGTCGTCGTAGCCGAGGGCATCCGCCATCCCGATGGAAGGCCTGTCTTCGAAGCTCGTAATCCATCGCAATCTGACCCACTGAAACGGCCCATGATTGGAGGCGTCGCGCAGCATCTTGCAACCATCGTAGGAGAACGGCTCGGGCTGCGCTGTCGCAGCGAAAAACCAGGGCTCCTTGGGCGCTCGTCTATCGGGTGCGTTTCGGAGCAGGACCTCGAAGATGCAGCTCTCGTCGGGCGGACGGGAGTGCAGGAACTCGTCTCGGGCAACACGGATGTAATGGTTTCCCTCGAGCCGCTCGGGTCCGCGTCACAAACGAAACTCGTGCCGTTGGCTGATGCGGCCGGTTATGAGCGCATTATTCCAAACGATTGGTTGCAACGCGGCCCTCTCCCGGTTAATCAGCAATTCTTTGACTATGTCCGTCCACTCGTTGGACCAATCGACAAACACATTACAGAAATTGGCACGGCTGTTCAGGGAATAGGAGCAAGGTAGGAATGGAAGCGCAGCAGACAACGTCACAAGCTCAAGTCGGTGTACTGATCTTCGGCAGGAAGCGTCCTGGGTTTGACCAGGACTGGAATGCTGGGATACGAGATCGCTGCCGTAAATCGCTTGCGCAGCTCGGATTCGGCTGCATCGGCGCCGAAGACGTTGTTCTCGACGATGAGACTGTAAACGGCGCTATCGACAGAATTGAACGGGCTGGTTGCCGCGCACTTATTGTGATTCAGCCGTCCCTCGCCGACGGCCAGTACGCTCTGACCGTCAGCCAGCGTTGGACTGGTCCAATCATCCTCTGGGCAACACCAGAACGTCCGGGCGACGGCAAGGTAAGTTCCTGCTCTCTAGTCGGTCAGCATCTCTGGGCCTCCATTCTCCGGCAGGCGAATCATTCGTTTGAATTCGTCTACGGCGCGCCGGAGGATGTTCAAATGGAGTTGCGCCAGGCAGTTGCGCTCTCTGAAACAATTCAACGCTTGCGGGCCGCAAAGGTGGGTGTCGTCGGCACGCATGCCCCCGGATTCCTCGATCTTGCGGCCGATCCTTTTCTCGTCCGTCGCACCTTTGGGCTGCAATTGCACCCGCTCAGCCTTCCGCAGTTTATCGACCGCGTACAGGCTGTCTCGGCAGATGAAGTTAATGCAGATCTTCAGCGAGTGCACTCGATGGGACTGCGCGAAACCGGAAGTTCTTCGGCGCCATCCGACGAATTGCTCTCGGTGAACTCACGTTACTACTTGTCCATGCAGAGCTTGATGCTTGAAACGAGCCTGGACGCGCTCTCTCTTCAATGCTGGCCGGAGTTGCCGAATGTACTCGGCCAGTGGCCTTACTTCGCCGTGTCCCGTCTTGGAGCCGAGGGCAAAGCTGTTTCGATCGAAGGAGACGTTGATGGCGCGATCGGTGCTCTAATCGGTCGCTTTCTTGGTATCGGGCCGGGATTCCTGACTGACTGGCTCGAGCATGATGCGAACACCATCTTCTTCTGGCACCCGGGCATGGCACCTCTTGATATGTGCAATGCCGTTGGTTGCGCGGAAGCGCCCACGCTCGGCGGGCATTTCAACGGTGCCCGCCCGTTCGTTGTCGACGGCCAATTGCAGTTGGCTGGGGATGTTACGATCTCTCGCCTCTGGCGTTGCGATGGACGGTATCACTGGACCGCTTTTGAAGGCCGCTCCATCCCGCCACGGCGTTCCGTTACCGGCAACAGCTTATTGGTTGAAGTTGATGGCGGCAAGGTTACGGAACGTTTCGAACGGCTGATCCACGCCGGTTTACCCCACCATGTAACCCTTCACTTTGGTCGCCATGCAGCGGTATTTCGGCGGCTTGCTCGTGCGCTTCGGATCGATTGGGAACAATGAAAGCAGGCAAGTTAGAGTAGGCTGAAGACTTGACAGTTTACAATCTATTACTGCTCTACAACGATTTGTGCGGTCGATTTTGCCGAGGTGAAGCAGATGCCTAGAAACGCAACAAAAACCCGTGTGGCACGACATGAGATCCGAGAAGAGATCGAGCGGAGGATTCTTTCTGGAGAAAGCAAGCCCGGGGAGCGGCTGAGTCAGCAGAGTCTGGCTCGTGAGCTTGGCGTCGCACAAGGCACAGTGCGGGAGTCCCTTCTGGAATTGCAATGGCTTGGCCTCGTTGAGTCCATCGATCGCCTCGGCGTCTTCGTGGACAAACTGGATGTCAGCCGCATCTGCGAGGCATACCAATTACGCGAGGTTCTTGAAGGCCTCGCCGCACGATTGGCATGTAATCATGCTGGCCGCGCAGATATAGCCGAGCTCCGCTCAATGGCGGATCAAATCTATCGCATGGCTCAGGACGATGATGCTGAAACCGCATCCATTGACCGCCAGTTTCATTTGCGAATCACAGAACTCGCACGCAACAACACGCTCATGCGCCTCTCACAGACCTATCGGGCGTTAGGTATGACTGTCCGAGCTTATCGCGAACCAGCCATCATTCATGCCGAGCATCTTCGAATTGTAGAGGCCATCGAACACAACTTTGCCGAAGAGGCTGAACGTCAGGCACGCAATCACGTCGTAGGGGCGCGCGAGATGATTGAGTCTCTCGCGCAACAGGGCAAGTTCGTTCCCCAGTGGGTGAAATAAATGTTGACGAATGCTCTCGAGGAGAAGCACCAAGTGTTGCAGGGAACTCAGCGCCCGTCAGGTTCGTACATTGGCGGCGACTGGGTGCATACGAAGGATCAGATTGAAGTCATCGATCCTTCGAGTGGAAAGTCATTCGCGAGAGTCTCATCGATTCAGCGGGAACACGTGATGACCGCACTTGCGACCGCGGAGAATGCATTCAGCGATTGGCGTCAGATCTCTGCCCTCGAACGCGGAAACTTCATGCGCAAAGTTGCAGATGAACTCCTGCGCAGGCGGTCGGAGATCGCGCGGACGATCACTCTCGAGAATGGCAAACCGCTGGCCCAGAGCGAAGGCGAAGTTGCAATGTCGGCGGATCACCTGTACTGGTTTGCCGAAGAGGCGCGCCGCGTCTACGGCCGCAGCGTTCCTAATCAGGTCAAAGGTAAGCGTCATTTGATTGTGAAGACGCCCATCGGCGTTGTGGGTGCGATCGCCCCCTGGAACTTCCCCCTTGTGCTCTCAGTTCGCAAGGTCGCCCCTGCGATGGCCGCAGGATGCCCCGTCATCCTGAAACCAGCCTCTCAAACGCCCCTTTCTGCCATTCACCTGGCCGAATGTATGCAGGCAGCGGGAGTTCCCGCTGGCGTCTTTCAACTCGTCATCGGCGACGCCGCGATGATCTCGCAGACATTTCTCTCCAGTCCAATCTGCCGCAAGGTGAGTTTTACTGGATCAACCCGCGTAGGGCGCCTGCTCGTACAAGGCGCTGCGGAAACGATAAAGCCCCTCTGCCTCGAGCTTGGCGGACTCGCTCCTGTGCTCGTGTTCGACGACTGCGATCTGGATGTCGCTGTACGGGAGACCATCATTGCGAAATTTCGCAATACGGGCCAGTCGTGCATTGCCGCCAACCGAATCTATGTCCAGAAAGGCATTCATAAAGAATTTACCGAACGATTCTGTGCAGCAGTGGCCCGACTCAAGACAGGCCCTGGTCTCGAAGCCGGAATGGACGTTGGACCTCTGATCAATGAATCCGCCGTTCAAGAAGCACTCGCGCAGGTCGAGGATGCCGTGAAGAAAGGCGCAAAGCTCCTCGCTGGCGGCAAACGCATTGGACATCTTTCCGGTTTCTTTATCGAACCCACGGTGCTCGATGAAGTTCCTGACGCTGCCGCGTGTATGTGCGAAGAGACCTTTGCCCCGATTGCGCCAATCTCTACGTTTGACACGGAAGAGGAAGCCCTTGAGCGCGCAAACGATTCGGCATACGGGCTTAGTGCCTATGCGATGACTCGCGATCTCAATCGGATGTTCCGGCTGGGCGAGAAACTTGAGGCCGGCACACTCGGAATAAATGATGGTGCACCAACCGTGAGCACCTCTCCCTTCGGAGGAGTCAAGCAAAGCGGCTGGGGACGGGAACTTGGAATCGAAGGGCTTGAAGCATTCTTAGAGACAAAACATATTTCCATCGGCAATCTTGCCTGATGAGCTAAGCCAGAAGGAGAAGTACATGATTCACTTTCTTGTCCACGACGCTGCAGATAACGTCGGCGTCGCAGTTGTCGATCTTGAGCCGGGCACCGAGTGCGTTGGAAGAAACCTCGCCGACAACTCAAGCCTGAAGGCTCGCTCCGAGCAGGCAATCCCTCTCGGGCACAAGCTCGCACTCAAGGATTTCGCCGTCGGCGACACGGCAATTAAGTATGGGTGTGAGATTGGCCGCATCGTTCAGGCCGTCAAAGCCGGACAACATGTGCACACACATAATTTGAAGACGAAGAGGTGGGCGTAGTTATGAAGAAGCGGACAGTGCTTGGTTACAGGCGCGAAAACGGACGCGTTGGCGTGCGCAATCACGTCATCATCCTTCCCGTGGATGACATCTCCAATGCGGCGTGCGAAGCCGTCGCCAACAACATCAAAGGAACGCTCGCATTGCCTCACGCCTATGGCCGGTTGCAGTTCGGCGAAGATCTCGAACTTCACTTCCGCACGATGATCGGCACAGGCAGCAATCCGAACGTCGCGGCTGTCGTGGTCATTGGTATTGAGCCAGGTTGGACCCAGCGAATCGTCGAAGGCATCGCGAAGACCGGAAAGCCGGTAAAGGGCTTCTGGATCGAAGGCAAGGGAGACATCCAGACCATCGCTGAGGCCTCGCGTCAGGCGAAGGAGTACGTGCAGTGGGCCTCCGAACTGCAGCGCACAGAGTGTGGTCTCGAAGAGCTTTACATCAGCGTAAAGTGTGGTGAGTCGGACACAACGACCGGCCTTTCGAGCTGCCCAACTGTAGGCAACGTCATCGACAAACATTGCGCCCTTGGAGGTACAGCCTCCTTCGGCGAAACTAGCGAACTTACAGGCGCCGAACACATCGTCGCTTCTAAGGCGGCGAATGAAGAAGTCCGCAAGGAATTCTTTGCAGCGTTTGAAGACTATACAAAGCTCGTGTTCGACCAGAAGACGAACGATCTCTCTGAGTCACAACCAACCAAAGGCAATATCGCCGGTGGTCTAACTACGATCGAAGAGAAGGCGTTAGGCAACGTCGAGAAGCTCGGTAAGAAGACCAAATTTGTCGGCTGCCTCCAACCTGCCGCTGCTCCCGATAAACCCGGCCTCTGGTTCATGGATACGTCCAGCGCCGCAGCGGAAGCCGTTACACTTTGGGCCGCCTCCGGCGCCGTCGTGCACCTCTTCCCCACTGGCCAGGGCAACGTGATTGGCAATCCGATCGAGCCCGTCATCAAACTAAGCGGCAATCCGAAGACCGTCAAATTCATGGGCGAGCACATCGATCTCGATGTTTCGAAGATTCTCCAGGGCGAGATGACACTCGACGAGGCTGGCGATGCTCTGCTGGATGTTATCGTGCGCACCGCGAATGGCCGTCTGACCGCTGCGGAGGCCTTAGGTCACCGTGAATTTGTCATGACCAAGCTATATCGCAGCGCTTAACCATCTGAACACTCGATCAATGAAACGATTTCGGCCGTCTTACTTGCGGCAAATTACAGTTCGCCTGGCCGAGCATGTCGGCGTTTCAGCAGAGGACGCGGAGATCTTTGCCCGCGCCCTCGTCGACGCCGACGTGCATGGCACTTCTACCCACGGGGTCTCACGCCTCAATATCTACCTTGAACGAATCTGCAAGGGGCTGATCAACCCAAGGGCGGAACTCTCTGTAGATCGAGCACATGGCGGCGTTCTTGCGCTCGATGCTTGCAACGGTCTCGGGCAGGTCCAGGCGATGAAGGCGCTGAACCTCCTCATGCCTCTTGCGAAGACGAACGGAGTCGCAGCGGCCACAATTCGCAATTCGCAGCACTTCGGCGCTGTCTCCTACTACTGCAACTACGCCACCGAGCATGGAATGATTCTGCTCGCCATGACGAACTGCGAGCCGGCAATGTCTCCCACAGGTGGTTATGAGCCCTTCTTCGGGACAAATCCAATCGCGGCCTCGTTTCCCCGTAAGGATGGACCGCCAGTAAAAGTGGATCTAGCAACTTCGATTGTAGCGAGGGGAAATATCATCGCTGCCAACAAGAAGAAGGAGCCGATACCAGAAGGGTGGGCTCTGAGCAGGAGCGGAGAACCTACCACGGACGCCGCAGAAGCTCTGCTCGGGACCGTTCAGACGATGGCAGGGCATAAAGGCTACGCTCTTGCTCTGATGGTCGAGATATTCAGCGGTGTCCTCTCTGGAGCAGCCGTTGGCTCCGATGTCGGTTCAATGTACAAGAACCTGGATCGCAAGCAGAATGTTGGGCATTTCTTCTGCCTTCTCGACATTTCGGCGTTCATGGATACAGAAAAATTCGACGATCGCATGAGTTGGATGGTTGACCACTTAAAAGGCAACAAGCTGCGACCGGGTGCTGAGGAGATTCTGATTCCAGGAGAGCGTTCGGCGCGTGCGGCGGTGAAGAGCGAGCAGAGCGGCGTTGTTCTCGGATCGGAAACAGTTGTTGAACTTGAGAAGTGGTGTAGGCACTTTGGCTTCGTCTTCGATGCCAATGAAACCGGTGGGATAAATGGCTGACATCTTAATATCGGAAAATATTCGCGGTGACGCGGTGGACACGCTCTCGAAGCGCTTCAACGTTGTCACAATGCCGGACCTATGGCGCGATCCCGCAGCGCTCGCCCACGAGCTTCAAGGCACGCGCGCGCTGATCATCCGGAATCAGACTCAGATTACGGACGACCTCCTCCGCACAGCAAACGACTTGATTGTTCTCGGCCGCGCGGGTGTCGGCCTCGACAATGTTGATCTCAAGGCTTGTGAAAAAGCCGGGATTATCGTGACCTCTACACCGGAACAGAGCACGATCAGTGTCGCAGAGCTCGCTATTGGCCTGATGATCTCGCTCGCGCGTCAAATACCCCAAGCAGATGCCGACACGAGACAAGGTAACTGGAATCGCCAGCGCTTTGGGGGTACCGAACTCCACGGCAAGACCTTCGGCATCATCGGGGCCGGCAGGATCGGACTCGCGACTGCGCGCAGAGCCCAGGCCTTCGGCATGAGCATCCTGGCGCATGATCCATTTGTCAGCCGCGACAATGTATTTCTTGCAGAGTTGAATGCAAAGGTCGTTACGTTTGAAGACCTCCTCGATCGATCTGACGTCATCTCATGCCATCTGCCTGCTTCACCGCAAACAGTGCGCGTCATCAACGCGACAGCGTTTGCACGCATGAAGCCTTCTGCCCTTTTCATCAACACCTCGCGCGGCGAGGTCGTAGACGAAACCGCTCTTGTTGACGCATTGAAATCGAACAGAATCGCCGGCGCCGCGCTCGATGTGCGTGAGGCCGAACCTCCCGCCAAGGGCGAACTCGAAACACTGTCCAATGTTCTCCTGATGCCACACATCGCTGCGTTCACTCGTGAGGCTCAGGCACGCGTCACACGAGCCATCTGTGAGGATGTCGCTCGTGTGCTTGATGGCGAGCGGCCCATGAACGCTGTAGTCGCGCCGCCGGCCTCAAGGAATGGATCCAAGAAAGGTTGAGCGCTTTCCATCCGATCTTTGACCCCGCCGCGTGATCGCCGCGCATGAGGTGGGCATACTGGAGGCGAGAATAGTGCAGCGCCGGGAGCGCCGCTCTACTTCGCTGAGCCGCATTCTCAATAAGGGTTCGCGAGCAGAACCAGGGCATTAGTTTGCCAATCTGAGGCCGGTTGGCACAGCCAGTTTCGACCAGCAGCCTCTCCGCACTTCACCACGTTGCACTCATGATGTAACAATTTCCCCATCATGAATGTTCGGCTCTGTTCCAAACGGCGTGCGGCGACGTTTGCTTCGATCGTCCTATGCTTTCAACTCGCACCGAATACCAGCGCTCGGGCGCAGAGCCTTCGCAAGACGGGCACAACGCTGCGCATTGAACTAATTGGTGATTCCACGCAAACAAACAACGCGGGGTATGGTCGTGGGTTCTGTGCGAATCTGACTGCCCTCGTTGACTGCGTCAACATGGCGCACGGAGGAGCAAGCACGAAAACCTATCGTGCCGGTGGATTCTGGGCTAAGAGTCTCGCCACCAAGCCGGACTACATTTTGATCCAGTTCGG
>Ga0134125_10003379_pt1 | contig 18493 bp, 13 predicted proteins | sample KB31751_FD_96464 | JGI IMG/M metagenome (GOLD analysis project Ga0134125, IMG submission 96464) | Terrestrial soil microbial communities with excess Nitrogen fertilizer from Kellogg Biological Station, Michigan, USA - KB3-175-1 | ecosystem: Environmental > Terrestrial > Soil > Unclassified ... | reverse complement strand
TCCGACACGCGGCCGTGTGGGTCCTTCCACTTATCCCGGAGGTCGCGTCTTCGTCGGTCACGCCACTCTGAAGGATCTCGTCGCCGATGCATTCGACGTACAGGATTTTCAGGTGAAGGGCGGCGCGGGCTGGATGAGAGCCGATCAGTATGATGTCGACGCCAGACCTCCGGCCTCTTCGGAATCGGCCAAAACACGTCCGGCCATCAAGGCTCCGTTGAATCCGGAACAACGCGAAATGCTGCTCTCATTGCTCGCGGACCGATTTCACTTCAGATTCCATCGTGAAGAGGTCGAAGGTCCGGTGCTGCTTCTGACAAAAGGGAAGGCTCCCAAACTGGATCCGCCCGCCGATGCGAAGGCTTACTCGTGGGTGGGAAGCGCCACAGAGGGTGGGATGATGACCGGGACCGGAATCAGAGGGACCAATGCCTCCATGGCGCTTCTGGCTGACCGGCTGCAATGGTACTTCGAACGGCCGGTAATCGATCGGACAGGCATCCAGGGATCGTTTGATTTCAAATTTCAAACGCCATGGGACGGTCCGCCGATCACGAGCAGCAAATCGATCCGAAGCCCTGAGGTCCTCACGAATATCGTCAGCGCGATCCAGGGGATCGGGCTCAAACTGGAAAACGGCAAGGATCAGATAGAAACAATCGTGATCGACGATGCGAGCAGGCCGACTCCGAATTAATTTGCGGCCGCTGAACGTTGCGATCGCTAAGGCAACCTGTACGCCACGAGTTCCGCCGGATGTCCCGCGCCTCCGATTCCCAGCACCAGATACTGCTTCCCGCCGAGCATGTAAGTCATCGGTGACCCCGTCTGCGGCGCGGGCATGAAGATGGCGCCCGCGTCCTTGCCTGTCCCTTTGTCATAGGCCCGCAGCATCGCACCGCGTTCGCCGTCGGCGTTCGTGAAGAACCCCGCCTCGCCCGCAATCAGCAACGACTTCGTCACCAGCGTGCCAATCATGCCGACGCGTCCGGTCCGCGGGATCGTCATCCCCTTCAGAGCGGGCGCGTTGCGTACCACATCCGGCGTCTCGCCGTGCGCGATCTGCCAGAGGATTTCCCCCTTGTTCATATCGATCGCGCTGATGCGTCCATAAGGCGGCTTTACCAGCGGTATTCCTTCGACCGTAATTCCGCCGCGTCCGCCGCCGCGTCGACCCCCACCGCGTCCCGCCGGCGCCGCGGCATTGCCCTGCACGTACGCGATATCCGGCGGATTCGGCCCCGAGGGCGGCAGCAGCCCAAACGGCGCGATTTCCGTCTGCGAAAAGACGTAGAGAATGTGGCTCTCCGGATCATACGAGCCGCCCGGCCAGTTCGTGCCGCCGTTTGGAGGCCCAAGCGCGAGCGTCGCCAGCGGTCCTTCCGCCTTGCTCACGACAGGCGGCGTGAACACCGGTCCTGACTTGTAGTGCGAAACGATTTCCTCCGCCTCCGCGCGCAACTGCGGAGTGAAATCGATCAGGTCGTCGATGGTTACCCCAACGCGATCGTAAGCGGGAGGCTTTGAAGGAATCGGCTGCGTCGGCGAATACCATTCGCCCGGTACGTCACCCTTCGGTACAGGTTTTTCTTCCATCGGCCAGATCGGAACTCCGGTCTCTCGGTTGAACACATAGAGAAACGCCTGCTTGGTTGGCTGCGCGACAGCCTTCACCGGCTTGCCGTCAATCGTGATATCGGTGAGGATCGGCGCGCAGGGAATATCCATATCCCAGATGCCGTGGTGCACCAGTTGGTAATGCCACTTGCGCACGCCGGTTTTGAGATCGAGCGCCACCAGACTTTCGCCGAACAGCCCGTTGCCCGGCCGGCTTCCGCCATAAAAATCGCTCGTCGGCAGTTCCACCGGAAGATAGACGAGGCCGAGGTTTTCGTCCACCGAAATCTGTCCCCATACGCCGGTATTCCCGGTATAAGAAGCCGAATCGTTCAGCCACGTGTCCGCGCCGAATTCGTTCGGCAGCGGGATCGTGTGGAAGATCCACAGACGTTTGCCGGTCCGCACATCGAACGCGCGCACGTAGCCTTTGGGATTCGTCTTGCCATTTTTCGGAATATTGCCGTTGCTGTGAAGCGCGCCGACAATGATCTCGTCCTTCGCGATAATGGGCGCGGAGTTCAGCCCGATGTCGGCGGTGTCGAGATCCATTGTCTGGTCGTCATCCTGCTTAAGATCGACGATGCCGGTCTTCCCGAAGCCCGCGATCGGAACGCCGGTTTTCGCGTTCAGCGCCACAAGCTGGTATCCCAGCGTGACGTAATAGATGCGTTCTTCGCGGCCATCCGTCCACCAGGCAAGTCCGCGCCCCGAAAGCTGGTGCGGGGCGTTGACGCCGCGCAGTCCTTCGTGCTCGCTGTGCATCCAGAGCAACTCGCCGGTAGCGGCATCGAGCGCGAACACCGCCCGGCGCGTGCCGCCAACCGAGTAGAGAACGCCGTTCACCATGAGGGGAGTACTTTCGATGCTGTTTTCGGCGCGCGGCCCGAGATTGGCCGTGCTGAACCGCCAAGCCACCTGGAGGGTGTTGAAATTGGCGGCACTAATCTGATCGAGCGGCGAATAGCGGGTGTTGCCGGTGTCGCCTCCGTAAGTGGTCCACTGACCGTTTTTGGCACCGGATTGGGCCAGCAGCACGGTCATCAGAACCGCAGCAGTGGAAATGATACGGAGAAGAGTAAGTTTCATGCAGGTTTCCAGGCGAACCCCCCTTTATATCGCAACGTAAAATATCTGTATGCTGCGCGCCGCGATTCTCTGCCTGATGGGAGTGAGCGCCTGGGCTCAGAACTTCGAAGCCGCCGAGATCCGGGTGAACCCATCCGGTGAGGAGCGGTCATCCGTCCATCTGGCAAACGGCGCTCTCACGATGCACAACGTTTCGCTGCGCATTCTGCTGGCCGAGATCTATCTGATGACGCCGGACGATATCGTCGGCCCTTCCTGGCTGAGCGACGTTCACGTGGATATTGCCGCGAAAGCGCCATCGCACGACGCTTCCGATGCCGACCTGAGGGAGATGACCAAAGCGCTGCTTCGGGACCGCATGAAGATGGTGGCGCATCTGGAACCCCGTCCGCGCTCCGTCTGGGCGCTCGAAGTCTGGAAGGGCCGGCACAAGCTGAAGCCATCCACGTCCCCGGCAAGGCCCGAAGACGCGGCGTGCCGGCGGCAATCCGCCGAGACCGGCATCCGGTTTTTCTGTCAGCACATGTCGATGGCGGAGTTCGCGCACGAAATTCCCGAGATCGCCGGACGGTATACCGATCAGCGTGTCGTCGATCGTACGGGCCTCGAAGGCTGGTGGGAGTTCACGCTGGAGTGGACGCCTTCCGCGGATCTGGAAGCGAACGGCGGGCTCACGCTGTTCGCCGCTCTTCAGTCGCAGCTCGGTCTTCAGCTCGCAAGCAAAAAGTTGCCCGTGCCGGTCGTGATCATCGACAGCATGGAGCGAGCACCAGCGGAAAACTAATTACGATCGGTTCTGTTTTCGCCGGGCCAGACGCTTCTTCACATCCGGCCAGTATTCCTTGAGCAGATTTGAAATCGAATCGGTTCCAATCTGCGTAAACATGCGCTGCATGGTGGGCCGGAAACCGACTCCGTCGGGATAGTAAGCGTTGCCGATGGAGGCCGTAACACCGTTACCAAGGAACTCGCCGAAGTTGAACGTCGGGTTTCCGTGGTCTGTCTTCGCCACGGCGACACGGCTGAGTGCGTAAAACGTCCGCTTCTTTTTCGAACCCTCTCCCAGGCGGAAATACCGGGGATCTTCACGGAGCAGCGCCGGGAAAAAACCTTCCGCCATGTAGTTGCCCATATCCTGATCGGCGATTGAACAGGCATAGCGATGTGCGTAGCCTTTTACGCCCTGACCGAAAGAGGGATTCTGGTCCGTGAGCTGATAAAGGCTGGCAAAGATTCCCGCCATCACGTAGGAAGGCCCATCGATGCTGTCTTTGGTCGCGATGGTCAGCTTCTGCCGGGCGGTCAGCGGCTTGAACGGCACAGACGATTCCACCGTCCGGTAATTCGGCAGAACTCCGAAAGCGCGCTTATCGGATTCCTGCGCGAACAGGACGGGCGCCAGCAGGAGGCTGACAATCAGTATTCGACGGGTGTAGGTTCGCACTCAGGGAAGCGATGATCCCGCGGCGAGCGAGGTTACATCAGTTGATCGTAAAGACGCTTCCGGATTGCCTCGAAGTCAGACGTATTCAGAACGTAGCTGCCGCGCTCCGGATTCAGCCTGTGGATTTCCGCCTGCGTTTTTTTGATCCGGTCCTGCGTCGGCGGATGCGAGAGGAACAGCTTCGCCACACGTCCCGGAGTGGCGCGTTCGGTCGATGCGATCTTTTCGAACATGTCGATACTGGCAGCGGGGTCGTATCCGGCGTCGTAAAGATAGTGCACGCCGAGCTTGTCGGCTTCCGTCTCAAATTCCCGCGAGAAGTGCAGGGAAGTCACCGGCGCCGCCGCTCCCGCCGCCTGCCGTGCGGCCACGCCTCCAAGACCGGGGATCAACATACCAAGCGGCGTTCCGATGATCTTCGCCAATTGCCCGCGGCTCTCCTGCCGTGTCGCATGGCGCGCTGCCGCGTGTCCGATTTCGTGGGCTATGACTGAAGCGAATTCGGCTTCGTTATTGGCCATCATCAGGATGGAGGAGTTCACGTAAACGTAGCCGCCGGGCAACGTGAACGCGTTGATTTCGGAAGACTGAATCATCTTCACGGTGACGGGAAATGGCGCATTGGCCTGCTTCACGAGATTCTGGCCGAGGCGATTCACATATTCCGCGACGATCGGATCCCCGACCACGCGGGCCTGCGTTTCCACTTCCGCCGCCATGCGACGGCCGAGTTCGATCTCCTGCGGGATGCTGTAGAGATTGATCCCGCGGCCGCGGGCCATCAAAGGGGCGCCGGTGAGCAACAACAGCGGGGCGATCAATAACAACGGCATGGCCAGCCGGGTGGACATCATCTCTATCTTAATCGGTTATCAGGCCGCGATTGTTAGAATTCGTCAATGCCCCGCGCCGCGGCCCTGATTCCTGCATACCGGCCGGGCGAGGCGCTGGCCGGCCTCGTCGCAGCGCTCCTCAAGCGCGGCTTTGCACCGGTAGTTGCCGTGGACGACGGCAGCGGTTCCGAATACGCCGCAATCTTCGCACAGCTGTCCGCCATGCAGGGCGTCCGGGTGCTCCGGCATGCGGTCAATCTTGGCAAGGGCGCCGCGCTCAAAACCGGCATGAATTTCATTTTGGTGGAATATCCCGAAGCGGCTGGAGCGATCATGGTTGATGCCGACGGGCAGCACGATCCTGCCGATGTCGCCGAGGTCGCGCGGGTTTTCGACGAGCATCCGGACTCGCTGGTGCTCGGATCGCGCACTTTCGCCGGATCCGTTCCGTTGCGCAGCCGCCTCGGAAACTCCATCACGCAGACCGTGATGCGCTTTATCGCGGGGCAGCGCCTTTCCGACACGCAGACCGGACTCCGCGCCGTGCCTCGCCGCCTGATGGAGCGAATGCTCAGCGTGCCGGCCGCCGGGTACGAATTCGAGCTCGAAATGCTGATCGCCGCCAAGCACCTCGGCTTTCCGGTCATCGAGCAGCCGATCCGCACGATTTACGAACCGGGAAATCCCACCTCGCATTTTGAGCCGCTGCGCGATTCGATGCGGATTTATTTCGTGCTGCTGCGCTTCGGTATGATTTCCATGCTGACGGCGGCGCTCGATAACATCCTGTTCTATACGTTCTTTCACTCCTCGGCCAACATTGCGGCGTCGTTGTTCGTCGCGCGCGTGATCGCGCTCGGGTTCAATTACGGCGCGGTCCGCAAGGCAGTTTTTCTTTCACGCGAACAGCATCGCATAGCGCTCCCGCGCTATCTGTTGCTCGCGGCGGCGAATGTTGCGCTTTCTTACTCGCTGATTATATTTTTTTCGAGCAGGCTCGGATTTCACGTCATGCCGACGAAGATCGCGGTGGAATCCGTGCTCTTCATTGCGAATTTCGCGATCCAGCGCGATTTCGTGTTCGCTACAACGAAGCGCTGAGCCAGTGATCGAGATGATGCTTCTGAGCGCCCGTCGCATCGGGACGCAGTTCGAGTTGCCAGGTGGATGGCGCCTCGCCCAGCGTCAATTCAAGGCGCGTCAGCTTCTCGCGGCGCGCAACCAGGACGGAAACCCGGTCACCAGGCTTGTAATTTTCGAGCCGCGGGGCTATCTGGTCGGCGCGCACCCGAAAGTCGCCGATCGCGAGAATTTCGTCGTCGACATTCAGTCCTGCTTCGTAACCAGGCGTTCCAAGAGGGACCCGCGAGATCAGAAGACGTCCGTTATCCACGCGCGTCTCGACGCCAATCCACGCCTTCTTTGATGGCTCCGCGTGGCGGAAGCGCAGCCCGAACCACTCGAGCGCGTCATCGTAATTCAGCTCGCCCGCCGTCTCCACCGTCTCGTGGAAAAACGCCGCCAGCGGCACACCGGCCACCTCTTCTGCCAGCGCTTTGAACTGCTCCGGCGTGAAGCCGTGATCGCCGGAATAACGCTGGAACGCCAGACGCATCAGATCGTCCAGCGATTTGCGGTCGTCTGTTGCGCGGCGAATTTTCGCATCGAGCAGCCACGCCACGATCGCGCCCTTTGTGTAGTAACTGACCGCGACATTATTCGAATTCTCATCCGGCCGGTAGTATTTGATCCAGGCATCGAATGAGGCGCCTTCCGCCGACTGCACCAACCGCCCCGGCGCATTCTGCAGCGAGTTGATCAGCGACGAAAGCGAACCCGCCGTCTCACTGCCCGTCCCGAGATATTCGGCGCGTGTGGTCAGCGCCGCGCGATGGACGGTCAGCGCTCCGTAGTATTCCGTGAAGCCCTCCACCACCCAGAGGCTCTTCGTGGGATTCTCCGCCTCGTAGTTGAACGGGCCGAGTTCCACCGGACGCAGCCGCTTCACGTTCCACGCATGAAAATATTCATGCGATACCAGATCCAGCCAGCCCACGTAGGCCCTGCGCGTGCGCGTGGCCCAGCGGGTCGACATGACCGTGAACGAATTCCGGTGCTCGAGCCCGCCTCCGGCTTCCGTCAGCAAATTGAGAAAAACGTAGCGGTTCTTATAGGGCAGCCCGCCCCACATTTCGCGATACCGGCGCACGATTGTTTCGAGATCCGCCGCCGCCCGTTCACCATCGAACGTGCTATCCCCGCCCACCGTCACCAGAAAATGGGGAACGCCGTCGATGTCAAACTGCCGAACCTCGGGATTTCCGGCGACGATCGGCGAATCCACCAGCGCGTCGTAATTGGGCGCGATGTAATGGTGCGGCGAGGGCTGGTCCATGCCGGACATCGTTGTTTTCCACTCGGCCGGAAGCTGAATGGTGACTTCGTGCGGACGATCGAGTCCACCCACCAGCGTCAGGAAAGTCGGCGCGCCGTTCAGCAGCGCGAAAGACGAATCCACCCAATTGGTCCGGACGGACATTTCGCGGCAATAGACGCGGTAGTTGACCCGCACGGTCGCCGCGCCGCCGGTATCGATGCGCCAGCGATTCTTGGTTGTTTTGACGACTGCACCCGGCCCGTTCACCGCCTCGACATTACGCGAAAATTCGCGCACCAGGTAGGAACCGGGGGTCCAGACCGGCATGAAAACTTCAATCGACGGCTGACCGCCTGTGGGGAATTCGGCCTCGACAGCCGCATAGTGAGTGGAGGGGGCGGGGAAGGAGACTGTGTAGTGCACGGGTTCGGGTTGAGCGGCAGCAGCCAGGGGCGCGAACGTTGCCATCGCCATAAATACTGCGCCAAAGCAGGCGATGTGGTGGTTTTCAACCATGGCCGACTTCGTCATAATAGCGGGAAGTGATGGAAAACGAAAGAGATCGTCTTTGGCTCCCGGCATGCCTTTCCGGGAGCGAAGAGTAATCTCATGAAACTCCAGTGGCTGGTGATCGGAATTCTTGGCGCAACGGCGCTGTTTGGCCAGGCCCCGGCTCCGGATAACGGCGATAACGGGCCGGCCGATGAGCCGGGACGAGCGGTCGCGCGGTTGGCCATCGTCAATGGAGATGCGTCGGTGCGGCGCGGCGATTCGAACGAGTGGGTTGCGGCCGCCGTCAATGCGCCCCTGATGACGGGCGATCAGGTTTCTGTGGCGGCGGGCGGACGCGCCGAAATCCAGATCGATGCCGCCCATTACCTGCGCGTTGGACCGGACACGGAACTGCGGCTGGCGGATCTCGAAAACGGCCATTATCAGGTTCAGATTTCCCACGGTTCCATCGCCTGGCGCGTGCTGCGGGATTCACAGGCGCAGGCGGAGATCGATACGCCGCTCGTGGGCGTGCATCCCGGCGCGCAGTCGATGGTGCGGGTAGAAGTCGACCAGGACGGAAGTTCGCATATCACGGTGCGGCGGGGCGGTGCTGAAGTTTCGACCCAGAAGGGTTCAGAGCAGCTTACCGCCAACAACACCATGGACGTGCGCGGTGACGTGAACGACCCCGAATTTCAGGTGGTGGCCGCGGCCGGGCGGGATGATTTCGACAACTGGAGCGACCAGCGCGACAACTATTTGCTGAAGGCGCAGTCGCAGCGCTATGTGACGGAGGATGTCCATGGCGTGGAAGATCTCGATTCCTATGGCCGGTGGGACTACGATCCGGCTTACGGCTGGGTGTGGGCGCCTCAGGTGGCCGCGGGCTGGGCTCCGTATCAGGACGGCCGCTGGGTTTGGGAAGACTACTACGGCTGGACCTGGGTTGACTATTCGCCGTGGGGCTGGGCTCCGTTCCACTACGGCTACTGGTATAACCGCGTGGGCTATGGCTGGTCGTGGTATCCGGGTTCCCGCGTGGGGCATGTGTGGTGGCGGCCCGCGATGGTCGGATTCTTCGGCTGGGGCGGAGGCGTTTCAGTTGGGTTCGGTTTTTCGAATATCGGCTGGGTGCCGCTCGGTCCGCGTGAGGTGTTCCGGCCCTGGTATGGACGCGGCTATCACGGTGGTGTGATTGTGGCGCGCGATGTATCGGTCACGTCGTTCCGCAACGCCGGTTATGCGCGGGGTGTGACGGCGGTGGACTTCCAGCGAGGGAACTTCCGCAATTCCACGGTGGTGGACCGGGGGACACTGGCGCGCGCTTCGTTTGTGCATGGCACAGTGCCGATGACGCCGACGGCGCAGAATCTCCGGTTCAGCAATCGGGTGGCTTCGGTGGGTGGGGCGAGTGTGGCAAGACAGCGGTTCTATGGCAATTCGCCGGCTGCCGGAGCGCGCCGGACGCCGTTCGTCCAGCAACAGAACAACGTGCGGGCGGCGGTGACCGGCCAGCGGCAGCCTTTGGCCGGGCGTTCGCCGGCGCAGAATCCGAACTGGTCGCGATTCCAGTCACGGCCCGCGGGTGCAAACACGCCAACGCCATCCGCCCCGCGGTTAGACCGCTTTGGCGGCGTGCCGGGACGCCAGGCAGCGCCTGCCCAGATGCCGGCGCAAAACGCTCCGAGGCGGCTGGAAGTCTCGCCGCAGATTTTGCGGCAGCGTCCGGAGGCGAACCAGCAGCGGAACGATGAGCGGCCGCAGGCTCCTCGGCAGGCGTCGCCTCAGGGCGGCGGCGGTGGCCCGCGCGGCGGCGGTTTTGGTGGAGGCTCCGCCCCGCGCGGCGGCCACGGTGGCGGCCCGGCAGGCGGCAACGGCGGCCACGGACGCCGCTGATTTTCAACCGCCGATGTTACAATGGCCTCAGCTTCGGCGGCTGTAGCTCAGCTGGTAGTAGCGCCAGATTGTGATTCTGGAAGTCACGGGTTCGAACCCCGTCAGCCGCCCCAATATTCCCAGGTGCCAGGCCTTCGCCGCAGCGACTTCGTCCGCTTCGAATAAATCGCCATCGTGATCCTCGGGTTCAGTGACGAACTCGCCATTGCGTGGGCCGACTTCGCTGGCGGAATGACGGCTTTTTGTCTGAAGGACGGGTTAAAGGGTACCGCTCTCGATTGCCAGATGTCCGGTTCGTGGGGCGTCTACTCAACCAGAAGGTACGAAAGCGCGCGCGGGACCAGGGCTCAAGCTGCGACGGTTCGTGGATGCACGTCGCGTTCGATCTCGGCTGCCGCTGCATCTTCGGCTACATCGAGGTCATATTGCGCCTGGAGTCGCATCCAGAACTCCCGGCCGGTCCCGAAGTAGCGGGAAAGGCGAAGAGCGGTATCTGCCGTAATGCCGCGCTTTTCGTGCACGATAGCGCCAATGCGCGTGGCTGGGACACGAAGCTGCATGGCCAGCCCGTTCACACTGATCCCAGCCGGATTGAGAAACTCCTCGCGAAGCACCTCGCCGGGATGGAGTGGCGCGATATCTTTTTTGCGGATTGGCATGGGTATATTCTCCTTTAATGGTAGTCCACTATTTCGACTTCTGTCGCCTTCTCCGGGGTGCCACTGGAAGCAAATTCGATATTGACCATTTACCCTGATGGCATATTGGCCAGCGCGTTCACCCTTCAACTGCTCCGCTGCCATCCCCGATCCTGAGTTCGGCCCGATTGTCCGCTGCGTGAAGGGTTTGCAGGCGGCGATACGCGACGCGCTCGATGTTCACACAAGCTTCCGGCTGCGAATACGGTTGAAGACTTTTTCAGTTTCACGGCAGCAGAATGATTTGATCACTAAAACCAGACAACACGTGACACGTTGTACGCAATACGCCTGCGATATAAACTCCGCAAAGTATCCGATCAGAAGGCACCGCGCGTTTTCGCGAAGGCAGCGCGGCACTCTGGTGTGACGCAGCCGCGGATCAATGTCTGCTCCGCGGTCATGTCTCGCGCTTCTCGCTCGATGCGCTGGTCAATATCTCGGCCGCGCTCGGCTGCCGAATTCGCTTCGAGCTTGAGCCGGCTTGAATCGGATTGCAGTTACGCCAAATCAATTTTGCGAAGGCTTCTCGACTCGATCCACCGAAAGGTACTCAACCGGCCCTGTGCCGCTCTCCAGCCGCAATCCAGGCTCCTGCTCCATCGCATCGAACAGCGAAGGCGCATGAGGCCCCGCTGGCGCCGATTGCGCAATGGAGGTCCCCTGCGCGGCCGCCGGCGGGTCCCTTTCCCACTGCAGGTGGACATCATAGGTTCCGGTAAGTCCTGTCCGATCGATGATGACCCGATTATTGATGCCCGAAAAGTGGCCTGCCAGAGTCCGGTAGGCAACGCCCTCCGGGTCCGAGATCCGCACGCCTCGCCAATCCAGGGTGCTGATGAGTCCCTCGTTCGTCTGGCTGTAACACTCATTGGGCAAGTCCTTCTTCACCGGCACGCAATTTCCAGCCGGCATTTTGATGCCGCCCTTAGCGACGGTCAAAAAGTACACGGGCTCTTCTTTCGTTACGCGATGCTCCTGCAACCGGAACCGTTCTTTCAGAAGTTCCCGGAGCGCTGCCAGAACCTGCTCTTCGCTGGCGGGGCCTGGAGTCCGGGCATCGATGTCGTAACGCTCATCGAGCGTCCAATTCGGCAGGTTCCCGGACAGGAATTTGGAATTTATGCGCCAGGCAGTCAAAATCAACCACTGGAGCGCCAGATCCTTTCCGCGAAACCGGCCCGGCGTTATCGAAATATCGCCGCCTGGGGCCGGGTCCTTACTTAACCTGATGGACGCAACTTCAAACCGCGCTCCCCCGGTAATCTGCGCGTTGGCCGCGGGCGCCCCGTGCCAGGCCAGAGCTCCGAGCGCGGCCAGCGGCGTTATCCAGACGATCATGGAACGCACGGTGTGGCGAACGTCGACATTCGCTATCCCTCCCGCACCTGCTTTCATGCTCGAATTATTCCACGGCATCGGCGTTTCTTCGAGTTCCCTCCGCGAGCGACAACCGTTATCCTGAGGATTCGATGCTGGCTGCTGCAATTCCAACTCGTTCCACTCCGGATGAAACCCAGATTCTGGGGCTGCTTGGCGGCCTGCTGGTTCTCGCCTTCTTTTCCAACCGCGTTTCGCGAGTGTCCCGCATTCCCGATCTGCTGATTCTGATGCTCACGGGCGTCATACTCGGACCTGTATTGGGCTGGCTGGCGATTCCCGATCTGGCCAGCTTCACGGAGTACCTGGGTACGCTCGCGCTGATCCTGATCCTTTTCGAAGCCGGCACCGAGATCAGGCTCAGGGACACCCTTCGGCATTTTCCGCCCGGCATGCTGTTCGCGGCGCTTTCTTTCGGCACGAGTTTCACCGCCGTGGCATACGCGGGAAAGCTACTGCTCGGACTCAGCACTCACAATTCGCTGCTGCTCGGCGCCGTGCTCGGCTGCGTCAGCGGAACAATCGTCATCCCGGTCCTGCAGCAGCTCGGGATCCGTGGGCCCGTGTCCGTCGTCCTCGTGCTCGAAGCGGCCCTTGGGGATGTCATCGGTGTGATCACCGTCGGAAGTCTAACCGCAATCGCGGAAGGCGACCCTCTCATGAGCGGCCTTCTAAAGGGATTGCTGACACGCACCTTCATCGCCATCGCAGCGGCGGTCGTCGCGGGCTTCTTCTGGTCGCGCGCCCGCTGGCGTTTCCGCACCGACCGTTTTGGGAGCGTTCTCCATGTCGGTGTCGTCTTAGTGGTGTACGGGGTGACCAGGGTTATCGGCGGCAGCGGACTGCTTGCCGTTCTGGCGTTCGGACTGACGCTGGCGAACACGCACGGACGGAAAGATACCCCCCGGGAAGAAACCGGCGCACTGGTATTCCACTCCGATCTGAGTTTTCTCGTTCGGTCCTTCTTCTTCGTGTTGCTGGGCGCCTCCGTCGAACTCATCGGCCGCGCCTACATACTGGCGACGTTCGCGATTCTCGCGGGCCTGGTGGTCGCCAGAATCGCATCGGTTCTGGCGTTGCGTGTGACGACGATGAGGACCATGAGCAAATCAGAGCGCGAACTGCTGTCAGGATTGCTGCCCAGAGGCCTGGTGAATGCCGTTCTGGCTATTCAGGTCGCTGGCCGGGTGCCTGCCCTGGACTTCCTTCCCGCCATGACGTTCACCGTGCTCGTCGTGACCAACCTCCTGATGGTGTTCGCAACCTGGCGCAGCCGGCCAAAGGAGGGCGCGCTGCAACCGGAGATTGACAGCGCACTTCAGGCTTCGGCCAGGCATTCCCAGCGGGCGTGCCGCTTGCCACAATAGCGGGATATAGTCCAGTACTTTGCGGGACCAGGTTGCCGTTCGTTAGCCTTGAACCCTATCCCGGGGCACGCGGTATTCATAAATCAGGCTTGTATAAAAAAATTACATTGACGTCCGAAAATATCGAGATGTCGCTGTAAAATTCAGGTAAATCGAGGGTTGTTCATGGCTGTCGCTGACGCTTCTATCGCACACTCCGGACCAGAGGTCGCAATACACGGACCGAGCGGACTTACGCACAAATGTTCCCTGTTCGGTCTGGATCAGGGAAAAATGCATATCCGAAGCACGATCTGGATCGAACCCGAATCACACGTGCGCGTACAGTTCGGTCATCTTACTTTTTCCGGAATTGTGACTTATTGCATCCGAAAAGATAGCCATTACAGCACCTGTATCGACGTCATGGCCGGTCATGAGGAGCGGCGCGAACCCCGCCTCTCCATCCAGCGCGGGGGCCACGTCACTACGCTTGGCGGCGCACGGCAGTCGGCCGGCGCGCCGGGTGTGCTTCTTGACCTCGCGGTTTCCGGAATGCGGGTCCAGGTTCCCTACGAAGTCGAGCCTGGCACGATGATTTTTGTTGAAATGGAATCCGATCTTGTTGCCGGCGAAGTCCGCCGCTGCACCAGGGTGGCGAATGGAAACTATGAGGCGGGCGTCGCGATCACTGACGTTCTTTCTACTCGCGGCAACGGCGCCCACACCCGCAGCGTTCTGCGCAAAGCCCGCATGCGGATGGCCCACGCAATCCTCGGGAAGGGAATGGAGCAGCCCGCAAATTTTGTGTGACGCTCATGTGTGACGAGATGGAGGATAATGCCTTGGAGTTTTGCCGAAAGGAAATCCGATGGCCCTGCGATCCCCGAATCGTCCGGGCGCATCTCGACGGGTACGATGAGCCCATTGCGGGGGAACTGGTGGAGGTTTCAAGAACCGGTGTCCAGTTACACATACCGGACCCGATTCCCGTCGGCTCGCTGATCACTGTCGAAATCGGAGCAACGGTCGTTCTCGGCGATGTGCGCCATTGCGACCCGGGTCCGAAGGACTACTACACTGTCGGCCTGCACACCTGCGACGTCAAGGGGAACGCGTCGTAAAGGCCAGGCGAAGTCAACGGATTTCTACCGATGTTCGTCGCGCTTGTGCCAGTCCTCTTTATAGAGATCGAAATGCACATGCTCGCGCGGATGCGCCGCGATGAAATCCTCATTCAGCGTCACCCCTAACCCCGGCGTATCCGGCAGGCTGAAATAGCCATCCACCACTTCCGGATACTGCACCACCGCGCCCTTCACCCACGCATCCGCGAAGTCATTAAAGTGTTCCTGAATTTTGAAATTCGGAGTGCATGCCGCCAGATGCAGGTTCGCCGCGGTCGCCACCGGACCGCAGACATTGTGCGGCGCCATCAGCATGTAATAGGACTCCGCCCATGCCGCCAGCTTCCTGGCCTCCGAAATGCCGCCGAAATGCGATAAATCGATCTGCACAATGTCACACGCCTGAAGCTCGAACAACTCGCGGCATTCCACCCTGCTGTGGATGCGTTCTCCCGTCGCAATAGGCGTATGCGTCATTGCCTGCGCCACCTTCCTGAGCGCAGCCAGATTCTCCGGCGGCACCGGCTCTTCGAACCACCCCGGACGGAACGGCTGCAGATCGTTCGCAATTCCGATCGCCACCGCGGGGCTGAACCTTCCGTGCATCTCGACGAAGATATCGAAGTCGGGTCCCACCGCATCACGCACCGCTTCCACCAGCTCAATCGACCGCATCCGTTCCTTGCGGTCGAGCTCGTAGAACCCCGCGCCGAACGGATCGAGCTTCGCCGCCTCATACCCGCGCGCCACCACAGCCTTTGCGGCCTTCGCAAACTCCTGAGGGGTCCGCTCCACCGTGTACCAGCCGTTCGCGTAGGCTTTAATCTTCTGCCGCACCGCGCCGCCCATCAGCCGGTAGACCGGGAGATTCAGCGCCTTTCCCATGATGTCCCAGCACGCCATCTCGATCAGCGCGATGCCGCTCATCGCGACTTCTCCCGCCCGGCTGTAATCATTCCGCCGCATCGTATCGACAATCAGCTCGCGGTCGAACGGATCTTTCCCGACCACGTGCCGCGGCGCGGCCTCCGCCAGATACCCCAGCAGGGCGTCCGTGTTATTGATCATGCGGACTTCGCCCACGCCGCTGAGACCCTCGTCCGTTTCCACCACAACAAAGGTCAGATTGCGCCAGGGAGTGCCGAGTACGAGGGAGCGGACATTGGTGATTTTCATTTTCGTTATTCCAGATTACAGGAGCATCTGTGGGCATCGAAACGTGTGCCAGAGCACCAATCGCCGAACCAAATACTTACCATCCTTTACGGGGCTTTGAAATTACTTGCGATACACTTGAAAACATGAGGGTTCTCAGTTTCGTTTTGCCCTCGTAGTGCATCTTGTTTCGGATCGTGGACGCTGCGTTCCGCGTTTGATCGAACATAACAACTCACAAGGTCGCCTCTGCCTTCACAGGCCGGGTGGCTGGAAGTGTCTTTAAATCATATCGAAATCCATGCGTCACATATCCCATAGAAAGCTAAGCCTTTTTGCAACTCTTGCGGCCGTCGCCGCTCTCGGTTTGTCGCAGCTTTGCGCACAGACTGTTGGAACTCTGAAAGGCACCGTAACGGACCCTTCGGCGGCGGTTGTCCCCAATGCCGATATCCAGGTTACCGGCGGCGGCCAGGCTCACGCCGCGAAGACAGACGGCAAAGGCCAGTACACGGTCACTCTGCCGCCCGGTCAGTACAGTATCCAGGTCACGTCCCCCGGCTTCGTCACAGCTACAAAGCAGGGTATCGCCATTACCAACGGCCAGGCGACCTCTCTCGATATCGCCCTTGAAATCTCTGTATCGGCCTCGCAGGTGGATGTTTCGGCGAGCGGCGTCGGCGCGGTGGCCGTCGATCCTTCGCAGAACTCCTCCGCCATCGTTTTGGATCAGACCGATCTCAATGCGCTCCCCGATGACCCGGATGATCTCGCGCAGCAGTTGAGCTCGATGGCCGGTCCTTCCGCCGGCCCGAACGGCGCACAGATTTTCGTCGACGGTTTCAGCGGCGGCCAGTTGCCCCCGAAGAGCTCGATCCGCGAAATCCGCATCAACTCCAACCCATTCGCTTCCGAATTTGACAGTCCCGGCTTCGGCCGCATCCAGGTTTTCACGCGTCCCGGCACGGACAGCTATCACGTCGGCGCGTTCTTCACTTACGGCAGCCACGCTCTCGACACCCGCAATCCATTCGTCAACGGTGACATGCCGAACTATGACAACCGGCAGATTTCCGGCAACGCCAGCGGACCGCTCGGTAAACACCTTTCCTGGTCGATGGATGTGAGTCAGCGCAAATTCAACACTTCACAGCTGATCAACGCACTCGTCCTCGGCCCCGGACCGGCGTTTACGCCCACTTCCTATAATTCGACCTACGCGACACCCTCGACAAGCCTTCAGCTCAACCCCCGGCTGGATATTGCACTGAACAACAACAACACGCTGGTGCTGCGCTATTTCCGGAGCACCGGGTCGAGCGAAAACGGCGTGGGCGGTTTCAACCTGCCCTCGCAGGTGAGCTACGGCACCAATCGCTACAACACTGCTCAGATCACCGAAACGATGGTGATCGGAACGAAATCCGTCAACGAAGTGCTCTTCCAGATCAATGATTCGCGGAATAACACGAATGCTGCCGGATTCAGCGGCCCCACCATCAACGTGGCGAGCGCGTTTACCTCGGGCGGGAGTTCGGCGGCGAATTACAACCGCAATCGGCAGTATGAACTGCAGGAATCGAATACGATCACTGCCGGCCCCCACACCATCAAAGTGGGAGCGCGGGTTCGTCAGTATGAGTTGCGCACGCAGTCCATTTCGAACTACAACGGCACCTACACCTTCACCACGCCGCAGAACGCGAATGCCCCCTGCCTGGCGGGCTATTCGAACCCGACCTCAATCAACGTTTACCAGCAGACCCAGATCATGCTCGCGGCGGGCGTTCCGATGTCTCAGATTCTCGACGAAGGTTGCGGGCCGACCTCTTATTCGCTCAACGCCGGGCCCACGCAGTTCGGCAAGAATCAGTTCGATGCCGGCATCTTCGCGCAGGACGACTGGCGCGTTCGCCCCAACTTCACGCTGAGCAGCGGTCTGCGCTATGAAATGCAGACGAACGTGAACGATCATTTCGATCTGGCTCCGCGCCTCGCGATTTCCTGGGCGCCCGGAGGCAAGCAGGGAGCGCCGAGCAAAACGGTGCTGCGCGCCGGCTCCGGTCTTTTCTATTCCCGCTTCCCTCTGAACGATGTTCTGAACCTTTACAAGTACAACGGCGCCGGTCAGCAGAACTATGACATCAATTTGACCTCGGGCTCGGCGCTGGCGTATCAGGCGCTGGCCTACTATTCCACGCCGACGGGCCTGCCGCCGCTGGGCCTTCTCGCAGCCTCCAATCAGGCCCTCTACCGGCTGGACGCGAATCTGCGCGGCTCGTACATGATTCAGTCGGCCGCGTCAGTGGAGCGTTCGCTGCCGGGCCGCACTACGGTGACCGTCAACGTGACCGATTCGCGTGGCGTTCACGACATCCGCACGCGCCAGATCAATGCGCCGCTGCCGGGAACTTACGATCCGGCCACCCAGACCGGCGCGGTGCTGCCGTATCCGGGACAGGGCTACATCTACCTCTACGAAGATTCCGGAATCTACAAGGAACTGCAGGTGGTGACGAGCGCGAATACCCGCGTGAACAGCCACATCTCGCTCAACGGCTTCTATGCGTGGAGCGACTATCATTCCAACACAAACGGCATGCTGAGCGATCAATACAACGCGGCGCAGGACTGGGGCCGCGCGGCGATCCCGGTGAACCGTGTGAATATCTTCGGCACTGTCGGCATGCCTCTTGGCTGGACGGCTTCGCCGATCTTCTCGTACAACTCGGCCTCCCGCTTTAACATCACCTCCGGCTACGATTACAACGGCGACGGCATCAACAACGACCGTCCCGCCTTTGCGGCGCCGGGAGCGGACTGCAACGCCCCCACAATCAAGTGCACTGCACTTGGCGATTTCAACATCGCTCCGGCACCGGGCGCCACGCTGATCCCGATCAACTATGGGGTCGGTCCCAGCCAGTGGCGTGTCGACCTTCGCCTGAGCCGCAATTTCGGCTGGGGTGAAAAGAAGGGTGCGGCGGGCGGTCCTCCCCAGGGCGGCGGACGGGGCGGGCCCGGCGGCGGATTTGG
>Ga0134125_10003378_pt1 | contig 18502 bp, 21 predicted proteins | sample KB31751_FD_96464 | JGI IMG/M metagenome (GOLD analysis project Ga0134125, IMG submission 96464) | Terrestrial soil microbial communities with excess Nitrogen fertilizer from Kellogg Biological Station, Michigan, USA - KB3-175-1 | ecosystem: Environmental > Terrestrial > Soil > Unclassified ... | reverse complement strand
GGACTGCCCGGTGCCATAGCGGTTGTCGAACAGATGCTTGGTCTGCGAGTCGTTCACCGCGATGACGGGAAACTGTAGCACGCCGTCCTTCGCCATCGCCTTGAGCCGGATCACACCCGTCGTGGTCTCTTCCGTCGAGCCGATCACGCCCGTCAGCAGCGCCTTGCGATCGGCGGCGGACAGCGTTTCCACCCACTTGCGCACCGGCGGCGCGAGATCGTCGAGGCGGTTGAGCGCGATCATGTGCAGCGCGCCGACGAGATCGGCGCCGTCATCCATCGTGATGTCCGAGCGGTGCGCGAGCGCGGCGCGGATATGGTCGTAGTAGGTGGCGTGATCTTCGCCCTTGATCGCGAACACCTTGATGCCGTGATCACGCACGAGGTGCGCCGCCACGTCGTCCTGAGTGGACAGCGGATTGGACGCGCACAGCACGACGTCCGCGCCGCCCGCCTGCAGCGTCACCGCCAGATTCGCGGTCTCCGTGGTCACGTGGAGGCATGCGGCGAGCCGTTTCCCCTCGAGCGGGCGCTCGCGCGTGAAGCGCTCGCGGATTTGCCGCAACACCGGCATCGCGCGCTCGGCCCATTCGGTCCGTCGCCGCCCTTCATCGGCGAGACGGATGTCCTTGATGTCATTCGTGGCTTTGCGCGAGGTCAGTGTCTCAGACATTGGCTTTCCGGGATGAACGGGACGCCCGCTCGGCCGCGACCTTCAGCTCCTCGACGCGATCGACGTGCTCCCAGGTGAATAACTCGACGTCCCGCTCGCCCTTGGCCCCTGCTCCGACGTGCGTCTTCTTGGGCGCGCGGCCGAAGTGACCGTACGCGGCGGTGGGTCGATAGATCGGATTGCGAAGATTGAGCGCCTGAATGATGCCGCCCGGCGTGAGATCGAAGACTTCGCGCACCGCGGCTTCGAGCGCGTCCTGCGGCACGGTGCCGGTCCCGAACGTCTCGATCATGATCGACACGGGCTCGGCGACGCCGATGGCGTACGCGACCTGCGCTTCGCAGCGCTTGGCCAACCCGGCGGCGACGATGTTTTTGGCGACCCAGCGCATCGCGTAGGTGGCGGAGCGATCGACCTTCGACGGATCCTTGCCGCTGAACGCGCCCCCGCCGTGCCGCGCCATGCCGCCGTAGCTGTCGACGATGATCTTGCGACCGGTCAGTCCCGCGTCACCCTGCGGCCCACCGACGACGAAGCGGCCGGTCGGATTCACCAGCACATCGCCGTCTTTCACTTCGAAGCCCGCTTCGCGCACCACGGGCCGGACCACGTGACCGATGATGCCGGCCCGCAGCTCGGTGTTGTCGATCATGTCGGAGTGCTGCGCCGACACTACGACCTTGTCGATCCCGATCGGTTTCCCGTCCTCGTACATGACGCTGACCTGCGTCTTGCCGTCGGGACGCAGCCAGGACAGCTCGCCGGATTTCCGCACCTTCGCCAGCCGCTCCGCCAGGCGATGGGCGATCATGATCGGCAGCGGCATCAGGGACGGCGTTTCGTCGCTCGCGTACCCGAACATCATGCCCTGATCGCCCGCTCCACCCGTATCGACGCCCATGGCGATGTCGGTGGACTGGCGGTCGATCGTCGTGAGCACCGCGCAGGTCTGCGCGTCGAAGCCGAAATTCGCGTCGGTGTAGCCGATCGATGTGATCGTCCCCCGCACGATGTCGGGGATGTGCACGTAGGTCGTGGTCGTGATTTCGCCCGCGATGACGGCCATCCCCGTGGTCACGAGCGTCTCGCACGCGACCCTGGCCTTTGGATCTTCCAGGAGAATCGCGTCGAGGACCGCGTCGGAAATCTGATCCGCGATCTTGTCGGGGTGGCCTTCCGTGACGGACTCGGAAGTGAAGACGTAGCGATGAGTTGGCATGTTTTTAGATCCTCAAGTTTTCAAGCTACCGGAGCGCCGTCCTGCGGGCAACCGTGCATCGGGATCCAGCAGCGTCAAGTCGACCGCTTCGGCGAGCGCGAAGCGCAAGATGTCGAGCGCGAGCTCCGCCGAGCGCGCGGCGAGCGCCGCGTCGGCCGCGGCGCGTGCCTGCGCGGTGCTCACCTGGCGGATGAGCCACTTGATGATCGGCAGCGCCGGAGGTGCAACGGACAGCGTTTCGTACCCCAGGCCGAGCAGGAGGAACGCGGAGATGGGCTCCGAGGCCATTTCGCCGCAGACGCTCGCCGGCTTCCCCGCCGCCTTCGCCGCTTCGGAGACGAGTTTCAACAGGCGCAGCACGCTCGGATCGTGCGGAGTGAAACGATCCGCCAGCCGCGCGTTGCCGCGATCCACCACCAGCGTGTATTGCGTCAGATCGTTCGTGCCGACGCTGAGGAAGTCGCTGATCTGCACGAACCGGTCGGCGAGCACCGCGGCGGCCGGAGTTTCGACCATCACGCCCAGCGGCACCGTTTTGGCGGCCGGGATGCCGCTGCGCTCGAGGCGCTCGGCCTCCTCCACCATCAGCTCGCGCGTGCGCTCGACTTCGTCGAGTCGCGTCACGAGCGGGATCATCAGGCGCAAGTTCGCCGTCACCGCCGCGCGCAACACCGCGCGGATCTGCGTGCGAAACATCTCGGGCTCGTCCAGGCACACGCGGATCGCGCGCCAGCCCAGGAACGGGTTCGCTTCGGCGAAGGTCCGGAACGGCGCGGGGAATTTGTCCCCGCCGAGGTCGTACGTGCGCACGATGACCGGGTGGCCCGCGAACGCCTCGCCCACGCGCTGGAAGTAGGCCGCCTGCTCGTCTTCCGACGGCAGCTCGCTGTGTCCCGTGATGAGGAACTCGGTCCGGAGCAGTCCCACGCCTTCGGCGCCGTGCTCCCGCGCCGCGTCGACTTCATCGGGCAGATCGACGTTGCCGCGCAGCGGGATGTGCACCCCGTCCGTCGTCACCGCGGGCTGCGTCACCGCTTCCTCGAGCCGCGTCGCCAGCTCGCGCCGGCGCGTGTCGGTGCGCTGCGCGTCTTCGATCTCGGTCGGCGTGGGGTCGAGCAGGATCGTGCCACGCGTGCCGTCCAGAATGATCTTCGTGCCGGGCCGAATCCGCGCCACCGCACCGCGTACGCCGAAGATCGCGGGAATGCCGATCGAGTGCGCGAGAATGGCGGCGTGCGAGGTGCGCGTCCCTTCCTCGCTGATCAGCCCGGCGATCTGATCGCGATCGAGCTGCACGGTGAGGCCGGGCGACAGCTCGCGGGCGACGAGGATCGACGGCTCGGAGAGACTCTCCCACACGTCCGAATCGCCGCGCTTGTGCATCAGATGCTGGATGACGCGGATCGCGACACCGGTCAGATCGGCGAGCCGATCCCGCAGCAGCGGATTGCCGGCGGCCGTCCACAGATCGCGCACTTCGAGCGTCTTGAACTCGAACGCTTTCTCGGCCGTGAGGTGGTTCTCGCGAATCAGCTCCGCGACGCCGCCGATGAAGTCCCGGTCCTCGAGCATGAGCACCTGCGCGTCGAAGATCCGCGCCTCGTCGACCCCCGCGCGGTCTTCGGCGCGGGCCCGCAGCTCGGTGAGCTGGTTGCGCACATCCTTGAGCGCCGCGCGCAGCCGCCGGACTTCCTTCTCGACCTGCGTGCGGGGCACGACGCGATGCGGCACCTCGGGCAGCGCCCAACGCACGACGACCGCCGGGCCCATCGCGATGCCGGGCGAAACGCCGATGCCCTTGAGGAGGCGGTCGCTCATGCCTTGGAATCCGGCTTCAAGTGCATCTCGTGAAATCCCGCGGCGACCAGCTCGAGCAGCGCCGTCATCGCCTGCTCCGCGTCGTCCCCATTCGTTCTGATGCGGATCGTCGAGCCGCATTCCGCGGCGAGCGTCATCATCCCGAGAATGCTCTTCCCGTTCACGACCGCGCCGTCTTTCAGGACCTCGACGCTGGCCCTGAACTTGTTCGCCACTTTGACGAACTCCGCCCCCGGTCGCACGTGCATGCCGAGCGGATTCACGATGCACGCGTCCCGTTCGACTACGGCCATATCCATCCGACCACCAGGGCGACCGCGGCCAGTCCGAGGGCGACGCGCAGCCCGCTCAAGCGATCGCCGCGCCAGCGCAGCAGCAGGAACGCCACCCCCGCCGTGACGACCGCGCCGAGCTGACCCCAGCGCGGGAACGGCGCCGCGAGATAGCGCGCCGACACCGGGAGCGCCACACCGACGACGAACGCCATCGCGGGGCCGAGCAGTGCGGTGGCTTTGTGCAGCGCCGGATGATGCAGGGCCGTGCTCACCCGCGTTCCATGCGTCCAGCCGGCGCGCAACGCCCACCAGCGCAGCGTGACGTGACCGATGTTGTAGACGATGAGAAATGCCGCGACCGCGCTGAGCCCGGCCCCGAGCGCGACCGCCACGAGCGTCAGCCCCGAGAGAAACGGCAGCCATCCGGCCCACACGAGCCGGTCGCCGAGCGAGCCGAGCGGCCCGCACAACGCCTCGCGCAGCCGCTCGATCTGATCCGGCGGCGTGCCGTCGTGCTCGGCGCGCGCCGCCGCACCCACCGCGAGACCGATCAGATAGGGATGCGCGTTGAAGAAGCGCGCGCCGCGCGCCACCGCCGGCCGGTATCGGCCGTCCGCCAGGTCGCGCAGCAACGGCTCTTCGGCCACGCCGACGCCGAGGCCGAGCATCCGCTCGTAGTTGTACGAGCCCTGCACCGCGAACAGGCGCAGCAGCGCGCGACCGAGGCCCGCGCCCTTTACCGCAGCCATACGGCCACCAGTAAGCCACCGCCGAGTCCCGCGGCGAACCAGCCGAGATTCGGGCCCTTCCCCACGAGCCGCAGCGTGCCCGCCGCGCCCGCGGCGAGCGCGGCGGCGACCGCGGCGGTCGCGAGCACGATCGCGTCGCGCGCCGACAACGGACCGGCGAGCAACGGCCGCGCGAGCCAGGCCAGAAACAGGCCGAATGCGGTCACGAGCGCGGCGCGGACGGCGTCGCGCAACACCCCACCCACGTGCAATCGCACCAGCGCGCGCGGGTCCCCCGATTCGAGCGTGGGCGATGCGGCGTGCACGATCCGCGAATTCAGCCGGCGCAGAATGTTGATGCTGACACCGCCGATGAGCGCGGTCACGAGACCCACGAGGGCCCCAAGCCCGAGTCCCAAGACCCCCGTTGCCGCGTGCGCGGTCGCCACCGCGGCGACCGTGGCGGGACCGTATTCCGGGTACCGCACGGCGCCGACCGGCAGGATGTCGTACTGCAGCAGCTCGAACATCACGCCGAGCTTGATGCCCGTCGCGATGTCGCCGAGGATGGCGCCGGTCACCGCGCCGGCGACGATGGGACGCGCAATCATCATCTGCGGGAGGCTCACGAGATCGACGCCCACGAGCGTCCCCCAGACCATCAGCGCGATCAGGACGTCGAGCGGGAGGTTCAGGTGAATTCCCCGACCGGAATGGCGCGGGCCGTGGGCACGTCCTGCGCGGTGACCTCGACGCCGCCGGCCGCGAGCTGGCGCAGCTTCGCCGCCTCGTCGTCGGTGAGATACACGAAGCGCAGCCGCTCGCGCCGGCCGGTGCGATGATGCACGCCACCGACGTTGAAGCTCCGCACCTGCGGCGCGCGCTGCGCGAGGGCAACGGCGGTGTCGATATCGCCGACGAGCAGGATTCCGACGCGCTCGTCGGCTTCCCAGGTGGACAGCTGCGCGGCCGCCTGATCGACCGACGCGAAGATCACCTCGATCTGCGGCGGCACCCCCATGCGGTAGAGGTCCTGCTCCCAGTCGCTGCTCGAGACCTCGTCATCGACCAGCACGATAAACGAGGCGTTGAGCGGCTGGCCCCATCCCACGACTACCTGCCCGTGAATGAGCCGGTCGTCGATCCGATACAACGCAAGCGTCATGCTGCCGTAACCCGGATCGCTTTGGCGCCGGCATCCACCGCGCGCCGCGCGGCTTCCTCCGGCGAGATGTTCCGATGGAACACGAAGTCGAGCAGCATCGCGAGATTCACCCCGGTGACCACGGCGATCTCGGCGTGCTGTTTGGCGTAGCGCGTCGAGCTGGTCATGCAGGAGCCGCCCGGCAGGTCCACGAAAATCATCGCGGGTCCCTCTCCCACGGCGTCGCGCAGGCGCTCGGCCAGCTGGTCGGTGCCGCAGCCCTCGTTGGAAACGGCGGTGAGCGCGTTGTCGATCCCGGTGATGGCGCGCACCGCCGCGACCATCGCCTGCGCGACGGCCGCGTGGGACACGATGATGCCGCGCAGCTCACTCATAGTCTTCCTCGAGGTACTGCTGCGCATCGCCCTTCTCTTTCATCCGCTTGATCAGCCGCTCGTTGAACGACGCGGCCGAGTCCACGCCGCTGTAGCGCAGCAGATGATTCATGGCCACCACTTCGCAGATCACCGTGAGGTTCTTGCCGGGATTGAGCGGCACCGTCACGAGCGGAATCCGCACATCGAGCAGCTCGGTGCTCTGCTGGTCGAGCCCGGTCCGGTCGTATTCGCGCGCGGTGTCCCAGTCCTCGAGCTGCACCACCACCTCGATGCGCTTCTGCTGCCGCACCGAGCGGATCCCGAACAGCGCGTTGATGTCGATCAGGCCGACGCCACGAATCTCCATGAAGTGGCGCGAGATCTCGTGCCCGCGGCCGATGAGCACGTCGTGCCCGCGCCGCGTGACGTGGACGACGTCGTCGGCGACGAGCCGGTGCCCGCGCTCGACGAGGTCGAGCACGCACTCGCTCTTGCCGATGCCGGAGCGCCCGCGGAACAGCAGGCCGACGCCGAACACGTCGGCGAGCGAGCCGTGCACGGTGGTACGCGGCGCGAACGCGTCGTCGAGGAACGGCTTGAGACGCCGGTAGAACTCCGCCGTCTTGAGACGGGTGCGAATGACGGGGATGCCCCGCTCCCGGGCCAGCACCAGCAGCTCCTCGGGCGCTTCCTGCGCCTTCGTGATGATGATGCACGGCAGCGCATACGACAGAAACGTGTCGATCGACGCGCGGCGCGCCTTCGCGTCGAGCGACGCGAGGTAGGTGATTTCGGTTTCGCCCAGAATGTGCAGCCGGTCGACTCCGAGAAAGCGCGCCGTGTAGCCGGCGAGGACCAGCCCCGGGCTGGACGCTTCCGGCGAGCGGATCTCGCGCTCGAGTCCGACCTCACCCGTGAGGATTTCCAGCTGCAAGGGATCGCCCTTGCGGGCGAGGAGATCCCCGACTTTGAGCCGGGGCGGAGCCGCGGTGGGGACGCTCACCGCGGTCCGGACACCTTGGGCTGCGAGCGGCGCGCGCGACGCGGGCGCGGCGGTTTTTTCTCGTCCAGGAGCTGGCGCTTCAAGCGAGCGATCACCACATCCAGCGCCGAGCGATGATCGGCTTCCTGCGCTTTCGCCACGTAGAACCGGCCGCGGGGGGCGTGCAGCTCGATCTCGACGCCCGCCCGTCCGGCTTCTTCGGTGAACGTGACCTGCGCATTCTGGGCGCGCCGCGCGAGCTTGCTCACCTTTTCCACCAGCTCGCGCGCATGGGCGCGCAGATCATCATCGATTTCCGTGTGTCGGGCGGTGATCGTGAAACGCATGTATGAGCTCTCGCTTTCTTATTTGCCGATTGTGCTTTCGAGATGCGCGAGGGTCGCGCGGGCGGCGGCGTCCCAGGAGAGGCTCTCCGCAAATTCGCGCGCCGCGCGCCCCAGCTGCGCGACGCGAGCGGGATCGTTCGCGAGCGCCAGCATCCGGTCGGCCAGCGCCGAGACATCGCCGTGCGGCACGAGATAGCCCGTCACGCCGTCGCGCACCGACTCCCGCAACCCGTCGCTGTTCGAGGCGATTGCAGGCGTGCCGCAGGCCGCCGCTTCGACATTCGTGATGCCCCACCCGTCCTTGGGACTCGGGAAGACCACCGCCCATGCCTGGCGCAACAGGCGGCGCTTCTCTTCCTCCGAGACAAACCCCAGAAACCGCACGGCGGGTCCCAGCCCGAGCTCGGCGGCGAGGCGCTCCAGCCTCGACCGGTCATCTCCCTGCCCGCAAATATCGAGCGTGATGTCGCCGCGGTGCCCGCGGGCCTGCGCCAGCGCACGCAACGCAAATTCCACTCCTTTATAACGCTTCAGTCGGCCCAGGTACAGGAATGTAGGCGTTGCGGCGCGCGGCGTCGCGGCGTCCGGCGAATAGTGTTTTGCATCCACGCCCGGATGAATCACGACGATCCGCTCGGCGGGCACCCCGCGGCGCACCAGATCGTCCCGGGTGCTCTCGGAGATCGCGTGGAACGCCGCGCGCCGGTACACGGCCGGAATCGGCAGCTCGGCGGCCCAGACGATGGCGGCCAGCGGCGCGCTGGCCTCGGCGAACGCCGTCGTGCCGAACAGGTGTGGCACGATCGCGACGAACGGCAGCGTGGTGAGGGTCGGCAGGAACAGCGGCACCTTGTTGATGTCCTCGACCACGACATCGTAGCGGTTGTGGCGCAGCGCGCGCCGCACCGCACTCCGCCCCAGCACCGCGAAGCTGTGCCGGCCACCGATGCGCTGCACCTCGATCTGGTCGACCGTCGCCATGGTCAGGCAGTCCGGCCAGCCGCTCGCGATCAGCTGCACGTGATGACCCCAACCGGCGATCCGGCCGAACAATTCGTGCAAATGGATTTCCGCACCCCCCGCCTGCGGGTTTTCGCGGTCATTCCAGTTGGTGACGAGGATTCTCACAGTGCGCCGGTCTCGCGGGCAATCGCGTCGAGCACGCCGTTGATGAAGGCCGGGGCGCGCGCCCCCGCGAACCAGTGCGCGAGCTTCACCGCCTCGTCGATGACGACCCGCGCCGGCGTCGCTCCTTCGTCGAGCTCGGCGAGCGCCAGCCGTAGGATGTTGCGCTCGATCGCGCCGACGCGCTCGAGCCGCCAGTGCTCGGCCGCGGACGAAATCCGCGCGTCGTATTCCCGCAGCCCGGCGACCGCGCGGGCCGCGAGATCGGCGCCGCGATCGTAGCCGCGCGGGGCGCGCCCGTAGATGACGGCGACCCGGGCTACGACCGAGTCGATGGTCGAGGCCCCGGAGAGTTCCCACGCGTAGAGGAGCTGGAGGGCGCGGGCCCGCGCCTTAGTCTCTGGACGCTGCATCGAGCCGCTCGAGCGCGTCGGCGGTCTCGAGCGCCGCCTGCACCGCTTCGGCACCCTTGCTCACCCGGGCCTCTGCCTGCGCCATCGTCTCCGTCGTCAGCACGCCGAAGCCGACCGCGATCCGATGCGCGAGCGCCACGTTCCCCAGCCCCCGCGCCGCCTCGGAGGCGACGTACTCGAAATGCGGCGTCTCGCCGCGAATCACGCAGCCGAGCGCGACGATCGCATCGAAGTTGTCGCTCGTGGCCGCGGCTTCCGCCACGACCGGCAGCTCGAACGCGCCGGGGACCCAGATCACCTCGACGTCGCTATCCGGAATTCCGCCGCGCCGCAGCGCTTCCCGCGCCGAGTCGAGCAGCCGGTTCGTGATCGTGTCGTGGAAGCGGCTGACGATAATCGCCACGCGGCGCTTGCGATTGGAGGTGCGCGCGGCCGGTGGAGGACGGTGAACCACGATCAGTGCGTGAGGAAGTGGCCGAGCTTGTCCCGCTTGACGTCCAGGTAGGCGCGGTTCTCGTCCGACGGCGCCGGCACGATCGGCAGCCGTTCGACGATCTCCAGACCATAGCCCTCGAGACCCACCAGCTTCATCGGGTTGTTCGTCAGCACCCGGATCGACGACAGGCCGAGATCGAGCAGGATCTGCGCGCCGATGCCGTAGTTCCGCAGGTCGGGCTTGAACCCGAGCTTTTCGTTCGCTTCCACGGTGTCGTGTCCCTGGTCCTGCAGCTCGTACGCCTTGAGCTTGTTCAGCAAGCCGATGCCGCGGCCCTCCTGATCGAGATAGACGACGACCCCCGCACCCGATTCGGCGATCATCCGCATCGCGCTGTGCAACTGCCAGCCGCAATCGCAGCGCGCCGAGCCGAACACGTCGCCGGTCAGGCACTTCGAATGCATGCGCACGAGGACCTGCTGCTTGCCCGCGACGTCGCCGAACGCGAGCGCGATGTGCTCGGCCGCATCGACGTCGTTGCGATAGCCGATGATCCGGAATTCCCCGAACGGCGTGGGCAGCCGGGCCTCGGCGACGCGGTGCACGAGACGCTCGTGCTTGAGGCGGTAGGCGACGAGCTGCGCGACGGTGATGAACGTGAGCCCGTGCTGTTTGGCGAAGCGCTCGAGATCGGGCCGGCGCGCCATCGAGCCGTCGGCATTCAGGATTTCGCAGATCACGCCGGCGGGATAGAGGCCGGCGAGGCGCGCGAGATCGATGCTCGCCTCGGTCTGGCCGACGCGCTGCAGCACGCCGCCGGGCCGCGCCCGCAGCGGGAAGACGTGGCCGGGCCGGCGCAGGTCGCTCGGCACGGTGGCCGGGTCGATCGTCACGCGAATCGTCGCGGCGCGATCGGCCGCCGAAATGCCGGTCGTCACGCCGAATCGCGCCGCGGCATCGACGCTGATCGTGAAGGCGGTCTCGTGCGACTCGCTGTTGCGCTCGGTCATCTGCGGCAGGCCCAGCGCGTCGCAGCGCTCGGGCGTGAGGGGCGTGCAGATCAGGCCGCGGGCGTGCGTCGCCATGAAGTTGATCATCTCGGCGGTCACCATCTCGGCGGCCCCGATCAGATCCCCCTCGTTCTCGCGCCGCTCGTCATCAGCGACGATGACGAGCTTGCCCGCGCGAATGTCCGCGATCGCCTGTTCTACCGCTCCGAACGACATAGCTGCCTCACGTACTTTCCAAGGACGTCGGCTTCGACGTGCACCTGATCACCCTGCTCCAGCGTTCCCAGCGTCGTATGCTCGCGCGTGAACGGGACGAGCGACACCTGCATGACCAGCTCGCTTGGCAGGGCATTCACGGTCAGGCTTACGCCATCAACCGTGATCGAGCCGTGCAGGATCGTCGTCTCCGCGATCTCGGGCGGCAAGCGAACGTCCAACAGCAACGCATCGCCCTGCGCTACCACGCGCTCCACCGTTCCAACGCCATCCACATGGCCCTGCACGATATGCCCGCCCAGGAGATCGGCCGCCCGCAGCGCGCGTTCCAAATTGACCGCGCGGCCCTTCTGCCAGTCCCCAATCAGCGTCCGTCCGAGGGTCGTCTGAACCGCATGCACCGTGAATCCGCCCTTCATCACCTTCTCGACGGTCAGGCAGGCGCCATTCACGGCGATGCTCTCACCCTTCTTCAGGCCGCGGTAAGGAGCGCGGATCCGCACTACCCTTCCCCCGTCCCCCTTCCCGCTTCCCCCATTCGGGGAAACGGCCTCGACGCGTCCGATCGCGCTTACGATTCCGGTAAACATAGCCGTCGATCCAAGACCAATAATGTATCAGAGCCCAGCGCGCGCCGCTCCACGACGGTCCAGCGCGGGGCGGACGACAGCGGAAATGCCGGAATCCCGGGAAATGCGGGTACCCCGCCCTCGCCCAGCCAGACCGGCGCCTGGACCCAGTAGAGCCGGTCCACGAGATCCTCGATCAACAGTTTGGTGCCCAGCGCGCCGCCGCCTTCACACAGGATCGACTGAATGCCGGCGAGTCGCAGCTGCGCCAGCCCCTGCGCCATTGCCTCGGGGCGAAACACGCGCACGCCGTTGCCCTCGAGCACCGACACGTTCGACATCGGCGCCTCGGGCGACGCCACGACCCACGTGGGGATCTCGCGCGCGGTTTGCACGAGCGACACGCCGAGGTTGAGCATCGCGCGCCGGTCGAACACGATGCGCACCGGCGGCTTGCGCGGCGTGAGACCGCCGCGCGCCGTGAGCTGGGGATTGTCGGTGAGCGCCGTGGTGCCGCCGACGGCGATGGCGTCGAACCCTGCGCGCAGCCAATGCACGTGCTCGCGCGCCTCCGGCCCCGAGATCCACTGCGAGCTGCCGCCGGAATCGGCGATCCGGCCATCGATCGACGTCGCCAGCTTGAGCGCGACGAAGGGGCGACTGGTCTGGAGCCGAGTAAAGAGGAATGGGGCGTTCTGCGCGGCGGCTTCCTCGACGAGCAGACCGGCCTGCGTGTCGATGCCCGCCTCTTTCAGGATCTCGAATCCGCCGCGCGCGTCGATGTCGGGATCGTTGATCGCCGCCACCACGCGCCGCACGCCCGCCGCGAGGATCGCGTCGGTACACGGCGGCGTCTTGCCCTGGTGGGAGCACGGCTCGAGCGACACGACGAGCGTCGAGCCTTTGGCCTTTTCCCCCGCCGCGTGCAGCGCGGCCAGCTCGGCGTGTGGACCGCCGAAGGACGCGTGCCATCCCTCCGAGACCACGTCGTCGCCACGCAACACCACGGCGCCGACGAGGGGATTGGGAGAGACCTGCCCCCAGCCGCGCCACGCGAGCTCGATCGCGCGGCGCATGGCGTCGCGCTCTCTATCTTTCTTCAAATCGCACCGTGGGAGAGGACGCGTCCTTCTTTCCCGTGCGGATCTCTCCGATGATCCAGGCCGGCACGTGCGCGCGTTCCGCGGCGCGGATCGTGGTCTCGACGTCGTCCCGCGCCACCACGGCGATCATGCCGATCCCCAGATTGAACACGTTGCGCATCTCCTCGCGGCCGACCTGCCCCGCGCGCATCAGCACCCGAAACAGCGGCGGCCACGGCCAGCTGCCCGCGTCGATCGAGGCGTCGACGCCGGCAGGCAGCACGCGCACCAGATTGCCGCCAATGCCGCCGCCCGTGACGTGCGCGAGCGCGTGCACCTGTGCCAGCACCGGCCGCAGCGCGGCGACGTAGCTGCGATGCACCGCGAGCAGGATCTGGCTCACGCTCTGGTCGGTCTCGGGGAATGGATCGTCGATTTTCAGCTTCATCCAGTCGAACACGATCTTGCGGGCCAGCGTGTACCCGTTGGTGTGCAAGCCGGTGGACGCGTACCCGATGATCTGGTCGCCCGGCGTGACGCGGTCGCCGTGCAGCGCCTTGTCTTCTTCGACGACGCCGATGATCGCGCCCGCGAGATCGTAATGGCCCGGCTGATAGAGATCGGGTAGCTGCGCCGTCTCCCCGCCGGCGAGCGTCATCTCGTGCGCGCGGCAGCCGCGCACCACGCCGCGCACGATCTGCTCGGCGATCTCGGGCACGAGCGTGCCGGTCGCGATGTAGTCGAGGAAGGCGAGCGGCGTCGCGCCGTGCACGAGGATGTCGTTGACCGAGTGGTTCACCAGGTCTTCGCCGACCGTGTCGTGGATCCCGGCCGCGGCCGCGACGAGGACCTTCGTGCCCACGCCGTCGGTGGACATGACGAGGACGGGCTTGGTGTAGCCCTCCGGCACCCGCACCATGCCGCCGAATCCGCCGACCTTGCCGCGCGCCAGCGGCGTGCGCGTCGTCCGGACCAGCTCGGCGATGCGCCGCTTGGCTTCCTCGGCGGTATCGAGCTTGACCCCCGCCGCGGCGTAGCGATCGGCCTTGGTCATTCCTCACCATCCAGCGAAAAGTGCACGAGGTCGCGGAACGCTTTGACCCGGCCGCGCACCTCCTGCATCGTGATCTGCTCGAGGCGCTGGACGCCGAACGCTTCCACGGCCAGCGAGCCCATCGCCGACCCGTAGATCATCGCGCGCCGCAGATTCGGAAAACTGAGGTCGCCCGTGCGCGCGACGTGCGCCATGAAGCCGCCCGCAAACGCGTCGCCCGCGCCGGTCGGATCGAACACATCCTGCAGCGGATAGGCGGGCGCCTTGAACGTGGTCTCCGGATCGACGAGGAGCGCGCCATGCTCCCCTTGTTTGATCACCACCATCTTGGGGCCGCGGCCGAGGATCCAGTGCGCCGCCCGGTAGATGTTCCAATCGCCGGACAGCTCGCGGGCCTCGGAATCGTTGACCATGAGGATATCGATGTGCCGGAGCAGCTCGAGCAGCAGGTCTTTCTTGCTTTGAATCCAGTAGTTCATCGTGTCGCAGGCCACGAGCTTCGGCTGCTTGACCTGGTCGAGCACGTTGAGCTGCAGCTCCGGATCGATGTTGCCCAGGAACACGTAGCGGGCGTCGCGGAATTTTTCGGGGATGCGGGGCTGGAACTGCGCGAACACGCCGAGACGGGTCTCGAGGGTCTCGCGACTGTTCAGGTCGTACGAGTAGCGCGCCTTCCACCGGAACGACTGCCCTTGCTGTCGCTCGACGCCCGCCAGGTCGACGCCACGCGCGGCCAGCTTCTTGAGATGCTCTTCCGGGAAATCGCTGCCGACCACGCCCACGACCTGAACCGGACACAGCACGGCGCCCGCCATGGCAAAGAACACCGCGGCGCCGCCCAGCGCGTCGGCGGTTTCACCGAAGGGCGTGATAACGGAGTCGAGCGCAATCGATCCGACGACGAGCAGGCTTCCGGGCACCCTCACATCCGTTCCGGGGCGCGAATCCCCAAGAGCGTAAGACCGTTCGCCAGCACCTGCTGGACGGCGCGCGCGAGCACGAGCCGGGCGGCTTCTTCGGGCTCACCCAGCACGCGGTACTTGTGATACCACGCGTGAGCGATCCGGGCCAGTCCCTCCAGATATCCCGTGATCCGGTGCGGCTCGTACGCGGCGGCCGCGCGGCGCACCAGGTCCGGGAACTCGGTCAACTCTTTGATCAGCTCGAGCTCTTCGGGTTGGGTGAGCACCGCGAGATCGACGCCGTCGGCGCGCACGCCGGCGGCATCTCGCGCCGCCACGCGGAAAATGCCCGACATGCGCGCGTGCGCCATCTGCACGTAGAACACCGGGTTCTCGTCGGTCTGGCTCTTGGCCAGGTCGACATCGAACACGAACTGCGAGTCGCCGCGCTTCATCAGGAAGAAATAGCGGGCCGCGTCGACGCCCGTTTCCTCGAACAGATCGCGTAACGAGACGAAATCGCCGCTGCGTTTGGAGAACCGCACTTCTTCCCCGCCCCGCATCACGCGCACCAGCTGCACGATCTCGACGTGAAAGAAATCGGCGGGATAGCTCAGGGCCTGGAGCGCCGCCCGCATGCGCGGGATGTAGCCGTGATGGTCCGCGCCCCAGACGTCGATCGCGCGCACAAACCCGCGCTCGTGCTTATCGCGATGGTAGGCGATGTCGGGCACGAGGTAGGTGAAGGTGCCGTCGCTCTTCTTGAGGACGCGGTCCTTGTCGTCGCCAAGATCGGTCGTGCGCAGCCAGAGCGCGCCCTCGGACGTGAAGGTATGGCCCTTCGCCGCGAGCTCGTCGAGCGTCGCGTCGATCAAGCGGCGGTCGTAGATCGACGACTCGTTCGTCACCACGTCGAAGCGCACCCCGAACTCGGCGAGGTCGGCATCCTGCTCGGCGCGCTGCGAGCGCACGCCGATGTCGCGCGCGCGGCGAATACCCTCCGCTTCGGGAAGATCCGCAAAGCCCTTTCCTTCTTTTTTCAGAATTTCCTGGGCCAGCTCGGTGAGGTATTCGCCGTGGTAGCCGCCCTCCGGGATCGACGCCGCTCGACCCACCGCTTCCTGCACCCGCGCCCACAGCGAGCGCGCGAGCTTGTCGATCTGCCCGCCGGCGTCGTTCACGTAGAATTCGCGCGTCACCTGCCAGCCGGTCCACTCGAGCAGCGCCGAGATCCCGTCGCCGAGCGCGGCGCCGCGGCCATGACCGACGTGCAGCGGACCGGTCGGGTTCGCCGACACGAACTCGACGTTGATCTTCTTTTTCTGGCCGACGTCGCTCCTGCCGTAGCTCGCGCCGGCGGCGAGGATCGACGGCAGCACGCCGACGACCTGGGATTCGACCAGGAAGAAGTTGATGAAGCCCGGTCCGGCGATCTCGGTCTTGCGAATGACCGTGGCCGACAGCTCGAGGTTCGCGACGAGCCGCTCCGCGATCGCGCGCGGTTTTTGTCCCAGCGTCTTGGCCAGTGTGAGCGCGAGATTCGTGGCGAGGTCGCCGTGATTCGGGTCGCGCGGGCGCTCGAGCGCGACCTCGACATCGGGCGCGCCCAATTTTGACGCCGCCTGCATCAGCGCCGCGCGGATCGCCTCGGGAGCCGTCACTTGTCCGAGCTGGAGTCTTTTTTGGACTTCGACTTGGGGTCGGCGGGCTTCTCGGACTTCTCCACGTTTTCGGGCGGCTCGGCCTTCTTCTTATAGTCGGTCTGATAGAAGCCGGAGCCCTTGAAGACTATGCCGCCCCCGAGCGAGATCTGCCGCTCGGCCCGCTTGCCGCACTTGGGGCACTTGGCGAAGCGCTGGGTCGAGATCCGGGGAGATCTCTTTTCAAAGACGTGCCCCGCGGGGCACTTGTATTCATAGGTGGGCATCGGCGGACAACTTAATCAGTCTGCTGCTTGCGCACGAATTGCAGGGCCCCGGACGGGCAGCGCATCACCTGCGCCGCGACGACGTCGGGAGGCTGCAATTCAGGCCTGATCCAGCGTTTGCGCTTGATATCGAACACATCCGGCAATCCCATGAGACAAACGCCGGTGTGCATACAAACGTCAGGGTCGAACGTGACGGTGATTTCATCCGCCTCGTACGTTTGCCGTGGCTTTCCCATGGTGTTGTCCTAATCTTTGGGTATCACCGGCAGTACCACATGCGACGCGTATCTCCGGGAACGCCAGATTCGGTGCGTCCGCGACTTGTAATCACCCGGCTTCGCCAGGAAGATATTCGGCACGAACGTCTGCGGATTCCGGTCATACAGCGGAAACCACGTGCTCTGCACCTGCACCATGATGCGGTGCCCGCGCTGGAACCGGTACATCTGCGGCGGAATCTGGACCGTGTACTCGGCCACGCGGTTGGGAACGATCGCCTCGGGATGCTCGAAGCTGCGGCGGTAACGGCCGCGCATGATCTCGCCCGCCACCATCAGCTGGTAGCCGCCCATCCGGCGGTCGCCCTCCGCGGTGTCCGGGTACACATCGATCAGCTTCACGACCCAGTCGGCGTCGGTGCCGGTGGTGGACGCGAACAGCTCGGCCTGTAGATCGCCCGCGATGACGACATCCTCCGTGAGCGGCTCGGTGCGCCAGACGAGCACGTCGGGCCGGCCTTCGACGAAGCGCTGATCCATCGCCTGCCACTGATTCCACTGCGAACCGCGCGAGTAGGTGATCTCGATCGGCCGCGGCCGGTACGGCACCGGAAACGCGGGATCGGAGACGAAGCTGTCGGACGCGGCGGCGGCGGCGGCCGCGGGCGGCGGATCGAACGACAACGCACCGTTCGCGCGGAAGTACAGACTCTTCGGCGTCATCGTCTTCGGCGGCCAGGCGTCGAAACGGCGCCACTGATTCGTGCCGCCCTCGAACACCGTGGCCTCGGCGACCGCGAGCGGCCCCTTGTCCTTCAGATAGAACGCGAAAAATGGCGCTTCGACCTCACGCCGGAACCAGACACCGGTCGAGTCACCGAACTCCACGCGTGACAGCCGGACGCCAGGCCCATACCAGCCGCCGTGATTCCACGGGCCCAGCACGATGCGGTTCCGGTTCACGCCCTGGACCGTGTCATAGCGCTCGAACGCGGCATAGGTCGAGTGCGGCCCGAAGATGTCTTCCTGGTCGTACAGGCCGCCGACGGTCAGCACGGCGACGGGGGTGTCGTGAATGCGGAGCTGCGTCGCGCGCGACTTCCAGTACTCGTCGTACGCGGGGTGCGCGACGAAGGCGTCCCAGGACGGCCACGAGCGGCCCAAGAGCTTGGGAACGTTCGAGAGCACCCCCATGCGGCGATACCAGTCGTACATGTCGTTCATCGGCATGGGAGGATCGCCGACTTCCATGCCGTAGGTGTACTCGACGCCGTAGCTCTGCCGAAACGCGCCCTGATGGAAGAAGTCGTCGCCCATCCAGGTGTCGGTCATCGGCGCCTGCGGCGACACCGCGCGCATCGCCGGATGGCGCGACAGCCCCTGCATCGTGGCGAGCCAGCCGGGATAGGAGATCCCCAGTCCGCCGGCGCGGCCGTTGTTGTCGGGCACGTTCTTGATGAGCCAGTCGATCGTGTCGTAGGTATCGGTGGCTTCATCGAAGCCGGTCGTGTCGCCGGCGGGACGCAACGGCCGGTTCATCAAGTACTCACCCTCGGACGCGCCGCGCCCACGAATGTCCTGAAAAACGAAGATGTAGCCCTCGGCGGCGAGGAAGCGGTAGGCGCCGGGAAAGAAGCGGTCCGAGCCTTCGGCGCCGTACGGCGTGCGCATGATAATGAAGGGGAGCGGCCCGCTCTGGTGCGCGGGCGCGACGATGAACGTCTTGAGCTTCACGCCGTCCCGCACCGGGATCATCTCGCTGCGATGCGTCCAGTTCGTGTCGGCGGGCGGCGGCGGCGGCGGATTCTGCGCTCGCGCGGGCTGGGCGATCATCACCAGCGCGAGCGCGGCAGTCATGGAACGCGGGACGATCATGCGGGCGGTTTCGCCTCCTGCCTGGCGCGGTTCAGTCGAATGATCCCGCGGACGATGAAGAAGACACCCAGACCATCGAACAAGATGCTGAAGAAACTGAAATCACCGAG
>Ga0134125_10003374_pt1 | contig 18520 bp, 17 predicted proteins | sample KB31751_FD_96464 | JGI IMG/M metagenome (GOLD analysis project Ga0134125, IMG submission 96464) | Terrestrial soil microbial communities with excess Nitrogen fertilizer from Kellogg Biological Station, Michigan, USA - KB3-175-1 | ecosystem: Environmental > Terrestrial > Soil > Unclassified ... | reverse complement strand
GAGCGCGGTGCGCAGCGTCTCCTGGCAGGCGGCGACACCCGCGGACACCGCGATCACCTCGGTGGCTTTGCCGGCTTCCTTGAGCTTGAGGGCCTCCTCGACGGCGATCTCGTCGAAGGGGTTCATGGACATCTTCACGTTCGCGAGCTCGACGCCCGTCTGGTCCGACTTCACGCGCACCTTCACGTTGAAGTCGACCACGCGCTTCACCGGCACCAGGATTTTCATGGGGGAATTACACAGCAGGATCAAGCAGATGAGCGATTGTAGCCGATCCGCTCGCGCCTCGCGCCTCGCGCCTGCCCTAGTACCCGAAGAACTCCTCGGCGCGGATGTCGTCCTCGTCCACTCCCGCCGCGATGAGGATCTCGCGCGCGGCGGCGACCATCGCGGGCGGCCCCGCAAGATAGGCGATCGGGCGCGCGAGCCCCGCGACGGCCGCCCGCACCATCGCCGCGTCCAGGAGGCGCGACTCGCCCGCCCAGGGCAGTGCCGACTTCTGCATCTCGGTCATCGTGGCGACGAGGCTCAACCCGTGGCCCGCCTTCGACAGGGCCTCCAGCTCGGCGAGGAACGCCGCGTCCTCCGGGCGCCGGTTCGAGTACATGAGCACCCTGCGCCGGGCATCGTTTGCCGAGGCCCCATGCCGCACGATGCTCATGAAGGGGGTGATGCCGATGCCGCCCGCCACGAAGAGGGCATCGCGCGCGGGGTCCTTGTGGAGCGTGAGCGAACCGAACGGGCCGTCTACCTTCGCCTTATCGCCGGGCTTGAGCTCGCCCAGCGCCCGCTTGAAGGCGCTGGGCCGCATCCGCGTGGCGATCGTGAGGCCCGGCTCGCCGGGCGCGTTCACGATGGAAAAGGCGTGCTTGGCCGCGTCCGGGTCCGGGCCTTCCAGGGTGGGCAGGATGAGGTCGATCGCCTGTCCCGGCTTGAACGTGAAATCCGCGGGCCGGCTGAAATGGAAGGCCTGGGTGCCTTCCGCGACCGTTTCGCGGGACTGGAGCATGACTTCGTGGATCGCCATGCCGCATCAGATGCGCGGCGGGCCCGTGGCGTTCCTCGGGCTAGAGCTCCCCGCGCACGCGCGCGAGCATCGCGGTGGTCACCTGGCCCAGGATCGCCGTGGAGAAGAAGAGCGCCATGAGGAGCTCGAGGCGCGCGAGCCCGAGGTGCCAGGCCGCCAGAGTGGTCACCACGCCCGCCGATCCGAGCTCGAGCGTGGTGAGGAGCTCCTCGAGTTCGAGGCTCATGCTTCCTGCCCCGCCGTTGCCGCCAGGAACGCGTACGAAGCCGAATCGAGCGTCGGGTACTGCGTGGAGTGGGCGATTTCGCCGGCGGCGTCGAGCCGCCCCACGCCGAAGCGGCGGGCGTACTCGGCGGCGAAGAGGATGAGGGAGCCGCGCCGGGCGAAGACGAGCGCCGCATAGCGGAACCCCGCCTGCTGGCAGGCCTTCTCGTGGGGCTGCACCAGGCAGGGCACGATGTTCGGATGCTTCTTGCGTGCTTCGCGGCTCATCGCTCGTCCCTCGCGGGGTAGGCGTGGCCGTACTTTCATCCGCGGGGCACATGGGCGCTGTGCAGTAGCGCACAAACGCACCCGGCGGGACGCTACATCCGGAATATGGGTCCTCACAGGCCGCGCGCCCGCTCTCGCAGGACGTATTTCTGGATCTTCCCGGTGGAGGTCTTGGGCAGCTCGCCGAAGACCACGCGGCGCGGCACCTTGAAGTGGGCCAGGTGCTCGCGGCACCAGGCGACGATGGCCTCCGCGCCCACGTCCGCCGCGCCGGGCTTGAGCGTCACGAAGGCGCACGGTGTCTCGCCCCATTTCTCGTCGGGGCGCGCCACGACGGCGGCCTCCATCACCTGGGGATGGCGATAGAGGCACTCCTCCACCTCGAGCGAGGAGATGTTCTCGCCGCCCGAGATGATGATGTCCTTGGAGCGATCCTTCACCTCGATGTAGCCGTCCTCGTGCCAGACCGCGAGGTCGCCCGTGTGGTACCAGCCGCTGCGGAAGGCCTCCCCGGTCGCGGACGGGTTCTTGAGGTAGCCCTTCATGATCGTGTTGCCGCGCAGCATCACCTCGCCCAACGATTTGCCGTCGCGCGCGACGGGCTCCCCGGTGGCGGGATCGGCCACCTGCAACCCCGCGAGCGTCGGGTAGCGCACGCCCTGGCGAGCCATGAGGCGCGAGCGCGTGGCGAGGTCGAGGCCATCCCAGTCGTCCTGCCAGGCGCAGAGCGTGGCCGGGCCGTAGCTCTCCGTGAGGCCGTAGAGGTGTGTCACGCGAAATCCCATGGATTCCATCGCCTCGATGATCGCCGAGGGCGGAGCGGCGCCTCCCGTGGCCACCTCGATCGCGTGGTCGAAGCGCTTCTTCACGGCCGCGGGAGCGTGCACGAGCAGGTTCAGCACGATCGGCGCCCCGCAGAGGTGCGTCACGCGGTGCTCCTCGATCGCGGGAAAGATGAGCGCCGGATCCACCTTGCGCAGGCACACATGGGTCGCGCCCGCGGCGGTCACCGCCCATGTGTACGTCCAGCCGCTGCAGTGGAACATCGGCAGCGTCCACAGGTACACGGAGCGCGGCGTGAGGCCGAAGGCGAGCGCATTGCCCAGCGCATTGAGGTACGCGCCGCGATGGTGGTACACGACACCCTTCGGGTTGCCCGTCGTGCCCGAGGTGTAGAGGAGCGCGAGCGAATCCCATTCGTCCTCGGGATCGGAAAGCGCAAACCCGGGATCGCCGCCGGCGATCCAGTCCTCGTACGCATCGTCGATATCCACCACGAAGATCGGGCGCTTCACGCGCTTCAGCGCCTCGCCCACCGTGGCGGAGAATTCCCGATCCGCGATCAGCACCTTCGCCTCGCCATGCTCCAGGCAGAAGGCGATGGTGGCGGCATCGAGCCGGTAGTTGAGCGCATTCAGCACGGCCCCGAGCGCGGGCACCGCGTAGTGGCACTCGAGGAGCGCGGGAACATTGGGCGCCATGACGGCGACCGTGTCGCCGCGGCCGATGCCGCGCGCCGCGAGGACCGAGGCCAGCCGGCTGCAGCGCTGCGCGAATTCGAGGTAGGTGAAGCGGCGTTCGCCGTCGATCACCGCGGTCTTCCCGGGATAGACCTCGGCGGCGCGACGCAGGAAATCCACCGGCGTGAGCGGCCGGTGGTTGGCGGCGTTCCTCCCTAGGTCTTGCGACGCCGCAGCCACGCCTCGATCTCTCCCACGATCCCGCGGCGGAAAGCGAGCACGCAGAACACGAAGATCCCGCCCTGGATGATCGTGACCCACGCTCCCAGCTCGGCGAGATAGAGCTGCATCGAGATGATGACGACGGCCCCCACGACCGGCCCGAACACCGTGCCCATCCCGCCCAGGAGCGTCATCAGCACCACCTCGCCCGACATCGTCCAGTACACGTCGGTGAGCGAAGCGTTCAAGGTGACCGCGGCCTTGGTGGCGCCCGCGAGCCCGGCGAGCGTGGCCGACATCACGAAGGCGGCGAGCTTGTAGCGCTCGGTGCGGTAGCCGAGCGAGATGGCGCGCGGCTCGTTCTCGCGGATCGCCTTCAGCACCTGGCCGAAGGGGGAGTTGATGATGCGGTGGATGAGGAGGAACGCGAGGATGAAGATCGCGAACACGAAGTAGTACATGGCGACGGGATGGTCGGGGCCGATGTCCACCAGCCCCACGAGCTTCGTGCGCTTCACGCCCTGGATGCCGTTCTCCCCGCCCGTGAAGGGCGCGCGCAGGCAGAAGAAGTACACCATCTGGGCGAGCGCGAGCGTGATCATCGCGAAATAGATGCCCTGGCGGCGGATCGCGATGAAGCCGGAAGCCACGCCGAGCACGAGCGCGGTGGCCGCCCCCGTGAGGATCGCGATCTCGATGGGCAAGCCCCACACGGCCGAGGCCTGGGCGGCGAGGTAGCTGCCCATGCCGAAGAACATCGCATGGCCGAACGAGAGCAGGCCGCCGAAGCCGATCAGCAGGTTGAAGGCGCAGGCGAAGAGCGCGAAGCAGAGGAGCTGCATCCCGAAGGCGGGATAGATCACGAAGGGCGCGGCCGCGAAGGCCACGAACATCACCGCGAAGGCCACGCGCTCGTAGCGTTCCCCGCTCATCGCTGCCCGAACAGGCCCTGCGGCCGGATCATGAGGACGATCGCCATGATCACGAAGATCACGGTGCTGGACGCCTCGGGGTAGAAGTACTTGGTGAGGCCCTCGATGATCCCCAGGCCGAAGCCGGTGAGGATCGAGCCCATGATCGAGCCCATGCCGCCGATCACCACGACGGCGAAGACCACGATGATGAGGGACGACCCCATCTGCGGGCTCACCTGGTAGATGGGCGCGGCGAAGACACCCGCCAGCGCCGCGAGGCCCACGCCCAGGCCGTAGGTGAGCGTGATCATCCGCGGCACGTTCACCCCGAAGGTCTGGACGAGGGACGGATTCTCGGTCGCGGCGCGAAGGTACGCCCCCAGCTTGGTGCGCTCGACGAGGAACCAGGTCGAGAAGCACACCACCAGCGAGGCGAAGATCACCCACGCGCGGTAGTTGGGCAGGTACATGAAGCCCAGGTTCTGCACGCCCTGCAGGCTCTCGGGGATCGAGTAGGGCAACCCCGCCGAGCCGAACTCGTGCTGGAAGCCGCCCTCGATCATGAGGGCGAGGCCGAACGTGAGCAGCAGGCCGTAGAGGTGGTCGAGCTTGTAGAGGCGCGAGAGCATGAGCCGCTCGATCGCCACGCCCACGATGCCGACCACGACGGGCGCGATCGCGAGCGCCCACCAGTAGCCCAGGCCCGCCTTCTCCAGCAGGAAGTACGCGACGAAGGCGCCCAGCATGTAGAGCGCCCCGTGCGTGAAGTTGATGATGTTGAGCAACCCGAAGATCACCGCGAGCCCGAGCGAGAGCAGCGCGTAGAACGAGCCGTTGATGAGCCCGATGAGAAGCTGGCCGAAGAGTGCCTGGGTGTTCATGCCGGATTGGATCCCCGACGGAGCCTGCCCCCGAGCGCCTCCATCGGGGGCAGGGATGACATTCCCACGCATGCCATCGGCCAGCTCCTCATGTCACTTGACGAGCGAGCAGCCGCCGTCCTTCAGCGGGCGGAACGCCTCGTCCGCGGGGATCGTGGAGCGCAGCTTGTAGTAGTCGTACGGTCCCTTCGACTCCGACGGCTTCTTCACCTCGAAGAGGTAGGCGTTGTGGATCTTGCGCCCGTCCTCCCGGATCGAGCCCTTGCCGAAGAGCGGGTCGTCCGTGGGAAGCTTCTTCATCTCGTCCACCACCTTGATGCCGGGCTCGTCCGCCTTCAGCGCGGCGACCGCCTTCAGGTAATGCAGCACGCCCGCATAGACGCCCGCATGCACCATCGTCGGGTACTTGCCGCCGTTCAGGGCCGCGAAGCGCTTGCTCCAGGCCCGGGTCTGGTCGTTCAGGTCCCAGTAGAAGGTCTCGGTGAGGATGAGGCCCTGGGCCTTCTCGAGCCCGATGCCATGCACGTCGGTGAGGAAGATGAGGAGCCCCGCCAGGTTCTGGCCGCCCTTCACGATGCCGAATTCCGCCGCCTGCTTCACGGAGTTGATGGTGTCGCCGCCCGCGTTCGCGAGCCCGATGATCTGCGCCTTGGAGGCCTGCGCCTGCAGCAGGAACGACGAGAAATCCTGGGTGTTGAGCGGCACCTTCACGTCGCCCAGCACCTTGCCGCCGTTCTTTTCCACCACGGCGGAGGTGTCGCGCTCCAGGGCGTGGCCGAAGGCGTAGTCGGCGGTGATGAAGAACCAGGTCTTGCCCCCGGTCTTCACGATCGCCTTGCCCGTTCCGTTGGCGAGCATCCAGGTGTCGTAGGTCCAGTGCACCGTGTTGGGCGAGCACTTGGAGCCCGTGAGGTCGGAAGACGCGGCGCCCGAGTCGATGAAGACCTTGTTCTTCTGGCGCGCGACCTCGTTCACGACGAGAGCCACGCTCGAGGTGGGCACGTCGACGATGGCGTCGACGCCCTCGGCGTCGTACCAGCGGCTCGCGATCTGCTGGCCCACGTCGGGCTTGTTCTGGTGGTCGGCCGAGATGATCTCGACGTTGAGGCCCTTCTCCTTCGCCTTGAAATCCTCCACCGCCATCTTCGTGGCGACGACCGACCCCTGCCCGCCCAGGTCCGCGTACAGGCCCGATTGGTCGTTCAGCACGCCGATCTTCACCACGTTGCCCGTGATCTGGGCCCCGGCGCTGCCCGCCAGGGCAAGCGCGGCGGCCGCGACCAGTGTCTTCAGCTTGAACGTCATTGTCGTTGCTCCTCTCGTTGTAATCCGGTCATACACCCAGGTATTCGTGCAGCATCGCGGTCTTCGCCTCGAGCTGCGAGGCGGGGAAGGACTCGGCGATCCTGCCGTGCTCCATCACGTAATGGCGGTCCGCGAGCGGCGCCGCGAACCTGAAATTCTGCTCCACCAGCACGATCGTGAAGCCCCGCTCCTTCAGCTTCACGACCACGCGCCCCAGCGCCTGCACGATCACCGGCGCGAGGCCCTCGGTGATCTCGTCCAGCAGCAGGAGCTTCGCTCCCGTGCGCAGGATGCGCGCCATCGCGAGCATCTGCTGCTCGCCTCCCGAGAGCTTGGTGCCTTGCGCGGTCTTGCGCCGCTCGCGCAGGTTGGGAAACATCTCGTAGATCTCGGCGACGCCCATGCCGCCCTTGGCGATCTCCGGGGGAAGCTCGAGATTCTCCTCCACCGAGAGGCTCGAGAAGATGCCGCGCTCCTCGGGACAGTAGCCCACGCCCAGGTGCGCGATGCGATAGGTGGGAAGCCGGATGGTCTCCACGCCGTTCACGCGGATCGAGCCCTCGCGGCGCCCCACCAGACCCAGGATCGACTTGAGCGTCGACGTGCGGCCCGCGCCGTTGCGCCCGAGGAGCGTCACCACCTCGCCCTCCTCCACCGCCAGGTCCACGCCGTGCAGCACGTGCGACTCGCCGTACCAGGCCTGCAGCCCCGAGATGCGCAAGACCTCAGCCATGCGCAACCTCGCTACCCATGTACGCCTCCATCACCTGCGGGTTGGCCGACACCTCGGCATAGCTCCCCTCCGCGAGGACCGCGCCGCGCTGCAGCACGGAGATCGTGTCGCAGATCCCGGAGACCACGCTCATGTTGTGCTCGACCATGAGCACGGTGCGGCCCGCCGAGACTTCCTTGATGAGGTCCTTCACGCGCGCCACGTCCTCGTGGCCCATTCCCGCGGTGGGCTCGTCCAGCAGCATGAGCTCGGGCTCCATGGCGAGCGTGGTCGCGATCTCGAGCGTGCGCTTGCGGCCATAGGCGAGCTCGACCGCGTTCACGCGGGCGAAACCCTCGAGGCCCACGCGCTCGAGGAGCGCCATCGCGCGGGCATTCAGCACGTCGAGCGTGCGGCTGTGCTTCCAGAAGTGATAGCTCGTCGGCACAGACCGCTGCAGGGCCACGCGCACGTTCTCCAGCACCGAAAGGTTCGGGAAGACCGCCGAAATCTGGAACGAGCGGATCACGCCGCGCCGCGCGACGTCCGCCGGCCGCTCGCGCGTGATGTCCTCGCCGTTGAAGAGGATCTCGCCGGAGGTGGGCTGCAGGAACTTGGTGAGCAGGTTGAAGGTGGTGGTCTTGCCCGCGCCGTTGGGCCCGATCAAGGCGTGGATCGAGCCGCGCCGCACCCTGAGGTTCACGTGGTCGACGGCCACGAAACCCTTGAACTCCTTGGTGAGGCCGCGCGTTTCGAGGATCGTGTCGCCGGGCATCGAGCGGGAAGCCGCCCTCCTCGCCCGCACCGGGGCCGGAAAGCGCGTCGTGGTTTGTGGGGCGATGCTAACCCGCGGGCGGCGGCGCGGGCAAGGCGCCGGACGGCCAAATTGCCCGAGAAATTCGCGCTTTACTCCGGAATGCCCGGCGAACCGGACACCCCGGCGAAAGGACCGGGAATCAGCCCCCGGGTCCGCGCCCGAAGGCGACCGCGCCCTGGTTGCCGCCCAGGTTGTACATGAGGCCGGCGCGCTGGCCGCTCGAGCCTGCGAAGAACCCCGAGAAGCTGCCCGTGGCGCCGCTGCCGCAGGAGGGCGAGCAGCCGATGATGAGCGGCACCGGGTTGGGAACGCCGGCTACGGGTGTGCCGCTGTATGCCGAGAAGAACTGGTCGCGGTAGATCGCCATGTGGTTGGCGCTGCCCGTCCAGGTCTGGCCCGCGATCGCGATGTTCACCGCGGCATCCACCGTGCGGTCGGTGAAGTTGGCGTTGAGGGTCGCGGAGTTGAGCGTGCCGACGGCGCCGGTGCCGTTGGTGGGCGAGGTCGAGCCGATCACGCTGTACGACGCCGTGCCCGTGAGGGGCAGCGCCACGGGCCCGCTCTGCGCGCCGGCGAAGATGTACTGGAGGCTCGTGTTGCGAAGGTCGAGGCCCACGCTCTGGCCGCCGTTGGTGACCACGGCCTGCCCGCCGGACCAGCGGCCCCATGTGAGGCCCGTATCGGCATCGAAGCCGGACTGCACCACCTGCGCCGTGCCCAGCTGGTAGGTGGAATGCGCGCCGCCCGTGCCCGTGAAAGGCGCCGAGAACTGCGTCACCTGCTGCTGCGAGTTGAATACGACCTCGTCGGTGCGGTCGAGCGCCGAGTAGCTGCGGATGAACTGCTGCAGCGTCCCGGCGGGATCCCCGACGACGCCGCCCCGGTAGGCGGTGCCGTTGGGCTGGCGCGTGCCCGCGAGGGCCGCGACGCCGGTCACGTCGTTCCACTGCGTGCTCGTGCTGTTGGTGTGGTCCTGGATGCCGTAGCCCAGGATCGCCGCGCCCAGGCCGTTGCCGACGAGGCTGCCCTGCACGCTGCCCGTGAGGGCGGCATTCTGGGAGGACGAGGTGGTGCCGTTGTTCACCACGAGTGTGTCGGAGGTCGAGGTGGTAAACGCGTTCAGCGCGAGCGGGACGTTCGAGGCGGTCATGGTCCACGAGCCGCCGTTGTTGCCGCCGGCCGCGGGCATCGTGACCGCCGCCTGCAGCCCCAGCGTGCGGGCCGTGAAGTCCACGTTGAGCGTCGCGCTGCCCAGGTTACCCGTCGTGTTGTTCTGGTTCGTGGGAGACGTGGCCGCCACCAATGTGTATGCCGCGGTACCGGTCAGCACGTCGGAAAGATAGGTGGGATAGCCGGAGTTCGCGGTGATCCAGTGGATGCTTCCCGGGATCGGCGAGGAGCCGCTGCTCGCGCCGAAGAAGCCGATGCCCGCTGCGGAATACCGGCCCATGGAGATGTTCACGCCGTCGGCGGAGAGCTGGTGGGTGTCCTGGAGGCTGCCGCCGACGATCGCCGGGGTCACGCCCGCCTGCGAGCCCGCGTACGACGTATAGCCGCGGAAGTCGCCGTTGGGTGCATTCACGTCGCCGGCCACGGCCTGCCCCGAGAAGGGCGAGCCCGCCACCGTGATCACGATGTCCTGGAGGTGGAGCGGATCGCCGCCCAGGTTGATCGTCGCGTCCACCGGGTTCACGAAGCCCACCGGGTTCGTCGTCACGACCTGCGTGGTCACCTGCTGCGAGGCCGGGAGCGCCGGCGTGTCGCTCGGCGAGAAGTTGCGCGTCTCGGTGGACCCGACCGAGGAGCCGCTGGCGGGCTTCGCGCCCGCCATCGTGGTGGCGGCATCGGCGATGAAGGAAGGCGTCGGGATGTAGCGCGGAGGCTGGTTGCCCGCCACGAGCACCGTCTGGCCGGGGCCGGTGATGAGCGTCTGGACGCCGCCTTGCTGCGGCGGCAGGCTGGTGTTGCCGAGGTTGGAGACCGAGTGGCTTCCCTCGATCGTATGGTTCACCGTGATCGGCTCGTCGTTCTTCGCGTCGGCCACGCTCGGGTCGCACTGGCCCGGGTCGCAGGCGTAGAGGATGTTGCCGGAGCCGCGGATCCCGACCGTCGCCACGCGCGTCTTCATCACGTAGCGGTCGCGGCTGCCCGAGGCGATGAGCCCCGTGAAGGTGCGCAGCGTGCCGCGCAGGAGCGACAGCACGGCGCCCTCGTTGGAGTCGCGCTTGTCGGGATAGGCCTCGATCAGGAACTGCGTGTTGGGGCGCAGCGACAGGCGCGCCTGGTCCACCATGTTGAGCTGGGCCATGCCGTTGGGCCCGGTCACGATGCGGTCGCCCGCATCGACGGGCGTGCCGCGCGCCGGCGCGGACCTTTGCCCGTTCGCCTTCTGCAGGCTCACGTCGCCCGTCACGAACGTGAACTCGCCGCTCGCGGCGAGCAGGCTCGCGGGAAGGCCGCACAAGGCTGCGGCGACCGACAGGCGAAGGGTGCTGAGGGCGAATCGTGTCATTGGCGTGCTCTCCGGCTCTAGGTCATGTCGCAACGGATGGTCGAGGAGAACTCGTTGCGGTTGAAGTCGTAGATGTCGACGTTGGAATCGTTGCGCGAGAAGAGCGCCTGGACGCGAAGCGCGCATTTCTCCCTGAACTGCCAGCCGATGCCGAACGTGGCTTCGGCGTAGGTGTCGCGGCCGTTCTGGATCTCGGTCGAGCGCGCGAAGTCGTCCTTGTCGCGGCGATAGATCACGCCCAGGCCGTTGAAGACCGTGAGCTTGGGCGAGAGCGAATACTGGAAGTAGCTGCGCAGCCCGGCGAGGTTCTTGCTCTTGGTCGAGGTGCCGCTCACGCCGTTGTCGAAGCTGTGGTTCGCGTGGTCGTCGCTCACGAAGGCCGTGAGGTAGAGGAGCGGCGAGCCCTTGCCCTCGAAGCTCTGCAGCCAGTTGGCGGTGACGAAGACCTGGTTGAAGTCCTCGACCTGGTTGCGCGGGAACCGGATGCTGTTCACCTGCAGGCCCAGGCCCGCCTGCATCTTGGTGTTGAGCGAGTGGCGCCAGTCGAGCGCGATGCCGCCGATGCGCCGGTCGTTGGTGGGCTGCGGATCGCCGGGCGCCGCGCCCTTCTGGCTGAACGGGGAATACGCCGCGGTCGCGCGGTACTGGTCGTCGCCCGCGTTCAGCGCGGCGCCGCCATGCACCTCGCCCTGGGCGATCTTGAAGTCGTCTTCCTTGTTGTACAGGCGCCCGCGCAATTCGCCGCCGCCGAAGAGGCTCCAGCCGCGCGAGAGCGGCGTGTGGTACTCGCCGCCGATCGCGCCCTGCGCGAACCACGCCGAGCGCTTGATCGAGTTGCCCGTGGCCTCGATGCCGATGATGTTGAACGACTGCGCGGCCGCCGCGCCGAAGTTGCCGGGCACGCCCGTGAGGTTCGAGTCGTATCCGATCCCGAGCTCGCCGTATCCGCTCCAGCCCGCCTGGGTGAGGAGCTTGCGGGCCTGGATCGCCTCGAGGTAGCGGTTGATCGCGATCAGCGCCGCGGGCGGCGGGTTCTGGTCGCGCAGGCGCCGGAAGGCGGCCTCGGCGAGGTCGAAGGAGCCGGCGGCGTAGTAGGCGCGCGCGAGGTCCATCTGGGCGCCGGCGTGCGACGGCACGACGGCGAGCACGCGCTCGAAGGCGATGATCGCATCGTCGAGGTGGCCGCTGTCGAGCGCCGCCACGCCCAGCAGGTAGTCGAACTCCGGCATGCCGGTCATCTTGTCCTGGAGCGCGGAGAGCTCCTGGTAGGCCTGGCGCGGGTTGCCGGCATTCAACAGGCGACGCGCGTTCTCCAGCGCCGGGGAATCCTGGGCAAGGACCTCCAGCGAACCAAATGCCGTTGCAAAGGCGACGAGTGCCATCCCGCAATACCGTGCGCGCGCATTCATTTCGGAGGTTTCCTTGTTCTTGTCTATTGAATGCCGCCCGCCTTCCTGAGCCCTGTGGGGGCAACGGAAACGGCACAAATCCATGTTATTCCTATTGATTCCCCGTGGCAACGACGGTTTTTCCACATTCCGGGGTGCGATAATTCGGCTTGACCCGATCCCGCAGGGGGTCCGTAATGAACGACGCCTCGCATCCTCCCTCCTCCGCCGCCGCCGTCCAGCGCGCGGATTCCGGCGGGGTCTGCGTGCTTCGGCTGAACCGGCCGGCCCAATACAACGCCCTTTCCCGCGACCTCCTCGAGCGCCTGCACGCCGAGCTGGACGCCATCGCCGCGAATCCCGAGGTGCGCGTCGTGGTCGTCACCGGCACCGGCAAGGCCTTCTGCGCGGGCCACGACCTTCGCGAGATGCGCGCGCTCCCGCAGGACGAGGTGGCCGCGCTCTTCGCCTCCTGCACCGCGATGATGCAGAAGCTCACGGCGCTGCCCCAACCGGTGATCGCCGCGGTGAACGGGATCGCGACGGCCGCCGGTTGCCAGCTGGTCGCCCAGTGCGACCTGGCCGTGGCCTCCGAGGAGGCGCGCTTCGCGGTGTCGGGCGTGAACCTGGGACTCTTCTGCTCCACGCCGGCCGTGCCGCTCTCGCGCAACATCGCGCGCAAGCGCGCGGCCGAGATGCTCTTCACGGGCGAGTTCATCGACGCGCGGACCGCGCTCGACTGGGGCCTCGTGAACCGCGTGGCGCCCGCCGGCGGCCTGATGCCGGCCGTCCAGGAGCTCGCCGGGAAGCTCCTCGCGAAGCCCCGCGAGGTGCTGGCGCTCGGCAAGGCGCTCTTCTACCGGCAGCTCGAGGAGCGCATGGCCCCCGCGTATCGGGATGCGTCCTGCACCATCGTCGACAACATGGCGGGAAGGATCGCGCAGGAAGGCGTGGCGGCGTTCCTGGAGAAGCGGGAGCCGGACTGGAAGAAGTGAGACGCGCCTACTTCAGATCCCTTATCACTTCCCGCGCCGCGTTGTGCCCCGGCGCTCCCGTGACGCCTCCGCCCGGATGGGCGCCCGATCCGCAGAGGTACACGCCGCGCACGGGCATGCGGTAGTTCCCGTAGCCCAGCACGGGGCGCGCGCTGAAGAGCTGGTTCAGCGAGAGCTTGCCGTGGAAGATGTCGCCCCCCACCAGGCCCAGCTCGCGCTCGAGGTCGAGCGGCGAAAGCACCCGCTTCGCGATCACGGCCGCGCGGAAGTTCGGCGCGAAGCGCGTCACGTGCGTGATCACCGCCTGGGCCGCCTTCTCGCGCTCGTCGTCCCAGTCGTGCCCCGCCGGCAACGCGTAGCGGAAGTGCTGGCAGAAGAGGCTCGCCACGTGCGCGCCGGCCGGCGCGAGCGAGGCGTCCACCGTGCTGGGGATCAGCATCTCGACGATGGGCTCGCGCGACCAGCCGTGCTCGCGCGCGCTCGCGTAGGCGCGATCCATGAAATCCACGGACGGCGCGAGGATGATCCCGGCGCCGTGATGCGGTTCGGCCTGGCGGCCGGGGAGGACCGGAAAATCGGGCAGCTCCGAGAGCGCGACGTTCATGCGAAACGTGGCGCTCTCCGAGCGATAGGCCGAGAAGGCGTTGCGCCAGTCGCCGGGCACGTCGGGAAGGAGATCGAGGAGCAGTCGCGGGTGCGCGTTGGACACCACGCAGCGCGCCGGCAACATCTCCCCGCTCGCGAGTGTCACGCCGCGCGCCTTCCCGTCGCGCACCTCGATGCAGGCGACGGGCGCATCGGTGCGCAGCTCCACGCCCCGCGCGCGCGCTTCCGCCGCCATCGCCTGGGTGATGGCGCCCATGCCGCCGATCGCGTGGCCCCAGGCGCCGCGCTTGCCGTTCACCTCGCCGAAGACGTGGTGCAGCAGCACGTAGGCCGATCCCGGGGCGTGCGGGGAGGCGAAGTTCCCCACGACGCTGTCGAAGGCGAGGCACGCGCGCAGCGGCTCCGATTCGAACCAGCGGTCGAGCCATTCGGTCGCCGAGAGCGTGAAGAGGTCGAGGACGTCGCGCTTGGCGGCGAGCGGCAGCGCGTTCAGGCGCCGGCCGGCCTTCCACGCCACGAAAAGCTCCTGGATGCCCCCGCCCACGTTGGGCGGGGTCTCGAGGACGAGCCCGCGCAGCACGTCCGCCACGGCATCCAGCCGCGCGTAGTACTCCGGGAGGCGCTCGGCATCGCGGCGCGAGAAGCGCGCGACCTCGCGTTGCGTCGCCTCGAGGCCGCCGCCCACCTTGAGGTAGTTGTCGTCGGTGGGCAGGAAGTTCGCGAACGGCCGCTCGACGATGCGAAGGCCATGCTCGGCGAGGCGAAGGTCCGCGATGACCTTGGGATTGAGCAGGCTCACCGTGTAGCTCGCGAGCGAGTTGCGGAACCCGGGATGGAATTCCTCGGTCACCGCCGCCCCGCCCAGGACCGGCCGGCGCTCGAGCACGCACACGCGCAGGCGCGCGGCGGCGAGGTAGCAGGCGCAGGCGAGGCCGTTGTGGCCGCCGCCGATCACGATCGCGTCGTAGGCCCCCGCGGCTTTCGCCATCGCTAGCGCAGCAGGAAGCGGCGCACGACGCCCACCTGCGCATCGTCCATCAGCATCGGCGCGTGGCCCGTGCGCGCCACGACGAAGCGCTCGGTGTGGGGACGCGTGCACATCTCGTCGAGCGTCTCCGGAAGCAGGAGATCCGAATTCTCGCCCCGGATCACGAGGACCGGGCCATGCACCTCGCGCCAGAACGGGCGCAGGTTCACCTCGGCGGGCGGCGCGGCATGGAAGACCTTGCCGATGCCCGGATCGTAGCGGAAGCGCCAGCGCCCGTCGTCGTCGTGGCGGGCGACGTGCAGCGACAGGTGCCGCCATTGCTCCGCGGTGAGCTCGCCGAACGGGCTCGCCGAGCGCATCGCCGCCTCGAGCGCGTCGAGCGACTCGAACTGCGGCTCCTTTCCGACGTATTGGCCGATGCGCTCGATCGCCGCCCTGGGGATCACGCAGCCCACGTCGTTCAGCACCAGCTTCCTCACCGGGGATCCGGGCGTCGCGGCGAGGAACATGCCGATGATCCCGCCCATGGAGGTGCCCAGCCAGTCCACCGTCTCGGCGTGCAGGCTCGCGATGAGCGTGGCCATGTCCGTGCCGTACAGCGAATAGGTGTAGTCGCCGGGGTCGCGCAGCCAGTCGCTTCTCCCGCGTCCCGCGACATCGGGGCAGATCACGCGATAGACGTCGGAGAGGCGCTCGGCGATGTAGTCGAAGTCGCGCGCGTTCCTCGTGAGCCCGTGCACGCAAAGCAGGACGCGCTTGTTGTTGGCGTCGCCCCAATCGGTGTAGCGCATGAAATGCCACCCGTGGGGGTCGATACACCTCACCTGCCCTTCGCGCATCGCGCTCATCGGTTGCCTATCCCTTCATCCGTGGCTATGGCGCTCGCGCTCTTCGCCTTCTCCCGCAGCAGGTACTTCTGGATCTTGCCGGTGGAGGTCTTGGGCAGGGGACCGAAGACCACCGACTTCGGCGCCTTGAAGCGCGCCATGCGCGCGCGGCAGAACTCGATCACTTCCTCGGCCGAGGCCGAGGCGCCCTCCTTCAGCTCCACGAACGCGCACGGGGTCTCGCCCCACTTGGGATCGGGCTGCGCCACCACGGCGGCCATCATGACCGCGGGATGGCTGTGCAGCACGTCCTCGACCTCCTGCGAGGAGATGTTCTCGCCGCCCGAGATGATGACATCCTTGGAGCGGTCCTTGATCTTGGCATACCCGTCGGGATGCATCACCGCGAGGTCGCCCGAGTGGAACCACCCGCCGCGAAAGGCCTCCCGCGAGGCCGCCGGGTTCTTGAGGTAGCCCTTCATCGTGATGTTGCCTCGGAACATGATCTCGCCCATGGTCTCGCCGTCCCACGGCACCTCGGCGAGCGATTCGGGGTCGCGCACGCTCATGCCCTCTTCCAGCAGGTAGGCCACGCCCTGGCGGCCATTCCTGCGCACCTGCTCCTCCAGCGGCAGCGCGCTCCACTCCGGGTGCTTCGCGCACACGGCCGCGGGCCCGTAGGTCTCGGTGAGCCCGTATACGTGGGTGATGTGGAAGCCGATCTTCGCCATCCCCTCGATCACGGCCGCGGGCGGCGGCGCCGCGGCCACCAGGCAATGCACCTCGTGGGCGATGCCGCGCCGCCATTCAGCCGGCGCGTTCAGCAGCATGGAGTGCACGATGGGCGCGCCGCAGTAATGCGTCACCTTGTGCTCGGCGATGAGATCGAGGATCGCTTTCGCCTCGACCTTGCGCAGGCAGACGTTGGTGCCGGCGGCCGCGGCGATCGTCCAGTTGAAGCACCACCCGTTGCAGTGGAACATCGGCAGCGTCCACAGGTACACCGGGTGCTTGGGCATCGACCAGTCGAGGATGTTGTTGATCGCGTTGAGGTACGCGCCGCGATAGTGGTACACCACGCCCTTCGGGTTGCCCGTGGTTCCCGAGGTGTAGTTCAGCGCGATCGCATCCCACTCGTCGGGCGGAAGGCTCCACGCGAACTGCGGATCGCCGCGCGCGATGAATTCCTCGTATTCCATCTCGCCCAGGCGCTCGCCGCCTTCGAAGAGCGCGTCGTCCACGTCGATCACGCGCGGCCTGGACTTCGCGCCCGCGATCGCCTTGCCGATCACGGGCGAGAACTCGCGGTCGGTGAAAAGGAATTTCGCCTCGCCATGGTCGAGCATGAAGGCGAGCGCCTCGGCGTCCAGGCGCGTGTTGAGCGTGTTCAGCACCGCGCCGATCATCGCCGGGCCGAAATGCAGCTCGATCATGGCGGGCACGTTGGGGAGCATCGCCGCCACCGTGTCGCCCCGCTTCACGCCCGCCGCGGCGAGCGCGGAAGCGAGCCGGCGAGAACGGGCATACACCTCGCGCCAGGTTCGCCGCACCTCGCCGTGGATCACGGCCGTGCGCTCGGGATAGACGTAAGCGGCCTTGGCGAGGAACGACACGGGCGTGAGCGCGGTGTAGTTCGCCTCGTTGCGCTCGAGGCCGCTTTCGTAAGGGTTCATCGCTCCGCCTTCACGCGATGCGCGTCTCGGCGCGCACGCCGAGCCCGGCAACGCGCTCGGCCGACTTCACCGTGTTGGCGAGCAGCATCGCGATCGTCATGGGTCCCACGCCGCCGGGCACCGGCGTGATGCGCGAGGCGACCGCTCGTGCCTCCTCGAAATCCACGTCGCCCACGAGCTTTCCGTCCGGCTGGCGGTTGATGCCCACGTCGATCACGACCGCCCCGGGCTTCACCATCTCGCCGCGAATGAGGCGCGCCCTGCCCGCGGCGGCCACCAGGATGTCGCCCTGCCGCGTCATCGCGCCCAGGTCGCGCGTCTTCGAATGGCAGATCGTGACCGTCGCGCCGGCGTTCAGCAGGAGGAGCGCCATGGGCTTGCCCACGATCGTGGAGCGTCCCACGACCACCGCGTGCGCGCCCTCCACGGGCACGCCCTCGTGCTCCAGCATCGTCATCACGCCCCACGGCGTGCACGGGTAGAAAGCGGGCTCCCCCGAAACGAGCGAGCCCACGTTGAAGTAGTGGAACCCGTCCACGTCCTTCTCGGGGGCGATGGCCTCGATCACCGCGCGGGCGTTGATGTGGCGCGGCAGGGGCAGCTGCACGAGGATGCCGTGCACCGACGGATCGTCGTTCAGGCGGCGCACGAACGCCGCGAGCGTCGCCTGGGAGATATCCGCGTCGAGCGCGTGCACCTCGGAACGCATGCCGGCTTCGCCCGAGGCGCGCGCCTTGTTGCGAACGTAGATCGCGCTCGCGGGGTCGTTCCCCACGATGATCACCGCGAGGCCCGGGACCACGCCGCGATCGGCAAGCCGTGCGACGCGGATCGCGACCTCCGCCCGGAGCTCGCGCGCGATCGCCTTGCCGTCGATGATCGCCGCGCTCACGACGCTTCCGAGATCGCGAGGTCGACGGGCACGTCGTGCGCATCGTGGGGAAGCGACTCGACGTGGAAGGCCGCGGGAAGCGCCGTCACGCACAGGGGCCTCGCCCCGCGGCCGGCGAGGAGCCCGTCGAAGAATCCCGCGCCGTAGCCCAGGCGATAGCGGCCCCGGTCGATGGCGAGCGCCGGAACGAGCGCGAAATCCACCTCGGAGAGCGCCACGCGCCGGCACCGGGCCGGGTCCGGCTCGGGGATGTCCCAGATGCCGGGAACGAGGTCGCGCCGCGGATCCTCGACCGCGTAGATCTCGAGGCGCCGCGGCGGCTCGCTCACGCGCGGCAGGATCACGGTCTTGCCCGCGGCGCGCGCCTGGGCGATGAGCGGCGCGGTGTCGAGCTCGCTGCCGATCGTCATCGTGGTGAGGACGGAGCGCGCCCGGGCGAATTCGGGCAGCGCCAGCACGCGCTCCATGAGCAGCGCGCCCAGGCGCGCGCGCTCGGCGGGCGCGAGCGCGTCGCGCCGCGCGATCAGCTCCTGGCGCAGCCTCTTCTTTTCGGGGACTGGATCGGTCATGAGCCCGCTATTCTAGTGGGTCGAAGCGGCTGTGGCCTGCGGATCGGGAATTCGGTATCCTCGCCGCTCCAGGGTCCGACGAGGAATTCCCGCATGAGAACCATCCTGACCGCCGCCGTGCTCGCCGCCTTCTGCTCGACCGCTGCCTGGGCGGGCCCCTTCGACGGCCTGAAGAGCAAGATGAAGCCGGGCATGTACGAGTCCAAGATCGACATGGACATGAGCGGGATGCCGGGGATG
>Ga0134125_10003373_pt1 | contig 18521 bp, 18 predicted proteins | sample KB31751_FD_96464 | JGI IMG/M metagenome (GOLD analysis project Ga0134125, IMG submission 96464) | Terrestrial soil microbial communities with excess Nitrogen fertilizer from Kellogg Biological Station, Michigan, USA - KB3-175-1 | ecosystem: Environmental > Terrestrial > Soil > Unclassified ... | reverse complement strand
GAAAAGGAGAAAGTCGCGCCCTGTCCGGGCTCGGACTCCAGCCAGATATCGCCGCCATGCCTTTGGACAATTCGGCGGCAGGTTGCAAGCCCGATGCCTGATCCGTCGGACTGCGCTGTTCCACGAACAAATGGCTTAAAAATTCTCTCCGCTTGAGAGGAGTCAACGCCGATTCCGTTGTCGCTTACATGAACGATCCAATGCGTGTCCGACGATTCCGCGGTTATGCGCACCTCGGGCGCGACATCTTTCTTCCGGTACTTCACCGCATTGGTAACCAGATTCTGGAAAATCTGCAACAACTGCAATTCGTCGGCGTGAACGGACGGCAACTCGCCGGTGACGAGTTTGGCGCCTGTTTGGCGTATGAGATCGCTCAAGTTCTTCTCTACCAATGCCACTACATCGCTCAACTTTACCTGTTTGAGGCTGGCGTTGACGCTCTTGCCGGCTTTGGCATATTCGAGTAGATTGCGAATCATTCCGGTGAGCCTGCCTCCGGATGAAGCAATGAAGTCGAGCCACTCAGAGCCTTCCGTGCCTAGGTTTTCCGCATAGCGGCGCTTGAGCAATTCCGAATAGAGAATCATGGTCCGCAGCGGCTCTTGCAGATCGTGACTAATCATATGCGCAAAGCCGGCCAAGTCTTCGTTGGAGCGGCCAAGGTCCCGGTTCATCTGAATCAGGTCGTCTTCAAGCGCCTTCCGCTCTTTCATTTCCTGTTGCAGCGAGTCGTTCCGTTCCTTAACAAGACGTTCCTGCGCGTTCGCACGCTCAATGGCGCGAAGACGCTGGTCGTTCAGGATGGAAATGACAACAGCCAGCGCAATGAAGGCCAATTGGGCAACAGCGTCGGGGAAGCCCCGCATAAATGTCCCGCCCAACCGCACCCAAAGGAGTTGGATCAGCAGCGCAGAGCCTACGGCGGTAAGAAGGCCGGGGCCCAAACCTCCATACCAGGAGCTCACCATGACGGCGGGCCAGAACGTGACGTACATCACCCGGTCACCGAGCGAACCGCCCATCACGGCGCGAATTAACACGGCGATTAAGATGCAGGCAACTGCAACCAGATACCGCCCGCGTCGCTGCGCTCCGCCGGTCTCTTCCAACGCTTGCCCCCGCTATTGCTCTGCTACTACCGGATTCTTCAATTCGCCGATGCCCTGAATTTTGACAACCGTTGTATCGCCGGCGCGCAGGAACCGCGGCGGCGTTCGGGCCATTCCGACTCCCGAAGGAGTGCCGGTGGACACAATATCACCCGGCTCCAACGTAAATACGCTCGAAAGAAAGCTGATCAGGTCAGGAATTTTGAAGATGAGATTTTTGGTGTTTGAATGCTGCAGGACTTCGCCGTTGATGGTCATCGAGATATCGAGCGTGTGCGGGTCTTCAATCTCATCCGCTGTCACAATCCAGGGGCCGACCGGCGCGAACGTATCGAATGTCTTGCCCATCAGCCATTGCGTAGTGGCGCGCTGGTAATCGCGGGCACTCACGTCGTTCACGATGGTGTAGCCGAAGACATGGTCTCGCCACTTTTCGGGGGCGATGTTCCGGCCGCCGCGGCCGATGACAAAGGCGAACTCAGCCTCATAATCCGGAGCCTTCGAGACCTTGGGCAGCACGATTTTGTCACCGGGGCCGATAACGGCAGTCGCGAATTTATTGAAGATGGTCGGCACTTCCGGAATCTCGGAGCCGGTTTCCTCGGCATGATCGCGATAATTCAATCCGACGCAAATGAGTTTTGCGGGCCTGGGAATGGGCGCAACCAGGCGGGTTGAGGAGAAGGGCTTTTTCGCCGTTGCCGGCGCTTCGTTCAAAAATTTTGCGGCCCTCTCCAGCATGGCGGCTCCGGCCGCAATCAGTTCGGCGATGCTCGAAACGCCAATAGAGGCGAGATCTACAACGGTGGAGTCTCCAGCCATTGCCCCGGGATGCAGGCGGCCTTCCAATTCATACGTAACTAAGCGCATGTATTGCATCTTGACACGGAGTTGCGAAGAATTCGCCTAATCTTTGAGAATTACCTGCTACGCTGGATACTGACTGAATACGCCAACTGAGCCCGTTCCCGCTTTGACGCACGTTCGCGCGTGACATTCCGGAGTTGGAGTGAGTTGCCGGTGGCCCGACACCGGGGGAAGTGTTGCCCCGCCGAAATCACCAACTGGAGTAGGAATGCATCTTGTCTTGGGTGCGGTAATCACCTTAGTAATTCTGCAAGTTTCTGTTTTTTTCACAACGATTTATCTTCATCGCGCACTGACCCATCGCGGGCTGGAACTTCATCCGGCAGCCGTTTTTTTCATGCATCTGGAGCTGATGCTTTTCACCGGCGTCATCCCGCGCGAGTGGGCCGCCGTTCATCGCAAGCATCATCACCATTCCGACGAAGAGGGCGACCCGCACAGCCCCTATCTGTATGGCTTGTGGACCGTTCTGTTCGGCAATTATTTTCTCTATAGGAAAGAAGCCCGAAACCCGGAAACTGTTCGCAAGTACACGCCCGATTACAAGCCTGACCCGATTGATCGCTTACCGTATCAGGTGCAGAATTTTGGCGTGTTTGGCGGACTGATCATCTTCATGCTGATGTTCGGCTGGGCTTGGGGCTTGGCAGCGTGGGCGTTTCACATTGTGGCCTACGTACTGCTGAATTCGATGGTCAACAGCTTGTGCCACATGATCGGCTATCGTAATTTTGACAATCTGGCCACCAACATCCGCCTGGTTGCCCTGCTCACCGGCGGCGAAGGGCTGCATAACAATCACCATGAATTTCCTTCATCGGCAACTCTGGCGTTAAAAGGCCGCGAATTCGATCCTGCCTGGCCGATCATTCTGGTGCTTGAGAAATTGAAGCTGGCGCGGATAAAGCCGTTGCCGGTAGAGCACGCAAAAGCGGCGTAACGGCAGTTCATTAGCGATAGGAAAGGAGGCGTGGGACGCCTCCTGCAGGGCACGGCCCTGCCCCACAACACGGCCACAGACAAAAATAAAAAGGGTCCGCAAATAGGACCCTTTATTTTTAGGAATTGATGTAGTTTACGCTTGCGAGGCCTTCTGCACTTTCCCGTTCCGGATGCAGGATGTGCAAACGCGGAGGCGTTTTCCAGCCCCGTTCACGAGGGCATGCACCGTTTGCAAGTTGATGTTCCAGCGGCGCTTGGTAATGTTATGGGCGTGACTGACACGGTTTCCAAACTGCGGCCCGCGGCCGCACACTTCACATACTTTTGCCATAGACACACTCTCACTCAGCCCGGCTGAGCATTGAAACCTACAGGGTACCAAACCAGTCGAGGACGCCGCAACATCTCCATCTCGCCCCAATCTTCCGACCATTTCAGTCCCATATCCTTGACACGACCTTGTCCGCGCCAGATACTGAAAGTGAGCTGCAAATGGGTGTCAAGAAGCGCAAGCGGCATACGGCGATTACCAGCACGCCGGCTACTGTAGACGATTTGCGATCCGGCGAAGAAGGCATACTCGATCGCATTGATTTGCCTGAAGATATTGCGCGCCGTCTGATGGAACTCGGTTTTCTCCCCGGAAACGCCATTGTCCCTTCCCGAGTGGCACCTGGTGGCGGTGCAAGAGTTTTTCAAGTTGACGGCTCGGAAGTCGCGCTCCGTAACGACACTTCACGCAAGCTCCATCTTCGGCGTTCCCGCACTCCCGTGTTGCCATGAGCAATTGCCACGACACGCCGCGGGTAGGTCTGCTCCCCAACCCGACCATTCCGGTCCCACATAGTAGTAGTGGCGACCGACCGGTGATTGTGGCCATCGTGGGCCCTCCGAATTCCGGCAAATCCACGCTTTTTAACCGGTTGACAGGCTTGCGCCAGAAAGTGGCTAATTTCCCCGGCGTGACGGTTGAGCATCGCATGGGCAAGGCGAAACTAAAAGACCGGCACGAGGTTTTCCTGGTCGATTTACCGGGCGTTTATAGCTTGCATCCGCAATCGGAAGACGAGAAGGTAGCGCACGACATGCTGAAGGGATTGCGACCGGGTTTTGCGCGGCCCGACGCCGTCATTTTGATCCTCGACGCCACAAACCTTGGCAGGCATTTGGTGCTGGCCGCTCCGGTGCTCGATCTCGGCCTTCCCACTCTGATTCTGCTGAACATGGCCGACGATCTTGCCGTGCGGGGAGGGGAAGTCGACGTTGCCGCGCTTAGCAAAGAGTTGAATTCGCCTGTGGCGCTAATCAGCGCGGCCAAGGGTAAGGGCATTGAGCAGATTCAACAATTTCTTTCAGGGACGGCGGCGAATCTCGCTGCGGCAAAGCCGGCGCGGATCGAATTGCCTGTTCTGAACGATGTACCCAACTGCAGGCAGTGGGCAACGAAGCTTGGTAACCGGGCGTCGTATCGCGCTCCGGTGCCGCCCGTTTGGACCCGGCGGCTCGATTCGGTCTTTCTGCACCCCGTTTGGGGACCTCTGGTCTTTGTCGCTGTAGTCATAACGGTATTTCAAAGCATATTTTCGTGGGCGCAGCCCATTATGGATGGAATGACGGCACTGGTCGCATCGTCCGGGCAATGGATGGGCCATATGCTGCCCGACGGGGTTTTCAAATCGCTGCTCATTGAAGGCGTTTGGAGCGGTGTCGGTTCGGTGATCGTATTCCTGCCGCAGATTCTGCTTCTGTTTCTTTTCATTGGGGTATTGGAAGATTCCGGCTATCTGGCGCGCGCTGCTTTGATTGCCGATCGCACAATGTCGAAAATCGGGCTGCAGGGGAAATCGTTCATTCCGCTTTTATCGGCGTATGCCTGCGCGGTACCGGCGGTGATGGCCACGCGTGTTATCGAAAACAAGCGTGATCGCATCGCGACGATCATGATTGCGCCGTTGATGACGTGTTCCGCCCGCTTGCCGGTGTACACGCTGGTGATCGCTGCCTTCGTGCCTAACATTTACCTGATTAGAGGCGTGCTTTCGCTTCCGACCGTGACCATGCTGCTGCTCTACCTTTTGGGCTTTGTGGCAGCGGTGGTGGTTGCCAGAATCTTGAAATCTACCGTACTCAAGAGCAAACGATCGGTATTCATTCTGGAGATGCCTCCTTACCGGCTGCCCACGATGCAATCGCTTGGGCTGCGGCTGTATGATCGCGGCAAAGTGTTTTTGCACCGCGCCGGAACGGTCATTCTATTGGTCGCGATCGGCCTGTGGATACTGGCGCATTTGCCGCTTTCGCACGGTCAGATGCCGCCCATTGAAAACAGCTTTGCCGGCATGGTCGGGAAGACTGTGGAACCGGTGATTAAGCCGCTCGGGTTCAATTGGAAGATCGGCATCGGCCTGATTACATCGCTTGCCGCCCGCGAGGTAATTGTAGGGACGCTGGGCACTATCTACGGCATTGAAGGCGGCGACGGGAATACGCAGGGATTACAAGCCGCGCTGCACGCCGACCTGAGTCCCGCCGGGGCAGTCGCGCTACTTGTTTTCTTCGCGTTCGCGCTGCAATGCTTCTCCACAATTGCGGTGGTGCGGCGCGAAACCGGGAGCTGGAAGTGGCCGATCTTTCAGTTCAGCTATATGCTGGCGCTCGCCTACGGAGCTTCGTGGGCGGCTTACGAAATCGCCGGTCTTTTTCTTCACTAACTGCATCTAATGGACACGTGTGGCCGCTGCGCGAAAGGCGGTTCCAGCACTTATTGTCTGTTAGCATGACCATTTGGGCCGGACGACTTTCCCACCGGCCACTTAGTTCCAAACATGCGAAACGTAGTGATTTTAGGATCCGGTTGCGCCGGCAATACCGCCGCCATCTACACCGGAAGGGCGAATCTGCAGCCGCTGGTCTTCGAAGGGCATGAGCCGGGCGGGCAGCTTTCGATTACCACCGAAGTGGAGAACTTCCCTGGATTTCCCGAAGGAATTCAAGGGCCGCAGCTTGTTGAAAATATGAAGCAGCAAGCGCAGCGGTTCGGCGCTGAATTCCGCCACGGCCGCGTTGTGGAGGCCAACCTGCGCCACCGCCCTTTTACGCTGAAGCTGGAAGACGGCGAAGTGATCGAGACCCGAAGCCTAATTGTGGCGACCGGAGCCTCGGCACGGTGGCTTGAACTACCGAGCGAACAGAAGCTGATCGGGCATGGTGTTAGTTCGTGCGCCACTTGCGATGGATTCTTCTATCGCGATAAAGAAATTATGGTGATCGGCGGCGGCGATTCAGCGATGGAGGAAGCGAACTTCCTCACTCGTTTTGGAAAACGCGTCGCCATTGTGCACCGGCGCGAAACGTTCCGGGCTTCGAAAATTATGCTGGATCGGGCGCGAAATAATCCGAAAATCGAGTTTATTCCTAACACCGTGGTGGAAGATGTTTACGACGTCGAAAAGGGCCACGTCACCGGGGTAAAGCTGCGCAACATTGTAACCGACCATGTTACCGAGCGCGCCGTAGACGGCTTTTTCGTCGCGATTGGCCACATTCCGAACACGCTGCCCTTCGTCGGACAATTGGATTTGGACGCGGACGGCTACATCATCTCGCATGGTGGAGCGTCCACGAATATTGAAGGCGTGTTCCACGCGGGCGATGTTCAGGATCGCAACTACCGCCAAGCCATTACCGCATCCGGCGCGGGCTGCATGGCGGCAATTGAAGCAGAGCGGTTTTTAGAAGCAGAAGGGCACTGAGGGCGATAGAGTCACCAGACGTTCTTCCATTGTGGGTCGCTTTAAGCTCAATGTCGTTTACTTAAGCAGATCCGGCCTCTTTTCCATACTGGGATCGCTTACGCTTCCGGCTCAGATTCAACATCTTGCACAAAGGTAATGCGTCTCCGGACCCGGCAAGTTCCTTAAGTCATGACATTGCGCTTACGCTTCCGGCTCCGTTTCAGCATCTTACGCAAAAGCCGCTAATCCAGCTTCCTTACCCAAATGTTCCGGTAGCTGATGGGCTCGCTCTTGTCGCCGTGCGCTTGCAACTTAATTGGAGCCGTGTCGTATTTCTTGTAGAAGGGCTTGCCGATGTATAGCGTTTCTCCCTTCAGTTCGAAGTGGTTCTCAACCAGTACGCCGTTAAAGAACACGGTGGCGTAGGCGGGACTCTTAAGAGAGCCGTCGTCGTTGAAGCGCGGCGCAGTCCAAATGACGTCATAAGTCTCCCACTCACCGGCCTTGCGGCTTGGGTTTACCAACGGGATAGCTTGTTTATACAGGCTGCCCGCCATGCCGTTCACATAGGTCTTGTTGGTGTAGGAATCAAGAACCTGCAGTTCGTAGCCGCCATCCCCGGCACCTGTTGAGGCGAGGAAAACACCACTATTGCCGCGCGCCTGGCCGCTGCCGGTAATGTCGGCCGGCACCTTCCACTCAATGTGAAGCTGATAATCCTTGAACTTCTCTTTGGTCTCGATATTCCCCGCGGATTTGTTCACCGTCATCACGCCATCGGCAACTTTCCATTTGGCCGGCGACTTATCTTTGACATCTATCCACTGATCCAGGTTCTTGCCGTCAAACAGCACGATTGCATCCGATGGCGGCGCGGTGCAAGTAGCTCCCGGAGTGACCTTCTTGGGCACAGGCTGCCATACTTCGGTGTCTTCCGGTTTGGCCTTGCCTGATTGTTGCGCGAAGACGGTAGTGGCGACGGCCGTCAAAGCCGCCAGCGCGAGGAACCTCGAAAATTGAATACGCATTACTAGATGAGCATACACTTACCCGGATGGGCGTGTATGGCCGTGACAGCCACACCTCCGTAAGCCGATCCGCTGCGATATGGTAATTGAATCGAAATGCCGCCGCGAATTGCGGCACATTTAGCCGCCTGCCGCATGAAGCTCATCTGTCTACTACCTTTTTTTGCAATTTCCCTCCTCGCGCAATCCCGATGCGTTGTCTCTCAACCGGTAACTCAGGGCATTCAGGCAGCCATTGACGCGTGTTCGGCCAAAGGCGGCGGAATTGCCGATGTTCCGCCCGGAACCTACACGACTGGTCCGCTTTGGCTGAAAGACAACGTGGAGCTTCATCTTGAAATGGGCGCAAAGATTCTGCTGAGCCAGAATACGGCCGATTGGCCAACGGGATCCATCGCGCTGATCAATTCCCGTGGAGCGAAAAACATTGCCATAACGGGCCCCGGCACAATCGACGGCAACGCGCAATACGAGTACGCGCCCATGCGCGGCATCGACGAGGAAATAGCCTCTGAGATTGAAAACGCGCGCAAATCAGGCGTGGAAATGAAACGCTACTATCGCACCGGCGTTCAGAAATTCCTTGTCGTACTTAAAGACTCGCGCAACGTGCGCATCGAAGGTATTCGCCTTGTAAATTCCCCTCTCTGGACGTTGCGCTTGCAGGATTGCGACCAGGTTTGGATTCGAAGCGCTTACATCTCTTCGAGCCTAGAGAAAGGCGTCAACGCCGATGGCATCGATATCGTTTCCACATCAAATGTGCTGATTTCCGACTCCATTATCACCACCGGTGACGATGCCATTTGCCTGAAGAGCGAGCCTTTGAACGGACGCGTTGCGGCGAATACGCCGGTTCGGCCGACGGAGAATGTCACAGTAAGCAATAGCATTCTTTCGTCATCCTCTACTGCAATGGTGATCGGGACCGAAACGTACGCCGATATCCGCCATGTGCTTTTTTCAAACATTATTGTGCGCGATTCAAACCGTGCTTTCGGCATCAATGTGCAGGATGGAGCCACGGTCAGCGACATTCGCTTCGAAAACATAACATTCGAATTAAATCGCCGGCACTGGAACTGGTGGGGCGATGCGGATGTATTCAAATTCGTTCTGAAAAAGCGCACACCCGAATCGCGCCTTGGCCGAATCGAAAATGTCACCATTAACGGCGCGCAAGGCACGGCGCGGGGAACATCGCGAATGGCCGGTTATGCCGACCGGCAATTGAAGAACATGACTATTGAAGGCTTGCGCATGATGATGCTGCCTGAGAATGAGCCCGATAAACGCGCAACCGACGCTATGGTGATCGATGGTGTCCAGGGGCTCACGCTTCGCAATATTCACATCGATTGGGACAAAAAATCGCCTGAACCGTCATGGGGCGGCGCTCTCGTATTGCGCAATATTGACGATTTGGAACTCACCGGCTTTCACGGAGCAGCGGGCAGTAGCAATCCATCTATTCCCGCAATCCGCAGAGAGCAGGTGAAAGAGATTGCGCGTTAACGAAGTATCTTCCAGATATTCTGCTGGGCAGGCGGTCAGTTACCCGCCTTCTGACAATGTTCGCGGCTAATGGAACGGACTTTCCACCACAATGCCAAAGTATTTCTGACCTGGATTCAAGTCCTCCGACCAGATACGTTTGCATCCTGCTTTTTCGGCCGCTGCTACAATCATGGCGTCGTAGAGGTGGACACCGTAGGTTTCCTTGGCCTCAACGGCGCGCCGGACCAGACCGGCATCGAGGGGGATCACCTTAATAGGTCCCAGCGCATCGAGTAGCGCAATTAAATCGTTCGGATGTACCGGCGGTGAAAGTTTGTGAAGCAGTGTAGCCGAAAATTCAGCTAAAACCTGGGTTGAGATGATCGCCTGCCCGTTTAAAGCAACACGAAGCAATTGCTGCGCAGCCCGTCGTTTCGTTGTGTTGCCAGCATCGTAGGCGTATACAAGAACGTTCGTATCCAGAAATTCAAGAGCGCTCATGAAGATCGGACCGGCTCCAGGTCTTTTTACCAATTTTGAACTGGAAGCGCGCAAACGTGCTTTCTAACGCGTCTCGTTCCCGCCGCTTGCGCCCCGATACGGCATTTTCTGAGGCCAATTCCTGCAAATAGGCTCGAACCAGACCAGTTAACGTGGTGTCGCGTTCAACCGCGATCTTGCGGACCTCTTTCACCAGGTCATCGTCAAGCGAGAGGGTTACGTTCATATACCCATAATAAGGGAATCACGAGTTCCGTGGGACGGCGCTAATTCTCTTCCGAGAAAAACAGATACTTGCGCCACTGATCTTCGCCGCGCCCGAGCAGCCGCATCAGGTGCCGGCTGGTGTGCAGGCTGAAAGGCCGAGGCTGGCGCATCAGCTTCATGCCGGCTTCTTCCGGCGTCCGGTTGCCTTTTTTGTTGTTGCAAGGATGGCAGCAGGCGACGAGATTTTCCCAGGCCGTTTCTCCACGCCGCGAACGCGGGATCACATGGTCGAGCGTCATCTCGCCGGACGGCAGCGAACGCTGGCAATACTGGCACGTGTAGCGGTCGCGCATCAGAATGTTTTTGCGAGAAAGTGCGCGGGTTTGATGTGGAATGCGGCGGTATTCCAGCAGGCGAATGACGGAGGGCACCTTCAGGATCTGTCGCGCCGAGTGCACCTGGAAAGGAGCTGTTTCTTCCGCCGAGGCCACTCCCTTTAAGATCAGAACCAGTGCTCGCCTCGCCGCGCAAATGTTAATCGGCTCGTAACTCGCGTTCAGAACCAGCACCGGCTTATGAAGTCGTTCCGTTGTCACCATGTTCCTGCTCCGCCCCCACCTTTCGCTACTTACTCGATATCCGCAAAACTCTTTCCGCCAGACGCGTCCGGCAACGGCAAACTACTACGCCGCATCACGCGAGCCACCGTCAGCACGGAAACGTGACGTGCGCCCGCGGCTTTTAGCACAGCGGTGGCGGCCGCCAGCGTAGATCCGGTGGTCAGCACGTCATCGATCAGCAGAATACGCTTGCCATCCACGCGCGCCTTGCGAGCGATGCGAAACGCGCCGGCCAAATTCTTTTGCCGCGCCGTAGCTCCAAGCCCGGCCTGGCGCTTACCCATGCGAACGCGGCGCAATAGCGGCGATACGCGTAGGCCGTATCGTTGTGCTACCGGACCCGCAAGCAGTTCGGCCTGGTTGAACCCGCGCTGCCAACGGCGGGCCCAATGCATGGGCATTGCCGCGACCAGATCGAAATTTTGATCGCGCGGCAATGCTTCGAGCAGAAAGCGGCTTAACGGCTTCGACAGAGTTTCAATTTTCGAGTATTTAAAGAGCCGGATCAGCTCTCGGAGGGAACCTTCATAACTGCCGAAGGAGTAGGCAACATCGAAGTTTACCTCCCTCCCGCGGCAGACCGTACAGAGGTCATGCTCGTCCAGCGGATAGGTATCCGTAAAGGGTGTTTGACAGATCCGGCAGGCATGGTCCGCCATAAGCGGAACCGGTGACTTCAGACAAGAGGGACAGACAGGAATTCGGGAGAGATTTTTAAGCGGAGCTTCACAGATTCTGCACTCGTCCGGAAACAACAAACTACCGCACCACCCAGGAACTCTCCGGATGGCGCCGGCCACAGAATGTGTGAATGCGACGTGGGTCGAGGTACTCGGGAAGACTCACCCCCGGTGAAATACTAATGATACAACAATTTACTGGTGTCGTGTTTAAGAGAAAACGCTCAGTATTTTCCGTCTATAGATTTTAGAGTGCGCTATGAGTTCCTCCAGATTTCTTCTTGTTGAGAAGGATACCGCCCGAGCGGAAAGCATTTCCGCGTGCCTGCAGAGGAACGATTCCCTCGTTCTCCGCGCCGGCAGTTTAGCCGAGGCAAAGGAAGCGCTTTCCATCGAGCAGTTCGATCTAATTCTAATTTCATCCGCGGCCGAAGCGGCAGGCATTGCGCGCGAGCTTTCCCCGATTGCAAAAGGGCTTCCTTCGCCCGTGCCGGTGGTGGTCTATGGCGAATGCGAAAAACGCCTTTGCGATGCAGTCGTTTCTGCCTTCCTGAGTCCCGGCGAGCTTCCGCGTGAATTGGACCGCATTTATAAATCACGGCCCGGTGATCCGGATCGCGCGGCTTCCCAGCTTCCGGAATTTGACCGTGACGCTTTCCACGAACAGATGGCCGGCGATTCGGATCTGATGAAGGAAATCATCGCCATTTTCTTTGAAGAATCGGCCAGTCAGCTTAAGAGCCTGGAGAACGCCTTACAGTTTCAGGAATTTCCCAAGGCATCGCGCCTGGCACACTCGCTCAAAGGCTCGCTCGGCAGCCTCCACGCCGCGCAGGCTCGCTATTGGGCCCAAGCACTGGAAACGGCTGCGGCCTCGGGAGATAGCAGCCGCTGTGGCAAGTATCTGTCCGCCTTGGAGGAATCGATTTCCTCGCTTCAGCCTCGGCTTAGAGAAGTGCTCCCAGGATAGGGAAACGGAGTGCATTGCTCTGCTACACTGAGTGTGCTCACCTCGTTTATCTATGGGCTCTCCGCAAGAAATAGTGTGTGCGCACAGTCCGGATTCGGACGACGCGTACATGTTCTACGCGCTCGCTACGAAGAAGATCCGTTCGCGTACCATCAACTTCCATCATGTACTCGAAGACATTGAGTCGCTAAACCGCAAGGCCGTTCAAGGCGTTTACGAACTGACTGCAATTTCGTATCACGCCTATCCGTATGTTGCGGATAAATACTTTCTGATGGCGAGCGGATCGAGCATCGGTGATGGATATGGCCCCATGGTGGTCAGCGCGCGAACCATGATGGCGGACGATCTCAAGGGGAAGAGAATTGCGATCCCCGGGACGATGACGACCGCTTATCTGGCATTGAAACTGTTCCAGCCGGATTTCGAGCCGGTGGTCATTCCGTTCGATCAGATTCTCGAAGCGGTCTCGGATCATCAGGTCGACGGCGGCCTTGTGATTCACGAAGGCCAGCTCACCTATGGCCGCGGCGGCCTTCACAACATTATTGATTTAGGCAAATGGTTCAAACAAACCTACGACCTGCCGCTGCCTTTGGGCGGAAATGCTTTGAGGCGCGACCTAGCGCCATCGGTACGGTCAGAATGCTGCCGGCTGATGAAGGAGAGCATTCAGTTCGCGTTGGATCACTCGGATGAGGCGCTGAACTATGCCATGCAATTTGCTCGCGACCTGGAAACGCCCTTGGCCGAGCAGTTTGTTGGCATGTACGTGAATCACTACACCTTGGATGGCGGCGATATCATCCCACAGGCTGCTCAGAAATTGCTCGACCTCGGCTTTGAAGCGGGTATCATTCCAAACAAGGTCGAAGTGGAAATGGTTCGGTAGCCGACGCATACTCGCAGTATGCTGAAAGCATGACAGGACCGGTGAATCCTCCTCCTGAATCGCACGAATTCGATACGGAAGCTATTTGGACCGGCATGGGTCCTTCGGCGGAGATGGAGGCGACGGGCATACGAAGCGTACTTGCGGCTGCCGGCATTGAAGCCATCGTAAATGGTTTCGCGCAAATTCCCAGCGTTCCGTTTGAAGTGCTGGTGACGCGGCAAGACGCTGCGAGGGCGAAGCAGGTTCTAGCGGAAGCCCTGGCATCGGGTTCTGCCGCAGCGGAAGAAGCGGAACGCGAAAGCGAAATGCCTTGAGCACTTCGGTGTAACCATTCGATCAAAACTGCCGGCGCGCTATGCAACCTACAGCGGGAAGTCAACTCGCTCATGGAGTTTATGCAGCGCTTGCAACACCACTCCGTAAAAGCGCGATAGAACCGGACACCGCAGCTTTCCTCGATTATGTCGATGTGGTCGCCAGGACGGGTGTTAACGGATTGGTGCTCTTCGGAGCCACCGGCGAATTCATCCACTTCGATGCCGCAAGCCGCGCCCACACGCTAAATCTCGTGCTGAAGCGCAGCCGGCTTCCGGTGCTCGTCAATGTCTCGCATTCAACTCTTGGTGGAGCGCTGGAATTGGCCGAAGATGCTATCGACGCGGGCGCATCCGGCGTTCTCGTCATGGCGCCTTATTTCTATAGATACGCGGACGACGATTTAGAGGAATTTTTTCAAGTATTCGCGCGGGGAATAGACCGCGGAGCACCAATTTATCTCTACAACCTGCCGCAATTCGGAAATGGGTTATCGGTAGCGTTGGCAACGCGTTTGTTGGATAGCGGCATGTTTGCAGGTATTAAAGACTCTAGCCGAGATTGGGACCTGTTTCAGGCACTCCGCAGCTTGCGCGATCATCGCGACTTTCGGCTTCTTGCGGGTAACGAGCGCATCTATCTTCGCCAGCAATTTGCTGGTGGAGTAGATGGCATCGTTTCCGGTGTCTCCGCCGCGCTGCCGGAGCTGGTCCTGGCGATCACGCGCGCCGTTTTCGCGCAGGATGCCAAGCTCGCCGAGCGCCTGGATGAGCAGCTCCAGCATTTTTTGGATCGCATTGAACAATTTCCCACTCCATTAGGCATCAAGCAGACAGCGGCCGCTCGCGGTTGGCTGGCGGGCAATTTTGCAATGCCGCTTTCCCGCGAGGCTGCGGCGCGGCTGGAGCAATTTAGCGACTGGCTGAAGGAATGGATTCCGCACGTCTTGAATGACTGTAAGGTTCGCTGAGCCGCTATCGCGATTGCGCACTGTTCCACAATGGAAAGGAAGGAGCGAAAATACGCCTCGGAATGAGTGATGACCAATCGATTGCCGGAATGAGCCGCAGCGATTTTCTTGCGGCGGCAAGGGCGCATGCGGAATGGATTGAACACTACTTTGAAGACATCCGCAATTGCCGCGTTTTACCGAGAACGAAACCGGGCGATTTGCGCGCGCTGCTGCCGAGTGAGGCGCCGGAAACCGGAGAGCCGATCGACCGCATTTTCTCCGATTTTCAATCGAAAATCGTGCCGGCATCAACGCTCTGGAATCATCCGCGTTTTTTTGGCTATTACCCGATTTCGTCGGCTCCGCCGGCTATTCTCGCGGAAATGCTGGCTGCCACGCTGAATGTTAATGCGATGCTCTGGAAAACATCGCCGGCCGCTACGGAACTGGAAGAAGTGACTCTTTCGTGGCTGCGGCAATGGCTTGCGCTTACCGATGAATATTTCGGCATTGTCTACGACACGGCTTCCGTCAGCACCTTTCATGCGCTTTCGGCGGCGCGCGAATGGGCAGACCCAACCTGCCGCACAAAGGGCATGAGGCCAGGATTGACGATTTATCTTTCCGAGCACACACACTCGTCGGCCGAAAAAGCCGCCATCGCTCTTGGCTTCGGGCAAGATTATGTGCGGAAGATCGGAACTGATTCCGCGTTCCGTATGCGACCCGATCTGCTTCAAAAAGCCATCACGGAAGATCTTGCCGCGGGGCTTCGCCCCTGCGCTGTGGTCGCAACGGTGGGAACAACTTCAACTGCCAGCATCGATCCCGTTTCCGCTATCGCGGATATCGCCGAAAAGCACAACATTTGGCTGCATGTGGACGCGGCTTACGGCGGGTCCGCCGCTGTGGTCCCTGAGATGAGATTTGTTCTCGACGGCGCGGAACGGGCCCACTCGATTGTTTTGAATCCTCACAAGTGGCTGTACGTGCCGTTCGATCTGAGCGTCTTTTATACGCGATACCCGGATGTGCTGAAGCGCTCGTCTTCGCTTGTTGCGGACTATTTAAAAACCCCCGAAGACGCCGACGTGGTCAACTACATGGACTACGGCATTCAACTCGGCCGCCGCTTTCGCGCCCTGAAGCTCTGGTATGTGATGCGCTATTACGGACGCGATGGCATTGTGGCGTTCCTTCGCGAGAGCCTGCGATTGGCGCAGCTTGTGAAGACGTGGGTGGAAGAAGATCCGGTGTTTGAACTCTGCGCGCCTGTGTTGTTCTCGCTCGTTTGCTTCCGGCACAAGAGCGGCAATGCATTTAACGAGCGGCTGCTCGCGGAGATCAACGCGACCGGCCAGGCGTTCCTTTCGCATACGGTGCTCAACGGTCAATACGCGCTGCGGTTGGTAGTCGGCAACATGCTTACAAAGGAAGACGACGTACGCGAGACGTGGACTCTAATTCGCGATATCTCGACACGCCTTACCGAAGAGTTTGCGCCCACCGCTGCGCACGTCTGAGCGTATGGCCGGTTTGCTTGAAACCTCACTCTGCGGCATCCGCCTGCGCAACCCGGTGCTGGCGGCGTCCGGCACATTTGGGTACGGCATTGAATTTGCAAAATTGGTGGATTTGAATCAGCTCGGCGGAATCGTCACCAAAGGCTTGTCTAAAGAGCCCATTGCCGGTAATCCCGCGCCGCGGCTATGGGAGGCAACTGAGGGAATGATCAATTCGGTTGGCCTGCAGAATGTAGGCGTACGCGAGTTTGTGAAAACCAAGCTGCCCGAACTTGCTCGTTATGATGTTCCGGTCATAGCAAACGTATTCGGCTATGCGGCCGAAGATTACGCCGAGGTTATTCAGGTGCTGGAAGAGCAGCAAGGCATCGCCGCGTACGAGCTGAACGTCTCTTGCCCGAATACGAAGCATGGCGGCATCTTTTTTTCCAGCGACCCCGATCTGCTCTCGGAATTGATCGCGAGTGTCCGGCCATTGGCACATCGGCCCCTAATCGTGAAGCTGTCGCCCAATGTGGCCGACATCAGGCCGTTCGCGAAAACAGCAGAGGCGGCTGGAGCCGATGCTATTTCGCTCGTGAATACCTTCATCTCGCTGGCGATTGATGCGCGTACCCGCCGTCCACGCATCGGAGCCGGGTTCGGAGGCTTATCCGGCCCCGCTATCAAGCCAATCGCGCTCCGCATGGTTTGGCAGGCGGCGAAGAGCGTGAAAATTCCCGTCATCGGATTGGGCGGCATTGCCACCGGCGAAGATGCAGCCGAGTTTCTGATCGCCGGGGCGCAAGCCGTGCAGGTGGGCACCGCCTCGTTCTTCGATCCACGCGCGCCTCTGAATGTAGCTCGTCAATTGGAGCGGTTTCTGAAGTCACAAGGCGTTGCCAGCGTGCGTGAAATTGTGGGAACGTTGCAACTCCCGCTACACTAGATACGGATGACACTAGAAGAATTAGAGAGGGAGTACGTTACGCTCCGGCAGCAGGCAGAAGCTGTGCGGAGCTATCTTTGACGCTCCCGCCAAGCAGACCCGCCTGAAGGAACTCGAAACCGAAATTTCCGATCCCGACTTCTGGAACCAGCCCGAAAAAAGCCAGCGCGTGATGCAGGAACGCAAGCGGCTGGAGCAGGCTATTGAGAATTCCACGCGGGTAGGATCGGCCACCTCCGACATCGATACGCTGTTTGAGCTTTCGCGCGAAGGCGAGGACGTCAACGGCGACTTGCAGCGCGAATTGGACTCTCTCACGCGATGGCTGGAACATCTGGAGACCGCCATGTTGCTATCGGGAGAAAACGATGCGCGCGATGCTATTATCACCATCCACCCAGGCGCGGGCGGCACCGAAAGTCAGGACTGGGCGGAGATGCTTTTGCGCATGTATCTGCGATGGGCCGAGCGCAATAATTTTCAAGCCGTAATTACTGACCGGCTGGAAGGCGAAGGCGCGGGCATCAAATCCGTTACCTTCGAAGTCAACGGCGAGAATATTTACGGCCAGTTGCAATCGGAAGTAGGCGTCCATCGTCTGGTGCGCATTTCGCCATTTGATGCCAACGCGCGCCGGCATACTTCGTTTGCTTCCGTGTTTGTCTACCCGCAGATCGACGACGAAATCAAAATCGATATCCGGCCCGAAGACCTGCGTGTCGATACATTTCGCGCGAGCGGCGCGGGCGGCCAGCACGTCAACCGAACCGATTCCGCTATCCGCATGACGCACCTGCCGACCGGCATTGTGGTGCAGTGCCAGAATGAGCGGTCCCAGCACAAGAACCGGGCGAGCGCCTTAAAGCAGCTTCGCGCCAAGCTGTACGAATACGAGATGGAGAAAAAACGCGCCGAGGACCGCAAGCTCGAGGATACAAAGCTCGAGATCAACTTCGGCAGCCAGATCCGCAGCTATGTGCTCGCACCCTACCGGCTAATTAAGGACCACCGCACCAAGCTCGCCATCGGCGATGTGGACCGCGTGCTCGACGGCGATATTGACCCGCTCATTCACGCGTATCTAGTGTGGCGCAAGACGGGTAAAACGGCGGGTGACGGCGGCAAGGAAGATTTGGATGTGTGAGGAATCCCATCACCAACCAACACCTCGATCGCGCGGCGGCTATTCTGCGCCGCGGCGGGCTGGTTGCGTTTCCTACTGAAACGGTCTATGGGCTCGGAGCTAATGCGCTCGATCGCGAAGCGATTCTGAAAATCTACGCGGCTAAGGGCCGGCCTGCGACCAGTCCTTTGATCGTGCATGTTGCTTCTTACGGTATGCTCGCGGACGTCGCTGCGGAGTGGCCGGACGCCGCACAAAAACTTGCGGAGCGATACTGGCCCGGGCCGCTCACTCTTGTTGTTCGAAAGACAGACAAAATTCCTGATGCAGTGACCGCAGGTCTCAATACCGTAGGCGTGCGGATGCCGGCGCATCCGCTCGCGAAAGAACTCATCCGGCGCGCAGGCATTCCATTGGCCGCTCCAAGCGCCAATCTATTCACCCAGGTTTCGCCCACAACCGCGGAGCATGTGCGGGAGGGTTTGGGCGATCGTGTGGAGATGATTCTCGACGGCGGGCCGTGTACGGTAGGTATCGAATCCACCGTTCTATCGCTTGCCGGTTCCGCGCCTATCCTGCTGCGTCCGGGCATGGTGAGCCTCGCAGAAATTGAAAATGTCATCGGCT
>Ga0134125_10003371_pt1 | contig 18534 bp, 19 predicted proteins | sample KB31751_FD_96464 | JGI IMG/M metagenome (GOLD analysis project Ga0134125, IMG submission 96464) | Terrestrial soil microbial communities with excess Nitrogen fertilizer from Kellogg Biological Station, Michigan, USA - KB3-175-1 | ecosystem: Environmental > Terrestrial > Soil > Unclassified ... | reverse complement strand
GTCCTTCACGTCCGCCTGCTCTGCGATCCCGCCGGCGAGCAGCAGCGGAAAGCGCGGCGGGAGCGCGGCGCGGGCCTGCTCGAGCAGCTCGAGCGCCGGAGTCGTCCCGCGTACGTGCCCGCCGGCCTGGACGCCCTGCAGGATGGCTGCGTCGGCCCCGGCCGACGCGGCCGCTCGAGCCTCTCCGACCGAACCGCACTGGTGGATCCAGATCCCTGGAGTGAGGCGCAGCTCAAGCGCGTGCGGAAAGTGAAGTACTCGGTCACACCGACACTAACTGAGCCGATCGATATTCCATAGCCGCTGGCCGTCACCCCGTCAGCTAGCTGCTTTCCCCGCGCTTGTCCTCACCACGCGCCCAGCGCTGTCCAGTATCTGTGTGCTCTCAACAACATATTCCTGAGTTTGGGCGACAGGAACAACGATCCTAGGCTTAGAGGCCGTCTTGCTAATAGCTCCATCTGGCGTATACACGACGATCGTGGGGATCATCGTTGTGTAGCGCCGGATGGTGTTGATGTCGGCGGCAACCCGGACATTGGTCAGGTTGCCGGGGCCAGGGTTGTACAGGCGTGCCCGATATTCCAGCTCGTCGCAAGGGTCAGCACGTAGCGGATCGCGGAACTGAGATCCCTGCGTCAGGTCTGTTATCAGCACACCATGCTTGTTAGCCACGATCTGGCCGGTGTGTTCTCTACGGCTCTCTACCTCGTGCTTCTGTGGGGGAGAGGCTTACTGCCACTCGCGAGTAGCGCGAAGTAGGCTGGAAGTGCTGCAACGATTGCGACGAGCACTCCGACGATTGCGCACGTTCATTTATGCCGAGCGGATGCCGCCGGGTATTAGAGTGGGCTCGCCTACTCACGGTGGCCCATAAGTCTAGATAGTGTGGCTTCAATGTTCACGATCGACATAGCCCGGCCACGAGCACCGCTCCGCTTGGGCGTCTGGAGACCGCAATGCCGCGCAGAAGAAGCGGAAGGCACGAGCCGTAGCGAGGCCATGCGTGCCTCAAGCGGTACTTGGCGCGGCGCTACTACCGCCCTTACGATTCCCGAACCACAGGTGGACGTGAGCCTTTAGCATGCCTACGTATGACTCCCGAACGACGGTCCAACGCTGATCGGGCAGTTGCGGAGACTGCTAGTCGGTCGAAGGGTCGGAGTGTGGGCATGCCGCGCGAGCACCGAAAGGCGTTCGTAGCAGCCGCGTCTTCCATCGTTCTGCTCGGTCTCGGAGTCGTGCTCGGAGAAATGCTTGGCTGGGTCGCCGTTCTCGTCGGAAGCGCCGGCCTCGCGATCGCTGCAGTAGTTCGAGTACTCGAACGACGTGACGCGCCGCTGTGGTCCAACACGCTCGGCAGCGTGCTCGCGATATCCGTCCTATCCGCGCTGGGCGTCGGAGTCGGCGCAGGGCTGCTTATCGGCGGCGGAACCGCGGAAACGCAGAAAGAACAACTGGTCGCCAGTCGGGTGCTCACAACTAATAATCAGAGCGGCGGCACCAACATCAACGGGAATGTCAACGTCGAAGCGGGTCCGCACGGCGGAGCGGACGTGACGGAATTCAAGCGCGACAAGCCATTCAGCGGAGCATTCTACGGGGACGCCAGGGCGGCAGGATCAGGCTTCGACCCAACGGTGAAGGCCAAAGGCTACGTCACGGAAGCAAGAATATCTCTGACCCCGAACGCCGCGGCCGTCGCCAACTTTGTCGTGCTTCTGTCCGACGCCGCGACTTTCGAGCAGGCGCGTCTCGGGCCGGAGGGAGGGGGGGTCGCCACACCGCTGTCATGCGCCTTCCACGGTGAGTTTGTACTCGGCGAGAAGCGACCGATCAACGATCATTGGACCGTAGCCGTGCTCACCGCAAAGCCAGAGCCGAACCTGAAGGTCAAGGCAGCCGTCAATGTAGAAGAAGCCTCGCCAGAAGTATGTGCGCACTGAGGGCTGAGCCACCTTCAGCGTGTCCCAGGCTCCAAGCCAACGGTGTAACTCGGCTTATCGACCCGCTAAGGAAAAGCCCCGCTCCGGCGGGGTTTTTCTATTGGTCGAGTCGCTGGGTTCTCGACTGGCTACGCAACACAGCCCGAACGGGGCGATCTCTATGGAACCGCTCGGCGCGGGCGCCCGGGCTGATCCCGGCAGCGCTCCACACCGCGCCACTACGAATATCAGCTGCCTCGGATGCGTGCAACAGAGCCCTCCTACGCTGCTGCGGGAAGGTCCGGGTTCTCGTTCACGTCGCCGTAGAGGCGGTCGCCGAGCGACTGGACGGCCGCGTGCATCTCCTCTGCGGCGACGTGCGCGTAGCGGCTGACGGTCGAGAGGTCCGAGTGGCCCAGATACTCGGCGACGAGACGCGTATCGCCCGTCTCCTGGCGAAGCCACGTCGCCGCGGTGTGGCGCAGCGTGTGGGCGCTGACCTTCTTCTGGAGCCCTGCGCGCCGTGCGCTTCGCCGGATAATGTCCGCCAGCACGTTCTCCTGCAGCCGACCGCCCGCGAGGCCGCAGAAGACGAAGCTGCTCGGCGCGGGGTCGTTCCGCTCTGCTCGCCACGCGGCCAGCTCGCTAGCGAGCTGGAGCGGGAGGGGTTGGCGGCGAGGCTTTCCGCCCTTGCCGCAGCGAACGAGAAGCGAAGGGCGCTCGCTGCAGAGGTCGACGTCGGTCCACTTGATCGCGATCAGCTCCGCCCGCCGCAGCCCGGTAAGCACGAGCGCCATGAGCACGAGCCGGTCGCGCTGCTCGATGCCCGGCCTGCGGCGCTGAGGATGTTCGGCCGCGCTGAGCAGTGCGGCGAACTCCTCGCGTGTCAGCCAGTCACGCTCCTGCCGCGGCTTCGGTGGTGCTTCGAGCTCGAGAAACGGGTCCGGTGTGCCTTGCCGGCGGCTCAGCCATTGCATGAAGCGGCGCAGCAGCACGAACCGCCGGTAGTAGGTCGCCGGCGCTGGGTCGTGCTCCTGACGATAGGCGTCAAGATAGTCCACGACCGTCTGCTCGTCGAGCAGTTCTCGCGTCCGGTTTTGTCGGTTGGCCCAGTCGAGCAGATCGTCAATCGCGATCCGATAGGCGCTGATCGTGCTCGGGCTACGGTTCCCGCTTCGTAGTCGGCGAAGCCACGCGTCGCGGTCCCGCGCCACCAGTTGCATCGAGCGTGCCGATGGTGCAGCTCGCACGCCGAGCTCGACAAGCGACCCGGCAAGCAACTCCAGCGCGGGACGTCTCTCCCCGGCGTCCCGCGCGCTTTCAAGAGTCGCCTCGAGAGCAGCAAGCGCAAGACGATCTCCAGGCAGCATCCGCTCAGAGGGGAAGCGCGCGGCAGCCCCCGCTGGATGTCGCAGATCGTCGTCGTGAGCCACGGGGACAATGACCGCCAAGCAGCGAAACCGGCCATCAAATACGACCGCAGTGACCGTCACGGACTCTGTGTCTCGCTAGTCCACAGGAGCCGTCGGGCCTGTCGCGGCCCAGGTGCGGCGACGACAGCAGCGACGAACGCGGGCGTCCAGCGTCGTCTCGCACAGCTATGACTCCTCAACCGAGCGACTTTCGCGTGCGACGACAGCTAAGACACCGACGGCGCCTCGTCTCGGCACGCTGCAAAGCCGTCTACGGCGGTAATAGAGTCATCGTCTCCCGGTGGAACTTGGGGCGCCGATATATGCAGCCGGCGACGCAGCGCCCCCAGGAAAGCGGCGGCAGCATCGCGGCCAAAGGCCACGACCTCTGGCCGGGCCCCCTCCCAGATTGCCCGACCGAAATCGCCGACAACCCGGATCGTTACTAGGCCTATCGGAATAACGGCGTGAAGTACGCCGACGGCAGCAAGAATCCCAGCTATAGCCAGGCACGTGACTTCTGCCGCTTTGCGTGCCGGACCAAGGACGTTTTCTCGTTCAGACGGTTGGTCGTGATGTTTGACGTTGCCCAAGGCGGGGCCTACAGCTGGTTCGTGAGGACTCGCTCGTTCCGTCGCGCTGGTGGTGGTGGGCTCACAGACGTTCGGAGGCCGCTGCGTATCTGGTCGGCCCACCTCGAGGGTGAGTTAGAGGGGATATGCGCGAGGATGTCCCGGATCTCGGTTTCAATATGTTTGCGGCGTTCTGTGAGCCATGGCGTGTCTTCCACTCCAATATTGGGCTCAGAGTTGAGCCGACCTAGGAGAGAATTCGTTACGACCAGTTCGGAGCGAAGCTGGCTAAGGCGTTCGATATCGGCCGGCGAGAGATTCCACTCGGCTTGAAGGCGTCTCGACATATACTCGCGACTGAGGCCGAGTCTGGAGGCCAGATGTGAGCGCGAGTAGCTCCGGTGGGGGTACATCAAATGTCTCGCAGCTTCTTCGAGTTGAACGACCTGACGCAACCGTGTAAACGTGGTTCCCGATCTGGACAGTGCACGTTGCAACGTGCTGCGGCTAACATGCAACTCATTCGCGACCTCCTCGATCCGCGCTGACTGTTTTGCTCTCAAGCATGAGCTGATAGCGTCTGTGACGTCCTGTGTCGCGGGCGGTGCGCAGGTCATCGTTCGGTTGTAGCTGACGCCACAGGCGATTGCTAGGCAACGCAGGCCATTTGTTCGGACTGTCGGAATCTCTGTGACATCTCGCTTCAATATGTCCGCGGTCATGTCGTTGCAGCCCGGTTGAGGTCGAGCTCCGACCTGTGAAGATGTCGTCAAGGCTTTTGACGCTTGCGATAGCCCGGGCTAGATTTCGTTCCAATCAGCGGAACTGGCGTTGAGCAACGACAGGTACGGTCATGGAGAGGCGGAGGCACGAGACGGCGACCTTGGGAGTCGGGCTGGGCGGCAGCTCAGGCCACCGAAACGCTTCACACGGCGGGCCGGGTCATCATCGCGCTGGTCGTCGAATCCGGCGAGGAGCCGCCCTATGGCGTGGGGCTCAGCTCGCGCGATGTCCGGTACTTCGTCCGGCGCGCCGCGAGCACCTTCCTCGCCAGCCCATCCGACATCCGCGCGATCGTCGCTACCCGCCAGCATGAGCCGAGCACGATGTGAGCCGGGCTGAAGGGGAGTTTGTCAGGCGGCTTGTACGACGAGCGTGTCGAGGTTGTAGGCCAGGATCGCCCAGCCCACCCAGGTACGGGCGCCCTCGTGTCTTCGTAGTCGGGAGCGGCGCAGCCTTAGCTGCGCTTGAGGTGGCTGATGCGTCCCTCGCCGCCGACGCGGCAGAAGGTCAGTCGTCTGCGTGATCGGCGTGCCTGAGGTTGTTGTCGCCCGGCGATGAAGACTTTGCTGTCGGACAACGCGTGATTGCTCGCCTCGAGCGGGAAGCCACCGTCCAGCGCGACCTCGTGAGGCTTGAGCCCGAGACGTCTTAGCTCTGAAGCGGTCGAGGGCAGCAGGCTCGCTCTCATTTCGGCGAGCCGATTCTGCTTGGGGCCGGCAACAAAGGCCACGAGCGCCGCGTCGGGTGTTCGGGGTGAGCTCGGCCAGCTGGTAGACGTACCCGAACTCATGGCGCTTCCCGATCTTGCCCTTTGGCGATTGGGCGAGCCTGGGGGTCGGCAAGTGAGACGACGCGATCTGTGATCTTCTCACCCGCCAGGCGCTTGGTGATCTGGCTAGTGACCGTTGCGGCCAGCTCGATGCTTTCCTCGAGCTGCGCCGCTGGGGCGAGCTTGCGCTGCGCGCCACGCCCCGCGCACGGGCGCGCGAGCCTGGGCGATGAGCTTGCGCGCCTCGCGGGTCGAGCGTGCGACCAGTTAGCTGGCCTGCCCTGTCAGCTTGAGCACCCGCTCACGCGTACTGAGCCAAGAACGCTTAGCGACTTCTGTGCCAAGTCGCGACCCGAAAGGGCGCGGGATTGTAGCCTCCAAAAGCTAAGACATATGTTTCCTGCCGGAACGTTTTCTTTGCAATTTGCATGCTTTTCGAGCTAGGCTTGTAGCAGCAATTTGGACTCTTGCGGTAGCGTCGCGCTACTTATTTGGACGAAACTCTCCCGGGGCTGCCGCATTGGGAGAGACAACAAACAGCACGACTGATCTGTGTAGGTCTTGCTCAGACGCCGTAAATGGAGGAGGGCCTGCCCCACCGCCAAGCAGAACAGGCCCTCCCGTTGCCTGCGCCCTCTGCAGCCCACCCGGCCCCGTGCCGGGAGCTGACAGAGCGGCACTGGCTGCCTGGCTAGCAGGCGGTATCAAAATACAGGCTCATTTGCGGCTCCAAACTGGCCCCCTCACTTTCCTCCGCAACTTGCGACTTTTTTACCCCCACTTGTTGGGGGTCGTGTTTCTGACTATCGAACGTGAGTCTAGGTGTGGAAACATGGCCGTTCGCAGCTCGACTGTGCGCGGTTGTGCCGGTGGTTCCATCGGATACCGCACAGGCCGACGGGCGGATCTTCCCTTGCGACCTGTGCGCCGATGGCGGCGTGACCGCTTGCGAGGCCCCCGACGTGCTGACGACACAGCGCGACTGATCCCGAGCGACGCAGATGATCGTTACGGGCGGGGGGCTGCTGGGCGGCGTTGCCGGGGAAAGGCCTTTGACGATGCCGATGGTCCCGGTGACTGCACTGACGATCGCTGCCACCGCGGCCCAACGCGGCAAGCGTCCACCCTTCGCGATTGGCCTCCCAGGCTCGAACTCGCGAATGATGTTGGGTGGTAGTGGTGTTTGGCGTGATCCTCGGTGCATGACTGGCTCGAAAGAAGGCGACTTTGGGCGTACTGCTCCCTCCGCGGTGACGCGGCGTCGCGCAACTTGAACCGGCTTGCTGCATGAGGAGCAGTCGAGGAACCGGCGGACGGCCGAACGCTTCGTGGACGATCGAACGAGGGAGCCTTGATGCACGCATCGAGACGTGCGCCTGCACGCTTAGTCTCGTTCTGCGCTTCAATTAGGCTGAGTTCCTCGCTGTACAGGCAGTACGTGGCGACGGTCTCGGGCGGCCGACGAAAGTGCCGATAGGGGTATACGAATGAGCGATGGGCAGTGGTGATCGGACTCCGGTCGCCAACAGGGGACATCGGCTGGATCCGACGTTGGACGAGATCGACACTCTTGATCTCTCGCCAAAGATCCATATAGGCCTGGCGCAACGTCACGCTGCCATCACTGTGTTGCCAGCCCCGCCACGGGCAACGGCGCTCCTGAACGAAGCTAGCGAGAGAAATACGGGGGCTTGGTTCGTTAGTCAGCAGTGCATGAACCAGCTTCGTCCAGAGAGCGTGCGTGCGTTCGGCAGACCACCGCGGTGTGGTTCGCGAGTCCGACCCGAGCACTTCTCGCTTATAAACCATCGCTAGCCCACATCGTAGACCTCGCCCACCCAGTCCGCTAGGCCGAATCCGAGAGTCGGTCTGCAGCCGAGTGAGCGAGGAGCGCCAGCGGATCGAGGCCGACCCGCTCGGCTATGCACTCGAGGCTCCTAAACGCCAGGTTGCGCTCCCCTAGCTCGATGCCGCCCGTGTAGGTGCGATGGACACCAGAGGCCAGATCAATCCCCGCGCGGTGCAGACGGCTTTGCAGTGCGCCGAGACGGAGCGCGCCCGGCGTCCTAGCGGGCTCCCAGGCGCCCTCAGGTGCCCGCCAGCGCGCTTAGAAGTCGCTCGGTTGGGGAGAGTTTGGGGAGAGTCGAGCCCGGGCTAGCCTGTTGCGCGCTTTGCCGGACAGTGCACCACGGTCGTGGCGATGCTGTGGCTGTTGTCCTGAAACGCGAAGTCTGCGGCGAACTGGAAGCCCTTTCTTGGGCAGCCTTCCGGCGTCGGTATCCCTCGCGGCTTGTAGAGGATCCGATGTCCGTGGGCTCGGCCGAGGTAGACGAGGTGTTCTGGGCCGATGCTCGCTTGAAAGCGGACTACGGAGGCGTCTGCTCCGTCGGGGAGGGTGCTAAGCAGCGGGACTTCGACTTTGAGCTTGCCACCGTAGGGGAGTTGCGCGGGTAGCAGCAGAGCGGGCAGCGTCAATTCGGCGATGAGCGGATGCCATGCTTCTGCGTAGAACAGCATCGTTGTTGGCTGTTCGCTTGGCTCTGCTCGAACGATGGTGATGTTGGCTTCCTCACTGACGGCTTCCGGGGCGAATGGGACCGCGGCGATGGCGCGGCCGTGGCCCATGATTGCGTTGCGCGGACAGCCAATGGGCCCCTTGACCTGCAGTGTGTGGGGCGAGCAGCTCGCGAGCCCCAATTCGCTGAGGCTGACAGCGAATCCGACCGGGAACTGCACTTCCACCTGCGTGAGCGGGGGCGGCAAGCGGCCGTCTTCGCCGCGTATTGTGAAGCCGAAATGGATGGTCGTCGGGTAGCCGAGGCGCTTCGGGTTGAGTGCGGCGCTGAGCGAGGTCGTGGGTGCGGCGTCGGCCGTGAGAGAGGGTAGTAGCGCGGTCGCTACCAAGGCCATCAGCGCGAGGCGTTTTCTCACGGCTTCGTGCTGCCGCGATTAGTAGGTGAGCTTGCCGGTCGTTTGAACCACGAGGGCGTAGCTGTGGCGGTTGAAGGTGCCATAGAGTCCGGCTTGCCCGTGGGCATTGCGGTAGCGGCCGGTACCGCCTGTGACGGTGAGCTTTCCACCGAAGCTTTCATAGACGCCGGATCCGTGTGGTTTTGCGGTGCCGCTGCCGGTGATCGTGCCGTCGTGTAGGTGGAGCGTGAAGGTGCCGGAGAAGACGCCTTCGACATCCAGCGATGCGGTCATGTTGCCGGGGAGGGTCCCGCGCGCCGTGCCTTCCTCGAGCAGGAGGGCGCGTCCGTTCTTGTGGACAGTCTTCTTGTAGCGGAGGTTTGCGGTGTCGGTGGCGCTGACGACGCGGGCGATCTCCGCGCGCGCAGGGCGCAAGGCGAGGGCGAAGCCACTCGAAGGGCCGAGGAGGATGGCCGCGATGACCACTGACGTTGCGGCACAGGTTGACTTACGCGACACAGTTCGTACAGAATTATTGAATTGCAGGCTTATACGGAATGATACGCCCAGGAATTGCGATCTGTCGGAGCGGCGTCCGCGTCGAATCTCGAGCGAGCGAGGCCGGGGCTGAGGGAGGCTTCGAGTGCTCGGCGGTCGAAGTCGGGCCAGAGCTCGTCTCGGAATACGAGCTCGGCATTTGCCGCTTGCCAGAGCAGGAAGTTGGAGATCCGTTGCTCCCCACCGGTCCTGATTACGAGTTCTGGGTCGTGCATGTCTGGCGCGTAGAGGAGGTTGCGGAACGCGTCTTCTCCGCCACCGGCGTCGTATCGCTCGGCTGCCTGGAGAATGTCCGCAAGCCCGCCGTAGTTGACGGCGATGAATAGGGTCATGGTGCGGTTCTCGGCGGTTAGCGCTTCGCAGCCCGTCATCATGCGCACGAGTTGCTCGGGTAGCTCCTGGCGGGACCCGATGAATCGCATACGGATGCCGGCTCGGTGCAGGCTGGGGGTCTCTTGCGCAAGGCGGTGGGCGAGCATGGACATGAGGTGGTTGACCTCGGCTGTCGGGCGGGCCCAGTTCTCGGTCGAGAAGAAGAAGATGGTGAGCTCGGCGATCCCCAGCTCGACGGCGTCGTGCAGCCGTTCTCGTAGGGTGTCGGCACCGGCTTCGTGCCCCGCTGGTATCGGTAGCTGGCGTGCTGTGGCCCAGCGGCCGTTTCCGTCGGCGATGATCGCGACTCGCTCAGCCGGCATCTTCGCGCTGGGGGCCCGTGTGGTCTCGGCTACTGCTGGTGCGCGGACGGTAGACCCGCTTGATGCGCTTGAGGGTGCGCCAGGTCCGCATGACGGCGAGGGAGGGCGCCAGCAGCGGCTCTAGCTGCCGCCTGACTGGTGCGCTGGCGCTGCTACAGACAGGGCTGGAAGCGGTGGGCGCGGAGAGGTAGTAGGCGAGGACGCCCGTCAGCATCATCGTGTGATGGCTGGCGCTGGGCATCCCGCGGATCTGCTCGAGGGCAAGGCGGGCGGTATCGGCCAAGTCCGCTCCGAGTTCCTCCGCGGTGGCGTAGTGGCGGAGGAAATTGGCTTGTCCTGTAGCTCGGTCCGCTTCGGAGTCGACGAGGCTGTCGAGCAACGTCGTGAGAGCGCAGATCGACAGGTACGCGCGATCGAGCCGCAAGGCCTCGCCCTCGGTCGCTTCGGGCTTGGTGCTTGCTGCGACGAGCGCGTGTACGCAGAGCACGGACGCCATTGACCCGGCGAGAAACACACGCCAGGAAAGTCCGGCTCCGGCTGCTTCCCTCTCGGCCCATTCGCGGAGCTGGCCGTCGCCGAGCTGCTCCGCAGCATGGGTTCTGGTTTGTGCCTCTGCGCACCGGCTCGCGGCACGCTGCGCGACCGGACTAACCGCCGATGCGCTCGGTAGCGACGCAAATGCGCAACGCATGGCATGAGAGAGACATTCGACGTACCTATCGCCTGATGGCGGCTGCTGCGCTGCTCGCCGTGGTTCGACGGCCACGACTACGGTCGCCTGTTCAAAAGGCGTGTAGAGCCTTCGGCCGTCGGCGAGCGGGTGTCGGAGGGGCTGCTCGGTGAGTCCGTCGAGGTAGTCGTAGAGGACCTCGTAGGCAACGATCGCTTCGACGGCCCGAGGACGCAGACGCAGCGGTGCGGTAGTTGCCAGGGTGGCGGCAACCTCAGCATTGAAGCGCTCGTTGGCGAGCTTGCTCAGGGCTAGCGCGCGTAGCTGTGCGTCCGGGATTGCGTGCGCGTGCCGCTCCCAAGCTCTGAGCTGGGACGCGACGCTGGGGAGGATCGTCGGCCAGAACCGAACGTTCGCACGGAGCAGAGCGGTGGTGACGCTCGAGGGGCGGTGTTCGGGAAAGCCGATCACATTCGGATCAGCCTAATGGCCCGCAGGCCGGTTGAATTAGGGCCCGTTTTAGATGCCCGGAGCTGCGGAGTCCTGAGCCGCGAGCGCGGGCGATACGCGGGATGCCCACCATCCCGGCAGCACCATGAGCGCGAAGACCAGGGCGATCACGATCGCTGAGATCAGCACCGGCCGCCACCCGGTTACGGCACCTGCGACGGGAAAGCCGGTGACGTGTTTGAGATAGCCATCGATTACGACTTGTCCGTAGAAGCCAGCGAGGGCCCCGGGGATGCAGCCGGCTCCGAGCATGACGGCCGCCTCGATCAGCAGCACGCGACGGAGGTCGCCGGGTCTTGCCCCTTCGATCCGCAGCGCCGCGAGTGATGCTCGGCGCTGCGCAATCGCAGCACCTAGCGCCGCTGTCATCGCGAGGACGGCGGCGCCGGTCAGCATCCAGGCGATATCGGCGAGTTGACGGAGTCCTTCGCGTGCCGAGCTGTCGATCGCTGTTTCGCGTTCGCGAGCGGTGAGGATGTCCGTGCCGCTCGTTGGCCCGAGTCGTTGTTGTATAGCCGCGCTGACTACGGTTGGTGAGGCGGTCGGCTTGAGCGTGACGCCTAGCGCTGATGGCGCCGTGGAGTCCCAGGCGCGCGTGTAGGCGGCAGTGCTCATCAGTACCGCTCCGGGGCTCCATCCGAAGTTGGTGGTGGTCGCCGCCACTCTGAACGAGTGATTGCCCGTGGGCGTGGGGAGGACTAGAAATCCTCCGGTATGGGCGTGGTGTTCGTCTGCGATTTGCGCCGACACGGCTATCGCTCCGTTTTGAAGTTCGTCCTCTACACGGCTGGCGTTGCCGGTGACGAGTTGTTCGTCTAGGAGTGTTGCGGGCCGTTGGGTAGGCCATGCGATCACCCAGATGCGACGATCGCCGAAGTCAAGGAAGCTGCCCTGAAACGGCTGAATGCTGCTGACGCCGGAGACTGCTGCGATCTCGCGTGTTTGGGCTGGGTCGATTTCCTCGGTGGCTTGGTTGTCTTTCGGGTTGACGATCCAGATGTTGGCGGCGCTTACGTAGTGCGCGGTGTAGTTGTCGATCCCACGGAGAAGGTCTGTACGTGAGCTTCCGAGAGCGACGCTTCCGAACAAGGCAACCGCGCCGGTAGCGGCCAGCGCGATGGACCGTAGGCTTGCCGCGCGCAGAGAACCCAAAGCGAGCGGCAACGTTGTTAGGCGCGGGACGCGTTCCGCGAGAGCTTCGGCAGCTTTCAGCGTTACGGCGAGGGCGGGTTGCACCGCGAGGATCGTCGCGACCGCGAGCAGCACGCAGGCTCCGAGCGCCGCGTTGGGTACGGCTGCGAATAGGACAGTCGCCGCGAGAACCAGTGCGGCGGTGCAGGTTGCCAGTCGAACCCATACGGATGTCTTGAGGCTGTCTGCGGATCGAGCGGTCCGTGGGTCCGACGCACGGTGACGCAGGTCGGAGAGTGGCACCAGCGCGACGAGACACGTCGCGAGAATCCCGCCACCGAGCGCGAGGATCACGGGAAGCGAGCCGACCACGGTGCCGGTGCCGAGCGTGAAGGCGATCATCAGATAGCCGGGCGACTGGTGCAGGATCCCGGAGGAGAGCAGCATCCCGACGAGCAGCCCGGCAAGCGATGCCAGCACGCCGAGGACCCCGGCTTGTGAGATCAGGATCTGGACGATCGTCCCGTTGTTCGCTCCCTGGTAGCGAAGGTCAGTGATGGCTCTACGTCGCTCAGGGACCGTGAGCAGCATCGCGTTGAACGCGAGAAGGAATCCGAGCAGCGCGCTTAGCCCGGCGAACAGCGCGCTTGCTTGCCCGCTCGGCCGCAACGCCTGTCTGAGGACCGCGAGGTCGTGGTTCGCCGGAGCCACCGTCAGGCGGCCGTTCGCAAGTGCGCGGAGTTCTCTTTGCGCTTGCGCATGGTCGCCGGGCTTGCTGCGAACCAGGATCCGGCTTATCTGCCGGGGCAACCCGGCGCGCCGCTGCAGTGCGGGCAGCGGCATCACCGCAATCCGAGCTTCTGAAAGAGCGCCAGCGGCTTCCGTGCCAAGGACGGCGGACACGCGCTGGTTCGAGCGGCGACCGCGGATCACCAGCTGGACGTTGCCGCCACGGTTCCCTTCGGCTCGCACGCCAAGTGTCCGGGCGGTCGCTCGGCTGATCCCGATTCCTCCGGGTGCCAGTGTCCCGATCGGCAGGGTGTGGGCCAGCCCATCAAGCGTGGCAAGGCTTAGGTCGGTGCCAGCGATCAGGACGTTGGCGCGGCGGCCGTTCCTGGCGGTGACCGTCGCTTGCTGTTCGAGGATCGGTGCGGCCTGGGCGACGCTGTCCATGCGTTCGACGCGTTCAAGGAGCTGCTGGCTGAAGCCGCGGGGAGAGCGTGCGTGGATCTGGAGATCGGCGGGGCCGACGACGGCCCGCGTGACTTTCCCGGCCGAGCCGGTGATGCTGCTGTCGGCGACCGTCACTGCGAACACGAGAGCAACAGCTACCGTCACGCCGAGGAACGCGAAAAGCTCGGCGATGGCATCGACGCGGAGTCGGGCGAGGTACAGATGCAGCAGCGCGGCAGGACGGAGCATCCGACTCAACTGGCCCGCGTGTGGGCCGTCATGTGGGGCCTCGGTCTGTGAGGATCGTGCTGCTCTCAACCGTGGAGGTATCGTGGTGGTGAGCGTGTAGGCGACCGTCGCGTAGCTCGCATTGCCGGTCGGCGATGGCCGCGGCGGCGTGGTCGTGGGTGACCAGGAGTACGTGTGCGTCGCGCTCGCGAGCGACCTCGCGCAGGAGATGGATTACTTCGATGCTGCGGGTGGTGTCGAGATTTGCCGTTGGCTCATCGGCAAGGATCAGTCGTGGCTCGGTGGCTAGCGCGCGTGCGATCGCTACGCGTTGGCACTCTCCACCCGAGAGCTCCTCGGAGGTGCTTCCAATTCGCCCTCCGAGTCCGACGCGTTCAAGCCACGGTCTCGCGCGAGCTCGTGCCTCACGGAGCCCGACGCCTTGCAGGATCAGCTTGCGCCCAGCGTTTTCGAGGGCGGTAGCACGGGGAGTCAGGTAGTAGCCCTGGAAGATGAATCCGACATCGTGCAGTAGGTATCTGCTTGCCTGGGCCGTGGATAGCGAGGAGACCTCGGTCGCTCCGAAGCGTAGGTTGCCGGAGTCGGGTTGCATGAGGCCCGCGATCAGCATCAGCAATGTGGTCTTTCCTGACCCGCTGGGTCCTAGCAGCGCAACCATCTCGCCGGGCGAGACCGTCAGGCTGACTCCGTCGACGGCGCGGACGTTCTCGCCCGCTCCGCGGAAATGCTTGACGACGTGCTCCAGCTCGAGCATCTAAGTTTGGTCAGCTCGCGGCGCGCCGCAGGGGCAGCTCGGTCACGGCAGCAACTGAAGGCACATTTTCGCCGTGCAGGCGACCTTTGCTCAACGCGAGCACACGGTCTGCGCCGAGTACCTCAGTGCCCTGCGCCGCGGTCATCAGCACGGCCATGCCCGCGGACGCCATCTCGCCGAGCAGGGCCAGGATCGCATCGCGCTCCAACAGCTCCACTCCGATCGTCGGCTCATCAAGCACGAGGAGGCGTGGCTCAGCGGTCAAGACTCTCGCCAACGCGACTCGGATCGTCTCGCTCGCCGACAGATCATCGGGATGCTCGCTCGCGCAGCTCTCCGCTCCGACAAGCATGAGCTTGCGCCACGCAACATCAAGCGCGATGTCACGCGGAACGCGGCGAGCGAGCTGTCCGGTGACGAGCTGCTCAAGAACTGTCGAGCCCGACGAGGCTGCGAAGGACCGACGGACATAGCCGATGCCGTAGCCAAGGATCGCGCCATGCTGCCGATAAGGGAGCTGCTCGCCGTCGAGGCGCACTACCCCTGAGTCCGGGGGTTCCGCGCCTGCAGCAACGCGGATCAGCGTCGAGCGACCCGAGCGACGCTCACCCCACACCGCAACGATTTCTCCCGGTTCGAGCACCAGCGAAACGTCGTCGAGTACAGCGCGAGAGCCGAACCTTCTGCAGACCCTGTCGAGCTCAAGCAGCGCCATGTGACTAAGCCTGCCGCGATCGAGCCTCGAACAGCTCGCGAGCGAAAGCCAGCCATTGAAGGGTCCCGCCGACGGCGATCCGCCGCTGCTCGGCAACCAGAGCGTCGACAAGCCCCAGATTCGCCTTCTCGGTGCTAGAGCGACCGCTGCCAGCACGACCAGCGCCCTTCAAATACTCCCGTTCGATGGTCTCCAGAAACTGCAAAGCCGATTCTGGATCGTCGGCGAACACCGCTAGTTGTCGAGGCAGCGTCTCCTGTCGATCTGGCTCGGCCTCCCACTGAGCCACGAGCCAGGCCTCGTAGCTCTCGATCCCCTGCGCCGTTGCCCGGTAATGCGGCTTTGGCTGGCCCGCTCCTGCGGGGGAGGAAGGGGCAACCTCGACTAGGCCGCGAGATTCCAGTGCCTCTAGAGCGGTATAGACGTGCGAATCGGCGAATGGGAACGCTCGCCCGTACAGACGCTGGAATCGTTGAGCGAGCTCATACCCATATGAGGGCCGGTCGATCACGAGGCCGAGAAGCATCCAGTTGCGCGCTGAGCGCATGGGGTGTCCCCCGCGTCTCGCCACAGCCGCCGCCATCCTTCGACCCTACCGGACTGATTCCAAATGCCAAGATCCCGTCTCTGACTAACTTCAAAATCTGAACTTTCAAAATAAGCCTTAGCAGCGGGCGCCGGGCGAAGCACAATCCTGATCATGCAGCCCGGGCACCCCCAGTCGCGCCGCCATGAAGTAGTCCGACCCCGGGATCTGCTCGGCGTGGCCGAAGGGTCGGCCACGCCGAGCAAGGGGCCTGGGCGCGGCGAAGCGAGATCCGAGTCGAGCCTATGAGCAGGGTCGAGATCACGCTCACGCCCGCCCAGGTCGCACAAGTCATTAGGGGCGCCGCGCCAGAAACCCTCGTAGACCCCTTCGACGCCGAACTGGGCGATCGCTGGCTGCGTGACCGGCTCGGACCGATGCTCTCAGGAGGTTGCTACTCGATTGTCACCGTACGCGCAGTGCTGACGCTACTGACGATCCCAAAGCACAAAGACGGCGTCGCCGTGAGGAGACTTGCCGAGCAATTGGGCCTCGCCCCGTCCACGACTCTCCGCTACGTGAACACCTGGCAGGCCCTCGGGATGGTCGACCAAGACCCAGAGACCCGTCGCTACCGCCGCGCTGGCGGGAACGAACGGGCGCGGAGACGTCGAACCCCGTGCCGAGCATGAACCAAGCACATCACCGGGGTGGGAAGAGCAATCCGCCGATCATCGTTGCCGCCAACGAGGATCGGCAGTCCCTCGAGCGCGCCCTATTCTCGCCAGATCGCGAGGTCCCGATCGTGGTCGTCACTGGCGTTGACGGCAAGCCGGCCTTGCCGTTGGCTGAGCTCGCGCGGGCGATCCGAAGTGAGCACGCCTGCTACTTCGTCGCTGATCCGGGGCTGCTTGACGAGCTCAATCAGATGCTGGGCAGGCGCTTGCGCGTGCCGCCGCACTTCATCCGCGTCTTCTGGCCCAATCTCAAACTCGCCGATGATCCTGCGGCTCACCCTGGGATTCCTGTGCTCTTCAGCGAGCCCGTGGCCGTGGCCGTCGAAGCGTTCGCGTACGCGTTTGACCTGAGCCGGCCGCGGGTTCGCCGGGCCAGAGAGCTGCAAGGGGATGCTGACGCTATCGCGACGAGTCTCGCGGCGGTGGTTCGTCGGACCGCTCGTGCAAGGCAATCCTGGTGCGGGAGACGGGGGCCCGGCGGGTGCCGCCTCTCTACCCCCGGGCCGCCGGCGCTCCGCGGTAGGCGCGGTCGCCGCCGCTGAGATGCGAGGTTTGGGTGGCGCAAGATTTCCGGCTGCTGCCGGATACCGGTCGCGTAGAGCAAAGCGCACCGCAGAACTTGGCGACCGCGGAAACGTCGCTTTCAACTGCACCGAGTCCCCGCCCCTGGAACGGGGCGGGGGGCGCTCAGCGGCGTCTCATGCCTCGGTGCTAGGACGGGCCGATCGTCACCGCAAACGCCCACTACATCCCTGGGTGGGTGGCGTTCGGCCCGTCCGCCCCCAGCAAGCGAGGCGAAGGATTAGTCGAAGGCGCTGGGCCAATTTAGACCTTTTCAGTTCCGCATTCGCGTTCCTTGCGAGTCTTGTGATCTGTTTGGGACTGCTGGCGTGGGGGGCGTACCTGTACGCAGGTTGGACGGTCGGCAGCTAAATGTGGCGTAGGTGGCGATTCGTGAGAGCCCCGGAGACCTCGCGATCGGAAGGTCACTGTCCCGGGTTCGTGGTGGCGCCTTGCGAGGGAATAAGCAAGCTCATGCCTTGGCTCCAGCGAGAGGTTGTCGTTCGAGTCGAGTCCGGTGATAGGGCGGCGGTTGGCGCTCCTTGACCCGCCCGAGCGTGTTTCTCCGTCCATGGGCGATAGAGGCAATGTGGTCACGGTCGTGGTCGGTTGCCTACCGCCGCTGTTGGCTGGTGGGGTCTGCGAAGCGCTAGGAATCGATTGCCGCTTTGAGGTCATCGCGCGCGATGTCGCTGGCGCGTCTCTGGAGCGGGAAGTGGAGGCCGGCGATCCGCAGGTCGTTGTCGTCGGAGATCAGATCGCGTACGAGCAACTCGACCGCATCCGCACTAAGCCGGGAGCGCCGCCGGTTGTGGTTGTGGCGGGGCAGCGCGCCGGCCTAGTAGGGCCGTTGTTGGCGGCCGGCGGGATGACCTGCGTCGGCGGAGACGCGTCGGGCAGGGAGCTACGCGATGCTGTCTATCTGGCGGCGACCGGCAATCCAGCGTCCTTTTTTTCTCGAAATCCGAATGAGCAGCGCTACGCGTATCCGCCTGCGGCGGCTGGGCTGACGTCCCGCGAGCTCGAAGTTCTGAGATGTCTGAGCCGGGGGCTAACGAACCCGGAGATTGCCGCCAGCCTACATATCGGCACCGCGACGGTCCGTACGCATGTCAGCAGGATTTTCGACAAGTTTGGCTCTCGCAAGCGCCGCGAGTACATCGGATTGCTAGTCCCACAGAGCGGATCCGGTGCCTCAAGAACTGACAATGTGAAATAGCCGAAGGCTAAGCATCATCCGCCATTCGCCGCCGAATATCAGCCATTCCGGTGGATAGACGAACTCCAAGTAGCCGACTAAGGTCTGGCCTGAGTAGCTCGTAGAACGTAATTGGGGGCCGAGCGCAGAGCGTCGTTCGTGCCCGGCGTCGAGGCGAATCCGCTACTGGATTGCGTCAGCTTATGTCAGCGAAAGGCGGGGGCGATGCTCCGGAGATTGACACGCACTGTAGGCAAGACCGATGGCCGTGCCAAGATCGGCACGCTCGCTCGACAGGCGACGGTCGGCCTCGCCCTGCTGCTCGTCTCTGTGCAGGGGCCCGCCACATCCAACGCCGCCGCCAGCTCTCCGCTCGCGATGAGCGAACCCATTCGCGAAGCTTCCGTGGCACCTTCGGATTCCTTGGATGCTTCTCTTACTCCGCCGGCGTCCTCACCGACGGCGACCGGCGGAGAAGTACCGGCCCTTCGAGGTCGGTATTCCCGTACGTTCCGGGGGCAAGACGGCGCTGCACAGCTCGTGCTGTACCCCGAGCCTGTCAACTACCGGGATGCATCCGGGCGGTGGCAACGGATCGACGACACCCTCGAGCCGGAAGGCGGCCAGCCCGTGAATACCGCGGATGAATACGAAGCGAGTTTCCCGAGCCGCTTGGAAGCCGGTCG
>Ga0134125_10003369_pt1 | contig 18535 bp, 9 predicted proteins | sample KB31751_FD_96464 | JGI IMG/M metagenome (GOLD analysis project Ga0134125, IMG submission 96464) | Terrestrial soil microbial communities with excess Nitrogen fertilizer from Kellogg Biological Station, Michigan, USA - KB3-175-1 | ecosystem: Environmental > Terrestrial > Soil > Unclassified ... | reverse complement strand
GGTCGTGGCCGGGACGCCGGGGCGCGTGCTCGATCATCTGCGTCGCGGCACGCTCAGGCTCGACGGGCTGAAGATCCTGGTGCTCGACGAAGCCGACGAGATGTTGTCGATGGGCTTCCTCGAGGAGATCACCGAGATCATCAAGCAGTGCCCCAAGGATCGCCAGACGGTGCTCTTCTCGGCGACCATCCCCGACGACATCGAGCGCATCGGTTCGCGCTACATGCGCGAGCCGGAGAAGATCCAGCTCTCGGCCGACTTCGTTGGCGTCCACGAGATCACGCACACCTATTACATGGTGAGCGGCATGGGACGCGCGCGCGACCTCGTGCGTGTGCTCGGCGTCGAGAAGCCGGAGAGCGCGATCATCTTCTGCAACACGCGCGAGGACACGGCGCTCGTCGCCGAGTTCCTGCGCAAGAGCGGAATGGACGCCGAGGCGATCTCGAGCGACCTGACGCAGAAGGATCGCGAGCGCGTGATGGGCAGGATGAAGGACAAGAACCTGCACTATCTCGTGGCCACGGACATCGCGGCGCGCGGCATCGACATCTCGAACCTGTCGCACGTCATCAACTACACGTTCCCCGAGTCGGCGGAAGTCTACGTGCACCGCACCGGCCGCACGGGGCGCGCCGGCAAGAGCGGATTGGCGATCTCGCTGATCTCGCCGCGTGAGCTCGGCAACTTCTACATGCTGAAGCTCACCTACAAGATCAAACCCGAAGAGCGCACGTTGCCGTCGGAGACCGAGCGCAAGACGGCGCAGGAGGCGGAGAAGGTCGACGAGCTGCGCGCCAAGATCGGCACGCGCGAGCCGGCGCCCGAGTGGCGTGCGCTGGCCAAGCGCGTGTGGGCCGCCGAAGACGGCGAGAAGATGATCGCGGCGCTCATCGAGGACAAGCTGACCGGGCGGCCGGCCAATGGGCCGCGCATCCTCGAGCGCGCGCCCGCGTCGTCGCCGTCGCCGACGGCGGCGTCACCGGGGCAGTCGCAGGCGCCGCGCGCGGCGTCGCCGGAGCTGGCGCCGATTCCGACGGCGGGTCCGACGGGCGGCTTCTCCGCGCCGCCGCCGGCGCAGAAGAGCGAGGCCCGCGAGGCGGGCGAGGAAGGCGACGAGGAGCCGCGCCGGCGGCGTCGTCGCCGTCGCAGCGGCGCGGGCGGCAGCGAGCGTGGCGGCGAACGTGGCGCCGAGCGTGGCGCCGAGCGTGGCGCACCGCGGCGCCTGGCCGAGACGATCGACAACTCCGACGGCAAGGAGTTCTGGGAGGCGTGGGTCGACTCCAAGAGCGATACGCCGGCGGCGGCGACGCCCGGCGGCGCGAGCGAGCCGGCCAACGGCGAAGCCCGCGAGGCGCGCGAGCCGCGTGAAGGGCGCGACCGTTCGCGCCGCGAGCGCGACGAGACGCCGTTGCCCGAGGGGCACGTGCGGCTCTACCTGAACCTCGGCCGCCGCGACGGCGCCAAGGAGCCGGAGATCGAGCAGCTCCTCAAGGACAAGGGCGTCGAGGTCGCGTCGCTGCAGCTGCGCAACTCGCACACCTACCTCATCGTCTCCGAGGAGCGTGCGGACAGCGTGAGCGCGGCGCTCAGCGGCGGCAAATTCGGCGAGCGCGACGTCCTCTGCGAGCGCGCGCGCAAATAGTCGCAGGCGTCGACGTCCCCTCCTTCTTCTACGGAACCGCGTGGAAGGAGGAGCGGACGGCGGCGCTGACGGCGCAGGCGCTCCGCGCCGGATTTCGCGCCGTCGACACAGCCAATCAGCGCAAGCACTACTACGAAGCCGCCGTCGGTGAGGCGGTCGCCGCCTGCATCGGCGACGGCGTCGTCACGCGCGACGAGCTCTTCCTGCAGTCCAAGTTCACCGACGCCGGCGGGCAGGATCATCGGCTGCCGTACGATCCGCGCGCGCCTCTGAGCGACTGTGTGGCGCAATCGTTCGCCTCGTCGCTCGAGCACCTGCGCACCGACCGCCTCGACTCGTACGTCCTGCACGGCCCGACGCTGCGCGAGGGGCTCGCCGACGAGGACTGGCAGATCTGGGCGGCGATGAGCGACCTTTGCCGCGCGGGGCGGGCGCGCCTCCTCGGCGTGAGCAACGTGTCGCCGGCGCAGCTCGACGAGCTCTGGCGCGGCGCCGAGGTGAAGCCGGCGTTCGTGCAGAACCGCTGCTACGCGCGGACGGGCTGGGATCGCCAAACGCGCGCGTTCTGCGCGGAGCGCGGCATCGCCTACCAGGGCTTTTCGCTGCTCACCGCCAACCGGCGCGAGCTCGACGGGCCGGTGGTGCGTGGCATCGCGGCGCGGCGGCGCTGCACCGTGGCGCAGGCAGTCTTCGCCTTCGCGCTCGCGATCGGCATGCTGCCGCTCACCGGCACGTCGAGCCCGGCGCACCTGGCCGAGGACCTCGCCGCCTTCGACGTGGCGCTCGACGACGACGACGTACGCGCCATCGAATCCGTCGGCGGCTGAGCGCGACGGCGCGCTAGGCGGTGGCGGCGAGCATGCCGCACGCCGCGTCGACCGACTTGCCGCCCGAGTAGCGGCGCACGATCGGCGCGCCGAGCGGCTGCAGCGCATCGAAGAAGGCGCGCCGCTCCTCGTCCGACGGCGGCTCGAAGCGCCCGCTGGCGTCGTTGACGTCGATGAGGTTCAGGCGCACCGGGATGCCGCGCAAGAGCTCGACGAGCGCGGCGGCATCGTCGGCGCCGCAGTTCACGCCGCGGATCACCACGTACTCGAGCGTCACGCGCTGGCGCGTCGCCGCCGCGTGCTCGCGCACGGCGTCGATGAGCTCGTCGATGGGCCAGGTCTTCTCGGCCGCCGGCATGAGCGAGCGGCGCCGCGCGCGCGTGGCGCCGGTGAGCGAGACGGCCAGGCGATACGGGTGGCCCTCGGCGGTGAAGCGTCGGATCGCCGGCACCACGCCCGACGTCGAAATGGTGATGGCGCGCCCGCTGATGGCGCCGCCCGACGGATCGGCGAAGATGCGCGCCGCGCGGATGACGTTGTCGTAGTTGAGAAACGGCTCGCCCATCCCCATGAACACGACGCCGCGCACCGGCCGATCGGCCTCGTCGCGGATGATGCGGAGCTGCTCGACGATCTCCCACGTCGCCAGATTGCGCGTGTAGCCGAGCCGCCCCGTCGCGCAGAACACGCAATCGAGCGGGCAGCCCGCCTGCGACGACAGGCACAGCGTGTACTTGTCGTCGAAGATGGGGATGCGCACCGCCTCGACGCGCGCGCCGTCGGCGAGCGCGAACAGGTACTTCATGAAGCCGTCGGCGGGATCGCGGCGGCGATCGACCACCTCGAGCGTCGGCGCGTCGACGAGCGCCTGCACGCGCGCGATCTTCTCGCGCGCCATGTCGCGCACGTCCCAGTGGCGCCGTCCGTGCTGCACGTGATGCGCGAAGATGCGCCGCGCCTCGGAGGCGCTCAGGCCGTGCGGCGCGAGCAGCTCGCCGAGCTCGCCCGGCGTCATGTCGTGCAGGACCCGCTTCACGGCGCGGAGTCTAGCAGCTTAGTTGGCGAACGGATCTTTGAGATCGCGCAGCTTGCCCGCCGGCTTGGGCGACTCCTTGGGCGTCTCTTTCGGCGTCGCGACCGGCGGCGCGCTCACCGGCGCCGTCGATCTGGTCGTCTTGCCCGACGCGTGCGACGGCCTGGTCGCCGGCATGAGGTCGGCGACGAAGTCGTGATCCTTGTCGGGCACGACTCGGAGCGGCTGCTCGCGGTAGCCCTTCTTCTTGAGCATCAGCTCGACCGGCGTCTCCGACGCGGGCAGCACCACGTTGCACGGGGTCACGCCGAGCCGCTCGGCGCCGTTGAACACATCGGCGCCGGCCGGCTGCGTATTGATCGACATGGTGAACTGCGTCGGCTTGGCCGGCTCGACGGGTTTGGGCGGCTCGACCGGCTTGTCGACCGGCTTGGCCACGACCACCGGCGCCGGCTTGGGCGGCGGCGGCTTCTTCTGCGTCAGCACCACCGCCGCCGCGGCGCCGGCGACCAGCACCGCCACGAGGCCGCCGATCACGAGGCCGCTCATCCCCTTCTTCTTCGGCGGCTCCCCCGCTTCGACGGCGCCACCGACGGCGGTGCGAACCGAGGTCGCGCCCGCTGTGCGGAAGGTCTGCGATCCCTCGCGCAGCCCACCGCCGACGCCGGACGGCTCGTTGCCCCACGCCAGCGACGCATCGCCGCCGCCGCACGCTTCGAGCGCGACCGCCATCTCCTTCATCGTCTGGAAGCGCTGATCGCGATCCTTGGCGAGCGCGCGCATGCACACCGCCTCGACGTCGGGGGGAATCACCGCGTTCGGGTTGCGCTGCGACGGCGGCTGCGGATCCTCGAACATGTGCTTGGTCAAGACGCCCATGAAGGTCTCGGCGTGGAACGGCACGTCGCCGGTCAGCATCTCGTACAAGATGCAGCCGGCCGCGTAGATGTCGACGCGATGGTCGGGCTTGTCGCCCTTGGCCTGCTCCGGCGACATGTACTCGGGCGTGCCGAAGATCATGCCGGTGCGGGTCAGCCGCGAGCCGCCCTCGTCGAGCGCCGACATCTTGGCGATGCCGAAGTCGAGCACCTTGACGAAGTCGGCGCGCCCCTCGCGGCTGACGAGGTAGACGTTCTCCGGCTTCATGTCGCGGTGGATGATGCCCTTGCTGTGCGCGGCGCCGAGCGCGCGGCAGATCTGGTTCATGATGTGCTTGGCGCGGTCGAACGACATGGCGCCGTCGGACTTGATGTGTCCGGCGAGGTCCTTGCCGTCGAGAAACTCCATGGCGAAGAAGACCGAGCCCGAGGCGGTCTCGCCGAAGTCGGTGATGTCGACGATGTTCTCGTGGCCGATCTTGGAGGCCGCCTTGGCCTCCTGCATGAAGCGCGCGACCAGCTCGGCCTTGCGCGCGAAGTCTTCGGACAAGATCTTGAGCGCGACCCGCTTCTCGATGAACACGTGCTCGGCGAGATAGACGACGCCCATGCCGCCTTCACCGAGCTTGGAGATCACGCGGTAGCGGTCGGCGATGGTCGTGCCGACGTAGGGATCGCCCGAGCCCGGCTCCGCAGCCGGCGGCGCGTCCGGCACCGGATCGGCGTCCGCTTCGACGGGCGGATTGGTCGCCGGCTTGGCCACGGCCGCCTGCGCGCTCGACAGTCGCGAGGTGGACATCCCTGGCGCCGCGACGGTGTCGTGGAAGCGCGGCGTGCCGGGATTCGGGGTGATGCGCGGCTGCGAGCCGGTGGCGATGACGCGCGGAGGCGGCGAAGGGGCTCCGGGTACGCGCGGTTTGGTCACGCTCGGGAGCTTTGGAGGCGGTTGGTTCGGCTTCTGCGAGTCGTCGTTCGCCACTGTCTTATCCGCAGCCCCAGGCTAGCGCCTCCATAGGGAGGCAGCGTTATCAGCGTAGCACGTTTTTGACCTCGGTCGCATCCAAAAGGTGATACCCCAGCGACGGCGCACGTCTTCCTCGAACGGGCACACACCGACGGGCGCGAGGTAGGACGGCGGGCTATTCGAAGGGGTTCCTGAGGTCGGTCGCGTGATGCTCGGGCTTCTGCGCGGGCGCGGGCGGCGTCGGGGTAGCCTTTTGTGGGCGTGCGGCGCGGGTGGCGACCCGCTCGTGCTTGGGCTGCAGCACGATCTCGAGCGTCTGGTCGCGGTCGAGCGCCACCTGGCGGCGGTCCTCTTTGAAGCCGGCGCGGCGGATGGTGAGCGTGAGCGGCCCGGCGGCGCGCGCGTGGCGCACGTCGACCGGTGACGCCCCCAGCGGCTCGGTGCCGAGCAGGACCTCGGCGCCGGCGGGCACCGTCGCGATCTGGAGCTGCACGTCGGCCGGCGGCGCGGGGGCGGCGGGCTTGTCGGCCACCGCCGTCGGAGGCGTGGGCGCCGGCGTCGGAGCCGCCGTCGGAGCCGCCGTCGGTGGCGGCGTGTCGGCTGCGGTCGGCGTCGTCGCAGCGGCCGGCTTGTGCGCCAGGCGCGTGACCGCCACGCCGAGCAGCACCACCAGCGCCGCCGCGCTCACACCGACGGCCACGTAGATCGGCGCCTTGTTGCGCGGCAGCTCCTCGACGGGATCCGTGGTCGGCGCCGCCGCCGGCCGCGATGGACGCGCGAAGCCGTCGACGGCGGTCTTGCGCCCGGGCGCCTGCCCCGCTTCGACCTTTTGCAGCGCGGCTTCGCACGCTTCGATGAGCGCGCGCATGTCGCTGTAGCGATCGCCGGGCTTCTTCTGCAGCATGCGCATCACGATCTCTTCGGCGAGCAGCGGAACCTCGAGATCGGGGCGCAGCTTCGACGGCGGCACCACTGCGTCGAACACGTGCTTGGTGAGCGTCTTGGGCGCGTTCTCGCCCTTGAAGGGCACGTCGCCCGTCAGCATCTCGTAGAGGATGCAGCCGAGCGCGTATTGGTCGACGCGATGATCGGTCTCCTGCCCCGTCGCCTGCTCGGGCGACATGTACTCGGGCGTGCCGAGCACCATGCCGATCGCCGTGAGGCGCTTGCCCGCCTTGACGTCTTTGGCGATGCCGAAGTCGACGATTTTCACGAAATCCGGAGATCCGTCCTTCTCCAGCACGAAGATGTTCTCGGGCTTGAGATCGCGATGGATGATCGACTTTTCGTGCGCGGCGGCGAGCCCGCGGGCGACCTGGATGCACACGGCGATCGCGCGCGCCGGCGGGATGTGCTTGAGCTCGTGGACCAGCTTGCCGAGCGTCGGCCCGTCGAGAAACTCCATCACGAAGTAGGCGTTGCCCGCGGGCAGCACGCCGAAGTCGGTGATGTCGACGATGTTCTGGTGCCCGATCTTCGACGCCGCCTTGGCCTCGATGATGAAGCGCTGCGCCGAGCTCTCGTCGGCGGCGGCCTCTTTGCGCAGCACCTTGATGGCCACGCGCTTGTCGATGATGGCGTGGCGCGCGGCGTACACGGTGCCCATGCCGCCCTCGCCGAGCAGCGACTCGACGATGTAGCGGCCGTCGATGGTCTGGCCGATCATCGGATCGACGGAGCGATCGGAGACTGGCGGCGGCAGCTTCTCTCCGTCGCGCGGGCAAAACTCCACCGCGTCCGGATAGTGCACGCTGCAGACGCCGCAGGTCTTCACGATCGCGGATTATATCATGCGCTTCCGCTAGAACAGCGGGATCGCGCGCAGCATGGCCGAGCAGGAATGCTGCACGAAGTCGACGCGGACGTAACGTTTGACGTCGCTCATGAGGAAGCCGCCGCGCGCAGCGTCGGGGTTGGCCATCAGATAGGCGTTGTCGTCGCGGATCTGGTGGTCGAGCAAGAACTGCATGCCGAGGCGGATCTGCTCCTTCGTCGCGCGACCCTCGTCACTGTCGGCGAGGCCGCGGCGCACCTGCATGTCGTACGTCGAGATCGTCGCCTCGCTGCGGCTGCCGACCGGCGTGCCGTGCGGCGGAAGGAACGGCGAGAAGCCATAGGAGCCGATGAAGTCGGGCTGCGCGGCGGTGACGATGTCGCGCGCGGTGAACTGCGTGCGGCGCAAGAAGCGCGCGAAGCCGTCGCAGAAGCGCGCGTATTTTTCGCGGTGCGCCGGCGGCAGCACGTCCCAGGCGGCGTCGGCGGCCATGCAGGTCCAGTGGTCCTCACCGAAGTAGAACTGGCCGGCGAGGTTCGCGTACTGCTTGTCGGTGAGGTAGTCGAGCGCGCGATCGACGGCGTCGACGTAGCGCGCGCGATCGGGATCGCCGGGCGCGAGGATGCCGGTCAGCTTGGCGAGCGCGAAGGCGGCCTCGCCGCTGAAGTAGAGCATCTTGGTCTTTTCGTCGCGGTGATCGCTGCCGGGATCGAAGAGGTGGCAGAAGTCGCCGTCGGGCTTCTGCATGAACAGGAGGAACGCGGCGAGGCGGCGCGCCCAGGCCAGCTCGGAGGGGTCGCCGGTCGACTTCACGTATTCGCCGACGGCGAGCAGCGCCATGGCCGAGGCGCCGAGATCGGCGCTGCCGATGTCGCGGTTGGCGACGCAGCTGCGCTCGGGTTTGGCGCAGGCGCCGGGCTGACGCGCGGAGAGGAACTCGAGCGCGCGGTGGGCGCCGTCGCGGAATGCGGTGTCGTGCGTGGTGCCGTAGATCTGCGAGAGGAAGTAGGTGGCGCCGGCGTGACGCGGGAGCGAATAGTCGAGGCCGTAGGCTTCGTCGACGTCGGTGTGCGGCGTGTACTCGTAGCCGAAGCGGCCGTCGTCGTAGAGGTGACGCAGGAGATAGCGGCCGCCGGCGATGGCGCCGTCGCGGAGCGCCTGTTGCGACAGGCGCGGGCCGGGCGTGTTGCCGCGCCAGACCGGCAGGATCTTGGTGCGGTCGGCCGACTCGATGAAGGCGTCGGTGCGGAAGCGGAAGTACTTCTTGCGCGCGCGCGCGAAGGCGCCGTCGTCGAGGCCGAGCTTTTGCGCGAGCAGGTGATCGATGACGTCCTTCTTGGCGCCGAGCTCGAAGTCGAGGCCTCGAAGCGGCGTCTCGCCGGCGAGCGCGTCGGCGGCGAGGAGCTCGTCGGGCAGGAGCCACACCTGGCGAGCGCCGCTGTCGACGCCGATGCCGTCGAGGCCGGGCACGAGCGCCAGCGCGAACAGCGGCAGCGGCGCGGCGGGCATGCGCGCCACGGCCATCACGACGTCGGCCTTGATGCGCTCGCCGTAGTGGCGGAGGAAGGTGGCGCCGTCGGCGATGCGCGTCGGATCGGGCATCGGCTCGCCGCGGCGGGCGCGCGCGATCACGGCGGCGCGCTCGGTGGGCGTGAGCGGCACGAACGAGGGCGTGCGATAGAGCGCCCACGCGGTCACCCACAAGAGCGCGAGCGCGGCGGCGGCGCCGACGAGCGGTCTACGCACGCGGCTGCCTGGCGAAGTAGCGCAGCTGGAACAAGGGCAGCAGCCCGAAGCCCTCGACGACGAGCGCGGCCACGAGCAGCGTCATCACGCTGATGCCCTGCCCGAGCGGACCGTAGGCGCCGCGCAGGATCGCGCTCGAGACGACGAGCAGCGCCACGACGACGAACGCGAACGCGAGCAGCAGCCAGCAGGCGGCGCGCGCGAGCAGGCGCCCCCACGGCAGGTCGAGAAGGAGCCCGACGCCGCCGCCGGCCAGAAGGACGCACACGACGGCGAGCGCGACGTTGAACGCGGTCGAGCGGCCGGGAGTGAAGACGAAGCCGAACCAGGCGTAGAGCGCGGCGAACGCGACGTCGAGCGCACCGTACAGTTTCACGGTGCGGAGCTTACTTCAGTTGCAGTCGGGACGCGCGATCGAATCGCCGGCGGCGGCGTCGGTGCCGGGCAGCCCACCAGGAAGGATCGTCCGCAGGTAGATGTACTCGTCACCGCAGAAGACGGCGGGCCCCTGCCCTTCCAGCTCGGCGCGCTCTTCGAACGGGCGATCGCCGCCGGCGTCCATCAGGCGATCGATCCCGTCGCCGGGATCGTGGAACGCTTCGCCCGTCGGGTCGGCGAGGCCGAGGCTGTGGCCGGTCTCGTGCGTGAGCGTGGTGCCGATGAGGTTGCCGAGCACGAACACGGCGCAGCCCATGCGGCTCTGCCGATCGTTGCGCACCAGGCACGAGCTGCCGTCGGTGGGCACGCTGAGAGCGCGCGCCTCGGCGTTCGACACCGGCGTGCCGCGATCGGGGCGCACCGGATCGAAGATGGTATCGAAGTGCGAGGGATCGACGTCGAGCCGCGCCACGCGCGACGACGGATGCGCCGAGAAGCCCATGAAGTTCTCGGCGAAGATGCCGCCGTAGCCGGGGAAGCCGTCCGACTGCGTGGTGGCGTTGACGCCGCCGATGCGATCGAACAGGCGCTGGTTGCCGACGTCCTTGCCCGGCGTGTTGTCGTAGCCGAGCAGGCCGAGCGCGTTGGGATCGGGTCCCTCGATGTCGACCTCCGAGTAGAGCGCGAAGTCGGCGGGCGGCGCGTCGCGGAACTCGATGTTGACGCCGGCGTAGTCGCGCGCGGCGACGGCGAAGATGCGCGCCCGTACGAGCGCGTCGGCCGCGCCCAGGCCGTAGAGGCGCAAGGAGTCGACGTACGACGGCAAGAAGCGCACGTAGACGATCTGCTTGACCGGCGCGATGCCGAGGAACGCGGGATGCGACAGGCCGGTCACCTCGACGGTGCCCTTGCGTACGATCGGCGTGGCGGTGCCGGCGAACTGGCCCGAGATGTGGCGGAGATCGATGAGGCGGCCGAGCGCGTCGGCCTCGTCGAGGACGTAGCGCAGCTTGGTGCCATCGGCGAAGTGCGGGACCAGCATGAGGTCGACGGCGGTGGCCTTGCCGCCGTCGGGCGTGAAGTTGCCGACCAGGTGCAGGAGCGTGACCTCGTCGCCGGCGGCGCCGACGAAGCCGCCGCCGACGATGTCGACGTACTGGCCGAGGCTGGCGCTGGCGGTCGAGACGCTGAAGATCTCGGGCTTGATGACGTTGACCGACAGCGGCAGCGTGCCGGCGGCGGCGTCGGAACCAGAGGCGAAGACGTTGCGCACCTTGACGTCGCTGCTGAAGGCGCCGGGCGCGATGCCGGCGATCTCGGGCACGAACGCGAAGGCGACGCGCGTGCGATCCCACGGCGCCTCGGCGAGCGGGTGCGCCGCGATGTCGACGCCGGCGACCACGACGTGGGTGTCGCCCTCGCCGTTGCCGAGGAGAAAGCCGTCGCCGGTGATGGTGACGAGGTCGTTGACGTGGAGCTGCTGGCCGCCGCTCGGCGTCAGTGAGGACACCGTCGGCGTCGTGCGATCGGCGACGTCGAACGACACCGGCGTGGCGTCGGATTCGTGCACCGTGCCGTCCAGCGCCGCGATCGATTGCGCGACGGCGCTGCCGTCGAAGTGGCCGCTGCCGGCGAGCGTCCAGCCGGCGCCGGCGGCGACGGCGCTGGCGTGCGTGTCGTCAACCTCGGTGGCGTCGAGCGTGAGCGTGACGGTCTCGGCGCTGCCGTCCGTCGGCGTGAAGGTGCCGTGGAGGACGAGGCGTGTGGTCGCCGCGGCCGGATCGGCGAAGCCGGCGCCGATGAGATCGATGCGCGTCGACGGCAGGATCAGCGCCGGATGCAGCTCGTCGACGTGCGGCGCGCCGAGGCCGTCGTCGAGCCCAGGCAGCTGCGCCGAGGAGCAGCCGCACGCGAGCACGAGGACTGCAGCCAGCCGCCACATCAGTTGGAATTCGCCCGCTTGATGACGAACGAGTAGACGCCGCTCGCCGGGCTGAAGGTCGCGTGATACGCGCAGCCCGAGACGGCGTCGTCGTCGTCGGTGGTGCCGATGACGTAGTAGATCGTGGCGCTGGTGCCGGCCGGGTCGTCGATGACCGGGCTCGGGATGGTCGCGCCCCACTGCCCGTCCTGCGACGTGCCCGTGACGAGCTGCATGTCGACGGCGTTCATGGCGAACAGATCCGGGTTCATCGGATCGTCGGGCGGATCGGTCGACCAGAAGACGATGGCGTTGTAGATGCCGTGCGGGTCGGAGAGCTCGGCGTAGATGTGCGGATTGCCGACGGTGGTGATGTCGCCGTGCGGCGTCGTGACGATGGTCGGCGCCGTCATGTCGCACGTCGGCGTCGGGTTCGGGTTCGGGTTGGGATCGGGGTTCGGCGTCGGATCGGGCGGCGGCGGCGCGACCACGGGCGGCGCCAGGATGCCGAGCACGATGGTGTAGCGCTTCTCGGTGCGCGCACCGCCGTCGTCGGTGGCGACGATGGTGAACGGGAAGATCGACTGCGCCTGGGCCAACGTCTTCGACGGACAGAAGCGCAGCTGGCCCGAGAGCGGCCCGTCAGCGGAGATGCTGGCGCCGTCGGGCAGCACGCTCGCCGACTCGAGCGTGACGACGGTGCCGGTGGTGTCGTCGACGAGCAGCGGCACCACGGCGCAGGGGGCACGGCCGAGGTCGAGCGTGGTGCCTTCGCCGACGGGCGAGCGGAAGGTGATCGGGCTGTCGCCGGGGACGACGTGGATGGTGACCGGCTCGGAGGCCTGCACGCCATCGGCGGTGACGCGGAAGGTGAAGGCGTGGTCGCCGAGGTCCGAAGCGAGCGGCGTCCAGCGGAACATCGCCTCGCCGTTGGCGTAGGGCGTGATCGTCGGGACCAGGTGGCGATCGCTCATGTCGAGATCGGAGTCGAACGCGAAGGCGGCATGGCTGGCGCCGGCGCGCAGCATCACGCCGAGCTCGACGCCGACGACCGCGGTCTGCGGGCCGATCGGGTCGAGGCTGGCGCCGCCGCGCGCGCCGCAGCCGAGGAGCGACAGGGCCAGGATGAGAGGAAGCCGCCGCACGGGGCGACGATGTGAGCAAAGGTCGTACCAGACTCAAATAGCTGGAACTACTAGGCGCAGCTAGGGACGAATGACCGCATTTGCGGTGGCCATGGCGGCTGGAGTCGCCGCCGGTCAGCCGATGCTGGTGCCGAGCTGGCGACGCAGCTCGGCGAGCTCGTCGGAGACGGTGAAGCGCAACAGCGCGCGCAGCTGCGCCTCGTCGGCGAGCCGGCGCACCGCGGTCAGCGCCGGGCCGGGCAGGCCGCCCGCGAGCAGGCCCGCGCGATTGGCGGTGTGCACCAGCGACGGGCCGATCTGCTTCAAGTCGAGCGACTCCGACGCGCACTCGAGCGCGAACGGCAAGAGCTCGCCGTGCAGCTTCTTCGGGATGATCTTCGCCATGCGCGCCGCCTCGGCGACGACCTGCGCCTCCTGGAAGCCGGCGGGCACGAAATCGGGCACGAACTGCCGCACGATGCCACCGACGAGCAGCCCGAGGTCCTCGGGCGTCAGGCGCATGGGCAGCGCCATGTGGCTCTGGATCATCTTGAAGCAGCGGCCGAGCAGGAACTTGAGCTCGAGCTCGTGCGCGCCCTCGACCACCTTGTTGCCGATGACGATCGACAGCGGATCGGTGAGCTCGACGACGAGCGCGGTCGGATGCGCGGCGGTGACGTAGAGATCGAAGTCGCGCACGCCGAGATCGGCGGCGATGCGGTTGGCGACGTCGCGCAGCGCGTGGCCCGAGCGCGGCAGCTTCTCGTGGCGCCCGACGCCGAGGCGCTTCACGTCGGCGCGGAACATCTTGGCCAGCGGCTCGTCGAGCAGGCGGAACAGGTTGCGGAAGCCGGCGGGCACGCGGCCGTCGAACAGCGTCTCGTCGAGCGTGGGATCGGCCAGCGACGAGCCGGGGTAGTTGTCGCGCCCGGTGAGCTTTTGCAGCAGCGCCTTCTCGTCGGCGTCGGCGGCGCCCAGCCACTCGAGCGTGCCGGCGGCGAAGGCGGCGCGATCGGGCGCGCGCCGCCAGCCGAAGATCTTGAAGAGCGAGTGGTACGGCGTCGGATCCTGCGGATTGGCGTCGAGCTGCTGGCGGATGCGCGCGCTCGTGCGATCGAGGTGCACGCGCATCGACTGCACGTCCGACTGGCGATCGAAGAACTTGGCGAGCTCGCCGATCGACGGCAGGTAGAGCGGATCGATCTCGATGGCGTCGCGCAGCGCGGCGAGCGCGTGACGCGCGTCCTTGAAGCCGTCTTCGTAGATCTTGGCGACGCGGTGCAGGTGGGCGACGCGCTTGTGCGGATCGGGCTCGAGCCCGGCCAGCCGCATCGTCGCCTGCAAGGCGCCCTTCCACTCCCACTCCTTGACGTGCAGGTTCGAGAGGTGCTCGAGCGCGACGATGTCGTCGGGCGTGACCTGCAGGACGCGCGTGAACGAGGCGACCGCGCGCTTCGGATCGGGCAGGTGCTCCGAGTAGATGATGCCGAGCTTGAAGAAGATGTCCTTGAGCGCGGTGCGCGACTTCTCGGCGCGCGCGCGGCGGATCAGGGTCTCGGCGGCGTCGGCCCACTGGCCGTCGTCGAACTGCAGATCGGCGAGCGCGGCGAGCGCCTCGGGATGCGTGGGATCGCGCAGCAGCACCTGCTTGAGCTCGGCGCGCGCGCGATCGCGATCCTTGAGCTCGTCGCGGGCGATGCGCGCGAGCATGAGGTGCAGCGTCTGCTGGGTGGCGGCGTCCGGCTCGTTCTCGAGGCGGCGCGCGTAGACCTCGGCGAGCGCGGCGAAGTCGCGCGTCTCGTTGAGCGAGCGCTCGAGGCGGGTGAAGGCCTCGCGCGACGTCGGATCGGCGGCGAGCGACGCGCGGAAGAGCGACTGCGCGCGGTTGATCTTGTCTTCGGCATCGGCGAGGCGATCCTGCGCGATGGCGCCGGCGACGAGGAGGTAGCGCGCCTTGGCGCCGGGGTCGCGCAGCGCCAGACCGGCGCGCTCGGCGGCGTGCGAGGCGCGCGCCCAGTCGTTCTCGAGGAGCGCAAAGTCGGTGAGGCCGACGAGCGCCGGTACGTGCGACGGCAGCCGCTCGATGGCGGCTTCGTAGCGGGCGCGCGCGTCGTCGGGGCGATCGAGCTCCGTGAGCGCCTCGGCGGCGCGCGTGAGCATGACCGCGGCGGTGCGCGCGTCGTCGGGCGTGGCGTCGGCGAGCGCGGTGGCGGCGTCGGCTTCCTGCGCCAGATCGTGGCCGGTGCGCGCGCGCGCGTAGACGTGGCGCAGCGCCATGCGGCAGCGGCGATCCTTGAAGAGCGCGAGGCGGTAGTCGTTGTCGACGGCGACGGCGACCTCGGCCTCGGACATGCCGGGGCCGTTGTCCTTCGACGACAGGTGACGGCGCAGGCGCGCGCGATCGAGGTGCACCGACACGGCGAAGGCGGCGTCGGTGGCGCCGAGGCCCATCTGCTCGTAGAGCGCGACCAGCTCGGGCCAGCGCTGCTCGGCGAGGTAGTGCTTCTCGAGCACACGCATGGCGCCGTGATGGGCGTGATCGACCTCGAGGATCGACTCCCAGCCGAGGAGCGCCGCGTTGGAGTCGCCGCGCAGCTCACCGTCGAGGAAGGCGAGCCGCTCGTAGGCGGCGACCTTGGCCTGCGGATCGGGCGCGTCCTTCAGATCGGCGAGCGCGAGATCGGCGAGCGCGGCGTACTGCTTGGCGGCTTGCAGCGAGCGCTGGAGCGCCTCGCGCGCGAGCGGGTGCGTCGGCCGCTCGGCGAGGGCCGCGCGATAGCGCTCGGCGGCCTTGTCGGGATGGCCGCCCTGCTCGAGGCGCTCGCCGAGCACGAGGTCGAGCGCGAAGCGCTGCTCGGGCGACTCGGCATCGGCGCGCTCGCGCTCGAGGGCGGCGAGGTGCGCGGCGGGATCGTCGCTCGCATGCGCGACGCGATCGAGCCCTTCGCGCGCCGGTGCGTAGCCGGGGGCGCGCGTGGCGGCGTCGGCGTAGACGCGCGCGGCGGCGGACGGATCGTGCGCGTCCTCGAGCTGCGTGGCGCCGAGGCGCAGCGCGACGGCGACGGCCTCGGGCCGCGTGCCGGCGGCGTCGAGGCGGCCCTGGTAGAGCGTGGGCAGCTCGGCGGCGCGCCGCTCGGCGGAGGCGCGCGCGGCGATCTCGACGACGGCGGCGCCGTGGGCGGGATCGATGGCCAGCACCTGGCGCCAGGCGTCGATGGCCTCGTCGTCGTTCGTCGACAGGAGCGCGCGCTCGTACGCGAGCGCGGCGGCGCGCGGCTTGTCGCCCGCGACCTCGGCGGCGTCGGCGTCGGCGCGCAGTGCCTGGGCGAGCGCGTCGGCCTGCCCTTCGGCGGCGCGCAGGATGCGCTGCTCGAGCCAGCGCGCGGCGCGCGGCGGATCGGCCGCGGCGGTGCCCAGGGCCACGATCGGCCGGACCATGGCCAGCGCGTCGCCGGCGCGTCCGACGCGTAGGAGCATGCGCGCGGCGCGCATGCGCAGATGCTGCGCCAGGCCCTGCTCTCCGTCGTCGTTCAGCGAGTCGGCGGCGCGGCCGAGCACGGCGGCGGCTTCGTCGGCGCGGCCGGCGGCGAGCTGCAGCTCGACGGCGAGATCGATCGCCGGCGCCAGCGACGGCGCCGCGGTCAGCGCCATGTCGAGCCGCGCCAGCGCCTCGTCGGGACGGCCGAGCTCGCGCAAGAGGCGCGCGGCGTAGGTCAGCTCCATCGGCGCGCGCGCCGGCGTGCGCTCGGCGGCCTGCAGATGGCGCGTGAGCTCCGCCTCCTTGCCGCCACCGGCCGCCTGCGTGCGCTCGAGGGCGCGCACGGCGCGCGGATCGTCGGGGTACTCCTCGGCGGCGCGCGCGTACGCGGTCGCCGCGTCGCCGACGCGCCCGAGCTTCTCGGCGAGCTCGCCGAGCGCGATCAGGCGATCGGCGCGCCGGCCCGCGTCGGGCTCGGCTTCGATCACGCGCGCCATCGTCGCCACCGCCTCCTCGAGACGGCCGTCGGCGCGCTCGAGCTCGGCGAGATCGGCGAGCGCCACGCGATCGCCGGCGGCGGCGGCCGCTTGCAGCGCCGGACGCGCGCCCGCCACATCGCCGGCGCGCGCCTTGACGAGGCCGAGGCGACGCTCGATCGCCTGGCGCAGCGCGCCCGCGGGCAACAGCTCGGCGAGCCGGCCGTGCGTCTCGATGTCGTCGGCGAGCCCGGGCGTGCGCACCGCCACGCGCAGCGTGCCCCACGACGCCGCCATCGCCGTCGATCCGCTCGGCTCGTGGCCGAGCGCCTCGCGATAGTGGGCCACCGCCTCGCGCACGCGGCCGGCGGCCTCGTCGAGCCGCGCGCGCTCGACCAGCAGCGCGGCGCGCATCGGCGCATCGGCCGATCCGATCGCTTCGTAGAGCTTGCCGAGCGCCTGCGCGCGCCCATCCTCGCCGCTCGAGGCGGCGAGATCGACGAGGCCCGAGAGCGCCCCCAGATCCTCGGGCTGCTCCTTCAAGATCGCTTCGTACGAGGCGCGCGCGATGTCGCGATCGCCGAGCGCCAGCGCCAGCTCGCCGCGCAGCGCATGCAGCCCCAAGCGCTCCGCCGCCGACGCCTGCTCGATCTCGCGGTCGAGCATGCCGAGCACCGGCTCGCGCTTGCCGTCGGCGAGGCGCAGCCGGCGCAGGCCGCGCAGCGCGTGGGCGTGGGCCGGCTCGGCCTCGAGCGCCGTCTCGTAGCGCTCGATGGCGCCGCCGACGTCGCCCAGCTTCTCGGCGATGCGCCCGGCGGCGAAGGCGAGCTGCGCCACGCGCGCCGGCTTTTCGGCCGGCGTGAGCAGCCGCTCGGTGTCGTAGAGCGCGAGCTGATCGCGCAGATAATTGGGGTCGAGCGTGCGCGGCGGCGCCACGTCGGGCACCGTCAGCGTCGGCAGCGCCGCCGTGGTCTCGGCGTGCGGCACGGCGATGCGCACCGCCACCACCGGGCGCGACTCGCCGAGCTGCATCACGCGCAGCGGCTGGGCGCCGCCGAGCTCGTCGGCGCCTTCGCCGATGGGCAGCGGCGTGCGATCGGGATCGGACGCCAGCGCCTCGCGCGACGAGACCTTGGTGTCGTCGTCCTCGGCGTCGACGGTGACCTCGAAGAGATCCTGATCGTCGTCGGCGCCGCGGGCGGCCGCGCGCTCGCTCGGCGGTGGCGGCGGCGGCGCGCTCGGCTTGTCCACCGGCAGCGGCGCCGACGGTGACTCGCGGGCAGCCTCGACCACGATGTCGTCGTAGAAGTCCTCGTCGACGGGCGGCGGCGCCGTGACCGCTTGCTCGACGGCGGCGCCGAGCTCCATCTCGACCTCGAGATCCAGCTCCGCTGGGCTTTGTTCTCTGGCAACTGGCTCGGGCGGCGGCGCGGCCGGCTTCTCCGCCGGCGCGGCCGGCTTCTTCGGCGTGTCGAAGCGGCCCGACGGCGTCTGGTAGTAGCGGCCCGATTCGGTCTGGAAGCGCCCCGACGGCGTCTGGAAGCGCCCCGACGGCGTCTGGAAACGCCCCGACGGCAGCTTCGAGCCCGGCTCGGGCAGCGTCGGCGCCTTGAACACGCCCGACGGCGGCGGCGCCGGCGGCAGATCCTTCTCGACGTCGTCGACGTCGGCGAGCAGCTGATCGACCTCGCTCGCCGCCGCCACGCGCGTCGACTCGCTGCCGAAGCCGGGATCGCTGTCGATGTCGATCGACGGGATCGACTGCTCTTCGGCCTTCGGCGCCTCCGCCGGCTCATCCTGCTCCTCCGGCAGCGGACGCGGCGCCGAGCCCTGGTCGGCGATGGCCGCCGTGTCGGCGAGCAGCTGATCGAACTCGTCGGCCGCGGCCACGCGCGTCGACTCGCTCTCGTCGGCGTAGAGCCCGCCCGCCTCTTCGAGCTCGTCGGCGAGATCGAGCTTGCCCACCGGCTCGTCGGCCGCCGGCGCCGGCGGCGCCTCGGGCACCGCGTCGCCGAGCAGGGTGCCGAGCGCCTGCCCCGCCTCTTCGGGCAGCTCCATTTCGCCGTCGAAGAGGTGCATGAGCGGATCCTCTTCGGGCGCCGCGTCGGGCAGCGGCGCGGCCTCGAGCGGCGCCGGCACGTCGATCGGCTGCGACGGATCCTTGGCCTTGCGCAGCTCGGGCACGCCCACCGCCGGCGTCGACGAGCGATCGCGCGCCTGGACCTCCTCGGCCGGCGCCTCTTGCTTGGCGTTCGCCTGCTCCTTGGCGTTCGCCTGCTCCTTGGCGTTCG
>Ga0134125_10003368_pt1 | contig 18537 bp, 20 predicted proteins | sample KB31751_FD_96464 | JGI IMG/M metagenome (GOLD analysis project Ga0134125, IMG submission 96464) | Terrestrial soil microbial communities with excess Nitrogen fertilizer from Kellogg Biological Station, Michigan, USA - KB3-175-1 | ecosystem: Environmental > Terrestrial > Soil > Unclassified ... | reverse complement strand
TATAATCTCATTACGGAACTCGGTGGAGAGTAATAGAGAAATGGCGATATCTTGGTTCCTCCATGAGTAATCTTCCGCTTGAAGAGTTCGATTTGTGGATGGAGGCGTTGGATGTAATGAGAAGTTCGAGTCGAGGCCACACGCGTAACGCAAGACCAGAATTCATTACCGACCGTCGAAGTTGCCACAGGAGACACTCGAATAACTAGAGTTAAAAACGAAGAAATTGGTTGAACCTTGTCTTGGGTGCTGCGGTAGATTTGTTCAAACGCTGAAAGTTCGATTGTGATATTAGCATCCTCCTTGACCAAGTCCAAACATGACTCAGTTGAAATTCTTTCACCTGACTCCATTGCACACCTCACGAATGTAAGGATTCTTTTAATGATCGAACTGTTTATCTTATCATAGGCCGAAACGTAGTCCACAAATCGAGAAAAGTGAAGAGTAGCGTGTTGTCGCGCAACGTCATTGACGAACATCAGGCGAAGAAATGGAAGAGTCCAACATGGCATCGTGTTCATACATGAGTCAAGCAAACGATCGTACATAAACTTGGAGTAATAGAACATTGAGGCAAATGGAACGACTTGTTTGTATTCAATCTTCTCCACGTCCTTTTCAGGAGGAGACTCGGTATCCATATCATCTCTCCCCTTTTTAGAATTGCTCGTCGTCGTCTTCTTCTTCTTTTTTGTTGCCTCGTCTTCAATTGGAATCAAATGCTGACCAAGGTAATGTTTGAAGATTTCGGTGTCTCTTGTCATTCCCAGCCGCGAGGCCCATTTGTCTAGAATCATCCTAGCTACCTCCGTGCAAGTCAGGCAATCATCAGTTTGAAGAGCGATTTCAGTGAGACGATCTACAGTCATCATAGGGTCGTTGTTGGTTAATTGGTGTTGCGCGTTGGCTTCATTTTCTTCTTCATCCGAATTATTATCAGGTACTTCTTCACCATCTTCATCTATCCATTCGCCATTACTAATAGTTGTCACCGTGGTAGTAGTTACTGTCGTAGATGCAGTGGATGATCTGCCCGATGCACTTTCTGCTACTGTAGAAGGCATTTCGTTAGTCGTACTTGCTTGCCCTTGTCTGAAGAGTGCAGTGAATATCGCCTTGCGTTGCTTGGACATATTCTTATGTGCCATAATCTTCCAAACTTCCTTTACAGCTTCCAAAAAGAATCCTATCGCTCGCTTGTACTGTTTCTGAGTATGGGTAGCTTCCTGCCTAATTGCACTCTTCGCTTCCGATCGCTCTGTTTTTGACATTTTGTCAGTCCAGATTTTGTAATCTTCGGAAGAAAGGAATCTTTGCATGGCATCTTTAATCATGGTGCTAGTTTCCTGACTATCCTCGGTCAGAAGCGACGAAGCAACGCTATTTTGTGTTTTCTCGGCTCGTTTGCGTTTCTTTGAGAACACACTGATCTTTTCATCAATACCATCGCCATCATCATCATCATTTGGAAGTGAGTTTGCACCTGCTGCTGCTGTTGTAGAGGCATCTCGTTTCTCTCTAATGTCAGAGTCCAGATACTTTAAATGGTAGTTAAAGTAATTGTTGGTCGTAGCCAAATAGAGCATGTATTTAACTGAGCCAAGATCTACTTCTGAGCTCTGATAGTATTCGGAACACAATTTGTTGGCAAGCAGTGGAGACCTGGCTTCAATTGTCTTGAGAAAGTGCGTGACGTAAAACTCCTTCCAGTATTCTTCAAACTTTGAGTCATTCGCCCATTCACCCTTTTTATCAGTCTTGGCGACATACTCGCGAGCTTGTTCTTCTCGGGAAGCCATTGCTTGGAATCGAGGGACTACTCTAAACTCGCCGGGCGAATGACGCCTCTCAAACTCTGCCGGTGTCGTGAATCCACCAGGTCCTTCTATTACATGTATAAAGGGATTGTAGGCTATCAAATGCGGTGCATCATTCAACCAGTAGACAATAGGGATCGATTTGGAAAGGCGAGCTTGCTCCTTGTCCCTTGGGTCGAAGTTGGTGTTTTCTGTCCACACGCAAACGGGGACTTTGTCCCCGCCATTCCTTCCCAGCACCTTCCTGCCATAATCCTTTCTATCCAGGAACGGCAAAATGTTGTGAATAGAGGAGATGTGCCAAGTAGCAGAAGGGACTGTTGATGTTACCGTGGTTGCACGCTGTCCTCCGCTTCCACTTGAAGTAGTAGTAGCAGCAGCAGCAGCAGCAGTAGTAGTATTACCTCCTTTGAAGAGGAAAGACATTACAGCCAAACCGCGCGAGGGGAGGGGGGCCAAGGTCTGGAAGAGATAATTAGAATTTTTAAATTTTTTAACGAAACCCCGTTTGCCTTTGGGTGATCAAGGTCCCCCCCCAACTTTTTTAACTCCTTGTTTACATTTTAGGTGGTAAAGAGATTCTATTTGTTTGTGTCCAGTTTGGTATGAACACTGTGTTCAAGACTACCAGCGGCAAGAGATAGATGCAGGATTCCAATGTACGTTGAGATAACCACAAACGAGCCAAGCACTGACGTGGCGGTGGAGAAGGGCGAAAGGGCGGCAAGACCAAAGAGGAGGGCTCCGGTGATGAGCGCAGCGTAGGCACTCTTGGCAATACCGTTGTAGTGTTTCTCACAGTAGGCCACACCAGCCATTCCTAGCTTTTCAACAACCGCAGCTGTGAGGACAACAATGGCCACGGAGAACATGGCTGAGTAAAAGAGGAGGCAAAATGCCAGCGTTGACAAGGCGGCCTTGGCGCTGTCTGTCCCGTCGCCGCCAGTACGTTGTGTGCCAAGGATGAGAAGGCAACTGCACACGGCTACAGCAACATATTGAGAAGCGGAGGAGAAGACGAAAAAGGATGCGGAGGAGCTCATGGCCAGGTGATAAAATTGGACTAATTTGAATTTATGCATTTACTACAATTGACTGAGGGGGGTGGGTGTTTTGTCTAGTTGCACCACAGATGGATTTACTCGGTACTCCACGTGTAGTAAATATACACGACCGGATCCTGCTCACAGCTTCCCTCTAGTTCAAACATGATGGCCACGTCGTCGTGCTTTCCACTTGCTTGTCTCTTCGCGGCCACGTCAACTATTACTCGAATTTGGCTGCTATCGAATGGTCTAATATCTAGTTGCAAATGGTTTGGGTAGATATCAATCGTGATGGGACGGTCTGAAACCATAGAATATACCGGCACTGTTCCTACGCTTTCTGGAGGAAATAACCATGGCTCTGTCCAATCAGGTACTCGACTAACAATGCAAAACCGTTTGCAGGGATGACTCTTGGTAAAGACGGCCAAATCTTGTTTGATCCGATTGAGCATTGTTTGATAGTCGACAAAGAAGCGATGTCCGGTGCGTAGACAACTTGAAGGAAATGGTTCCGATTCGCCTGTCCTTCTAATGCTACTACTCAGGTGTATGAAGTCGCCAGAGCAGCCGGGAGTTGTCTGTTTAAAGAGCACGTCGAGCACTGCCTGTTTGTCCTCGGCCGTGAGGTCGCCGGTAGGAGAGAGAATTAACTGGAGACATTGTTGTTTCAACGTCAAAGGAGTAGCTGGCGAAATGGAGGAGCCATCAGTGGAAAAGGAGGCCATTTAAGTTTATGCTTCTGCTCTGAAGAGAGGAGAAGAATAAAATTAGAAACTTCAAAATTTTCGTTTTCTCCCTCCTCCTCCTCCTCCTCCTCTCTCTCTGACCAACAGCTGATATATCGCCAATAAGGTCTATTTTGTTAAAGTAACAAAAAAATGATTCGGAAGAGATGATGCTAAACATGCGGCAACTGCAAAGCTACATTCGCGGTGTCCTTGACTTGGCGAAGCAAATCCATCGTGTGAATCAGGCGGCCTCCATCGTGCATTGTAGTTACCGCCGCCTTTATTATTCTCTGTGCACAGTCATAAATGGCCTGGTTAATTTCCTTCAACGCGGTCTGTGCTTCTTGAGGCAGCGTGAGCTCTTTGTCGCTCAGCAGTTCCACTCGCTTTTCTACTGCCTTTGTGGTCAGCAGTTCCACTCGCTTTTCTACTGCCTTTGTGGCATCGGTGTTTCGAGGTGCTGCCGGAACTTGATGGGAGTCGGTCATTAGGTTGGTGGGTGGAGCTGGGAGAGGACCGGGGAAAAAAGTGGGCCCGGAAAAAAAGCTTGTCCGTCCCTCCCCCCCACCTTTTCCCCATCCCCTCCCCCCCTAACATCGACAACCTTTCAATTGGAATTGCGTTTGTTAAACTACGCCACTCCTTGCGTGTGTGTGTGTGTGTGTTTCTAATAACGAGAGAGAAAATGCCAGCGGGTTTCGACAATTGCGTAAAGTCAGGAGGCCGAGTTAGGACCAAAAAGCTCAGCGGCGATAGCTACATGCACATTTGCTTCAAGGGAGGTAAGTCTTATGCCGGAGAAGTGCACCACAAGAAGAAGAAGCACTCAAATGGAGGAGGAGGAGGAGGAGGAACCCACAAGAGACACGCAGCCAATAGAACTCGGAAGGGCCACAGGCGCGTTCCGACAAAAAGTTACAATTCATTAGGCTAGTCTCGTTTTAGTTTTGTTTGTAATCGTAAAGTTCCTTCACCATTCGCTTGGACACTGATCGGAGTAACAATGAGGCTTCTCGTGGTGTTAGTGATTGTCTTTATTGTCGCCTGGATTGAACTAGCAAAGGGTCAAGCTGTTGCTCAGCAAGTAATCTTCCCACCTCCTCAGTTTGACAATGCAACTCAATGGGGTATTGGAGTTGGTGCTACTCCATCTCATGATGCTTGCTTGATAGTTGGATATAACTACACTGATGGGAGAGCGTTTGCTCAGTACTACGACGAGGACCCGATCAGCCAAAACATGACTAGTTTTGGCACCGTAATGTATGGAGCCATTATGACGGGATTTGATACTACCGAAATGAATCCCGCTGGCGCATTACTTACGACTGATAAGCTGTCGGCCTTTTGGAGTATCAGCACTGTTAACGACTCGAACATTGCTTACGGTTACGCTTACTACTTCAGCCGGCCGGATAATCAATCTAGCTTTGCACTAACTCAAACATTTACTGATCCAATACCAGGAGCGAGTCGCCTATATGGCGGTGCATTTGCAGGGACCAGCGATGGAAGTTTGATTGCAATTGGCGCCGCAGTTTACCCAGTCTCTGGCCCTAGTAACACTATCCCTTCGACTGTCGAAATATGGGCCAAACAAGCTAATGGAAGCTATATCTTAGAGTACACAATATCGAATATCGAAACGCGTACTGGCCTGTGGGGTTACTCATTGGCACTAGCTGAAAACAAGCGTTGGGTCGCTGTCGGCGCCTGGGCGTACCATCCAAGGTCAATCTTCCTTTATGAACGAATCAACAGTACCAGCTATAACCTGACTGCGACTTTGGCCCCATTTGGTAACGTTACTCGGTTCAGTTACTCGATAAGTTTTTCGCCAGATAGCCAATGGCTTATCGTTGGTGTATTTCAATATCCATCACCTGGATTTACTGGCGCAGTCCTCGCTTATCAATTCGATGAAACTTTGGACACCTGGGATACTAGCACTTATTACTTCTTGTCGACTGGCTTCGATTACGGCGATAGTGCACCCGGACAGGGCGCCAGTGTATCCATTTCCAATGCCTATCAATTGCAAGACGGATCTACCGCTTGGTCTTTAGTATATGGCATGCCTTACCTGGCAATCAATAGCTCCGAACCGGCATTTGGCGGAGTTTCGGTCTGGACGTTCGATTCGACTCTCGCAAATTGGACTGAACTGCTCCCTCCGTTGGAAGGATTTGGCAATCTTACTGGATCATTCTTGTTTGGACCAGGTAACTTTTCAGAACCGCCAGTTCAAAATTCAACCATGTGGCAGTTCTCTTCGTTTGGCGACACGGTCACTGAACGTCTGCCAAATGCAGCGGATGGGCCTTATCTTGACCTTGGCTGGCCAGCTACGCCCAATCGCATGATTTCTTACGACGGCTGTAGCGTCCTAGTCCCTGGCATTAGTAATGTTGGAATCAGCACTGGCTTTGTGTTCAGATGGCTCAATGTGACTGTTGGTTGTCCCAGATTGCCCAGCCCTACCCCAAACAGTCCCATCTCACCACCAACCAGCCAAAACATTTCCATTACTCCAGGAATTATTGCAGTTATCGTAGTTGTCATTCCAGTGGCTATCATTTACTTAGGAGCTATTGTATGTGCAAGTAGAACTATCGGGAATAGTTAAAAGTTAGCAAAACCTGAAAGAAGGGAAGGGTGGTAAAAACCCGTGTGTTCAGTTTATTAATTTGATTACAACTTTCTTCTCAACAACAGGCAAGCTGTCTCCGCAATCTATAACGCTAAACGCCCAATCTAGAGGTTGATCAGCATTTGCGCATTTACCAGTTAAACCCAATCTAGGGAAGGCTTGGATTCGGGCGGATGGAGAATCGGCACTTATAAAGAGGCCTTCTTTTTGATCTCCAACAATATAGTACCACCACATCGCGATGTGTTTATATCCACGATCGTAGGAAGTGTGTTCAGATTTCGAGTCAGGGACGAATCGGAAAGTGTCGGATCCGAAAAAAAAACTCAGGTTGCGATGAGATAACTTCAAGTTCCATTTCGCTGATTTGTATTGGTGAATGAAGTACACTCCGAAGCGTAGTTCTTCGAGCGAACGATGCTCTAGTAGGGATAGCCATTCGCTGGGCTTGATGGTTTTGCCGGGCAGAGATGCACCCTCTGCGAGTTTCATTTGATGTAGCTTACAGGCGTTTTCGATGGCAGTTCGAAAGTTACGGCAGGTGAGTGCGAGGTGGCAAATATAAATGCAATGGTCTTGAGAAGCCAGGCTGCTAATCAATTCGGAGGGCAATGTAGCCCAAGGTGCGCTGGCGCCGTTCTTCTTCAATCTGAAATGGTTCTTGGTGTACTTGCGTTTCTTTCCCAGAGGCAACTTGGCGTCGGCCATTTGGAAAGAACTGTACAAGCAAAGGTGAGGTTAAAACAGTGGGGGGGGAAGAGGGCGGGGCGATTCCAAAGCGATGTTCAACTATTCGAAATTTATCATTTCTCTTATAATTGATTATATGCCACTGGCTCCCATTTCCTATGAAAATATATCTATAATAACTATGTATTATGAAACTCGGAACATTTAATCATCATAAGGCACCGAGAGAAATGACGATTAAGTTTTTCCTCCCTCCCTTCGCGTGCCGCTGGTTAACCAATGGTTTGCTAGCTGTGGCCTTCATTTCATTTCCCGTATTTGAAGAACGACTAAATTGAGTCGTACCCAGCGGTGCAAGGGGGGACGCGGTGTTGGAATCAAAGAGGGCGGGCGGGCGCAAAGATAATAATTACAAAAATTTGAAATCGTTTTGTGTGGCCAATTGCAACCTATTCATCGTCCTCTTCGTCACTGTCGGGGCGGTTACCGGCACTCGTAGGTGATTTGGGAAGTCCTCTGGGTATCAGACGCTCCACGACGGCGGGGGAAGGCGCCAGTCTCGCTCGGCTCCGAAACCATTCGTCCAGTTTTGACATTGGTGGGACAATCACGGGTTTCTTTACTGCTGGAGACGGTGTGTTCAACTCAATGAGTATGCCATTGCCTTGGCGAAGAGGTGGGTTGTTCTTTGACGATGTTGCATTGCCAGCGGACGACGCAAACAAGTCATCGGGAAATCCAAGTGGCGAGTCTTCTGGATCGTCGCCGAGTTTCCGGCGCTTGTTGTATTCATCTTCTGACGACGAGTAACCTACAGTTCTCTCGCGTTTCTTCGAGTTGGATCCGCCGTCATCGATTTTACGAGGGTGTAGTTGCTTGCGAGCTGAAGCCTTCTTAGGCTCGCGTTGTATAATACGTTGTTGGGCCACTGACGAAGAATTGGTAGCTCGGGACGATACTGGTTGATGATGGGTTTCTTCAGATAGGTGAGAATCGGAGGAGGTGACTGTCGGTACAGTAGGCCCGGCGGGAGAGCGAATTGCTGGTGCGCTACCTACTTTGGCTTGACTATCGTGTGCTCCATCGCCGCCGCCGTTTTGCGGTTCAATTGAAGCGGTCGAGAGTGTAGTGCGAGTATGGGTGTCTTTGCCTGCTTCTGAGGTTTGGGAAGGAACGAACTTCTTCCTCTTCTTATTCTTCTTCATAGTTGTGTTCTTCCTCAGCTTCTTCTCATCTCCTTTGCTATCTTTGTTGACGCGAATCTGTTGAGGTTCGGTAGATGATATTCTTGGCAACGGTGCGGCAACTGGCCTCTTGGCTACCAGCGGTTCTTCTTCTACTTCAGCTTCGTCGTCGTCTCCATCTTCTTCAATCGCATAGTTGTTGCTTCTACTGTTGCCGTAACCAAACTCGGCGGCGCATTTAGCAGTGCCAGTGGTCAAATACTCCTCGTGTTGCGACGGATCGAGCCGAAGTTTGTAATTGAAGGACTTGGCAACTGGAGCCAGTTGTTGGGTGTATTTCTGGGTCCTAGCTTGATAGTTCAAGGCGGATATCATATCTCGTATTATCGGGGTCACGATGAATCGTAGAAGGTTCAAGAGGCCTTTGTCATCGGTGGCCGGTCCGCAATCGTCGTCGCGGAAGGCTTTGAAGTATATTTGCTGTCCTGGACGTAGCTGAGACAGAGTATCGATGTTGGCTATCTTGCAAAGCTTTGAGTTTTTGTTGGTTTGTTGGTCAGTGTGCGTTTGGAATAAGAAGAAGTGCTGTAGCACGCGAGGGATGAACGCTCGTCGAGTCTTGGTTTGAACTCCAATCGGAACATGAGTTCTCAACATTGAACGGCATAGACCATCTACCAACTTTGGAAAAAAAAACCAGCAACAAGGAGTCAGAAAATGCTACCCTCGTCGTACAACAAGGCCAGGAGGGGAGGTGGAGCAATTTCTTCAACTAGCCCTTGTACATTGACGAAATTGCGATATGTTGGTTTGCCTATCATCAAATAACACTCAATTGCCGAATGTAATCCACTGGCTGGTGATTAAATGATTTAAAACGCGGCCAGGTAGCTAAACTCTTATTAAATTAAAATTTTCTTAACTTTTCTTAGGAAATCACCAGCCTAGAATGACGGAATCACAATCATACCAAAGCTACATTGGTTTCATCTTTGAAATATTCAAGAGCGGCCCGAGTATGGCTCGGGGAAAGCTTTATGCCTTGCTCCTCCTCTTCCTCTTCGTCTCCTTGATCACCATCTACATCAACCGTTTCACCCTCGGCGTCGAATTCGTCATCACTGTGATCTGCCATGTGTTAGACTAGGCGTCAGAGATTAGAACAAAACAGAGTTTCGGAAGTTCAAAACCTGGCGCCCCAACTTTCGTGGATTTCCCAAATGCGCCCCTCCTCCCTTTGTAATGGCAAACCATTGCTTTTGTAATCGAAATGTGATGCTGCTAACCCCACAAAAGTCTTCATCTCCTGGTTGCCAACGCAACAGCGGGGGGGGGAGGAGTAGAAACTTTCGGCTATTCTAAACACCCCTAAGTCAATTTTCTCCCTCGTCCTCCCCCCTGTTTATATCTCTCGCTTCAAAACAACCGTGAAGTTGGGCTCCTCTGTAATTCAAAGGATGGAGTGAGAGCTGTTCTGTTGTGCTGGATGTTCATGCTGAAACGTATCCAAATCGGCCGCATTTCCCTCCGTCACTTTGCATTGGTTTGTGGTTTCCGCAAGCGCATGCAAGGGTTACTAGGAGCTCGGTTTTTGGTTTTGTCTCTCTCTCTCACACACACAACAAAGAGAGAGAGATGTGGAGGGGAGTGTAACTCTCTACTGCGTGAATGTATGAAGCGGGACGGAAGGGGGGGGGAAGCGAAGGTTCACGAAAAAAAACCCAACAAACTCGAAGAGCGTTCCAGAGATAAGCCGTGGGCATTAGTTTACTAAAAGTACAATGTTTGTCGTCTCCTTTTTAGCTTGATTTGGCGAGGCAAGGCGAGGGTACCAATGCCCCGTTGAGGGTGACACCAATGACACAACGCAATCATCAACCAACGTCATGGGTCTCACCTTCAACAGGGCGTTGGCGCCCTTTTTACTAACAGAGCAACATTGACGCAAGTTCTTCAGGCTGAGCAGTCGAGGTGGATGGCAGGTGGGGAGCCCAAACTGCAAGGGGGAGAGGGAGGGAGAAGATAGACATGTGAGAATGCGTTGGGCGTTAGAGGTAACCACATGGCAGGTGTACCCTTTCTTCGCCACTGTTCGTGTGGCTGTTGTCGCTTCCAACAAGCAGAGTGGTTGTGACACCGCGCTACTTAGGGTAAGTAAGATGCTCGAGAACCTTTCTAACTGCATCCTTATCGCTAGATTTGTCGATTATAGGCCATTTGATGACGAAGGAGATGTGTAAATCTCCGCGTATCGATGGGTCGTCGGCGCGCGGCATCCCTAGTCCATCAAAGACCATCGAAGTGTTCCCATGTAATGGGTCGATCTCCAACGTCTCTCGCTGGCCGTCTGGCATATTCAAATCTAGCTCGAAGCCTGTAATCGCGTCGCACACGTGTATTGTAGCCTTGGCGTGTAGATCGTTCCCTGCCCGCGTAAAACTCTTGTGTTTTTTCTGGCGAAGTTTGATGACTACATCGCCTGGATCAAAACCCGGCACCAAGTCGCCAACTCCTGGAAACCTACGGCAAAAGTAATGAAATGTACAGAACGTGAGAAATAGATAGATAGAGAGAGAAAGAGGGAGGACGAACGTTATTTCGGTTCCGTCTTCGTCGCCCGGATTCACCGAAAAGTCAAGCGTCGCTTGCTCGACAAATATCCTTCCCGAATCATGCCTCCTTCGCTGAAACCCTGTCGACTTGGCACCTCCTGTGATGAATTCGCCAAGGCCAACTGGGACGACCTACAAAAGTGGGCCAAGATGTATGTAGAGTTCTATCAGTATTGATGCAAATCAAGTGGAACCGAAATGAAACAAACCATCGTGATAGGGGGTAACTTGGGCAGAGGATATGGAGGTGTTGGCGGTGCTTGGGGATTTCCTTGCTGAAATCTCGATAGGCCGGCCTCGCCAAACTGGTCATATATTGACCGCTTGGTCACGTCAACTAATGTGTCGTGGGCATTCTTCAACTCGACGAACTCATCGTGAGAGCCGTTCTTGTCTGGGTGCTTAGTTTTGGAGAGCCGGCGATATGCCGCTCTGATTTCTTCTGACGTAGCAGCAGATGTGACCCCTAGAATGTCGTAATACGATTGAGCCATACAGATTCGTGTATTTCTGCTAAAGGAACGGCGGGGAGGAGGTCAGAGGTATGTACGAAGAGAAGGCGAAGCGAGGAGAGAACGGCAAGGCCGGCCGGCCACTTTTTCAAAAAGTATCATGACTATCACATTTACTTAGTTCTCATATACCTTGGAACAACCACCTTGTTTTACTAACTAGAAATCGAAATCCCAGCGCATTAGGACCACTAATAAGCTCGTTTGAGGTCAAACAAGCCCGGGTAATTTAAGCTACCTGAAAGTGAAGTTCATTTACTTAATTAATGTTTAACTATGTTACTACTGATGGTATTGGACTTATATGATATGAATGTTTAAATATACGATGTATAACTACTAATAATGAAAGTCGGAACATTCAATAGTGGGGAGTAACGGAGCTTCTGGCGCCCGAAGTCTCTGCTTTCCCTATTGCTACCAATCAAACCCCCATATCACTTGATATAGTTATAATGAGTGTTGAGTTGATAATAACGTACAAATATAACCAGTTAGAGGTGTTGCGGCGGTGTGGGGGGGGAGGCGGAGGCGTTTTGAACCTTGAACTGCTGTTTTTCTTTTTACTCTCCGCCCGTGACCTTCAATTGACCACAGACGACCACCTGGTACTTCAATAACACAATTAATGGTATGCCATGTCGTTTCGATAAGGTTTAACTTCAATTTGGGAACCGCAGAACCTTGCCTCCGGCTGTTCCTTCCCCTCCGAGTAAACCCTCACTATTTCCGCCCTTTCCGTCATTTGAGAAAATCACCGCATATTACTCTACATCACACTGGGGATGCGTAGCTCAACAGAGGAAGGAGGGGGGAATGGGAAAGACGGGAGGAGGGCGAAGAGATAATTTTAATTAAATTGCCCCCGAGCTTCCTCTTCCTTACAGCTTTCTTATTGTTCTGTTCAACAGGCAGACCGCAAACGCAAGATAGATCAATTAGGTGATCCACTTACTCAACTATTAAGCGCCGCTCCGCTTGTGCGGGAAGCAGGCGAGAATGTCCAGGGTGTATTCGGTGCCCTTCTCCTTAATCGTGGCGAGTCTCTGAAACTACGGAAAATTACTCCTCGAATCGCCGACAACCAGATGGAAATCACATTCTTGTTCGACAAGGTAGCCGACGCGGAGGCCGTGGTGATGATAAACAACAGAACAACAACAGCCGCAGAATTCGCAAAGCCAATGGCAAGGTCTGTCCACCCCCAATCCTCTTCATCGCCCTTCTTCAAAACTAATGCACCAAGAAACAACAGAGCTCGCCAGAACATCGCAAGTACCAACCATAGCGATGGTGAAACAGCAGACAGTGATGATGAAGCACATCGCCATCCTCCTCCTCCGAATCCTCATCCTCCTCCTCCTCCTCGGCATGTGGAGGTAGAAACTCAAGCACCGCCCCATGTTCCTCCGAAAAATGTTGAAAGAACCGCGGAGCCACCACAAAAAAAGCGCCCGGGTCGCCCGCCAAAGTCAGCATCAACCAAGCAAGCAAACGTCGTCGCTCAGCCACTGCCGCCACCACCCTCTCCGAAAAAGCAACTCGGACGCCAACCACGCTCGGAAGGAGAGATCCCACCGCCATCCCGTGCGCATCCTCCAATCACCGAAGCAATCTTTGTTGCCCCGCCAAAGCGCCGGGGCCGCCCACCAAAGTCAGCAGCAAAGAAGGCACCGTTCCTCACGCATCCAACCAACGAAGCAATCGTCACCGAGCCGCCAAAAAACCGCCGTGGTCGTCCACGAAAGCAGAGCGCACCGTCCAAGCAGAAGGCGCAACCATCAGAGCCTAAATCACAACAAGTCTCGAACAATTCTGAACCCATCGAACTACTGGATTCCGCACCGTCCACTCCGAATCGTTCCGCTATTGATAAGAAGAATAAGAAGAAGGTCGAAGCTGCCAAAACGACCGAGGCCAGTGGAGAAGATGGTGATGAACCTGAAGAAGAAGAAGAAGAAGAAAGCGACGGTGGCGAATACACAGACCCGAATAGCGACGGTGGCGAAGGATCAGAAGGCGAAGGCGAAGAAGAAGAAGAAACAGAAGGTGGCGACGGTGTAGAAGAACCAATTGTCGAAATAGGCGACGGCGAAGAAGACGAGCCGAATAGCGGCAGCGGCACTACTGCTGCGGCAACCCTCGATATTGTCACCTCGAATGGTGCTGTCACGACGATCGTCTTATCAATGGACTCCTACAAAACTCTCTCGACTACCGGAAGTTGGCTCGACGGTGACGTTATCAACTTTGGCATACAAGCTGTTATTCATCGTCAGCTTAAAGTCCATCCAGAGCTGTTCCATCATATCGACTCGCTTGCCACTATGAATTATATAAAGGCGTCGTACAACGCTTTCGTGGCCAAAAAGCCCCTCGACAAATCAGTTTTGAATCGCTTAAAGCTCAACTCCGATCCAGACAACGTTCGCTTCCACGTCATGCCCATAACTCTCGTCCCTTTGGAAGAATTAAATGACTCGCCTGCGCTTCATGCAGCAGGCGTTGGCACTCATTGGTTCGCGATCGTCGTCTTGGAATTCAGGTCGCCTATCAAAACGCGTGTCCTGTATGTACTAGATTCTTTTCCAGGAGCCAATAAACCTTTGCGCAAGTTCTACATCGAACATATCATCAAAGCAGTTGCCGACTCTTCTGCTATAAGCATAGTTGATAACGTGGAACAGTGGATCATGACCGTTCCAAAGCAATCGAATGGCTATGACTGTGGCGTTCACCTGTTATCAAACGTTAGAGCTCTACTTTACGCTTTGGAAAAGCTCATCGTGTCGAAAGGGAATATTGAGGTGACCATGCAAGAATGCCTTGATGTAGCTAACGATATAGAACTCTACAAAGCTGGATCCCAGACACGCGATGATTGGGCCTCGTTCTTGAGGGAACAAAATGGAGACGAAGATGCAAAACCATCACACCCTAACGGAAAATAGGTCTCACCTGCCCCTCCCTCCCTCCCTCCCGTTGATGCTGACGCCGCCGCTCTTTGTATAAAATAACTTCCTTACTTACACAATAGAAAGAACATCGGCCAAACTGTTGTGAGATTGGGAGGGGGGGAGGAGCGGAGCGCTAAAGGCAACCTAGGCTAGCTGAAAACCTTTCAATCTTTTGCAGGCTGGTGAAATCCTTAGTACAAGACAAATTCTGCTCCAACTGGGAAGTGATCAGACGGCTCGTTGTAGCGAGGTAAGTACTTTTCACCAGCCAGACCTTCGTCAGAGCGAGGAATGCGAAGAACTCGCAGGGCGCAAGTGCAAGGCTCCATCACTCCGCTCCAACGAGTTTCAGCAAAATTTTGGCGGTAGAAGATATGGTCAATCGTGTTGCTGTAATCCGGGGACAGATGTGTTGCGGGGTTGCCTCCCGAAGAGACCTTGCCTCGGATTTCAGCGAACTGCACTCCATTTTCTCGCATGTCGTAGCGTTCGTACGAGCTACCTAGATCAAGCATCACCTCTTCCCGCGGGCAGTTGAAGTCACCTCCAAAGAAGTAGTAGACACGAGTGGGCGTGTTGTTTTGGTACGCAGAAGGAGTAGCGGAGAATTTTGCAATCCCAGTGTCTTGAAGCGAAGCCAATGCACTTCCAATCCTCACTAATTCTTGATTTGTCTTTATCATTTGTTGCTTTTTGATGTCCGCGAGCTTATCATTCCAATGGGCATGAATATTTGCAATGGCCAGCAATCGCCCTTTGCCAATGTCCAAGTACATTAACTGTGCAACATTGTTTAGGTCCTTGTAGCTGAAAGTGGAACCGGTCTTTGCTGGTGATGAATCAGATTTGGTATGCGGTGCCTGGATTGCGTTCAAATCCACAGCCAATTGGCGGACCATGTTCCAGCCAGCAATCAGACGTTGCTTTTTCACGAGAATAGCAATGCCGACTTCCCTTTCTTCATCCTTGGCCTTGTTAGCCCAGCTGGAGCCGCCCTTTTCGAGTATCGAGTTGACTGGCGCAGTGGGACGTGGGACATAGTAAGTTACATAGCCCCTGTCGGCTACCAATCCCAAGAGTGGGCCCTCGCCCTCAACTTCTTGCAGCAAGACAATGTCGGCATCAATAGCTACGATCTTTTCCATGACAAAGTACATTCTCAAGTCGTCGTCTCTCGTATACTTTTTGGCAAAGTCAAACTTGGGGTCATCGTCCTTGCGCAAGTGGTAGGAGGTGGCGAGGACGTTGTAGGAAGCAATCTTAATCTTCTTCTCCTCGGCATCCGGAACTCCAAGAAAGCGTAGTCTCGTTACTTCATCGGTTTCGTTTGTTGGTTTGAGAAGGTCGATCCATTTGACCGAGTCATGGATGGCTGATGCGTTAAAGGGGCAGGCTGCTGGTTCGACCTGAGCTCCAGTTAATTCCATCTTATCAACGTTGGCCATTTTGGGCAAAGAGTAGTAGGAGTGTGTGTGTAGAGTGAGGGGGGGGAGGAGACTTCTGTTCCGAGCAGGGCGAGGAGAAATGAAATAATTTTGAAATTAATTTTGAAATTTAGGCCGGCCCCCCCCCTTTTCAAACGCCCAGCAACAAACTACTCTACACTCGCTTCTATCTCTCTCACACACTCACACACACACTACTCCGTTGTCATTTTATGAAAGCATCTGGCTTACCCACTGACCGTCTCCTACCTTATTCCTCGCTCGACTTCAAATCTTTCATAAGAAAAGGACTCCATGGCCAATCATTCGGTGGTTATGTGAATGAAACTCCTGTTATTATCACCAGACTCAATCCGTTCTTTGCAACGCGGACTGTGCGACTTTCTCCGTTCGAAACAACGCCCTTCGCCGAGCTTGAACTCTTCCAGTACGCTCTTCAGGCTGTTTACTCTTGTTTTTTTGATTCCCTTCCGTTAGGAACGTTTCCAAGCATGACAACTTGGTAGAATTCATTGGATTCGCTATTCGAACACACCCTGTCAGCAAGCAGCTAGAGTACTTCTTGGTCACTCGTCACTACCCTAACACCTGCACTTTGGACCGAGTTCTGGCCAACAAACTCTTCTCCGATTCTCAATTGTGTAAGATTGCTACGCAAGTCACTAAAGCGATAGCTCATCTTCACGGCCATGGCTTCTGCTGCAATGACATTGGTCCCAACAACATTTTGGTACGCCGATTCCTTTCCCTTGTGTCTGCCTGTTCAATTCTATGTTACTTCAGATCGATTCAAATCTTAACGTCAAGCTATTCGACTTCAAATTCAGCACGAGAGTTGGCGGCACCATCATTCCTTTCGGTCCTCTCAAAGTCATTGCGCCCGAAGTGTTCCGAGACTTCGAATCTTCGTTTGAAAGCGATGCGTTTCAACTTGGCTGCTTCTTCTTGGGCCTAGTGACTCGTGGCGGGCTGCCCTTCCCTGAGTTGACCAACGAAAAGGTGGCGGAAAAGCGCATTACTGGCGTCCGTCTCACGCCCAAAGTTCCACGCTGCGCTCCCGCTTGGCTCGCAACCCTCATTTCTAGACTCGTCAAGCATAATGCTGCCGATCGTTCTACCATTGCCACGGCCTGGACTGAGCTGACAAACCTCGGTAAAGTTATGCCGGCTGAAACTGCCGCCCAGCTTGTCGTCACCCCCGCGAAAGCTCAAGCAGCTGTTCCCGTAGGCTTTCCAAAGCAATCCTGAATGAACGGGCTTAGTCTTGCTGGCTATGTAATCAACCGCAGTAGTAAAATTACTTGTTTAACAAATGCCTCTTCCATCCCACCGTCCCCGACCCACCCCAAATGAATTTGTTAAGACAGAGTCTCTTTTTTTAATAACAGCATTTGCCAATGAATATGGTTAAGCAGTAAGCAACCAAATCAATCTCTTTCTAGTCAAGAACTTGCGCCGGGCCGTAGCTTGCGTTCGAAGTTGGTTCCCCTTGCTCATTCGCCGAGTTGTAGCTTGCTTTCGAAGTCGGATTCGCTTGCTCTTGTTTCTTCGGTTTGGTGGTAGAGGAGGAGGAGGTGGTGGTGGTCTCCTTTGGCATAGGAGGCATCCATGAAATGGTATATCCCAAATAGCTGCAATTATGGCCATGAACTCTGTATCCTCCCGCGATGAATTCATCGCGAAGTTCCCAATTCAAGTGATCAACATCCACCGACCACTTACCAGCCAACATAGCCGTTTCAATCGTTTTGATAACGGCAACGCGTTCATGAGCCGCGGTTTCTTTGCGCAGAGCATCAATCGAAGGGATTGTCGCAGGAGCGAGACCGGCAGCCGGAACGGGAGGACGAGGTCCTAAGTAGTAGTAAACGTGAACATTAGTATCGGAAATATGCTTGAAATCCTCCATCGCCTTGTGGGGTGCAGTACCAGGAGGGATTGGGGTCGCGGTGGAATTAGCACTTGCGCGCTCCTTTGGCACAGTTGGTTCGACAGGCGCCGTGCTTGCTCCATCGGTGACAATTCCGGTAGGGTTTTCATCAGCAGAAGACATTCGTAGGAGTTGAGTTTGACGGGGACGTGTGTGGTTCGAGAGGGGGGGAAATGAGACTAAAGAAATTTTTCAAATTTGAAATGTTTTCATTTTGCTTGTTTCCGAGCCTAGCCGCCGGATTTCTCACATGGACCAACTAGAGAGCTCAATCACTCCTCTTAGATTGCCCTTGATTCTTATAGCTTGCCGTTCCGGTTGTCGAGCCTTGGTGGTCTTTCTACTCTGGATTTTTGCACTTCTCTTCGGAGTCGTCGAAGTATTGATTTTGCTAAGCACACCATCGCCTACTGTGGCCGGCATCTTTGTAGGCTACAATGGATTGTTAGCTTCGATATTAGGAATAATGTTTGGGATGGTCCATGAACAGGACGTTAGAGAGAATAAAATTGCCGCCGGGTCCTCAGATGACGATAACGCCGCCGCCGTCGCCGATGTCCGAAACGAGCCAAGCTGTTGGTGCAATTTCCTGAATCCGTGGAGGTTTGTGATCTATGTCATATCGCAGCACATTTGGCATTATGGAGCTCTTATAGCACATTCAGAGGAGCTAGTAGTCAACAAACTGCTATGGATCATTTATGTCCCGCTATCTCCTTTGCTTTGCGTCGTGATAGTCATTGTACTGAACAACACTCTCAAGCGCTATTATGAACTTAAGCTCGAACTGCAATCATCGCTCTCGCGAAAGACGGACAAGTTTGAACCATGCCCTTGTTAAAATACAACCAATACTAACAACTCTATCCTCATCTATTGTTCGAAATTTGACTGATCATCTTCTTATCCGCTAGTAGTTCCTCCTAGACACATTCCTCGAAGATGTAGGTGACTCCAGTC
>Ga0134125_10003366_pt1 | contig 18543 bp, 14 predicted proteins | sample KB31751_FD_96464 | JGI IMG/M metagenome (GOLD analysis project Ga0134125, IMG submission 96464) | Terrestrial soil microbial communities with excess Nitrogen fertilizer from Kellogg Biological Station, Michigan, USA - KB3-175-1 | ecosystem: Environmental > Terrestrial > Soil > Unclassified ... | reverse complement strand
TTTTTCTTTCCGCTCTCTTTTAGGAGTGCCTTCTTTGGCAGCCATATTGGTTTCAAGGTCGTTTCTGTCGCAATAATCCCTGACGGCATCTAAAATATCCTCGCCGTATTTTTCGGCTTTTAGTTTTCCAAATCCACTTATTAGTGTTAAATCTTTTTTGGTAAATGGCAGGTACTCAGCAATTTCTTTCAACGTATTTTGGTTAGCAACCATATAAATCGGCGTTCCCTTTTCTTCACAAACCATATCCCGCCAGCGTTTGAGCGTATCAAATAATTCCGGGTTCGGCACATCGGAAGATGCTTGCTTTTTGCCGCTCGCATAACACGAAATATTGATTCTTGGAAGCGCCAATTTTATTTTATGCTGTAAAAAAGAGGTAACACAAAACGGCTCTTTACAATATTGCAAAAAATAAGTTTGAATAAATAAAGCCAAATACAACTCGTTCAGATATTGATTAATAACTGTTGCGGTTTCACGATGCTCGGTGATCAAAGGATGGCTTTTTATTGCGTCCTGCATCGCTAAAAACTTCGGAGCAAAATGATTGGCGGCATCATTAATTCTTTTTTGAAGCGTGGAGTTTTTTTCAATTACTGCTTCCTGTTTCATCAATGAAGTGATTTGACTGATAAATTTTAAGCCTGTTAGCTGGTCTGCGCTAAACTTATTTTTTAAATCATAAATCCATGGAAGTGCTTCTTTATTTAACTTGCCTTTTTGTTCATTTATGTGAAAATTCAAGACATCCACTAAGGTGCCAATTTCGTTAAAGGAAAAAATTTCTTCCAGCAATTGTTGGGTAAACACCTGCCTTGCTCCTGCAAATCGTTCTGCCAGAGAGCCTTTAGGAGTAAGGTTTTGATGTCCCTTTATTACATTTTGATTGCTGTAAATGGCGCTTGAAGGGATTTTCGACAAAAGGACGATTCCGGTCAAACTCGTACAACGGCTCAGTGCTACATATACCTGTCCGCTGCTGAATGCAGCAGCAGCATCGATCATCACTTTTTCAAACGTAAGTCCCTGGCTTTTGTGAATAGTGATGGCCCAGGCAAGCCTGAGAGGAAATTGGGTAAAAGTGCCCAAAGTTTCCTGGTCCAGCTTTCCTTCTTTCGTTAGCGTGTAACGCGTATTTTCCCACGTTTCCTGCGGAACAAAAATATCCTCGCCGTCACAGTTTACTATGATCTCATCCTGAGTTAATGATTTAACCACACCTATTTTTCCGTTAAAATATCTCCTGCCAACCAGGTCATTTTTTAAGAACATAACCTGGGCGCCGGTTTTTAAGACCAGCAAGCCTTCAGCAGGATAACTCTTTTCCGGAAAATCGTTTTCTACGATGGCCTCATAAGTAACTGAACTGGCGGGCAGCTTTTGCAATTCGCGGTAATTAATCTGATCTGCCTGGTTATTATGAGAAGTAAGGGTAATGTATTTTTCTTCGAGTGAAGGACGAAAACCGGCGTCAAATCTTTCGTGTAAGATATCAAAATCACCTGCATCCATATCATTTGTACGAACTTTATTCAGAAGGTTTACAAAAGAGTCCTCTTTTTGCCGGTAAATTTTATTGAGTTCGATGAGCATCGGCATTTGCTCTTTAATTACCATGCTGTCAAAAAAGAATTCAGAAGCATAAAATTCCTGCAGAATATTCATTTCTTCCCTTCTCGCCACTGGCGGCAATTGATATAAATCGCCAATGCACAAAAGCTGAACGCCTCCAAAAGGGAGATTGTGTTTCCTGCGCACGGATCGCAAAATCGTGTCGATTGCATCCATTGTATCACAACGAACCATGGATATTTCATCAATTACCAGCAGTTCCATTTTACGTAAAAGATCCTGGCGCTGCCTGTTGAATTTCAATTTCCCCAATAGAGCACTTTTGCTTAGAGCAGTTGGAAGATAAGGTTCAAAAGGCAATTGAAATAAACTATGCAGTGTAACACCACCTGCATTGATGGCTGCTACTCCCGTTGGTGCTGCAACAATAATATTTTTCGAACAGCTTTCTTTTAAATATTTGAGAAAAGTGGTTTTACCGGTGCCGGCTTTTCCGGTAAGGAAAATATTCTCGCTTGTTTCAGTTACGAAGCGATAAGCGAGGTCAAAAACGTCGTTATGTTCTATAGGATTTAAATCTTCCATATAAATTTCGGCTTAAATTTTTCAAATTTGCGGAAATGAAAAGTAGCCACGAATTACCATACAATCAAATTTAAGTATCCTTTCTTCCCGGTGGTAACCCGTGGCCACGAATTTAAGCAGTTGGTTTATTTCCTATCAGTAGTAATTCGTTGACCAATATTTCAGTGATATACTTTTTGTTTCCGTCTTTGTCTGTGTAATTGCGGCTAATTAACTTTCCCTCGATAGCGACTTCAGTTCCTTTAGAAAGAAATTGTTCTACGAGATCGGCCACCTTTCCCCAGGCGATCAAATTGTGCCATTGGGTTTCTGTTACCTTTTCACCTTTGGCGTTACGGTAAGTTTCATTGGTGGCCATTGCAAATTTTGCTAATTTTTTACCACTTTCTGTGTTCTTTACTTCAGGAGCATTTCCTAAATTTCCGATTAACTGAACTTTGTTTTTTAATGCATTCATGACTTTGAATTTGTGTTCATTTTTTAGATGAACTGTTTAAAATGACTTTTATTTCAGTTGAAGATTCAATTTGTTTGTTTCGTCAACATTGCAAAGATGTGTTGCACCGAAACCGTTAGCCGGTTTTTATCCGTTTATAGTTGTATATAACCGTTTGTAAACGCTTATACTTGAAAAAGTTATTGTATCTTCCTTTTTGGAAATCAATACCAAACAGCATGACAGCCGCAAACCAAAGCACTTGCCTCACCTGCCACAAACCTGTAAAAGGTCGTACTGATAAAAAATTCTGTGATGACTATTGCAGAAACTCATTTAATAACCAGTTGAAATCAGCCACGAACAACCTGGTAAGAAATATAAATAATGCACTCGGAAAAAACAGGCGCATCCTGGAAAGTTTTTTTAATAAAGAAGAAGCAATAGCTAAAACAACGAAAAATAAATTATTGGAAAAAGGCTTTTTGTTCAAATATTTCACCCATACTTATACCAATAAAAAAGGGAACATGTATTTTTTCTGTTATGATCTTGGATACCTTCCATTGGAAAATGATTGGTATCTATTGGTAAAAAGAAAAAAAGAATAGCGGTTTTCAGTGGGAAAGTGTTTGGAAGATTCATGTTCTAAAAAGCTGTAATAAAACGCTATTTGTTTTTGTCGATTACAGCAAAGCAATAAATATTACGAATCTATATTTACTCAACCCGTTTTTTTAGGACATGGCCAATTTTGTTACATCAAAAAGCGATTTCCGCGATAAAACTAATGATCAGCAGATATGCTTTTCTCACAATGATCTCGGGTATTTCTTATTCATCAATCCGGTTTATCCTGCGACGCAATACAAGAGCATTTAGCGGATGTATAAACAGGAGGGTTTTTTCTGTCATGGATTGCTTCATGAGTTGTAGCCCAGATTATTAAAATAATATTAAGGCTGATGTAAACATATAAGATAACCAGATGTCCCTTTTCATCAATCCATTTTTTGTACTTGTAAACTTTCAAATTCCTGACATGGAAATTATTCGGTTTTTTTAAGCCAAGGGAAATAGCAGAAAAATAAATAACCAATAAAATGGAAAAAAAAGTAAAGAAATGAAACCAGTCAACAATAGTCCATTCAGGAGTTTGTGGCAGCAAACTTTCAATAACATATTTATTTGCAATGGCCGCAAACAAAGCGCCAACCGGCAATCCGAAGCGCGGTTCAACTTTCTGAATGTCAATGAAAAAAGCGATATATGCAACAAAAAATGCCACATACATTCCAATAAAACATTTGAAAAAAATACCCCACCCTGACCTGTTTATATCCATACTGAAACAAAGAATTGAATGTTTGTTGAGATGATCCAACGGCACTGTTCCGTAACCCATAACAACAGTGTCTCCTCTTGACGAACCGTGCTTATGAATAGTCCATCCATTTTCTATTTTAATTGAAGCATTATGAATCCGTTGCACTTTCTCCAGGAAAATTAATTTGGAGGAGTCATTTGCCACATCATAAATTTTAAAATTAAGGTGTTGGCTATCGAAAGGATACGCATCTACATCCCAATCCTCGCCCATCTCGCAAGCGAGTTTCAGTTTCGCTACATATGTTCCCTTCGTACTATCCAGTATTACCAAACTAATTTTAGTTTTTTTTGAGCCATATACCTGCAATTGCTTTTTAAAATCAAATAAAGGATTGTGATAGGTAATTTTTAACCAAAAAGTAACTGCGTATTGCTGGTCGCGAAAATCAATGTCTGAGATGCGTTCTACATACATGGAAACAATTGCTGTATCGGGCTTATTCTTTGTAATCTTGGAATCGCTCTTAGATTGGCATCGGACAGCGCCGCAAAACAAGAGTGAGAAAATAAAAAAGGAAATTATTTTATAGAAGTCTTTCATATTCCTGCAGAAATTTAAGTTAGTAAAGGAATTTTCCGGTCTTCATTTCCTGCCGACTATCAGGTATCATTCCGGTTCTGCGACGCTGGCAACAAACAAATAAATATCGCAGATTTAAAATGTGCAATTGATAAAATATTAGCAGCTTCTTACGTCTTAGACGATCACATATTTGTTTTGCAAAAAAGATAAAAACGGAATCGAACATCTCGTGACTACTTTTTCCGAGTTTCATGGTAAAGTTTCTGCTAATCATTTACCTTTTGCAAAAATTTGAAGCATTGTATCTTTAAACAAATCTATTCACATGGTTATAGATCAATTAATTGGAAATTGAATTAATCGTCTTTCAAATCCTGGTCACTGGTAGTCGGCGGTTTAGGTCCTGTACTACGCAGATTTGAAATCTTATTTAAAATATCGAACCAGAAAGGTGCGCCCATCATAATCGCCAATATCGTTGCAATCCAGCCTGCGATATGCTTCTTTGAATAATCAAAAAAAGCCGGCCAATTTGTGATATTCGCTGCTTTCCATCCGAGAGGAAGATCTAAAGACTGCAAACTGTCAATATAATTTTGAAGTTGAATCTTTTGTACCTGGAGATCATTAGCCGTTATGGCCGATTGGGTATTCGATGTTGGCGTTTTGCCACTATCAATCGCATTTTTGTAGTTCGGAAAGTTGCTCAGCGCGGTAGCTGCAAGCTCTTTGCTCGCCGCATGATTATTATACAGGTATTTGCCTATTTCAATACTGTCGGTGTTCAAACAAATTACCATAATTACCGCCACAACGATTGTAAGTGGATAAGCTCTTGTTTGTTTAAAAGTTCCGGTAATTCGCGCGGTACTTGTATTGTACCAGTTTTTGATCTTGCCGCGAAAAACTTCCAATTGCGACTTTATCGGAATAGCTATGTTGGCAGGTATGGAACTTTGCATTGAGCCGATTTGCACTGCTTCATTTGCAAAGGATAATATGGTTCTTTTTAATTCGCCCGAAAGCAATGTTGAGTTTTGAATAGCGGTGATATATGCATTAAGATTTGCCGGAGGAAGCTGCACAGTACCGGTATCCGTTGTCGCGGGCGAAATCGTTATCTTATCTAATAAAGCGGAGACAAAATTATCAGGATCAATGTATGTGGTTGATCTTCCGCGTTTGGATAAAACTGTTACCATGCAGTGATCCATGATTGCCTGTCCCAGGGAAACATTCAGCGGCTTTCCCTCAGAATCCAGCGCCGGTAAGTTAAAAGTCTGTTTAAGCCAAACTTCCAGCAAAAATGCCCTTGATTTGAAAATTGTAACACAAAGCTCAACAGCCGAACTGCAAATGATGCTAAGGAGGAAATAAATAAATATGATCCCTACGACAAGGTCTAAAATTGGAAAACTGCTCATGCTAAATTTATTGACGATTATTTTGTTTTACAGCAGATCGTATCATAACCTTTTAAAGCTGGCTATGAACTGCCGGATGAGTCTGAATCATCTGATGAGGAATCCGAATTGTCGGATGATGAATCTGAATTGTCGGATGATGAATCTGAACTGTCTGAAGATGTATCTTTTGAACCGAAAGAATCAGAAGAACCTGAACTATCAGAAGAACTTGAACTATCAGAAGATGAACTGCTTTCTGTATTTATCGGAAAATCAAAAGTACCTGCACAGTTTATAGAGTTTTCGGGTGCAGACGGGCTGTAAATACAGGCTTCCAGCAAATAATCTTTAAATTCATTTGGAAAGGAACCGAAATGCACAACTGCTTTTACACTTTGCCCCGCATCAAGTCCTGCATCCTGTTTAAAGTCCTGTTCAAACGGAGGATTCTGGTCACCACTTAAAGTGAAATGAACATAGAAAGGGCCGGAAGGCAAATTGCCCGTATTGGTTACATCCACACAAAAATCATATTCCACACCCTGCTTTGGAAAGGATTCATCAGTTGTACCGCCATCGGGGCTAACATATACTGTATCGGTGGCTTTCAATTGTGTGTTGTCGGTTTTCTGATCACTGCCTCCATCGCTGCCGGAGTTATCGCCATTTGGAGAATAATATTTTGTTTGTTTCATGATATTTCGTTTTTATTTTTTTTTAGCTTGAAATAATAATTTGCAACGTGGGAATTCGTATCTTTAAATACTTGCAAAGTGGTCTTTACAATTGGTGTACAAATTATCCTACAACATCGTTTCAATATCTATCAAAAAAACATTTCTCTTTGCCTGCGCAGAATATGGGACATAAACTGCAGAACCTTTTGGCTTGTTGTAGCCTTCATAACTTTGGGCTGTTGTGACTGTTACCTTATTATTGGTAATGAGATTTTTCGCATTTGTAAAGGCATCACTCATTTGATTCGATTGCATAATTCTTAACCATGAATACAAAGCCTGGAAAGAACCATCGGTGTGGGCGTCTTCATCAATAACCGTTTTCCCATTCACAGTAATAAGATTTGAAACAGAATTATGTGATAAGATGCCCTTTACATCTGAATCAAAATTGTCCGGCCGCATATAATCGGTACCGCAACTGTAAATAAAAAATTTTTTCAAATCCTTTTTATCATCTGCAGGAATGTCGCTGTCTTTAAAATCCCATAAACTACTCACATCGTTGTAAGAAACCAGTTGCAGCCAGGTGGGATCTATGGATGGAAAACCGCTTTCGTTTTTTGAGATCAATCTTTCTATGAGAAGCACCAGATTTTCTAACTTATCGGTTGAAGGAACCGTGTAAGATGGATAATCGCCACTCCAGTTTGCGTCTATATATTCATTGGTAGTTGTTTTTTCCGTTTTTGCTACCCAATCGGGATTTTTAAATTCAATCCCGATTCCTGCATCATTAAAAATGGTAGCATGCCATTCAATTTCACACAGATCATTAAACTGGCGGATTTCGTCGGCTGCCACTACAAAATGAGAAGTAAACGGAGGATCAAAACCGCTGCCGGCATCGCTTCCGGATGTTTCATGCAAAAGAATAAATCTTATTGCAGATGATTCTCTCACTGTTTTTGCGCTCGTATTGTGCAATGCAGCATTGGTGCTCCAATTTTTAAAGTTAGAAATGGTGGAAGGAAACTCGTCCATATTTACAATGATGGTATCACTGTTACGAGGAACAAAGCGGTTGATATTGGCAGAAGTATTCAAGGCAGTTCCGCTGCCGGCATCTGCCCCGGAAACGACAATCACCGGTGTACCAGCAGAATATGATTCGATGCCTGTAACATTCTGAACCTGCTTCAAATCATCGGTTGAAATAACGGCATTGTCATTGCCGAAAACATATTTATAACCGGAATCAGAAAATGTAACACTTTTATTACCGGATTCATCCACATCCGTTAACTGTCCGAGCTGCCTGCTCCCATCTGCAAAGGTGACTACGATATAACTTCCTGCCTTGAAGTTTTGAGTAGCGTCTGCGGTAAAGAGGGTATAAGAGGCAATCTGAGTTCCAATTGGTATTGTTCCGGCTAAGCTGGTAACCTTCATCGTTTCTGAATCAAAAGTGTATGATTCGCCGGTATTCAAAAAGCGGCAGTCAAAAGAAGTCGTATCCACATGCGTTATATCCCCAATGTAATTGGTCGTATCATTAGCGAACGAACATTCTATAAAATCTTTTTCTTGCATAAACCGATTTTCAATTTATTGTTTTGTTTATACCTGATGGTGATTAAGAAAACGGCTTATTTATCCGTTTGCCGGATCTCCCGGAATCCATGAAGAGAATAATTGCCAGGCGACGATAAATGCATCGCTATCGGTAGACACATCAAAATTCCATCCCATCGGTTCTGATCCAAAACAATCAAACCTGATATCACCCGTTTGCTGTGGCAGAATAATTTGAGATTTATTTCCTCCCAAGTTTGAATTGATTGATAAAGTAGTGCCGAGCACGTTTACATTTTTTACCTGGAAATGCATAACCTGACCACCCTGGTAATTCAAGGTTGCTGAGTTATTCCAGGTGCCTGAATCAAGAAGTTTAAAGCCTTCTGAGTCAGTATTGTCAGTTCCTCCCGACTCTGAGTTTTGTGCGGAACCGTCCGTGTTATCTGTGGATGCGTTGCTATTAGTTGACGAATCATCCGAAGAGGAGGCAGCTCCATTTGCTGAGGAAGTACCAGTTGAAGAAGATGAAGAGTCAAAATCCTCATCAATTCCTGAATTATCGAAATTCGCGGAATAGAACTTTTGTATTTGTTTCATTATCGTAAAGTTTTTATTGGTCGAAATCAGCTGGCTTAAGCAGTTGGCGTAGCAACGACCGGGGTCGCCGTTCCTGTATCAGAACTGTCGCTGACAGGTGTCGTCGAATCATTCTGATTACCTGAATCCTTCTGATCATTTCCTTGCGTATTACCGGAATCTGCAGAACCAGTCGACAAGCCGGGATCATCATTCAAAGGCAACTTTGGCAGCACTTCGCATATCCATGCGATAATTTGAATACCAGGAGCAATCAGTTGATTATTGGAGTTAATCGGCTGACTGCCGGAAATATTAAAACACCCAAATCCATAAGAAGAGGATGCCATTTGTTTGTCGGTAGCTGACCAGGATGCGGTAATGGTTACATCCTTCACCACGATCATTGCTTTTGGAACACATCGTAAAAGGCCTTTGTTTGTAGCAGCATTATCTCCTGTAGACAAATCACCGGCTTTCATTGTTAGTGCGTACCATAATTCCGCTTTATCAAAAAGTGGCTGATACATCCAGTCTCTTTCAATATTGACCAGCGAATAAGAAAAGTCTATTGTAAATTGTGAAGAGTTTACCGGCTGGCTCACCACATTGTTATTTAATCCAATGACGCGGTTCAGGTTTACCATTTGGGTAAATGGAAGCGTTTTTCTAAAAACGGTATAATTGGTTCTGTTGATGGTGGGAGTGGCTGAAAGAGTTTTAGCTGGTGTCGCTGCTGCACCGGAATGATTGAGCTGCGCATTTTCTGCAGCGGTTCTTGTATTTACCGCCTTTATATTTTCTGAAGGGATACCAGAATGGAGCATCACGTTGGTATGCGCCATTGTCGGCTGGGGTGATGTTTTGGAAACCTCAGTTTGTATTGAATGGGATGAAACAGCCGAAGCACCTGGTTGACTACCTGTGGGCTGTGAATTCATTTCCTTTGCCTGCAGAAATACGGGATGATTTAGTAGAATGTGCTGAATGTGCAAATTGTCAGACATTGTCTTAGCATTTGGATTCAGTTTCCACATAAACTTTGTGCGGTCGGGAGCGGGATTATTAACGGGTTGCGACTGACTTTCCTGAAAAGTCTTTTTCTGCCAGATTGGGCTGTCTTTATCATACCAGGTACCCGGATTCACATTACACGCAGCTACTTGTGAATTAGGATTGAGTACAGAAGCTTGTTCTGCTGACTGGCTAAATCTCTGCTGCGCGTTGGATTTAAGATTTCCAAATAATGCAAGATATTGATCCAGATCATCAGAATTGATGTTCTTGTCATAAAACATAATTGATCCTAATAAATTATTTCCATCTCCTGTCAGAGCGCCATACTGGTCGCTTATTTTATTGAGCGCATCCTGCTGAAAAGTATCGCTGACAGCCGGAACAACATCGGCTATCATCGATATTTGCTGGCCGGCAAGAGTAGGATTAAAGGAGCCATCGTGCTTAAAATCATCAGGTGACACCATAAGGCCTAATGGTTCAAATGCCAGAAATATTTGAGATTGATCTGAGCTATTGCCATATTGCGTTTTAAAAAACTGATGAATATTTTCAATTAAATCGTCTATATCCATGATGATGATTTTAATGGCCAGTGTAGGAGGTACACTGGCCATGTGTAAAATTACTGAGGGACACCACTCATCGCCGGCTGAGTAGCGGTAGTGGTACTGTTTGCAGTTGTTGTATTCGTATTTGTATTTGTAGTATTGCCTGAACTTGCCTGGTCACTGGCTTTTACCATATAATCTTTTGAATCCAATCTTGGAGATGCCGGTGTAATAACAGAAACATATCCAATTAATTGCACTCCGGCTACTTCAATTCCCTCGTCATTAAAAGTACTTTGATAGCTGGAGTTGGAATCAGTTGATGAGCCACTACCACCACAGAAAAATGGTCCGATACCAACCATTCCTCCTCCACTCGTTGCTTCCTGGAAGGTATGCTTTTGCAATGTAGTCATAGCCCATTTTATCTTAAGATTTCTTACAAAAATCAAACTGGTAACAATGGATGGGAGGAAAGTAGTTACATTGTTTGCATGTTGAAGTTGCTGATTGAATGTGCCGTCAGAAATACAATTTTTTGCATTATTTAGTAAAAACCAATTGTTCAGATCCAGCAAATTGGTATCTAACCACGGCCTTCTGATATCTGCCGAACAAAAGTCAAATGATATTTGCATACTGGATGTGTCTATATGCAAATCGCTCTGGCTCTGCGAATGACTAGCATCCGCTCCAATGCTAAAAAAACCTACGCTGATGCCTGCAAAGCCACTTTCAGAGGAACTTGAGGAGGATGTGGTTTCACTCACAGTGGAACTATCCTGGTAATATTTTGTCCAGCCGTCCTGCTCATAAGCGTCATAAAAAGTGGATGGTTCAATAAAAGTATAAGGAATGGTACCAATATTTGCCATTTCACCCAGCGCGTTTTCATACGCCAGCTTTGCACGATTAATAAGGGCAATTGCCGGGTCCATTCCTTGTGCATTCAATGTATCGAGCGCGGTTTCTATTTCACTTTTATAACCCAAACCCGCCCAGCTTTCCAGAGCGGAGTTTACTTTTTCCTGTGGTATTTTGCCGTTGATGGGCCACATCGCAAATTGGTTCGGATCTTCAATAGCGTTGGCATATTGACCATTCAGATTCTGTTGTGCATCAAAATACTTCTGTTGGTAATACAAATAAGCATTATAGTGAGGCGTAGGATTTCCCGTTTTCGGGTCTACTAACACTGCTTTGGCAGCGGCGATTGATTTTTGCAAATCACTATTCAATACCATGTCGGAAGTCACTTCCTGTGCTCCGTTTATGATAGCAAACCAGGCGGAGTCAACTGTTCCTGCATCCGGCATTACCGTCCATTTTTCATCCATCGTCAATTTGTCATTGGTGAGCCAGAAAGTGTTGTAATAATTCTTTTCACTTTGTCCTACACCCGCTGCTATTAATTGATTCATGCTTACCTGGGGAGGCGCACTGGATGGCATAGCTGTAGAGGAAGTAGCCGGCGGATTTATCTTTGCTGATTCTGCCGCTGCAGTTTCAGTAGCGCCAAGAAGTTCTGAGCCAAAAGGGGACCAGGGGTTCTCAAAATCTTCTGGGGCAATGGGTAATCCAATTGGCCTGAATGAGACAAAATATCCTTCAGGCATTTTATTGGTTTTCGGATCAACTCCGGCGGCCCTTTTTTTAAGGTCGTCCAGAACTTTGTAAACGTCCATAGTTTTAGAATTTAATTGTTTTTAAAATTGGTTCCTGCACGTTCTCGCAAAGCAGGAAGTAGCGTCCATCTTTATATGGCTTTTTGGAATAAGCGTTTTATTGTTTTTGATTGTTCATTTCAAGTATTGTTCTGTGAATCGTGTGTGGATGTATTGTCTGAATTATCCGTGTTCGTATCATCTGAAGAATTATTGGTGGCTGTATCATTTTGTGAATCATCTGCTGAGCTGCTGGACGAAGTGTCCGTGGATGAACTATCGGTAGAAGTACTGCTGTTGCGATCTTGCGAATCACCGGTTGATGTATTGGTTGTTCCGGATTCATCACTGCTATCTGATGTATCGCCGGACGAAGTCCCGGAAGCATCACTTGAAGAAGCGGAAGAAGAGGAATTGCCGGAAGCCGGATAATAAAATAATTGGGAAGTCAAATCAGTATTAGGCCAATTATTTTCATAGGCAACAACCTGCTCAAATTTGCTCAGGAAATCGTTGAAAGCGATAGAATAAGTCTTACCAGCATTCAAAGGAAGGGGATCGTTTATTTGTAAAGTAGTGCCTTCGGGGGTTCCATCGCCTGATATATCGGTGATAACAATCATGTGTGCAATATTTGAAGAAGACGAATACATGATTACGGCCATTATTGGGCTACTATTCAGAATGCTGGTAAGATATTCAATGGTATAACTTGCTGGGGGTAATTGAGTAAGTCCTAAGGTTTGAGTGATGATATTATCATTTGCAAATGATAATCCCTGATCATTATTATAAATGTTAGAAAAACTGGTGCCGGAAGCGTCCAGTACTTTTAATGTATCAGCCAGCGAATGAGGTGTACCCGTTTTCCATGATTCCATCATCGAGGAACTTGCCAGCCAGCATGCATTTGATTTGTCTTGTGCAATTAATTCGACTGTATTGGGCATGTTTGTTTTTTTAGGAGTTTATAAAGTCATTTAATTGCCCGGTCATTGGACGGCCATGCAGTAAACCAACAAATAATACCGATTTTCATTCCCTATCGGATATCCGTTAATCAGCACAACCAGCTTTACTATATCACACATATACATTTCCCGCCTCAAACAAGCCACGAATTACCGATTCTCTTTCACTGACTGGTTTTAGCTGGTAATGAGGATAGTCTTTAAAAGATATCCAGTTGCCACCCCATTCAATAGTTTTCATCAATGGCAGAACAATGGCAGCAAAAGATTTATATGGGCCATCATTTTCAACATAATTGCCATTTGCAAAGACTCCAATATCCCAGGCGATGCCAAAATTGTGATTGCTTTGTCCTCCGCGGGCATTGGTAATGATGGGCCGGTGATCACCATTCCGCCCATGTTGATATAACAAATCCTGCTCGTCATAAGTTCGGGTGCCCGATAAAATTCTTATATCCTGATTGTTATCTTTAGCTATTGTCAAAAACTTGCGGGCTTCGACCTGGGCGGCGGGCAATAAAGTGACGATATTAGATTCGCTTGCTGCGTCAAATGCTCCATATTGCTGTGCAATTAATTTACTCTGCTCTACAAACTCAGCATCAGCCGTGTTGGTTATTGGTCCCCACTGGCCGTCTAAAAGTCCCTTATAAAAACCTGCGACGGCTAAAAATCTTTGATAGAATAACACATCCTGTCTTAATAACTGATAGCTCATGTTGATATTTTTTTAAAATATACTGGTTCAGAATAAGTCTGTTGGATTTTAAGCGCTTTTGCAGCAGATAGAACGAAAAGAGTATCAGTTACTCTTAAACTACGACACCAATCTTAAATTGAGGAATACTGGCTTTTGTTCCAAATCTTTGAACACAAATCAATAAAAATAATCACGGGGTATGATTTCTCGAAACAAATTAACAAAGAAATGGTAGTTCCTCATACGGGGATTTTCCCGTTTTTTAATGGGAAAACCCCCATTTATTTAAAAAAGACAAGATTGCACGTTTAAAGAAAAAAAATTTATCTGAACTTGCTATGTGTTTTGCCTGCATTTTGGCGCATTGTTTAAAGTTTCTTTACCGCAGCTTCTCAAATACATTTTGACAACAATCCGGATAACCGAGGAAATATTTATGAGATCATCATAATTACCTTAAAGCTACTTTTGTATTGTTTTTTTTCAATTGGATTTTTAAGCAATCAACCATGGAAAAAAAGGACCTGATATTCACTATTGTCTTTACAACGATTGTTCTGTTTCTGCTGATAGTAATTTTATTATTCTTTTTTATCAGGTACCGTTTCAAAAATAATGCTTACATAAAGGAAAAAGAGGCAATGAAAAAATTTTTTGAAAAAACATTGCTCGAATCACAAATAGAAGTACAGGAAGCAACACTGGCGGGTATCGGCAAAGAACTGCATGATAATATTGGGCAGTTGCTGAGCAGCACAAAAATGTTTTTGGGCATTACCCAACGCAATCTTCCTCAATCGCCGGAAACACTAAACATAGCTGAAGAAACTTTAGGCAAAGCCATCAACGAGTTGCGCTCCCTTTCAAAATCGCTGGACAAAGATTGGCTGGAGCAATTTGATTTTATTCAAAATCTGCAGGCCGAAGCTCAAAGAATCAATGAGGCAAAATGTTTACAAATATCTTTTTCACATCCTGGAAAATTATATTTGAAAGCTGATGAGCAGATCATTCTTTTCCGCATTGTACAAGAGGCGATTCAGAATGCGATAAAACATGCGGAGGCAAAAAACATCCAGATCAATTTAAGTAAAACGTCTGAAATTGTAAGAGTCGATGTGGTGGATGATGGCATTGGATTTAATAATTCATTGCATTCAGAAGGTCTTGGAATGAGAAACATGAAACACCGCACAAAATTGCTGGGAGGATCTATCACCTGGAACTCAATTAGCGTAGGAACTTCAGTTAAAATTGAATTACCTTTTAAAGAAAACGAACAATGAAAATCTCTGTAGGGCTGGTAGATGATCACCAGTTATTTTTAAAATCACTTGGCCTGATGATTGAAAACTTCGATGAATGTAAGGTGGCGGTAATGGCGATGAACGGAAAAGATTTGCAGGAAAGAATCTCATCAAACGACCCTCCCGATATTATTTTAATCGATGTAAGTATGCCGGTCATGGACGGCATTGACACCGCAAAATGGTTAACTCAAAATTATCCTTTTATAAAATTAGTCGCGCTCTCAATGAATGACTCCGACAGAATAATCATCGAAATGATAAAAGCAGGTTGCTGCGCCTATTTACTCAAAGACACCCATCCAAATGAACTTGAAAAAGCTATACACGAAATTTATACAAAAGGATATTATAATTCTGATGTGATCAATATTAATTACAGGCGTTTGTTACAGGAACAAAATGATCCGTTAAACATTACGGAGAATGAAAAACTATTTTTGCAACTGGCCTGCAGCGATCTTACTTACAAACAAATTGGCATCGAAATGCATCTGAGCGAACGAACGATTGATGGCTACCGGGAAAATCTTTTTCACAAATTTAAAGTGCAAAGCAGGGTTGGCCTCGTTTTAGAAGCCATTAGAAAAAACTGTGTAAAATTGAATCCGTAATGCGGTCTTCAAACGCCGGAATTTCAGTTTTAAGAAACTCAACTTATCACCGCAATCTTCTATCTTTTATAAAAACAAATCCTCATTATTTCTTCATTTACTGTCTACCATAAAAATTATTTATGCTGAATTTCTTCCGGCATTGATAATTCCGAATGAACAGCGCATTACCAGTTTTTCATACGTTCCTTTTAATGTGTCTTTCGTTTGCTCCTGTTCTATTTCCCGTATATTCATCATTGCATATTGTTGGATCGTTACCAAAGGCAGAATCATTTTTTCCCGCATGCTTACCGAAAGCTGTTCGACGGGATAATCAGCCATCAACTCATTATTCCCGGTAAGTTTGAAAAGGTATCTTTTAGTTTTTTCATATTCTTCAAACATCATGTTCCATATTTCACCAAATTGCTCATCATGGGCCAGGTATTCTGTCAATGGAAAAAAACATTTCTTCATCGCCATTTCGCAATTGTCAATCAAAGTTTTGAAAAATAAAGAATTTTGATAAAGCTTTTTCATCTCAGGCAACTTTCCTTCCTCTTCAATTTTCTGCAAAGCAGTACCCACGCCATAATAACCCGGAACGTTTTGCTTGATCTGGCTCCAGGAACCCGAAAAGGGAATAGCGCGCAGATCTTCCATATTCATTTTCCCTTTCTTTCTTTTTGTAGGGCGGCTGCCAATATTTGTATCGCTATAGAATTTCAAAGGGCTGATCTGCACCAAATAATTCATGAATTCAGGATGGTTTTTCAAAGCGCTGTAACTCACAAAACTTGCATCTGCCAGCTCTTGCAATAATTTTTCTTCTTCCTTTTCCAAAGTAATATGACGGTTGGAAAAAATATCATTAGAGATGCCGGCATGAAGCAGTTGCTCCATGTTATATTGTGCTGATTCAATTGTTCCAAAATTAGAGCTTACTGTTTGCCCCTGGATCGTCAATTGAATTTCTTTATTGGCAATATTTTTTCCCATCGACGCATAAAATTTATGAGTCTTTCCACCGCCTCTTGCTGGCGGGCCGCCGCGTCCGTCAAAGAAAATTACGTCAATTCCAAACTCGCGGGAAACGGAAGTAAGTTGTTCTTTTGCTTTATAAATAGACCAGTTTCCCATGAGATAACCGCCGTCCTTTGTGCCGTCAGAAAATCCAAGCATGATGGTTTGGGTATTATTTCTTCGTTTCAAATGCGCGCGGTATTCTTCATTCTGAAACAAAGTAGTAAGGGTATCAGCGGCATTTTTCAAATCTTCTACCATTTCTATAAGCGGCACTATATCAACTTTCATTTCCTCTTTTCTCCACCCACAGATGATAAACAAACCATAAATTTCTAAAACGTTCAGTGCAGTTTCAGCATGGCTGATAATATAGCGGTTGCATCCCTGCTCTCCATTAAATTGCTGAATTAATTTGATCGCTTTTATGCTCGCAAAAGTGTCATTAATAATCGGATCACCATAATCTTTCTGAGGAATTTCTTTCGTATTTTTTGTGAGAAATTCAATCTTTTTATCCTTGCTTAATTTTTCATAATCTGAAGGAAAATCGACACCGGATTCTGCTAGAGCTTCAAACACTTTTTTATGAATGGAACTGTCCTGCCTGATATCAAGCGAAGCAAAATACAATCCGAAAATGTGCACTTTATTTATAAGATCATCGACGAGGTATAGGAATAATCCATTGTGCTGGTAAATGATAATTTCACGTATCTCCTTTAATATTTGAAGAATGCTTTCTTTACTGATATCCGTACGGCCTCCGGGAATAAAAATATTATTGTACAATTGTTTTTCGAGATCGGCCAAAAGAACATCGACGCCTTTAAAAGTTAATCTGCGCCTGAGTCTTCTAATTTCAAGATAGTAACATTTTATAATTCCGCCACGCAAACCATCCGCTACTTTAAAAGTAGTTTCTGTATCTACATAAGGATTTCCGTCACGATCTCCGCCAGGCCAAAAGCCCATTTTAATGACCGGGTTATTTTTATAATCAGCTGCCGGAAATTGATTTTTTAAAAAAGAAAAAATTCTTCCTGCTGCTGCAAAAAAAACATTTTCCAAATACCAAATCAAACTCAATGCTTCATCATAAGGCGTTGGTTTTTCTTTTTTGAAAAAAGGTGTTTTTCCCAATTGCTGCAGATACATGTTTATGCGCGTGGTATTATTTTCGGCTAATGATTTTGACAGATCATTAATGATGCCTAAAACAGAACCCGGATAAAATTGCGTAGGATGCGCTGTCAGCACAATTTCCACTGAAAAATCTTCCAGTTTTTTATCCAGTTCTTTTTCTTTTTTATTTTGAACCACTTCTACTTCCAGTTGCTTTAGAGTACCGGCGCCGGTTGTATCATGGACGTATTTAAAAGCCGCATCTTCCAATGCATCAAACAGCACTACCTGCCGCTCTACAAATTGAATAAACCTGAAAAGCAAATCAAGTTTTTCCGATTCAGTTTTATAGGAAGTGTCTTTCGAAAAGAACTCTTCAATAATTTGCGCAGGGCTAAGTTTCTTTTTGTAACCTTCTTCACAAATATTTAAAAACAAGGATAAAAGCATTCCTGTTTTTTCAATTTTATAAAAAGGCAAAGACGTAAAAAGGCTGTTATATAATTGAAATTTTATTCCAACATAATTTTTAAAATTTTGAAGACTGAGCGATGAGTGATGATCCATAATATTCAAATAAATTAGAAAAAAAATAAAGAAAATCTGCTAAAAAATCGCATGAAGTTAACTGAAAAAAAAATAAAGTTTTCCTAAGCTTGCCTTTTTGAATGTATCTTTGCTTGATTAAAAAATGAAAAAACCACTTCTGATATTATTCTTTGTAGCTTGTTTTTCTTTATTAAGTGTTGGCGTTTTTGCTCAATGTTCCATCTGCGCCAAAACGGTAGCACAAATGGGTTCCAGACCGGCCGAGGGTTTTAATACCGGAATACTTTACCTG